>Ga0105051_10007366_pt1 | contig 11506 bp, 12 predicted proteins | sample FRY02_FD_78383 | JGI IMG/M metagenome (GOLD analysis project Ga0105051, IMG submission 78383) | Freshwater microbial communities from Lake Fryxell liftoff mats and glacier meltwater in Antarctica - FRY-02 (megahit assembly) | ecosystem: Environmental > Aquatic > Freshwater > Ice > Glacier...
CAGCCGCGCAAGAAGCTTAGAACAGGAATACGACATCTTCGTAAAGACGGCGGAGGGTGGAAACTCACAGAAGCCGCGATGGCTGCGATACATGCATTCTATGTTTTCCGACGAGAACGTCTTTCTTCTCCGACGCAAGTAGCGTTTGGATGATGATATGCTAGATTCAATTTGGAAGAAGCTGGCTTGGCGATATGCTCGATGGTACGCTCAGAGTTCCTATGCGTGGGCAAAGCTGCGGCGAATCAGATCGCCGCATCCTCGCTTTGGTTTTGGGCGGGGACAATGTATCGACCGCTATTTTATTGAAGTTTTCCTGTTAGAAAATGCCGAGAACATTTCAGGGCGTGTTCTTGAGATTGGAGACTGTGAGTACACGAAGGCGTTTGGCGACCATCGCGTGGTGAGATCAGATGTGCTTCACGCTGTCGAAGGAAACCCTGCGGCGACAATCGTTGGTGACCTCGTTTCCGGATCTGGAATTCCCCCGGATTCGTTCGATTGCATCATACTTACCCAAACACTACCATTCGTTCCAGATCCCTATGCCGCCATCAAGACGGTTTGGCGTAGCCTTAAGCCGGGCGGTGTGGTGCTCGTTACAGTGCCGGGCATAAGCCCAATAAGTCGCTACGATGCAAATCGCTGGGGTGATTTTTGGCGATTTACGCCACAAGGGGTCGAAAGATTGTTTGGAGATATATTCGGGTCGCAGAACATCGACGTTCAGTCATTTGGAAACGTTGCATTGGCGACTGCGATATTGCATGGTCTTGTCGTCCACGAAATGCGCCCCGAGGAACTCGCGTTCAAGGATGAAGACTACCCAGTCGTGATCTGTTGCCGGGCTGTAAAATGCGGCTAGCGAATTTACCCGGACGGGCAGTTCGCCGGCTTCAACGCGGCGTCAATCGGCTGAGAGACCACAGAAGCGTGCGAGGGTTGATTTTGGCGTATCATCGAATCGATGATCCTGAATGTGATCCACAGCTTCTGGCCGTCAGCCCCGACAACTTTCGAGAACACCTAGACGTCTTGAAACGAGATTACCAGTCCGATTCGCTCCGCACGTGTTCCAGCGGCCTTAGTACCAAACGGCCGCTTGTTGCGCTGACGTTCGACGACGGCTACGTTGACAACTTTCAGGTCGCGAGACCAATTCTTGAACAGGCTAATGTTCCAGCGACGTTTTTTGTGACAAGTGGCTTCGTTGATACGGGTCGAGAGTTCTACTGGGACGAACTGGCGGCGATGCTGCTAGGGCATAATCTTCCTTCAGGGCAACTAGCACTCACAATCGGCATGGATCAGCATGTTTGGGAATTTACCGACACCGATCTCTCGGGATGCCCGGTGGGCTGGAATGTCACGCAGGATACGTCGACATCGATCCGTCAAAACGCATACGCCTTTCTGTGTGCGAAGCTGAAATGGTTGCCCGATTCTGAGCGGCAGCGGATACTCGACCGCATCGCCGGTTTCTGCAAAATGCCGCGACCACGCCGGGATGCCTATCGCGTGATGCAAAGTCACGAACTTGCTGAGCTTTCGAAATCGAATTTGATTGAGATTGGCGCACACACAGTCTCACATCCGTCGCTGCCGGCACTTGCACATGAAGCGGCCGTCAATGAAATTGCTCAGTCGAAAAAAGAGCTGGAGGCCGTTTTAGGAAAGGTTGTGACAAGCTTTGCCTTTCCCTACGGTGAAGTCACGGACTTCAATAACGCCACGCTGACAGCGTTGCAGAACATCGGCTTTGAACGCGCCTGCATAAACTGTCCGGGGCTACTGGTCCGTCGCACTCAGGCAATGTTATTGCCTCGATTTATCGTCCGAAACTGGAACGGCGAGGAATTCGCCCGTCAACTCCGACATTGGCTGACGCAGCCAACTGCCGTTTATCTGCAGAATTAATCTATGGAGATCGTACAGGTCAATGCTCAGGACACAGCGGGTGGCGCTGAGCGGGTAATGATGTCTCTTGATTCGGCATTGAAGCAGCGAGGAATCGGATCTCAGATCCTAGTTGGGCGAAAACTAACGGATTCAGATGGTGTGACGGAGATTTCGGACCATTCATTTTCAAAACATTGGAGTGACTTCTGGAGTTGGATTCATCAGGCAACGTCGCGTCGAAAATGGTCAGGTATCTCTGCCATTTCTCTCGCGATGAAGAAATTGGCCTACCCGACCGCTCTGATCGGTCGCGAGACTTTCCATTTTCCTGCAAGCCACAAGCTGTTGTCGCTTTGTCGTCGCTCACCCGATCTGCTCCACCTCCATAATCTCCATGGCAACTATTTTGATTTGCAATTTCTGGCTCCACTCAGCCAACAGATACCAGTCGTTATGACTTTACACGACGCTTGGCTGCTAAGCGGGCATTGTGCTCATGGTGTCAGCTGCGAACGATGGCAGACGGGTTGCGGTCAGTGTCCCGACCTCACAATTTATCCATCCAGTGAACGCGATGGAACTCGATACAACTGGAATCGTAAGGCAAGCATTTATGCGAAGAGCAAACTGCATGTTGTGACACCTTGTCGCTGGCTGATGAATCGAGTGGAACAATCGATGCTGTGGCCTGGTATTGTAAGTGCAGAAGTCATTCACAATGGAGTGGATCTGAATGTATTCCGGCCAATGCCGAAGTCAGAATGTCGCAGCCAACTGTCAATCCCTGAGCACGTTCGAGTCCTGATGTTTGCAGCAAATGGAATTCGTGCAAATCCGTTCAAAGACTTTGTGACTCTGCGTTCAGCACTGGCTGATATTGCGGGAAAGTCGTCCGAAAAAGTTCTCGCACTAGCCATAGGTGACAAGCCACAGACGGAGTTCATTGGTACCGTAGAATTGCGATTTGTTGATTTCCAAAACAGCCAAGACGCCATGGCACGCTACTACAATGCCAGCGACGTTTATGTTCATGCAGCTCGGGTCGATACGTTTCCCAACTCCATCCTTGAGGCGATGGCCTGTGGTGTGCCAGTGATTGCCAGTGCCGTGGGAGGAATACCGGAACAAGTCGCATCACTGTCCGGTTACGGACTCGCGAGCGAGATTTCTCCAGAAGATGCTACCGGAATCCTTGTTCCGCAAGGAGACCCCTCACTGCTTTCGGCGGCGATAATGGCACTGCTGCAAAATGGTTGTCAACGAACTGAACTGGGAAAGAATGGCAGAAACGCGGCTGTGATGAACTTCGGGCTCGAGAGGCAGGTCGATCAGTACGTTGATTTTTACCACCGGGTCTTGCAACAACCGGTTCCACGACCTGATTCGCGGTGAAGGCCAAGATCATCTGATGATTCGCCTGTTCACTTCGTGTTATCCGGAAAAAAAGCCAGATCGCCTGTCAGAGTTGACTCTCGCACTGGAGCGCAACTGCCAGTTGCCTGAAATAGATTCCGTTTGTGTGTTCTTGGAAGGCATTGAACATCCGTGGGTAGAAAGTTCAAAACTCAACGAGCGATCCATTACGCATCGCCCAACGTATACAGATTTTTTTGGTTGGGCGAGTGAACTTGTATCCGCGGATAACGATGTTTCGATCATTGCGAACAGTGACATTTATTTTGATTCGTCGTTGTCGGCGTTGGCCAGAAATTTGATGCCAAACCAGTGTGCCGCTTTGTCTCGCTGGGACGTGCAGCCGGATGGCACGTCAAGACTATTCGATCGCAATGACAGTCAGGACGCATGGGTTTTTCGAGGTAAAATCCGACCGATCGTCCCTGATTTTTGCATGGGAATCCCACGCTGCGACAACCGCATGCTCTACGAGTTGCGGGCGGCTGGTTACGAAGTGATCAATCCGGCGTTCTCTGTCAAAGTGTTCCATCTGCATGCTGCCTGCGGTGGATTCAAATCTCTACGATTTGGCCATGCAATGCGGCCGTAATGCGGGACGATTTAATTTGCGCACACGTGGCGAACTCGTCCGGGTCCCCTCCTACGTCACTGCTGAACGAATGAGTGGATTTTCGAAACGACTGCGATTCTAGGTTATCCTCCAACCCGGGCAACTCTGATACTAGCCCGAAGCGTCAGCGAGGGATGTAACCTGTTCCATCGCTGATGCTTCGGGTTAGTATGCTCGAACGACGAATGTGTCAATTCTGGCCGCGTGAAGTATAATCAGCTGGCGAGGTGGTGGATGCTGCGAGATTTTTTTTGTGAATTCGGCACCGACATATCCATGCATCGGCTTGCAGCAGTCAGATGGACGCGGGAGACTTGCGGCATTGCGAGCGTAAAACGGTCTGTCCGATATTAGTGACTTAATCAATTGCACATGATTCGCTTATTTATTTCGTGTTATCCAGAAGGTAACTCAGATCGTCTGCAAGAGCTGACTCTTGCATTGGAGCGGAATCTCGTGTTGCTGGAAATCGATGCCATCTGTGTGTTCTTGGAAGGAGTGGATAGTCCGTGGATTGACAGTCCACGCTTGAACACGCGAGCAATAACTCATCGACCGTCCTATTGTGATTTCTTCGGATGGGCAAATGAACTTGTCTCGTCAGCGAATGATATTTCCTTGATCGCCAACTCGGATATTGCTCTGGATGACAATCTTCGAATGCTGACTAGGTTTTCATGGCCAGAAAAAACAGTGATGGCGTTGTCGCGATGGGATGTACTTGCCGATGGTACCAGTCAGATTTTTGAGCACGGGGACAGTCAAGATTGCTGGCTGTTTCGCGGGAGAATTCCAGAGGTTCCGGGGAATTTCCCGCTGGGTGTTTATGACTGCGACAACAAAATTGCCTGGGAACTGCAACAGGCTGGCTATCAGGTAATAAATCCCGCGTTCAGTATCCGAACCTGGCATCATCACCAGTCTGGCTTTCGCTCTTATGAGGAAAAACCTGCTCCGGATTATGGCATTCGGCCTCCATTTCTGTATGTCGAGCCTGATAATCTCTGGGGGCTGTTCAAGGCTTGGGCTGTCAAACGCCAGTTGAAACTTGATTACCTGCCGTGGCGAATGACGACAAAGAGGTTCTGGCGGTATCCGGTTCCCGCACTCATGAAACGAGCTTGGAATAAGGGACTCCGAATTCTCAGGAATCGTCACCAGTGATGCCTAAAGATTACTTGGTCCTCCGCAGTAAGCCAAGGCTCATTGGTCGAATCCGCAGTTTATCGTGGAGACTCGCAAAGCCATGGCTGAGTCTGCGGCGACATTGGCAAACACTTGGACCGACGCTCTTTTGTCCCGTCTACCATATCGTGAGAGAAAATCACCCGGAGTGGTGGGGTGGGCGTTATCGAATCAAGACGCCCTCGGAGTTTGAAAGAGACTTGGACGTTTTACTGAATCTCGCGGAGCCTGTTGACCTCCATCAGTTGCTGGCATGGCGACGTGGACTTGCGAAAAAACCAAATGGTTGGTTTCTGAGTTTCGATGACGGGTATCGCGAACTTTATGACGTCGTCGCCCCCATTCTGCTTCGAAAGGGTGTTCCGGCGACCTTCTTCCTGTGTTCGTCGATGATCGACAATCGAGCACCATTTTTCGAGGACGTTTTGGGGCTAATTGCTCATGAAGTCAGTCACTGTTCCTTAACGGTGCGTCACGAGGCAGAACGCGTGCTGGCCCAACACGGAACCAATTTGACGCTATTTCTTCAGTCAAGAATCCCTCAGTTCGAACTCTTGTCATTGGTAACACGAATATTGGAAATGGACATAGAAGCTTGGCTGAAGCGAGATTATCCGTATGTGACCGGAATTCAAATGGAGTCCCTGCTTTCCCAGGGATTCACCGTTGGAGCCCATAGTGTTGACCATCCTCTTTTTGAGCAGCTTCGTCCTGCGGAGCAACAGAGGCAGATTCACGTCAGCGTTGATGCCATTACGAAGCGATTCCACTTGGATTACCGGGTTTTCGCCTTTCCTTATGGTGAGTTTGGCCTGACGCGTCGATTTCTGACGGGTGTTTTGGAAGACGGCATCGTTGATCTATGTTTTGGGACGCGTGGGATCACGATCGACGAATTGGAGCCGGGGTTGATACAGAGGACGCTATGTGAAGGCCATAAGGATACGATCGAATCGCACTTGAAAAATGAACTTAATCTGCAACTACGGCGCCGATGCCAGGGCCGAGCAGTTGTCCGGAGAAATGAACCCTGACAGTTGCGAATCCACCGGTTGTATCCGTGATCATTCCTCATTTTGATCGGTGCGAATTGCTGAAGCAGGCGGTTCAGTCCGTAGCGTCACAGACGTATGGCGGATGGGAAGTGATTGTGGTTGATGACGGGTCGAGAAAGTCGGAGTGGCAGGCGATTCAGGAGATTGCCGGCGAACAGATCCGATTGTTGCAAAGAATTGATGGGACAAAAGGGCCCTCGCGGTGTCGAAACTTGGGGGCAGCCGCAGCCACTGGTGACTACCTGCTGTTTCTGGACTCGGACGATCTACTGGCGCCTGTTTGCCTGAAACAAAGAATGACCGAGGTTGACGGTCAGCCGAATGCTGATCTGTGGGTGTTCCCTGTTGAACTCTTTCGTGATAACGTGGGGGACCTGAAAACACAATGGAACAAGATGGATCCTCAGGGCGATGATCTGGCTCGCTTTCTGCGATCCGACGGGCCTTGGTGTGTCTCATCACCGTTGTGGCGGCGGAGTTCATTCCAGAAGATTGGCGGCTTTAACGAACGGGTGTGTTATGGGGATGACGCCGATCTGCACATCCGGGCGCTGCTCTCTGGCCTACAAGTCCGACAGTTTCCGGATGCGACTCCGGATGTCTTCATTCGTCGGTCTGAAACAACCAGAATTACGAACTCCAGCAGTGCTGAATTTCTGGATTCCCGACTTGAGCGACTGGAAGTGGGTACTGTTACGCTTCAGGAAGGTCAGGCGATGGAGCGATATCATGCCATCTGGGAAGGGCAGTATTTTGTCGAGTGCGAGTTTCTAATGTTTACTCAGGACCGGTCGGCGCATGCGATGCAACGCGTGCTGGAGAGATGGAGTGAGACATACCGTCCAGACTCCCTGCGCCGCTGCCTGGTCAAATTCTACTTTGCATTCAGCTTCTTTTTTCTCAAGCGCTGCTATTTTTTGGTACGCATCGCACGTCGAATGGCAATGTTGTTGCTACCGCGTGAGTTTTTCCCGACCAACACAGCAACAGCGTCTACCAAAGAGAATGTCGCAGACAAACAGCAGTTTTGCACATCGATTAGAAGGTGTGAGTAGAGCTTGACCAATTCCCAAAAACTTATGGTCCGACTCATCTCGCCGTGGACGACCTCCGTGGAAACAGGCACTGCGGTTTTCTCCATCGATATACCCACGGAAAAAGCCGATGCATTGCTTTGCGAATGGGCACCTCATCCGGAGTTGTTTACGTTTCCTCGTCGCAAGGCATGGTACTGTTGCGAGCCACAATGCCAGTTCCGTGGTCTCGGCAATGGAACGTGGCCGAAGATTAAAGCTCGGCTGGGACATAACGAATTCCTGTGGCATGGTCACCCGGATGAACGATATCGAGTGCCGCATATTACTCACTTTGAGCCATTGGTCATGAACACTAGAACCGATCGCATGCGCAAGGCCATCGCAATCGTATCGAACCACGGCGGCAGTCCATGGAAACGGCATCCCGACATTGCATACCGCAATCGTTTGATCACACATCCCGATGTGGATCTATATGGTCGCAGCGGTTGGACTCGCTATCGCCAGCACTGGTACTCTCCGCCGAAAGCTCCCGCAAATTATCGCGGCGAAATTCCCGGCGACTGGCCGGCGGCGGGCAAACGTGATTTGATGGCCAAGTACAAAGTGGCCATCTGCCTGGAAAACATGTTGGAGCCGCATTACTTCACGGAGAAATTTGTTGAGGCTGTGGTTGCGGGTTGTGTGCCGGTGTATCGGGCTCGCCCGGAATTGGAACATGCGGTGCTTTCCGATGCACGATGGATAGATCCAGCGAATCGCACCGGTTCAATACAGACGGTCATTTTTGATGCATTGAACTCTGACTCGAAGGCGGTGCTTGACCAGAATTTCGAATGGCTTCAAAAAAACAAACACCTCGCACTGACCCACTCACAAAAAGTTTTCGAACGTATTGGACATATCCTTGCCCATGAATGAGCAGCCGTTTTCAGAGGCCGATTTACAACGAATTCAGATAGCCGTGTCATGCCGTGACTGCGATCCACTGCCGCGTGTGGAGGGGGCTGGTTCCGTTACAGGAACAGCCTCCGGCGCGGTTCAGCATATGCATAACGGTATCCTGACCGACTGTGGCAGCCACTATGGTGATTACAATGTGGAAGTGATCAAGCAACTGCGAGGTGTTCACGAGCCACAGGAAGAACGTGTCTTCTTCGAGGTGCTGAAACAGATTCCCAAGGGCGGCACCATCATGGAACTGGGCAGTTTCTGGGCCTATTACTCACTATGGTTTCTGAAAGATATTGCGGCAAGCCAAGCAATCCTTGTTGAGCCGGTGCCGTCTGCATTGGAAGCAGGACGAAGAAACTTTGAATTGAACGGCAGACAGGGAACTTTTCTCCATGCGGCCATTGGTCGCGAATGCCATCCTATCAAGGAAATTGAACTCTGGAAGGGCTTCTCCGTTACGGCAGAAACTGTTTCGGTTGACTCGCTCATGGAACGCCAGAAGCTGGATTATCTTGATGTCCTGCACGCCGACATTCAGGGCACAGAAGCCCGCATGCTGGTTGGGGCAGCAAAAGCACTTCAGAAAAAACGCATCGGATGGATATTCATTTCAACACATTCGGAATACATCCACCAGGTTTGTCGCCAGACATTACGCAAACAAGGCTATTCACTCGTGGCAGAACACACCCCTGCCGAAAGCTACTCAGTCGATGGGCTGCTTGTTGCCTCTGCAGAACGATTTCCCAGAATTCCGATATCGAGACGAAATTGCTTACAGGCTTTCCGCAAAAGTTTCCGGTCGATTGTGCGAGTGAAGCTCTTAGAACCACTTGGAATCAGGCATCGAAAGATCTGATTCACGTAGGTGGAACAATATTCAGGATGACTGATTGTGGCTAACAACGATACTCGCCAGACCGCCACACCTTCGAACAGGATTCCTGAACTCGACGGCGTGCGAGGACTGGCGATTCTAATGGTTTTGGCATGGCACTACTTTACCTGCTCAACACCGCTGCCACCTCGTGGAACACTGTCCTTTTATGCTTATCGCCTGACAAGCATTGCCTGGAGTGGGGTTGACCTTTTTTTCGTACTGTCTGGTTTACTGATCGGAGGCATTATTCTGAATAACGGCACAAGCAAAGGTTTCGCGAGGAATTTCATATTGCGCAGAGTGCTCCGAATTGGTCCTCTGTACGCGATACTTCTGGTGATTGCCTTTGTGATAAATTTAAATTTGGCCTCAGGTCAGTTCAATTGGATCAGATGCGGTTCTGTTCCGATCGCGGCATATGCTTTCGGCATCCAGAATTTCTATATGGCCGCAATCGGGGACTTTGGTGGAAACTCACTGGGTGTAACATGGAGCCTCGCAGTTGAGGAACAGTTTTACGGCCTTGTATTGCTGGTTTTCACTCTTCTCCCAATTAGTCGGGCAATCAAACTCATTTGCTTACTCGGGCTTGCAGCACCGATGTTACGGACAATCGTTCCTGGTTTTCACACATATGTAATGCTTCCTTTTCGCCTTGACTCCTTTGCGCTGGGCGTATTGGTGGCAGTTGTGATCCGTCATCCGATTTACAGAAATTGGTTACACGAGAATATATTCTTTTGGTGTTGTACTTTGTTCGTTCTTGCAGTTGGCGTGGTTGCTGTAATCTGGAAGGGCGGCATGGGTGAGTTTCAGCACACTTTCTTTGCAGTGTTTTACGCAAACCTGATTCTAATCTCGGTCTTATGCACGGGTTGCCCTGCCTTGTGGCCACTGCGCACCAATCTTCTTAAAAAATTGGGGGCGTGGTCTTACGGAATCTATTTGTTTCATCAACTCATTCTTGGGCTAATCCACGGCTCGGTTTTCAAGAGGGCTCCTGCAAATGATTCATGGAATTCATCGCTCGTCACCTTGACCGCGCTGGCCGTGACTTTGGGAATCTCAGCTTTGCTGCATCGCTCTGTTGAGGAACCCTGCATAAACTTCGCCCGTCGGTTCGGTTACAAATGAAGATGCGTCAGGTCCTGCCATTCAAATCATTTTCAAGTCGGAGATTCCATCCGTTGAACCTTTCGACAAAGACGCTGCGGAGGGCGCGCTGACGTTGGGAATTCTGCGTTTCTATCTGGCGATTTGTGTGGTGTTCGTCCACGCGGGCATTCCGACATGGTGGACCGTCCATGATGGAACCGAGGCAGTGCAGATCTTTTTTCTGATCTCTGGCTTTTATATGCAGATGATCTACGACAAGTATCCCGATAAATATTCTTTCTGGATGAGTCGACTGTCGCGGATCTATGTCCCGTATTTTGCAGTCCTGGTTGTGGCATTGGTGACCGCAGTCGCATTGTGTGTTTTTCAAGGAAGCTCTGGCTACCTACCACTTCTCGATCCAAATTCACGAAGCCACAATACCACGCTGGGGATGGCATTGACAACCGTCACGAATTTTTCGGTCATTGGTCAGGACTTAACGCTTTTTGTGTCGGACGCCGGTGATCCACGATTCCCCTTATATCGATATCTACTAATTCCTCAGGCTTGGAGTGTTGCACTTGAACTCTACTTTTACGCATTGGTGCCGTATCTGGCCAAACGCCGCACTCACGTCCTGTGGGCCATCCTGTGTCTGTCAATCCTGGCAAGGATCCTGTGCTATGAGTCCTTTGGGCTGACGCGCGACCCATGGATTTACCGTTTTTTCCCATTTGAACTTGCCTTATTCACCGCTGGCATGCTGGCCTATCGGCATGCAGTGGAATTGAAGATCAAACTGGATCAAGGGCATTTGCAGTACTTCGTTTTCTGCATGGGTTCTCTGTTTCTTTTTTTTGGCCTACGTAAGTCCGTATCCTTTTCGAATCGCTTCCTTGAATATCACTATGCGACATTAATGAGTTATGTCGCGTGGTTCTGCCTGGTGCCTCAACTGTTTCAAATTACAAAAAAGCAGCGACTCGATAGATTCATTGGGGAATTTTCATATCCGATCTATTTGACTCATCTTATTGCCATTCCCGTTGTCGATTCACTGTACGACGGAGCGAACTCATTACTTCGCGGCGGGTTAATCGTATTCTTGACAATCGCAATCAGTATTGGGGTGATGTTCGGCGTCATTCAGCCTCTCGATACATGGCGCCAACGGTTTTTGCAGAGTCGTCGGGCTCTTTCGAATTAGTCGTTTATGTGTACGTGTGTTTCAATATTGGTTACCGTATACAACCGCGAGGCGTATCTGGAGGCTACGCTTAGAAGTGTTATGGCATCGTCGTTTACAGCCTTCGAAGTGATTGTCGTTGATGATTGCTCAAGCGATCAGTCTGTAGAAATTGCCCGGAAAGTC
>Ga0105051_10007368_pt1 | contig 11504 bp, 3 predicted proteins | sample FRY02_FD_78383 | JGI IMG/M metagenome (GOLD analysis project Ga0105051, IMG submission 78383) | Freshwater microbial communities from Lake Fryxell liftoff mats and glacier meltwater in Antarctica - FRY-02 (megahit assembly) | ecosystem: Environmental > Aquatic > Freshwater > Ice > Glacier...
AGAAACCCAACGAGAGACAGCTGAATACAAGCACACATCCCCAAGAACGTAGAACAAGTCCCTGCGAAAAAGAGAAATGGGATTGGGAGACATGGTCATCATGTTAGAGATGACCCATGGACATGACATAGATGATCGAGCGAAAAAGAAGACTCCTTCAAACAATACTACATGGAAATTATGACAATACATAAAATAGTGCTTTTAGCCCGTCAAGTAATTCGAAAGTATTACAGGTGCAAATAGTTGGATTGGTCAGACACAAAAAGAAGTTTCAAAATTTAGAAAAAACTACTTAAGTACTTTTTATACATCAAAATAGTAGTTTGTTTATGCTTAGTAATTTGGAGTCAATAAAGATACTACTATAGTAGTTTTGAAATTGTCAAATAGTAGTTTGCCAAAAAATTAAACCTATTATTGATTTTCAAAACTACTGTAGTAGTTTGTTAAATTAAGAAACTACTGTATAGCGAGTGTATTTTTCTGATGACTGTGCAAGTAGCTACCCCACCAACTGCCAGTGAGTTCCGCGGAGGAATCATTGGTGTCACTCTAAGACCCGTGTCTGGAGCCGAATTTGTCAGCCCCATCACTGATGAGCACTTGCTGCACATGCGTCCTTCATCAAGATAAATAAACAACTTTTTGAAGTAATAAACGCAATCAATTGCAAGGCCATATTCCCTGGGTATTAGTTTGGGTCCCATTACAAGCCTCCTAAATGAACATCCGTAATAGCCTCCTACATTAACATCCGTAATATGAACATATTCATCATGCGCCAAAGTGCTTCATCATGCGCGAAAGTGCTGCCTGTGACACTGCGTTGAAGGTGTTCTTGAATTCTATGTTGACTCGATAGACTTGCTTTCCTTGTCTGTTGGCTCCATGCGTGACAAATGCGTGATGAAATGCAGTTTTGGCATGTTTCGTCTTCATAGCTGGACTACCAGATTTGATGTCTTTCTCACCGCCCCCAGCAGCAAATGAATCAGATTCCTGTGAGGTGCAAATGTAGCTAGTAGTAGCAAGGAAAAAGGGCAGGAATGAGACTACACAGGACAGGATCTATCGTGGCATCACCTTATTTTTTGCCTACGAAGTTGAGAGATTTGAGATTAGCACAGGCTGTTTATCGAAAAGACAGCACACACTCAAGCAAGGATGCAAGATGTCCGATAGACCGAAGAAGATTCGCCTCTTTCGGACCTGGGACAACGAGCACAAATCATCTGACATGGTGACACAGGAGGTCCCTGTGTGACAAAATGATTAGGACGAGAAAGCATCTTTTCGCTCGACAGGTTCGCTTGACTGGTTGGAGACAGATTCGAGTGCTAGCCCAGCTTCCTCATTCAGAGTCTTTTGTGTATTGTCTATTTTTATTATTTCTCTTATGCTCTCTTTCCGCTCTCCTCCTGTCCTTTTCATACAATTATCTCGGCACCGCGCGCCCTATGCAAACTATAGGCTCGATGTACTTGTTTCATGGTGTCTTGGGCACCTCATCGGTGGATTCCCACCGCACATCTTTTTCTGCATCTGCAATGTAAATCAGGTTGTCTTATGATTCCATGATTTCAAGCACAGTTGATGCAACATTTCCCGCGACAATGTTTGCGTGTTGGGATTTTTCTAGGCCAGCAGCTAGCTTGGCCAGAGGTTCACCCACCGCCGATCAGAGGAAAAATAGCGCACTGCCCGTGTAAGTTAATGGTTGCGTTGATCTGAATTACTGAAGAGAGACAGTGACGTGTTGGACGCAGATGGATGGATGATGATGAGCCGCCCACGAAACGAGCGCGACGAGGCTCTTTAGCGCGATCATGCTTCTACAAGTTTGTGACAGTGGATTAAAACAGATCGTATAAGATTGATCCTGCGTTGTGACAAATTCTGATTGATTGATGTTGATGTTATTACTTCATAAGAATTAGTCTAGACACCCAAAGTTTGCTATCGATTTATATGTATATATATACTCGGTCACGCCTCCCCGTGTGTGTCAGTCCACAGAAATCCAAGCCACATGAGACAGCATTAGCAAACTAGCGGGACTGGATTCCATCCGAAAACCCATACGGATCAGCCTCCTCCGCTATCTCTGACAACAACGCATACTGACTGTTTCAGCCTGAACCAACATTGCTGTCTCAAGGTAGAGATTAGAGCTCTTCTTAGAGTTCTAATTTCTCTTTGAAATCTTTCTGGCAAAGACTGTCGTTGATCAGAACGGCTGAGTGGAACATAGCGCAGGTCTGTAAAAAGCGGGGCAACGGTCAAGATCAGTGACAATGGTCGAAGGCAGATCAAGAGGCCTGGTATTTCGGGTGCCAGTTCGAAAAGATGGCTTGCAAGTTGTCAAGTTGAATGTGTGTTTGCAGTATTGACGTGCTTACACATAGCGGTTGATGTTGATACATGGGAGAGTGTCGACAAGCCGTGAGGCGAAGTGTAGGTTGGACGGAGCTCTACGCTGGTAGTGTGGTGCGAGCTTGAAGATAAGCTTATCATCTCAGGAGATGATATATATTTTGATCTGCGGAATGTGCCTGCGGCCTCTAGTGTCTTAGGTACTGGTCTGTAAACTATGGTACCAATAGACGACTGTCATAAATATGATGCGTCGCTTGATTTGGTCTTGTTTGGTATGATGTTTTTGGAATCATGATGGTCTTGACGCTCTTGTATTCGCGAATTAGGCGAACTGTCGTGCATCCGACTTGAGGCTTCATCAGCAATAGATCATCTATCGACAATCTATCGACCACCAAGACATGAGACAGTTCGTGAGTAGAACGCCCAGCTTTGAAAGAAGTTCGCGAGCAGTTCGAGGCTCTAGAACAGACAGTTCAAGAATTCAGAGCAGAGTTCTTCAAAACGGTAATTTTTCTACATTCTTTTAGCGAGAACCCCTTCCTGAGGCTGCGGTCTCTTTAAGGAAAATGATCACGTTCGTGACATGGCCTAGTTTTAGAACAGAGTTTCTAGTTTAGAAGATGTTCTGTAACGACATTTTATTCGAACTCGTTCTCGTGCGTTTGAGGGACGATCGAAGGCGAGGTGAATTTGCCACATTCTCGCACAGTGTCCTTCCTGTGTTTTGTTCGCCACATGATGTCACCTAGGCGTTGGTGCCTTGGAGCAGTCAACCACGCTGCGGATCGTCTGGAGATCCTGCGCGTTTCCTCTCTCGAGGCAATCGCTCTTTTTTGGAGGAGCAAGACAAATTGCTCAGCACACTGTTTGTTCATATTAAACATCACGTGCACATATTTCGTGTCTATGGTCTCAGACGCAAACGGAAACCTCTGGTAGCGTTCTCGCTCACATATACACACACATTGCTTACACATAGATTTCTTTATTGAAAACTGATAGTGGGTATCCCAAGGATGCGGGGTTTCATAGTTTCGCCGAGAACTAGGATAAACCCCGAGAGTTCCTTTCTCCTTTGGATGCTATTTTCTCCCACTTGAGTCCTCATTCAGCATTATCCACGACTACGTGTCCTGGGGAACAAGCTCAAATTCGCTTAGGGTTTCCACAGACTGCACAACATATGGCCTTTGCCTCGGCAAAAGAACTTGCCTTCTCGCCCCGCGCACATCTGACCTCGAGAGAGCAATGGACAATTGTGTCTCTAGCATACGCACAATGTAGTCTCTATCCTCTTCAATGTCCACTTCTATGGAAGCATCAGCCTGCTTTGAATCAATCAAGGTTCCAAAGCGCGAGCGCAGCTCTCCAAATGTCAATCGTTCGCCGCTATCAGGTATCAGCAATGCCACTTGACTATCTTCCATATATCCTCCTAATGTATGCCTGACTTCGTCACCAAGCACGCATTCGTCTACTATATCCATTCTGAGAAAAAGCGTGGCAACATGCCGGTCAAGTTCGCTTAATGATAGGGTTTCGAGCAATGATCGCACTTGCACTCGTTCGCGGGCGTCAAGCTCGAGGGTGCTCCAGAGTTCTGTTATCCGTACGTCGTCGTGGCCCATTCCACTTGCGACACATGCGGCTTTAAATTCGACAAATGATACATCACGCACGAAATTATATGTAGAAGTGACAGTGGGAGCCAGGAGCCCGCCGATGAAGGCATCAAGTCTATCTGCCAAAACATCCCCAATGTTTCCAGGTATCAGGTCAAAGCTCGGCAATTCAATACCTTCGATTGCATCCTCTTCCAGGACCGAATCCAAAAAGTCAAACTGCTTCTGGCCACCATCGACCTGCTCGGGAACAGACCCATGTTGTGCCCTTCCTTCATGAGGCTCGTCGTGCACACGGTTATCAGTGGTATTACTCGTCCACTCTTCTTCGACTGTCTTGATCAGATGCAAACGCACTTGTAAGAATGCAGTCACAGTCAGCCAGAGGGGCTGTACTAACACAAACTCGAACAGAACCGAGGTTACAGTTGCAATACCCCAGGCGAAAGAAGTTGCTGATTGAAAGGTGTTGCCATAAACAACAGCTAAAACAATGGCCATACACATCAAGACAAACATCGAACAATATGCCATGAAGATGAATTGTCGTGGGAGCGCACGCAACGCTTGTTGTCTCTGGGGAGCAGATTTCCTCCCGGGAAGCTCCAGTCCCACGCCAGCAGTTTCATTTCGTTCGCTGGCTGTTGTCATGAAAGCAGATCTTACAGGGGGTAGTTCTACCGGTCTGGAGACAAGTTGTCCAGCAGTTTCAAGAGTCGAGCCCGTAGCACGTGGGCGACGCTGACCCAAGTCCTGCTCATTCATCTCAAGGTCAGATTGCAAGAGAGCAAACTTAGAAAAGGAAAAAATACAAATCAAGAAACAATGAGGAGCAAAATTGCGTACACGAGATCAACAGAAACACACGGAAATTTAGTACACATTTGAATCAACATGGTGCGTGTTACCTCAGGAGTGCGTGGACCACGTTGCTCCCTTGTGCGCGGGACAGCTTCTTGTAGTTGCCCATAATCAATATTTCTAGTAGGCGGTATCGCAGTTGTGGGCCTTGGCTCAATCGCAGGACCTGGCCCACGTTCCTCATGACCCGTTCCAGGGTTGTCCACAGCTTCTACTGTGCCAGCTACTTCAACCCGCGAACGGCGCGATGCTATTCGCAGCGAAGAGATGTCTGATTTTTTTGATCGCACCTGTGCCTTCACCTGTGCCTTCTTTCTGCTCTTCTTTCGACGATCCCGTGGCGCCGGTGCAACTGTCTTGAATACCACAGCACACATTGGCAAAACTGGGATCAAAATAAGTCCGGTGAAAATCCCGATCGCAAGCATATCCCCGTCAGGCATGCCTATGGCACCGAGCCAAATAATGTTGAGACACATGCAAGTAACTACGTGGACAGTCACACATGCAATCCTCGACGCTCGATCATACGGATCTTTGGGCTGTCGGAAAAATATGCCCACAATGCCATGGCGGGTTTGAAGGAGATGTGAAGTCCTACGTGCCCAGAGGTCTAAAAACAATGAGCGAAATCTTTGTTCAAGGCGCTTTGTCGCAGCATGCAGATACCCGCGCTGGAAAAGTGTCGCTCGCAAACTAGGCGTATATGATTTTGAGACATCAACATCATAGAAATAGCCGTAGACCACTAAAACAATTGCCAGGAAGCATGCTACGGATACACTCACGATTACAAACATTTTGTCTGGTTCCCGCCCGTACAAAACATCTACTGACGTCAGGAACAAATCGCTTCTGCCGAGATCAAAGAGCGCCGGTCGGAAAAGACCCGCAAAGTCAGTCGTATGAAAGCAAGCACACTCCAAACTGTCGCCGAGCTTTCCTACGGCAATGCATCCAGCGCCATTCCACGCATTTTTGTCCGCATCCCAGAACTGACACACGGGAACAACATATTCGCCGGATTCCTTTTCGTTTACTGCCGACGCGCGCACTGGAATCGATATTTGGAGTGGGCTCTGCAGCTCACCAGACAATACTACTGCGCCATTTAGGAGCTGGACTGACGTGATATTGGTCAAAATGAGTTCGCGCTCTGCAGGTCGCCTCTCTGTACTCCACACGAGCAACTGTGCATCGACAATACTCAGTCCTCCTGGCGAGGCTTGGGGCAAAATAACAGAGTTGCAGACACCAGACAGACATTTTGTCGACGCCAGCACTGTGCGCTTTTGCAGCTGTTCTTGGGAAAATCTGCCAGCATGGTGCTCCAAATTTGGTGTTTGAATCATTACAGGGGCTTCATATGGCACACGGCCTAGCATTCGCACATGCCCAAGAGTTGTCATGAGCGAGTGGACACGATCGTACACATCCACACCTCCAGCCGAACGCCGTGGTAGTCCTTGCAAGGAAACTGCTTGAATGATACCTGAAAGCGTTTTGCCAAGATTCTGAGATGCAGAATCACTAACCTGTTCAGCCTGAACAGACGTTTGCAAGAGTCGTTGGACAATGTCCAGTCCTGTCTGATGGACGTCTTGGAATATAAGGTCCTTTGTATCCATGGCTGGCTGCAGTGCTGTGCTCACGAACGAAACAGATTCTTGCGTGACCACAGTCATTGACACCAGTGACAGGGCTTGTATCAATTCTTTTCGCAGCTCCACATCCTGCCTCCAATCAATCCGCCGCCCTGCACGTCTCCGAGCATCTACATTCAATTGGTTGAAGATTGCTCCGGATGCCCCAACAATCATCTCTGTGTTTCCAACTCCTTCGGCGTCTGAAATAAGGCCTGATAGTTCTTTTGCGCTCGGTGGCCTTTGATCATTTTTGTTCAGAACATTTACTACAGCAGATGCTGTGCAGGAAGCGAAAGTGTTACAAACGATTGCGTTGAGCCCGACTGTTTCATTGTCATATCCGGGCTTTGTTGGTGGTGACAATAAGAGGTGCAATTTGTTGCTAGCAATCTGTCCGCTGAGAGGTTTGATCTGATTCCAAAGTGCTGCCTGATAAACATATGTCAACGGCAAATTTTCAAGCTCGTCAATCCACTGACTGCATTCCAGGGAGAAAGTCGTTTTCAGAGCAGTGCCGTATTTTGGCATCGATGAGAAAGAACCACCCACAGGGCCCTGGTCCACTTGAATGGTTAGCCTGGACCACCCTGCAATTTCAAATTGGCATGCACCTGACAGCTCAATGACATACGTCTGACCGCGCACAAGTGCATCACCCATTAGCACCAAATTGGGTGAGACGAGGTTTGTAGATGTCTTGTTCGGATCGTTTAAGTCGACGTCACCTGCTACAATAGACCACGCATAACTAGGGTTACACGCAATGCTACGAGATTGTGAGCCAAATTCCACCTGGCCAGTGAGAACCAGACGAGCGCCCACAGAGACCTTGGCCTGGCCGACGCCATTCAGAGTCACGCTTACAGAAGAGATCGTGCCCTGCTTGACTGATATCTGAACGGAAGCTTGACTCGTCCGTGGGCCTGGATCCTTTGAGACCATCACTGCAAAGACATACTCACCTGGCACAAGTGAACCACCCGGTATCGTGATCTCACTATCAGTACTAGAGAGAACCCCAGAGACATCGTTGAAACATGGATGTGGAGAACAGCTCCAGTCAAATACAAAGGGCTGAGAACTAGCATCGGAGTCGATAGAGTTTGCGGCATCCATTTTTAGGTCTAGACTGGCTGAATGCGTCCTGTCTCCACCATCAAGAACTGCAAACACGGGACTGTTGACTACTTCAATGGAAATGTCAGCAAAGGAAAAGCCCGTTTGATCGTTTTTGAGTTGTGCGCTCAACCGCAATGTGTACTGTTGACCAGCTACCAGCGTATTTTTTGGAAGGTACAAACTCGACGAAGTCCTAGTGCTTTCAGCAGGCCACGGTATAACAGCCCCCGAGATTTGAGTCCACACGAAATCCAAAACATTATCAGCAGCAGGTGCACACTTCGATAGAGCGGAACGTCCTCGCAATTCGATTGCATTGGAGCCTCGCATCAAACGTTCTGCCTGCCCAACAACAAGCACTTGAGGCGTATTGGCAGACCCTACGAATACTGTTTTCGAGGCAGTTTTTTGCATTTCAACAAAGTTTTTCACTATGAGTGAAAATGCATATGATACACCTGGGAGTAACGTTGAAGTTGGAATTGTAACTACCCTTTGAGTGCTGGGCAGAGAAGTCAAAATGGACATCAATAATGCACGATTACGGGGGCCCAATTCTAAACCCCAATGGAACAACATGTCCCGCCCGCCATCTCCATATGTTGACGACGCATCCAAGGTGAGAACGTCGCACGATGCAATTCGTCCAGGGCCGTCGATAATAGGCTCAGGAGCCATCGCATTAGCAGGCAAAAGCACAGGAACAGTTCCCGACGAGTATCTAGAATTGCGACGGGCGGCCATGATTGTATTTTCTTTGATAGCCAAACGAGAATCTGGTACCATTGTTGCGTCCTTTCCAAAGAGGATGGAAAAGGATCTCGAAGAAATCCACGAACATTGACTATTATTTCCAGACATGCGGTATGAATTTAACTCCAGAACATTCATGCAATCAAAAAATCCTGCAAGTTGGCCTCCACCCTCGTCTGTGGGCCTATCAAATGTCACAGTCAAACCTGCAAAATGCGATGCAAAAGTGGCAGTCTGCAGGCGGGGTGCTTCGGCTGGATTAATAAAAATCTTGAAGGGACTGCCGTTGACATGTTGACCACGAACCCGGATGCTGAGATTACAAGCTTGGCATGGCATTGGTTCTGAATAACTGATCGAGATGGCATCCTGTGACTGACTAATCGAGACTTGCAAATTTGTATCCAGTCCAAGCAGAGACACTGCTACGTCACGCACATCTATTTCAAGAGCGTTTCCAAGAGCATCGGAAGGACGTAACATCAAGGAAGAAGCACGTTCCACGACATTATCCACCAAACCAGGCCCCGAAACAGTTGTAGATGCGGCAGAGAATTTTCCAGCCAAAATAACAAGGTGGTAAGGCGAGGTAGATGTAAGACTCGATGCAACAGTAAGGGCCAATTGGTAACGACCAGAAAAGGTCAAATTCATCGTGATCATGAAGTTTCCATCTTTTGCAAGGATGGGCAGTGGACCGACACCAGCGACTGTGCACCGAATGCTTGTAAGCACCAAATCAGTGGTAGGAGCAACAATCGTGTTGTTGTAGAGGTCACGGATGCTGACTTTGACAAGATAATTTCCACCCGCTGTTACTCTCAGCATCGCAGGATCAATGTAGGAAGTCCCCGGCCAATGCAAAGTTGGGGCTACGACTAGAGAACGCTTTGCAGGGTCCGAGGCGCCCGCTTTAATATCTACGGAGTATGTACCGCTCACAGTGATATTGTAAACAGCAACAAAGCTGCTATCTCTGAAGTCTTTCATGCTTGCAATTTTGGTGGTTGGGCCAGATATAACGATGTCATAGGGCAAACTGGAAGAAGGTCTATATAGCTGAATATTGCCAAATCTATCTCGAGCCTCTACTGTGAAGCTGCCTTCTTGCCCAGCGAGTGACCTTGTCAGTCCTTCCCCAACGAAACGGGAATCCCGCGCACTTGTCATCGCAGGCATGATGAGGACCTTGAACGGACTTCCTGAAATGTGATTTTGTCCGAGTATCACAGCCAGCACATACTGTCCAGCCATTGTGACACGGTATTGCAAGGTGTAGGTACCGTCGGAATTGTCTTGAGGATCTATTCGAATGAATTCTTCCTCAATTACCATTTCGACAGAGAACTCAGTATTACCATGTGTCTGATAAACACCATAGTCATCCGCAGCTTGTATGGTGAAAACTGAAATCACACCGGCTGTTGAAAGCCGTGTTGCTGTACCACTCGCAAAGGACTGAATTGCAGATACGGTCTTGCTGATTGAATTTCTCATCTTGACAGTAAAAGGGCTACCCGAGATTTCGATTGAATTAATTTTTACGGTAAGTCTATATGTTGCAGACCCCACAGAGATCGGGGAATATATGCCGGTCCAGCCACTCAAGTCATATCCTACAGTAGGATATTGTGGACTTCCATCTTGGTGTAAAACGAGAACATCAAATACGGTTGCATCCAAAATTTGTACGTCATTACTGTACCTGTCTCGAGGCTTGATACGGAACCACGTCTCTCTCGAATGCACACTAGCCTGGATACCTGGTCCTTCGGCAATTGACACAGCTTCCGATAAGGTTGACGGCTGCACAGCAACTCTGAACGGCACACCGGCGACAAAGGTGTTCATTACTTCAAGTTCCACGTACATGGTACCACTAATATTGACTTGAAGATAAACTTCCCATTCGCTGCCAAAGACACGTGTCCTTGATTGATACTTGATTGATACTTCCTCTTGAAGATCGTTCCGAGCGCGAATGTTGATGGTCGGCAAGAGCATTGTTTTTACCTTGTTTCCAAAGACATCGCGAGTACTAATCATAAACTGAGACTCCCGACCTGCTGTTGCAACAAACAATCCGTTTCCTTCTGCAGCAAAACACCCGTTTTCTGAGAAAAACAAAGGACTCAATTGCACCTGAATATCGTTCATAGCTTGTAAATTGACAGTAACTGACACTCTGTACGCACCTGAATGTGTACCGACGAGCTTGAGAGATACGCGGCCATTCTGGACAATTCCTTCGAACAAGTCAGAAGTGATACCACCATGCGCCACCTTTACAGATGCCTGTGCTGGTGTAAACAGTAGGTTGCCATAAATATCTTGCAAGTTCAGTAGTATGGGGAACTTTTGAGCAACCCGGCCACACATTCCAATTGACTCTACACAACTGTAGCCAGCTGGGAAGGTGATTTTCGAGGTCAAAGCCGAAGCCTCGGCAGCAACTACCGAAAGTCCATATGGACTGTTTGCTACCGGCGTACCTTGGTAAATAATATTGATTGTGTATCTCCCGCTTGTTGTTGAGATGTAACGAATAGAATACGTACCATTCTTATAATCTGTCACATGAGAAGTTGCGCGTGATTGCCCCCCGTTCTCGATAGAAATGATGAAATTGTCCCAGCCAGTGTCAAGAAAGTTGCCAAGCCGGTCTCGAGCTGTCATAACCAAGACTCCGTATCGACCGGCTGTTGCCATGCCCATCGATGGTTCCCTAATGATAGCGTTCCCTGCATTAAACAAGCTGGGCTTGACTGGAATATTGAACGGGCTTCCTGTGACGTGAACGAACGACATCATTATGGAAAGCATCAACTTGCCAGATATAGTGGTGGTGTATCTGCAGTCATACTTTCCAGTACCCATGTCTGCGCAGCTGTGGCGCCGAGTTGCAATTTCCTCCTTCGTATGGACAACAAACGTAAAGCCTCCATATGTCAAGGGGTTAGAGTACTGGTCGCGTGCTGAAATAACGAAGGATGCAAGATCGCCAGCGGTTGCTTCTCGACTCCCCTTTCCGTCAACTTGGCATTTGACAGCATCGACCTCTCCAGCCGAGACGTCTACAGTCCATGGAGTGGTCCTGATTGCAGTGTTACCTACCATGATA
>Ga0105051_10007370_pt1 | contig 11501 bp, 7 predicted proteins | sample FRY02_FD_78383 | JGI IMG/M metagenome (GOLD analysis project Ga0105051, IMG submission 78383) | Freshwater microbial communities from Lake Fryxell liftoff mats and glacier meltwater in Antarctica - FRY-02 (megahit assembly) | ecosystem: Environmental > Aquatic > Freshwater > Ice > Glacier...
GCGTCCAATGGGAGTCCAAAAAGCAGTCTCGGCGGAGCAACGTTCGTCGAGACTGCCCGCACCATTGGCGCGCTATCGACCGGAATATCCCTTCCCAAGTTGCGTCCCCGCAGAGCTTGAGTCAGTTTTTCCCGGCACTGACGAGAGTACCACGTTTCAACGTCTGCTGCCAAATCATTGGACGCAGGAGCGGATGCCTCAAAAATCCACCGCCCTGTTCCGAGGTCGAAAGACCGAAATCGAACCTCACCCTTGCCACTAAAATCCAAGAAGAACCATCTTTTGCATCATTTTTGGAAAAAGATGGTTACGCGAAGATCTCGTGAGCGACTTGCCCCGCGACATCGGTGAGCCGAAAGTCACGGCCCGAGTAACGGTAGGTAAGCCTCTCATGGTTGAGACCTAGAAGGTGTAGGATGGTCGCGTGAAGGTCATGAACATGCAGTTTATTGACGGTCGCGTAATATCCGTAGTCATCCGTCTCGCCATAGCGATAACCGCCTTTGACGCCGCCACCGGCCATCCACATGGTAAAGCCATGAGGATTGTGATCGCGACCGTCTTTTCCTTGCGCGGTGGGCGTTCTGCCGAATTCACCGCCCCACAGAACCAGAGTGTCGTCTAGAAGGCCGCGAGCCTTCAGGTCCGATAAGAAGCCAGCGATCGGCTTGTCCACCTCAGCCGCGTTTTTGGTGTGAGCGCGATATAGGTCGGAGTGCTGGTCCCATTGGACCTCACTGTCGCTATGCGTTACCTGAACGAATCTCACTCCATTTTCCAGAAATCGACGTGCCATCAAACACTGGCGTCCGAAGTTTTCGGTGACAGGATCATCGATGCCATATAGTCGCTGGGTTGCAGCGGTTTCCTCCGAAAGATCCTGAATCTCTGGAAGCGTTGACTGCATTCGGAACGCGAGTTCAAACGAGTGGAGACGGCCTTCCAGTGCCTGAGCAGCTTGATCTTTTGTGGATCGCTCAAGATGGTCCCGATTCATCGCCGCGAGCAAATCCAACTGCAATCGCTGAGTCTTGGCGTCGATTCGCGAATTGTGGATGTGTTTCACCATCGCTTGAGCCGCGCTGGAACTTGCGTTTCCGATCGGTGTGCCTTGGCAATAAGCGGGTAAAAACGAGGCTCCCCAATTGTTCAATCCACCGTGCGCCAGCGTCGGGCAAATCGTCACGAATGCCGGTAGGTTTTGGTTCTCTGTGCCAAGGCCGTAGGTGACCCAGGCGCCAAGGCTCGGTCTGACGAATTGATCGCTTCCGGTATGTAATTTAAGCAGCGCACCACCATGCGCGGGATTCGTTCCATGCACTGAGTGCAGCATGCACAAGTCGTCTACATGTCGAGCGACATGCGGAAAGAGATCGCTTACCGGCAGGCCGCTTTCCCCATACTGTCGGAACTTCCAAGGCGACTTTAGGAGGTTTCCCGTTTGCGCAAAGGTGATTCGCGGAAGATCAAACGGAGGTGCTTTTCCATCGTCTCGCGTCAGTCGGGGTTTCGGATCAAAAGTGTCTACATGTGACGGGCCGCCCTTCATAAACAGAAAGACAATCCGCTTCGCTCGCGGTTGAAGGTGTGTCGGCTTGGCGGCAAGCGGATCGAGCGTCGGCGGAGGTTGCAAGTCGTCTGCGAAACCGTCGCTACCAAGCAAACTCATGAAGGCAAGATTGCCAAAACCGAGAGCAGCCTGTGCGAGAGTCTCTCGACGCGATTGTCTGGATGGTTCAAACATGATCGTCACCTCAAATAGAAAAATTCATTGCATGCCAGAAGGCTCTGGCAAAAGAGAGACCATGCTTGCGGTTCGTCAAGGATCGACTGATTCGCTAAATTTGCAGCCTGCTTCGGCGATGTTGCTTCGCCGACGAACACGAGTGTTCGCTCGATGTCTTGGTCGCTCGCCGGTCGCCCCAGCACTTGCTCATACGCAATTTGTACCCGGCGTTTCGGATCTTCTTCGCTGGCGAGCAGTCGTAAAGCCAACGCATCAGCTGACTCGATCACCAAGTCCGAGTTCATCATCAGCAACGCTTGCGGTGCGACGATTGTTGAGCTGCGACTGCCCGTTGGCATGGTCGGATCAGGGAAGTCGAACTGTTCAAACATCGTGTAAAGATTATTGCGGATTACCGGCAAGTAGATCGCTCGACGTATGCTTTCGTATCGTGTGTGATCGATCGATGTGTGATCAAAAACATATTGCCGGTTTCGCAAAGGAAGCGTCTTGCCGCTGATCGTGACATCGAGTCGTCCCGTGACCGCAAGGACGGAATCGCGAATCTGTTCCGCATCGAGACGTTGCTGCGGAAATCTCGAAAGCAGTTTATTTTCTGGATCGGACTGATTGGCTTGGAAATCGCCAGGAGATGATGCGTGCGATGACATTCGGTAAGTGTTTGAGTTCACTATCAAGCGATGGAGTTGCTTAGTGGACCAGCCCGATTCCATAAAGGTGTGAGCGAGCCAATCAAGCAGTTCGGGGTGCGTCGGGCGTTCACCAAGTATGCCGAAGTTCTCCGTCGAGGCGACGATTCCCGAGCCAAAATGCCATCGCCAAATTCGGTTCACATAAACCCGCGCAGTCAGTGGATGTGTCGGGCTCGCCATCCAACGTGCCAGTTCCAATCGTCCGCTTTGGTGCCTTGGGAAGAGCGTCGGCAAATCTGAGCGTCGCATCACTGCGGGGAATTCACGACGAGTAGGGGCGCCGAGGTTTCGATGGCTGCCACGAATGTGAATCGGTATGCTTGTGAGGATTTCACGATCTTGAACGCCCATCGCTGCGGTGGCGTCGGGCGAATTGCTTTCGAAGATACGAGCTTCGTCCGCTAACGATCGATACTTATCCAAAGTCGTTTCATCAAATGCAAATTCTGGCTTGCTTGGGATTGCGAGAAACCCAGATGGATCATGCAATGCCGCCCGTGCCGCTTCCAGTCGCGGATCGTCAAGCTTGGTGATTGGCTTTTCTTGTTTGCGTATCGCCTCCGTTGCTGCTTCGACTTCATCGAACAATCGACGATAGTGTCGATCAAGCTCAGAAACATTTTCGCTTCCGGCCAGTGCGTGCCAGGAGACAAGAAACGGGTCGTCGGTATGAAACTGCAAATGCAATCGACAATGATGCAAGATTCGCGGATGAAGCCCAAACGATTCCGCGACGGATGCGACTTCGGTCAGCGACATCTGAGGCGTGCACTTTGTCGCCGCAACCAGGTAATCCGCGGCCTTAAGACGAGCCTCGTTTCGTATCGAAGTCATGGCTTCGTTCATGAACTTCCGTGTGGCGGAATGCTTGTTGGCGATTTCTTTCTCGATCGCCTTCATTCGTTCCTGCTCATCGGCGTCTGCAAAAGAGTGCTCGTACCATTTTGTAATTCCCCCCGCGCTATTGGAGGTCTGTGTGCTTTTGAAGATCGCGGCTAAAGCGTAGTAATCGCTTTGCTTCAAAGGATCAAACTTATGATCGTGGCAACGAGCACAACCGATCGTCATTCCCAGAAAAGCTTTTCCAATCGTATCGAGTTGCTCATCGATGATATCCATCTCTACTTTTTCTCGATCACGTTCGGCAAGAACCTTTGCACCGAGCGTGAGAAAACCAGTCGCCGTTTTTGTTTCCTGACTCGCTTCGGGAAGTAAGTCCCCTGCGATCTGTTCGATCAAGAACCGGTCCAATGGTTTGTCTTGATTGAACGCGTCAACGACGTAGTCGCGATATCGCCAAGCGTTTCCATGCGCCACATTCTCATCCAAACCATTGGAGTCGGCGTATCGTGCGACATCCAACCAATGTCGTCCCCATCGTTCGCCGTAGTGAGGCGACTCCAGCAGTCGGTCCACTAATTTTGAGTAGGCGTTTGGCGAGTCATCAAGTAGAAACGCATTGACTTCTTCAGGCGTCGGGGGAAGCCCAATGAGGTCAAACGAGATTCGTCGAATCAGGGTTCGCTTATCCGCCGGGGGCGCCGGATGTAGATCGACGTCATCGAGTTTGGAGAGCACGAATGCGTCGACTGGATTCTTGATCCAAGTCTCAGCGCGAACCGAGGGGATTTTTGGGTTTGAAACGGGTAAGAATGACCAGAATCGCGATCCATCTTTAATGCTCATGCCTGTCGGTTTGGGACTCGCCGAACTCTCTGCCACCCTCGGATCAGCAGCCCCTTGCTGGATCCATTGCTCGAGTGTTTGCACGTCATCGGTTGACAGCGCCTTTTTCGGAGGCATTTGTAACTCGAGGTTTTTATATCGAACCGCATCGATCAGCAGGCTATGGTTTTGATCGCCGGGAATGATTGCGATACCCGAGTCGCCCCCTTTGAGCAGGCCATCTCGATGGTCAAGTGCAAGCCCGCCCTTGGCATCATCGGATGAATGGCATTCATAGCAATGCTCGACCAATAAGGGCCGAACCCTTTGCTCAAAGAATTCGATGTCCGCGGAGTCGGGTTCGCTAGGATTCTTTGCGTGCACTGCTCCTGCGATCAAGACAGTGGTAAGCGTGATTGCATGAAGAGCCTTGACGAGTCCGGTCGAGGCGAGAGTCGCATGCATGAGACTTGACCGAGGCGGGGGCGTGATCGGTTTTAGGCGGAGCTTTACTTTCTTCCATTCATTAACCAAAGTCAATCTCTTCAATACCGTGAGACGATCGAAGTCGCTAGATTGTCATCCAGGTCTTTGTCCTACGGATGCTGTTTTTTGCCGACGTGTGTCGGCTAAGGCGATCAGTGACGCGTTGTACCCCACGTGGTACCAGTCATCGAATAAGCCACCAAACAGTTGATTTTTAAAGCGTTGAGCTCAACGCTTTGCGATAAATTAAATGGAATGCGTTTTGTGATTGAACCGCGACTGTCTCGGTGAGATGCGTTCGCTGGGCATATCGATGAGCGTTGACGCGAACGACAGGGAGGAATTTTGGGGTTTGCTTGCCAGATGATTGGACGACTCTGATGGTGGATGCGGGCATCTTGGAATGCCTGCACCGAGCACTAAAAAGGTTTCAACCCGCGATCTTGCGATCTTCGGCGGAGTTCAGTTTGTTGTAAAGCGTCTTCAGGCTGACGCCAAGTTCTTCTGCTGCCGCTGGCTTGTTGCCATCATGTCGTTTGATCGCTTGGTCAATCGCCATTTGTTCCCAGTCGCGCAAGCTCATCGGACCTGCATCACGGAGTTCCTTTCGCAATTGTCGCTGACCAAAACGTCTTGGCAGGTGTTCGGGTGTGATCGGAAGGTGGTCACAAAGAATGGCCGCATGTTCGAGCACGTTGGCGAGTTCACGCACGTTGCCAGGCCACACGTGTGCACGAAGCAATTCACGAGTCTCTTCGTCGATAAGCAGTTGACCGGGGCGAGCATCGGGGCGATGTCGGCGGAGCAAATAATCGGCTAACGCATCGATGTCCGACACGCGTTCGCGCAGTGATGGGATTCGAATTTCAAACGTATTGATGCGGAACATCAAGTCTTCACGGAACAGTCCGTCTTCGACCATTTGCTCAAGGTCCCTGTGGGTCGCGCAGACGATTCGAACGTTGGTGTGAACCGTGTGGTTATCGCCGACGCGCCGGATGTCACCGGTTTCTAAAACGCGGAGCAATTTTGCCTGCATCGACAGTGGAAGCTCGCCGATTTCATCGAGGAAAACGGTGCCGCCATCCGCGACTTCAAATAGGCCTTGTCTCGCTGAATCCGCACCGGTGAACGCGCCGCGGCAATGTCCAAAAAGTTCACTCTCGATCAACTGTTCAGGCAACGCTCCACAATTGATCGCGACATAAGCCTTATCGGCTCGTCGACTGTGCTGGTGAACCGCTTTGGCGACAAGTTCTTTGCCGCATCCGGTTTCACCACGGATCAACACCGAACTGTCCGTCGGCGCGACTCGCTCAACCAATTTTCGAACGCTTAGCATCGAGGGGTGGTCGCCGATCAATTGATTGTCGCCTTCGGCGCGACGGACGCGATGCTGGAGCGCCGTCATTTGTTTCCTCGAGGTGCGCCGTTCGTCCACGCGGCCGAGGATGACTGCGATATCGGCGAGTCGGCTTGGCTTCATTAAGTAGTCGAAGACCTGATGCTTGAGCGCTGCGATCGCCGTCTCGGTGCTGGGGCGACCGGTCATGATGATCGCTTCGATCTCAGGATAAAGCAGCTTCGCTTTCTCGATCACTTGAAGACCATCAACGCCCGGCATGTTGAGGTCGACGAGCAGGCAGTCAAAGGATTCTTTTTCCAGAGCGGCGATTGCGGTGAGACCATCAGGACAAACCGTAACCGCGTAGCCCATTCGCGGAAGTTCACTGCGCATCAACTCTTGCAAGTTATGTTCATCGTCGGCGAACAGGATTCGCATCTTTGCATCGGGTAGCGACTTTGTGGTGCCAGCGGATTTTTTTTCGGCCAGCATTCTTTTCTCAGGCAACTCGGAGCGGCTCATACAATCCTTCCTTGTGTCGGTGCTCTGCGTAAGTGGATTCGCCGATTGGTTTTTCAGCGGGGACTTCAAACTGCAGTCGTGAACCGCGGCCTGGGCCTTCGCTATGTGCAGTTAATTTTCCGCCATGCTGGGTCACGATCCGGTGCGTGATACTGAGTCCCAATCCGGTTCCGGTGCCATCGCGACGGCGTGTGAAAAATGGTTCGAAGAGATGCTCGCGGACTTCATCTGTCATGCCGCATCCATTGTCTCTCACGATCACACGAACGACTTCGCGGTCTCGCAATACCTCGACATCGACTTCACCGTCGGTATCAACGCTTTCGAGGGCATTGGTGATTAGGTTTAATGCCACTTGGCGAATCTGTTGACCGTTAACGTGTGCGGTCACGGCGCCATCGCAATGGGTTCTCAATGTTTTGCATTTGTATTTTCCAAGCGTGCCCACCATCGCAACGACGTCGCTTACCAATTCGCAGATGTCGACCTGTGTGCGTTCAACATCGCCCAGTCGACTGAAATCGAGCAACCGCTGAGTGATGCCTTTGCATCGATACGCTTCGTCTTGAACGCGTCGCAGGTTTACTCCGAGTACTTTGGCTTCTTCGGCGGCAATCGTTCGGATGGGAGCATCACCATGGATGACCTCGTGCAGTCTCGATTCGAGTGCTTCAGCACTCCATGCGATCGACGCGAGTGGGTTGTTGATCTCATGTGCCAATCCCGCGGCGAGAAATCCGACGCTGGCGAGTTGTTCTCGCTGGATGACTTCGCGACTTCGATCACGAACTTGTTTATCTAGATCAGCGCGTTCGCGTTCAAGCATTCCGCAGGTGCGTTGGAAGCGAGTTGTCATTTGGTTCATCACCGTCGCCAGTTCGCTCAACTCATCGCCGGTTCCCAGATCGATGCGATGATCGAATTGTCCGGCGGCAACCAACCGTGAACCGTCAAGCAGCGTCTTGAACGGTTTCATTACCAACGAACGAAAGAGAAGGAGGAGAATACAGACCATCGAAAGCGATGTGATTAAACACGACCAGGCGACGGCAATCCCGGTGCGATAGTTATTGCGCACGTCGTCGGAATATGCCGCCATGCCTTGATGCATCATTCCGGTTAGCTCGGTTGTCTTATTAGCAAGCAGATCCAGTACTTCTTGCAACGCCTCAAACGACTCGTCATTTCTTTGCATGAACGGTATGTCTGACGATTTCTCTTTAATTTGAACGATGAGTTTGAGTTGTTTGCGAATTTCACCAAGAATAGTATTGCGCTGATGTGGGTCGACGAAGAGGGCTTGGTTGATGTCACTTTGCCCGATCAATCCCTCATAGCCATCGAGTGATCGCTGAAACTCAGCGAGAGCATCTCCGAATGATTCCGTCTCGAAGTCGATACGCGACGCCCCGAACATGGTGTAATTTTCCAGCATTCGGTTGTCGTCTCGAAGTCGACGGAATCGATGCCCCGCGTCGCGAATGACTTCGGCGGATTGGCTCAATTTGATCGCACAGGGAATTTCTTGAGCACGTTGGCTGATCCCATTGGCTAACCAGCGGTAGCTGTAAAGGCCCCAGAAGCCGCTGGATGCCATGACCAGCACGACCGCGATCATCAATCCGAGAACAATCATCAGCTTGGTGCGGATGGATCGTCGCGAAAGCACGTCGAATCCTTTCGATGGGTGATCTGAAACCGTCCTCCCGCTAGCCGAGTGGGGAGCCACGAGCGAAATCCGTTCGCTCCGGTCTCGAAAATAGTGTCCTGCCAGAAGCGTCGCAAGACGAACAAATGAAGGTATTCTTGGAAAAAAACGCCAAAGCGAGCGGATTACGGCATTTTGAGACCGCAAACGGACGTTGTGGGAAATTTTGTGGTTTGCTAACGTGTTAGGCCCGACCGGTTGCAACGTGCCGCTGGCGATTCGTTTCATTCCTCCAACCCTCGACGATTCCGGCTGCCTAGGGCCTGTTTCGTCCGCACGAGAATTCCCCGCCCATGGTCAATCGCAACCTCATCCGCCACCTTGAAGACGACGATCTAGCAAACGAACTCGCACTGCTTGTTCCCGAAGACGAAGGCGAAGAGCTGCTACTGGAAGCGCTCGAATTAGAGCAGCAGGACTACATCCAAGGTAAAATCGTTGACGGCAGGATCGTTGAAATCAACGACGAGTGGGCGCTGATGGACGTGGGCTTCAAGAGCGAAGGCACGGTTAGCCTCGACGAGTGGGGGCCGGACGAAGAACCGCCAAAAATCGGCGATGTCGTCAAGGTTCTGATCGAAGAGATGGAGGATGAACTCGGCGCGGCCGACGATCCTTACGGTATGATTTCGCTCAGCAAACGCAAAGCTGAGAAGATCATCCAGTGGGAAGCGATGATGGAATCAGTTGCCGAAGGCCAAGTGGTCACCGGCATCGTCATCCGCAAAATCAAGGGCGGTTTGCTCTGCGATATTGGCGTCAACGTCTTCCTACCGGGCAGCCAAGTCGACATCCGACGTCCTGGCGATATCGGCGACTTCATTGGACGCGTCGTGCAGGCGGAAGTCCTCAAGATTGATGACACCCGCCGCAACATCGTCATCAGCCGTCGTTCGTTGATCGAGCGTCAGCGTGAAGAAGATCGTGCGTACCTGATGCAGGAATTGGAAGTCGGCCAGATCCGTAAGGGGATTGTTAAGAATATCGCCGACTTCGGTGCGTTCGTCGACCTCGGCGGCATCGACGGTTTGCTCCACATCACCGACATGGCTTGGGAACGCATCGGCCACCCAACCGAGATGGTTTCGATCGATCAAGAGATCGAAGTTAAGGTTCTGCACATCGACCGCGAAAAGCAAAAGATTGCTTTGGGTCTGAAGCAGAAGGATCGCAATCCATGGGAAAACATCGCCGACAAGTACCCGGTCGAATCGGTTCATCCGGGCGAAGTTGTCAACGTGATGAGCTACGGTGCGTTCGTCAAGCTGGAGCCAGGCATCGAAGGCTTGGTTCACATCAGCGAAATGAGCTGGACGAAGCGGGTCAATCACCCGAGCGAACTTGTCAATATTGGCGACAAGATCGAAGTCAAGATTCTAAATGTCGATAGCGAAGGTCAGCAGCTTTCGCTCGGCATGAAGCAGACGCAAAAGAACCCGTGGGACGAAGTCATTCAGCGTTATCCCGAAGGCAGCGATGTCACCGGCCGCGTGCGCAATTTGACCAATTACGGTGCGTTTGTTGAGCTTGAAGAAGGCATCGACGGATTGTTGCACGTCAGCGACATGTCGTGGACTCGCAAGATCAGCCATCCAAGTGAACGGCTTGAGAAGGGCCAAGAAGTCAAGTGCCGCGTGCTCAGCGTCGACGAAAGCCGCCGCCGCATCGCCCTTGGTTTGAAGCAACTGGACAGCGATCCTTGGGATAACGACATTCCAGACAAGTACCAGCCTGGTCAACTCGTCAAGGGCAAGGTTACCAAGATCACGAACTTTGGCGTCTTCATCGGATTGGAAGACGGCCTCGAAGGCTTGCTTCATATCTCCGAGCTTGCCGATCACAAGGTTGAAGATCCCGAAGAATTGGTCAAGGTCGGCGACGAGATCGAAGTCAAAGTGCTTCGCGTCGACACCGACGAACGCAAGATCGGTCTGTCACGCAAACGCGTCGAATGGGGCGAAGAGCAAGAGAAGGCTGCTGCTGCTGAAGAAGCTGCGATGAACGCCGGAACGCTTGCTCAAGTTTCCGATTCCGACCTCAAGGGCGGCCTTGGTGGCGGCGATGGACCTTTGATCCCAACTGGCAATTAGTTGCCAGAAGTGTAGAACAGGGAATCCCACTGTTCTTTCATTTGAGTAAAACCGAACACGAGGGTTTCGCATTTGCGGCCCTCGTGTTTTTATTTGGCTACGGAGCCAGGCGTATTCGTTTCCTTTGATCCAAAGTTTTATGGCAACCCGTCGTCGCGCTCGTGAAATCGTGCTTCAGCTTCTTTACGAAGCCGACATCAATCCTGGTGGTCGTGATGCCGAGGCTTCGCGCGTCTTCATTCGATCCCGAATGCAAGGTCGCAAAGCGCTGACCGAGTTCGCGGATCTGTTATTGCAGGGCACACTCCAACATCGCGATGAAATTGATTCGCGAATTTCAAAGCTCGCCGCGCACTGGACGATTTCGCGAATGGCCGTTCCCGATCGCAATGTGCTGCGTCTTGGTGGCTATGAGATTTTGTTTGGCAATACGCCGGGCCGCGTCGCGGTCAATGAAGCGGTGGTTTTAGCCAAGCGCTACGGCGACAAGAACAGTCCCCGCTTCGTCAACGGCGTGCTAGATCGCTTGATGAAAACCAAGGACCAAGCATAGAAATGCGTCCAGGCAGGCGGTGCAAACGGAGGCATGATCAACCTGCGGTTGAGCGTTTTGATCACTCCGGGTTGTCAATCAGATATTGCAAGCGATCGCCTAAGTCCTTTGGGAATCGCTTGACCCAACTGGCATCGATCAATCCAACGCTAAGCAGGCATCGCGAGGTAAACCTTTGAGGCCATCAATAAACATCGTAACATCGAATGTTTCGTGATAGATGAAACCGCCTTGCTCCATAGCAACGATCGCTCGCGGCAAATCTTCTCGCCGCAGCAAAACATCCACATCGCGAGTAAATCGCACCGCTGCCTTTTCGACTCGGCCAACCCATTCGGCAACGGCATTTCCACCCAGAACCGCGTAGGGTATGCCCGCCGCTTCTAATATCCCCGTTGAACGCAGTAGACGTTCACGAACCTCTTCAATGGCCAACGCGACTCGGCTCCATCCAGAAACGGGTTGACTGTCAGGCATGATCGTTTTCGTTCGATTGATTTGGAGCGACCCGCTCAGTGTACCTCAAGCATCCCGTAAAACGCCATTTTGCTGTCCATTAGCTTTTCTGCGTGGTTCTTCTTGGATTTTAGTGGCAAGGGTGAGGTTAGATTTCGGTCTTTCGACTTCGGAACAGGGCGGTGGATTTTTGAAGGCATCAGCACCTGCGTCCAATGATTTGGCAGCAGACGTTGA
>Ga0105051_10007371_pt1 | contig 11500 bp, 5 predicted proteins | sample FRY02_FD_78383 | JGI IMG/M metagenome (GOLD analysis project Ga0105051, IMG submission 78383) | Freshwater microbial communities from Lake Fryxell liftoff mats and glacier meltwater in Antarctica - FRY-02 (megahit assembly) | ecosystem: Environmental > Aquatic > Freshwater > Ice > Glacier...
CTGCACGGCAGGACGCTAGAAGGTCGGGAAAGGAAGACGCAGGGCATCCATTGTTTTTAGGAGAATGCCTCTTAGGATTTAACGGGGAACACAATAGTAAAATTAGAAATGGTTCTTGTAGGAAGGTGAAGTGAAGGGGTCTTGTAGTGACATGACGTCTGATTCGGGACTGAAGTTATCTACTAACTTTCCGTCACACACTACAACGCACTGCAACGCACTACGATCGACAAACACAACATGGACCGTGTCGAAGTTTTTCGTGTTGTTTCACTCGCTCGCACCACGTTGTTACCCTCTCTGTTGCTACTCTAGCGCCCTGTCTCTCGCTCGCACAGTGTACACGCTCTATTCTATTCATGTCATCCCACAAATCACACACAATGTGTTCCTCTGTCTTGCTCCTCGGTCGCACAGCGTCTTCTTCATTGTTGTAAGTGTATTCCTCGCTCGCACTTGGCGTGCCAATCTCTTCCTCGCACAGTGTCGTGTTCGTCGATCGCACTGTACTGTACTCCTCCGCAATGCGTAACTGCAGTATTGTCCTCGCCAAGCACTTGAGTAATATACATTTACACTCATATGTATACTCAGTGACTCCTGAAACAGTCGAGGACTATAACCCTGTATACACACGAGTCTGTATACACAAGGTGTTTTCCTGTCAGGTTTGCTTCAAGGGAAACACAGGCACCTCGCTTTCTATCAAGATAACGGTAGCGCTTGAAGTCGTGTGGTCTGCAGTTTCAGCGACTCAGTCCTCATGAGCGAAGGTGGCAACATCTACCACCTCCTTCGTGCTGCCCTCGGAATAAACAAATAGACAGAGCACGTGCCAAGTCTGGGTCAAATGGCCGACCTGCAAGTCGTTGGCAAGAGCGCCACTCAGACCCCAAACTTCGCCAACACCCAAAGGCCTTGGAAAAACTCAAGATGTCCCGAGTTGAGCTCATCAACCCGTCGCAAGCCGAATGGATTTCACCAATCTCCCTCTTCGACAAGATTAGATTGGAGATGCAGTGAGACTTCGCACGGACCTCTCCCCCTGAGAGGCGCCCAGAAGGAATAGACTCTCCTATCCTCGATTCTTCTATTGAACCCAGTTTGGATTCTTCTTTTGTTGGTAGAGGTTGTGTCGTCTGCTTGCAGATTCCTTTTAGAATTAGTCGGAGTTGCGGTGTCTCCCACTCCTAGCTTTCTCCTGATATGAGTTACTCCCAGATTCTCTAATTCAAACAACCAACTCGGATGCAATTCCCAAACTCTATTTATTAAATAGACTTTCTTATTTATAAATCATTAATGTCCACCAGAATAGAGGTACGTGGACCCTTACCACGCTGTCTCTTTCTTAGACAGAAACAGTCTGTGTGATTTTCTGGGTCTCACCGAAATTCCACAATTACCCTTCGCGTGGAAATATCACAGCATCCTTGGAATACTCACTTCCAGTTTTCAATAAAAACTTTTGTCTCAAAGAGAAGGAGGGGGGGGAGGGGAGGAAGGGAGGGGAGGGGAGAAAGGAGAATCCTAAAGATGACATGTGTCGAATTTGCCTACAATCTAGACTCTTGCTAGGTCTCAGATCCGGCGATTTTTTTATGCTGTGACGGTATTGCGTGATTCAGTCGAAAGAGAGAGAAAGAAAGAGAGAGAGAGAGAGAGAGAGAGAGAGAGAGAAGAATGAGAAGGACTCTGAGCGGAGGAGGGGGAAAGGGAAGGGAGTGGAGAAGAGATTTCACATGGGGACAATTTAATTCAATAAAAGAAGTATCGATTTTATCACGTTATCGTTCCGCATTCTTACTTTCTTTCTTTCTGTAAACTTAGGCCTGACTCAGTTGCTCAAAACCTCAACGCATCGCCACGGGAGCTCATCTTATGGATTCCAAATTGCTCTGGTGTGGTGACTCGATCAATGATATGTCTCTTTTGCACTGGAGTCCTTTTTTTTGAGTCCTCTTTTGACAAACGATGCATTTGTTTGGCGACTACAAATTGCCAAAATATATGGGAATGGCATGGGGTTTGCAGTGTTCTGTTTGGAAATACATCACAGCTATCGAAAAAATAGCTACGCGTGCATCTTGCCAAACTTTTGTGTGTAGGCATTAACAAGCTCATTACCGTTGCCTTCACCTCCTACGTACAACAAAATCTGTTTAGTAATATGGCCAATCAAAAGCTCTTGTCCATGCTCGAGTTCAACTTCAAATGCAGGAAACATCTCTCCTCCAGTTTCCTTCGAAATGTCTTCAAATTGTTTTTCACATACTGCACCACGCTTCGAAGAGTTATATACTGCAAAGCAGTCAACAGGAATGTTCTTTTCTATGATCTTGGCAAGTTCGGTTTGCCAAGTAGTGGACTGCTCATATTGCTCATAATTGTCACTACAGAACTTTGACTTTTGACGTTTGTAGTTGACCTCCTCCAAGTCAATGTTTGCGGGTGCATCACCTTTTTTGTTTGATCAGACAGTGGATAGTATGATAAATAAATATCGTCATGCACAACACATCCATACGTACGCAAATCTGCACTGTTTTCTGGTGGAAATGCTCACACACCCCCACACGCACACATTGAAACAGAAACATTCAAATGCAGACGCAGACCTTGACACAGAAGCGATGCACAGCCACAGATACACCACACGCTTACCAATCACAATTATGCGCTTGACGTCATCTTGCTGATTTGCATGCCACAAGCCTGTGTGGATGTGTCCGTGTGCGCGCGTGCATGCAAGTGAAATTGAGTGCGCTCGCATATTTGTATAAAAGCATAGTATAATATTTCAAATTAGTGTCTAATATGGTAGTGATATAGGTGTACCTCATTTATGTTTTGTCTTCATAAATATGCATCGCATGCGCAACACACAAACACACACTTGCCTATCTCAATTGCCTCATTTCCTTGTCCCCCGTCGGCACTTGTCGTCTTGAGGAAGTCCTGCAAGTCGTCCGGGTTGCTTTTCCATGCTGAATATTCTAGCAGCTTGGCAGGTCCGCTAGGATAATCATGTACGATGTGACTCGTTCATATGTGCGACATAACTCATTCAGCACCTTCGTGTGTGTGGCATGACTCTCATCCATGTGTGTGACACAACTCGATCATATGCGACATCACTCTGACACATTTGAGACATGGCTCGCTCACATGCATAACGTGACTCTTTTGAACGTGTGACCTGACTCACATTACAAAGTTCAAGCGCCTGTGCTGTGATTCGGAGCAAATCTGTTAAATTTTCGAGGAGTCTCCGTAATATTTTCCAGTGTACCTTTTCATACCTGTTCAAACTGCACAAATTTTCGCCTGGAAAAACAACCCACACAAACATACACACACATACACTAGCACAAACATACATGCATGCATTCCTAGGTCGAACTTCGACCACCTACACACTCACACACACAGACCTAGAGTAATTGCGGTAGACAGCAAACTGCATCTCAAACGTTTCGGTACCCTTGCCCAAATGCTCTTCTATAATCTCGCCAGCGCGCCTGAACATTTTGCCCACGGCATCTTTTGCCGCATCGAGGATTGCACTCATGGAACCTGTAGCGTCCATGAGCACTAGAATGCGCGCCTTGCCCTGCATGCTGGCAGTTGGTAGGCAGTTGCAATCCTCCAGGTATTCGCGCACGTCTTCTTCGTTGTTGGTGCGCAGCGCTTCAGAAAATCTTTTGGCATCCTGATGTGTAGTCTCTTTGCTAGCAACAAACTTGATGAGCTCTTCCAGCTGCAAAATATTGAGCTTTAGGCGCGCATCGTTGATCAGATTCCACATGGCTTCGTTCGACTCGACGCCTCTATCAGTTTCCATGATTCTGCTGAGCACTTGATCGTCAATTCTATACGTCTCGGTGAGGCTGGCCTTACGGAGCACCATAGACCAAGATCCCTTTTCCCCTTGCCGAGCTGTTCGCCCTTTCATCTGAATCTCTTCAGATTCAGTCTCAGCCACATGTGTCTGGATGATATGAATGCCTCCTGCATCCTGCACAGCCTGGTCCATACACTGAAAATCAGTGCCGCGTCCAAAGGAAGACGACGCCAACGTGAGGGAATTCATGGTGGCTGAGCGGCTCTCGACAATCTGCTGCTTTTGGTCGGGACGAATGTCTTCGAGCAGAAAATTTGATTTGTCCAAGTGCTTGGCAAAACACGGCTGTTCGGCAAACGTGTGCAGCCCTTCCGTCGTGTTGAAGAACACGATCACTGCAGGCGTGTGTGTGTACGTGTGTGCAAGTGGGAGAAAGTGTTTAAACGTCATTCAGAATGTGACATGACAATCACTTATCTTCTGATTATTCACTCATGTCTGCATGCACATTCATCGCATGGGTAGCTTGTTTGTGAACTTCAGTTCAAACTACAGGTCTCTTTTTTTTGAAAGAGACTGAGATTTTGTCCGGCAAAGATCATGTCAGGTTTGACCCACACAAATATTGAAGTTTGGGTCAAGTTTCACTTGCACAGAACATTAGATTTTGACACCTTCCTTTAAGATTCGTGGTTATCCAGGTACATATCTGCAACGACTTACCTAAGCAAAGAGTGATGAACGATGATGAGATCACAATTTACATTTCTGCATGGACCAAAAGCGCAGATTCAATTTCCATTGACATACATGAAAAGAAATTAATGACCTGCGCGCTTGGCCTTTGCTTCCTCAATCTCTTTCATCAGCGTCAAGATAAAGCCTTCTTCCGTTTCCTCTACTGCAATCAGCTTTTCGACAACTTGGTTTGTACCGTAGACAGAGGGCATGTAAATCATTCTTTTGATGTTGTAGTTGTCTTTGACGATACTCTTTTCGACTGAGCTCATGGTCTCGAGGGTGCCCGTCACTCCCATCACTAGATCAAAGTCTTGCGGCAATTTAGCAAATAGGAACTCGCCACATTTGACAAGTAGTTTTAGATTCTTCGACAGGCTGCCCTTGGTGATATTTCCCGCCTGTGCAAATGCGGTTTTCAATTGAGTACACACATGTTTTTATTTGGAAGCGTTGAATATTCACCTACAATATATGTTGAATACCAATCTTTGTAATTGGATATCTATGTTAAATGCAAACCAGCACATCTGTGCGTGTGCAACTGATGTTTTTTTTCACTGATGTTTTTTTCTTGCAAGCCCTAGGATCGAGCGATCCACGCACCTGGTGTTCCTTGAGGTATGCAATAAGAGTGGCATACCCGTAGTTGACATCAAAATCAATTGAGTCCTGCTCCCTGTATCCTATCTTGTCGTCCTGTGTGTGTGCGTGAGTGCGTGTGATTCAGCGTGTGCGTGCGTGCGTGTTGCGTACCTAAATGTACCTGAAATGGATATACCTTGACCACGTACGGAGCTTCAGCAGTATGCTCTGCAAAGCACTTCATACCGATAATCATGTCCGATACTGCTTTGTCAATCTGCAAGTTTTTTTTAGAATTTAGAATTGTAAAAGGTCTCTTTCAGTATCATGTCGGTTTGTAGTAGGTCTCTTTTCAAGGCAAACGGTGCCTACCAGAAAGTGCCACTTCTGTAATAGCTCATCACATGCATTTTTGTATGCCTGCCACTCTTTCACTTCCTTCAGATTGCCAGGGTCGTTTTTGTAGATTTCGCGAAGGAGATTCGAAAAGGCGTCATGTCTCAATTCGCAGGAAGGCACGTACGTCGAGCCGTAGAAAGATTCCGAAAAGAATACATCCACCTCATCTACCAGCAGCACACGCGGTTTCCACTGTCTATTATCCCCCCCCTCACCTACTACCGCCGCCTCTCCAACGGGCTGCTGCATAATGATGTCCTGGAGTGCCTCGCGAATGTTCACAGTCTTGTTGATTTCATACTCACATGCATTTGTCAAAGTCATGTAGTTGATATCATTCGTCACCCCGAGCGCATTGAAAAGAAAGGCGATATTTTCGCCGTCGCGCTGCGACAGATACTCGCTGTAGCACGCCACCGAAACGTGACACTTGTATAGCGCCAACAAAGAGGAGGCTACACCCAACACCGCAGACTTGCCCTCTCCTGTTCGCACCTGAATAAGGCTCCTCTCAAGACCGACACCTCCACAGTCAATACCAAGGAGGCAAAATATTGCGACGACCTGCACTGGGTGCGGCTGGAAAAGATACGCTAGTTTGTTTTTGGGGTCCACATTTTTCAAGAATTTCTTTGAGTGGTGGAGGGTCCATACCGCAAAGATCAACGCGATCAGTTCGGGTGCCGCACTTTTCATTTCAGCACTCCATATCACGTTGCCACTCTGAATTCCGAGCGAATCCACTTTCTGCTGGTGCTCAATTCCGAGCGAATCCACTTTTTTTTGGATCATCTGAACCAGGTAAACGTCTCCAAGACCCTCTGTAATGCATTTACCGATTTCTTTTTCGTATCTATACTTGACGGCCTTGTAGTCTGCGTTGAGGCGCGAGACATTAAGTTGGGAATCCTCGTCCATCTTAATATTTTCAGTCACGTAATCAATGCCATAAGCTTTGGTCTTGCTGTTGAAAATGAACGTTTTTATACCTTTGAAGGCTTCGTAACCATTAACGACAGATTCGCCTGCCGGTTGGAAGCGTGGGTCAAGCAGTCGGAGACCAACCTTCGAGATTGCCATCTCGCCTTGATTGCCTTTGTCCGCATCCTCAGCATCCGTGCCGGCAGATGCGCCCACCATGAAGAGATCGAGGGCAGATTCAAGTATGGTATGCACTTGACTTTTCTGAAACAGAAGCTCTTTACTTTGCGCATGCATTGTTATGAGCAGCCCAGCGATCATATCGAGCTCTGAAAGATCAGTCTGTTGCATCTGCAGCACCATCGCATTGACTCGCTCCAGCAACGAATCCGAGAGAGATTGCAGATCCATTTGTTCGCTTGACGTCTTGTCGCAGACACACGGGGCCACATGCTGTTTGTAGAGCTTCACTGCATCATAGAGCTCGTTGATCTCGCCCATATCCACAATGGCCTGGTGGAAGTGAACATCGGACTTGTTGCAGTAGTTTTCCCTTTTGTAAATCGTAGCGTCCGGTATTATTGTTTGCAATCTATCACATTTTTCCTCAAGAGAACCCCACAGCTGTCGCGCGGCCGTGACGACCTTTTCTTGAAATCCGCGCTCTTGAACAAGGAGCGCCTTACTTTCGCTGTTGCTGACAAAGGGCAAAAGCTGCGAAAACAATTCGGGGCTGTCGGCTGTAGCACGCCGTCCTACTAGTTCGAAAAAGAGCACATAATCTGAGGGGATCTTGATCTTTGTCTTGAAGTCCGGCTGGGCCTGGAAATTTTCCTTCACCCACTCACACATGCGACTATCAATGTCCTCCCACGTTTCAGGGTCCCACTCGAGCGCTGCTGGATTTACTTTACTGTTTGCAGCAATTGACAATAGATTGATTGATCCGAAATCTGCGTTTTGTACGGTCCACGTGTCATCATCCAGAGCTGAATCAAGATACTCGAGGGTGACCCTGGACTCTGTGTACATTTGCGCACGTTTTTGGAGTTCCGACAGGCAGAGTGCAATTATGGGCACATCGACCGCCTTTTCCAGCGTTTGTGTCAGCAGCAGTCCCGTAAGTTTCTTGACTTGTTTTTTGAAATCAACGACAACTTGGCGCAAGACGTCGCGCGTGCGAGCCCCAAACTCCAGCGGCAGAATGGCAAGACCAAGTTCTTGAGTCCCCTCCATTACTTTCAGCTTCACGACGCGCTTGAGAAAGTTTAGGGCTGTGGGAAAATCTCGAAAGCGCTGCTGCGACTTGTCGAGGTTGCGCTTGTCCAGCAAGCACGACAGTGTGGAGGCTGCCTTGCGCTCCACTGCTGCGAGCCCCTGCTGTATGCCCTCTTTGATCTTGTCCATCCTTTTTTTGAAGGGGTCTGCATCACTCACACCGAGGTCTTTGAGATCGACCACGAAGGTCCACTCGGTGATAAAATCATTGTCCAACATCACGTCGGCGGGATTCTCTTCGAGAGCCTTGATCCACTTTTTCTGAATTTGAACCGCCTCGCCCTCGATAGTTTCAAGAAGCTGCTTACGTGCCATCGGCGTGCCCTCAAGAGTTTGACCCATGTCGAGAATGGCAGCAGCGTCCCGCTCCTTCACAGCCTTGCTCAGCTCATTCAGCTGCCCAAGAGCTTCTTTCGTGCCTTCTTCAAACTGCTTCAAGAGCGCCACACGCCGATTCCCATCGGGTAAGGCATGGAGAGCAGATTTGAGCAACTCAGCTTCTTTGCTGCCTGCGCCCAAGTAAGAAGAGGCCAAATTTTCAAGTGCTTTTTGCTCCAGGACTTTCCACACTGCCTCCAACCCACCAGCGCACGGCTTGAGCGCAAGCGCTTCGGGGCCATCGCCTTCGAAAAGCATCAAAAGGGCTGCCAGCGGTTCGTAGGGCCATTTCTCGAGAGGCATCTGCTGTATCTTGAGCATGGTTTTGGCCACAGCATCCTTGAGCATACTTGCTGCGTCAGCCTCGAACACTGAGATTTCATCGCCCAGCATATCTTGCAGCGATACCGAGGCATCACCAATGTTTTTGACAAGACATGCTGCTTTGCCCAACTGATCTGAACTCAATAATCGCTCGAGTTCGTCTTTCACGGCTTTCACCTTTTCCCCAAGCTTCTTTGTAACTTCAGTCACTTCACCTGACATTACACGCTTAAACTTCTTGCACACATCTTCACTCATGATATCAGCAACGCAGCTCACTTTCTTGAGCTTTTTGTAGGTGTCGTAAATACTATCCACATCGTCGACAGGCAGCTCGCTGCTAAGCTGCTGCAATTTCCTCTGCAGCACCTCGAGGTCTGCCTCAACTTTGTTACTGAGCAAAAATGTGATCTGCCGTGGCACCGACGCCTTGAGGCCATGTTGCTCCATCATATCTCGCACTTCCGAAAATTTATTTTCTTCGATGAGCAGAAGCACAGCGTTCACGTTGTCATCCACTTTCACCCGCAAGCTTACCTCGTATTGACGGTACAGCGGTGCGAACATGCGTTCTTCGTCTTCCAGAGCATCATCAAGAAAGCACAAAGAGTGTACCACCTGCAGAAGCCTCTCAGTTTTTACGGTGTTGTTATTGCTCTGACTGAGTGCTGCCTTAAACTTGTCGTAACATAGGCCCACATTCTTCAGCGCTGAGTGCATAAAGTCACCGCTTGATCCAAGCCCAAACAAGCGTGGATGTTTTTGTTTCATGCCGGCTCCTGCCCGCAAAGCCAGGCTGAACTGCTGCACATCTGTAAATTGCACGGTACCATCTGCACCCTCGAGCACTGTGCCATCCGCATTCACAGTGGGCAAGTCCTTGTCCAATTGACACTTGAGGCTGAAAATCACGGCACGCATGCTGCCTTTGAACATGCCGTCTAGAACTTCGTACCCCTCAAGCGCACCCTTCTTCTTCGCATAGGCGACCAAGGAATCAATGTACATCATAATCTCCTCTGCAAGCTGAGTGTCGATCGTCTCTACAGTGCCAGTGTCGAGCTCGTCTGTTGACTGCTCGTGCCAGGGATACAGGAACTTGACGCGCTTTGTCAAATCAGCCCCCATTTTCTGTATCATCTCTTCAATCTCTCCCATGATTTTACGTGACAACAGGACGCCAGAATGTTTGTCAGTGATGCCTTCGAGAAAACCAAATTGATCGGCAACGTAGAGTACCTTGAAGAGCCTGTCATCATTGCTACCAACTGCTGAGGCTTTAGCATTCTCAAGCAGGATGTCACGTACTTCCTTGATTACGCTCGTGACTGATTCGAGAATCTTGTCGCACTGTAGAGACAAACCTTGGTCGCGGGTCCACTCACACGCTTGCACAAGGTCTTGAAACATGTCTGACACGCCCTCCAAGGAGGGAATTGTCACGTCCAGATCTGTCCAGTCCGAGCCAGAATAGACTGCGACCTGCCGAAGTCTCTTAAGCATCTCATTTTCCGTGGCATCCCATACAATGGCAATCGATTTAATCAAGTCTTCGTAAGCAGTAGCGTCCAGTGCTTCCAGCCCGGGCAATGAGAAAATAAATGTGGCTTCTGAGAGCACGAATTTACACTGCCCAAGTTTGCCTTCAATTTCGAGAGCATTCAGCACGACAAGGGACTTGGAGACGAGACTATTGCTGTATTTTATCAGGATTGCCTGTGCCTTATTCTTCGAAGCCGCGAGGTCGGGCATGATCAAGTGCTCGCCAAGCTGTCCATTGACTTCATAATCCCACGTGACGCTAACTACGTGCGTCAGCCTCTCCCAGCTCTCACGTAGCGAATCTGCCTCGAACTGACAGAAGCCCACGCCCACATTCGTGCGCTGCGAGAGCAACGCCTCGACTATCGCCTGCTGGGCAATCACGTTCTGCTTGATACTGTTGACAATTGAGTTGTAAATTTTGGCGATAAAGTCTTCCTCCGAAAGATGCTCAATGAGTTCAGACGTGCTGGCACGCTTGAGTACCGAAAGTGCATGCACGAGGGGAGCATATCGTTGTTCCTCAAGGTGAGCTTTACTCTCGCCAGAAAGTCTCGACAACATCGCCAGCAGAACTTCAACCATGTCGTTATACACCTTGCCCGCGGGATTGCCGCAGCGCATGTCGATAATGTGCATTTTTTTGAGCAGACTCGACATGAGCTCAACCTGGTCGCCGTCCCCATTCATAAAGTCGCACTTGCTGATAGCTTTTTTCAGCAGACTCATCTGCTGCTCGATGAAGGCTTGATACGAGTCAAGACTCATGCAATCTTTCTGCATATCGCGGCCAAACAAAGGCAATCGCAGATCCCATTTTTCTGATTGCTTCTTCTGCTGCAGGAAATACTCAACATCTTCGTCACTCAGGTCCACTGCGGTCGATGAGATATCACCAATGCGCTCAACGGCACGCTGATAGGTGCTCAACAACTGAGCTTTGACATTGATTGCCGACAAGGCGAACCCGCCTTTTTCTAAATCCATGTAGAGCTCTACATCGCGTGCAGCCATGCTGGACACTGACTTTTTGCCCACGACTAAATTACTCTCGTTCAAAATAAGAAGCATGGCCTGAACCTCGCTGTTGCCGCCGAGCATACTGGCAGTCACGATGCCAAAGCGAGGGACATCATTGCTGTTTTTCCCAGATGCCGAGATGACAATGCACTTGCTGTGATTGATATGAGAAAGCTCAAACCCAACCTCAATAGCTTCAAAGGCTGCATTGTCATCTACAACTAACACCTTGAGTTGCACAGGGCAGCAGTTTTTCACTACTAGCCCTTGTCCCTTTCCTTTCGTGGTTGCTGCTCGGAAATCGACAATAGGGTAGCCAATGACAGCACGATCCACATAGAGTCTGCCGACTTGTTGTTTGTCGTTGTTTTGGCCGATCAGCATGAGAGGCTCCTTACTCTCTGACGCTTCTATCATTTTCTGCAGGGACACCTCCATGTAACACCTGCCGAAGATACCACGTACGTCAGC
>Ga0105051_10007378_pt1 | contig 11491 bp, 9 predicted proteins | sample FRY02_FD_78383 | JGI IMG/M metagenome (GOLD analysis project Ga0105051, IMG submission 78383) | Freshwater microbial communities from Lake Fryxell liftoff mats and glacier meltwater in Antarctica - FRY-02 (megahit assembly) | ecosystem: Environmental > Aquatic > Freshwater > Ice > Glacier...
CTACGAGTCTAAAAAACTCGCATTCTTCACCTACAGATCCACCTACAAGACCACTAACGATATGCTCGTAGTACTGGATATGAATAGCCAGGCGCCTAGAGTAACGTTCTGGCAAAAGGGTACACCCCAATGCCTGGCTCAGCGCCGCGACATCAACGGTATCCCTAAGCCAATCTACGGCGATGCTTCAGGCTACGTTAACATCATGGACTATGAAGATCGGCTTGAGGGCGCAACCGCATACGAAGGTGCATTCCGTACCGCATATACAGACTTCAGGTTCAAAGATGAGCGTTTCGTGTCGATGCAAAAGCACTTTGATTTCCTGTGGCTCGAATACGTAGAGGAAGGGCCTCACAGCATCAGCGTGGACGTATTTATCGATGGCAGATTTGTTGAAACCTTCACCATGCCCATGAACATAGAAGGTACTTATCTTGATGCATTCCTACTAGATGCCGATAGGTTATCTGAGCGGACGACGCAGTCGGATCCGCATCCACTCCACGGATCGGGCAGACGCATCAGCTTTAGATTTTACAACTCGGGCACTAATCAGAGTTTTCAAATAGCATCCATCACTGTAGGATTTAGACCTGGATCAGACGGAGCAACAAAGTTTTAGGAGATAAACATCATGGCCGGAGCACTATTTAGTCGACTTAAAAACTGGAACGCAGAAAACCTCACCAATGAGGATTTAAATGCGGAAATCGACAATATCCTAAATAATCTAGCCCCGCTAATGTTTGACGACTACTCAGTCAATGTGGTGCAGATGCAAGTCCAAACAGATCCGGGCGAAGTAGGTAGTGAATCACTTGCAACTTCATTAGGTGCAGAACTTGCGCGCTTGCGCTTTGCAATCAAAGAAATAAGCGGAAAATCTTATTGGTATGAAAGTCCGTCTGTTTCATTAAATGATCTAGTCGCTGCTGTAGGCACAGGACTACTAGCCAACCGTATTGTTTCGGGTCGTATACGCAGTGATTCGCAGTTTCCAATCTTCCTGGTACCTAATGGTGCTGCCCGCACCATAAAGCTCGATGGGGCGCCCACCAGCTTCATCTACTACATCAATGGAACTCAATACACAATTTCCACTGACGTAACCATTACTGGATTATCCGCAGCACCGGCATCACAAAACACTTGTCTCATTAATGACGGCATCGCAACTGACGATCAAGACTACACTAGATATACGGGCGAGGGCGGAACTGAAATCCCAGTTGATTCAGCGGGGACTGAGATCACCGCCTTAACAGGCAAATTCGCGGCATTTAAAATAGTAGGCGCCACAACAGAATACTTCATAGCTTATGTGAAATCAGCTACGGCCCTTACGAAAGCTCATCGCGGTTATTTCTTTGACAGTACAGATGTGCCTATTCCGCGCTCAGGCTACACCAATAACGATACTATCACGCTAATGAAGCTCACTTGGGTATTTGCTAAAACAGACGGTACGCTCACCGTTACCTATACTAATCCCGTGTGGGGTGACGACGAGCCCACCTCTCCGGCTCAGGGCGATTATTGGTTCGACAATAGTGCGAATACGTGGAAGCGCTACGACATTTCATCGTTTATTTCAGCAGAAGCTACCCTAATAGGTACTTGTTTCCAAGATACGACCAACACTTTAGGGGCGCGCTCGATAGAAACGTTTCGAACATGGAACGTTGAAAACACCATTGAATTATTTGCCGAATCCAACACGCAAGTAAAGTCGCGTTACCCCGGCTCAGAAATTAATGTCTGGGGAACTATTCAGCGCTACAGCCGGAATCTCATTACGTGGGATATAACTCTAGATTTAGACTCGGACATTACTGAAGCCGCATCCACTTACTATTTCTTCTATATCACCGAAAACGGAGATAAGATCATCTCGAATTTGCGTCCTTATGATCGGCGCGAAGATCTTAAAGGCTACTATCATCCCTTCCAGTCTTGGCGCTGCGTAGGTATGGCATTTAACAATGCGTCTTCAAATCTCACTGCAGTTGAATCGCATTATGCAAAAACTCCAAAAGCACTACTAACGCCAGTTCAGACCGCTGCATCTATTGTTGAAATTGTAGAGCCTATAGTTACGTTAAGTTCTGCAGGCGGAGCATTCACTAAGACGCTTCCTCCAGCAGATGCATGGCGCGGAGTCGTCTTGACATTTATCAAAGATGTTGCCGCTACAGACTTTACAGCCATCACTATTGACGGTAATGGTGCCGAGACTATCGCAGGACTTACGACAATTAAACTTATCTGGCCGGGCGAGACAGTTCGCCTCATGTCCGATGGAACAAATGTCCATATTGTTAGTCGCTACATACCGAAGAAAATATACTCCTTCACTCCAACAGGTAGCTGGATCACAAACACAACTTATAGTGGACTTCTGCAACATGCTTACGGAAATGTCGTGAACTTTCAATTCAAAGTAAGTCTAGCAGGTGCACCAACAGCTACCTTTTTAACTTTCACCTTGCCCAATACATGGAATGTCAATTCATCAAGTTTACTCACTGGCTTAAATGCAGGAGCAGTAGTCACTGGACTTCCATCAAAAGGGAATGCGCATGATTATAATGTTCAAGGCATATGGAGTACCTACTTACGATATATGAGTTTAGACACAACTGTAGTTAGAGCCCTAGTTGCTGATGGATCAACTACAAACGTAATTGAACTGGTACTTACTCAAGTAGTCCCCTTCACATTCGCCGTAAATGATAACGTTGAAATCACAGCAGAGATTCCGATCCTAGAATTGGACGTGATATGAACCAATGGCTTGCATACAATAAGGAACGTAGGGGCGCTGACTACATCGAGACAGAGCAGGGCTTCATTACTTTCCTTATTTCAGGCGACGAGTGCTTTATTGAGGACTTGTTTATTAGGCCTGATTGTAGACTCAAAGGACATGCAACTGAGCTGGTCACGGCTGCTAAAGAGCGCGGCATTAAGCAAGGTTGCAAAGTACTAACCGGAACAATTAAGCTTGATACTTATGGGGCCACAGATGCGTTAAAATTCCATCTTAAGTACGGAGCTCATTTGGTCAGTGCTCACAACAATGTTATAGTTATGGCTAAGGAGATTTGATATGGGAAAAAGCAGCGGAATTGAGATGCCCAAGTTTAGCGCAGGCAATCCACTTAATTTTAGTCCTTTAAGTATGGCCAGTTCTAGCGGCTTACTGGGAGACATAACAGGCGCTAACGCCGCACAAAGAGCAGCCCAAGCACAAGAACGCGCAGCCAATTCTCAATTAGGCTTTCAAAAAGAACAGTTTGCCGATGCTAAAAAAACCAGAGAGCGCGCATTTCAAGAAGCCGCCGCTTCCCCACAAGAACTCATGGCGCTTGAACGCTCACTTGCCCAGCAGACACAAAGCTTAGATAAGCAAGCGAGTCTATTTGAAGCACTTGATCCAGCAATCATGGAAGCTAGTAGCCAAGCCCTCCAATTACTTCGCGGTGAAGAGTCACGCGCATTAGCTCCGCTTAAGAGTCAACGTGATAGGCAGCGACAAACCTTGCTTAATACTTTGCGAGAGCAAATGGGTCCAGGTGCCGAAACTTCAAGTGCTGGTCAGCAAGCCCTTCAAAACTTTGACCAGCAGACAAGCGACATACTTAATCAGGGTCAACAACAATCACTAAGCCAGCTGTTTAGCATGGGACAATCAGGTGCAGTCAACAGAGGTAGTCTTAACCAAGGCATCGGCCAACTCGCCAACATAGGTAGTGCATTCGGCAACATAAAAACACGTAGAACTAATGCTTTACTTGGCGGCCAAAGCGGAGTTGCAAACGCCAATCAAGGAGTCTTAACTGCAGGTCAAGGTGTCATCGGAAGTGCAGGCTCTAAATTCACTGCTGATGCCCTTAATGGTCAGTTTATAACTGGGCTAATTAAAGGAGGCACAGAAGCTGGCGCCCAGGCAGGCGCAGCCGCTGCGTTCTCTGACAAGAACGTCAAGACTAACATAGAAAATGCAGATAACCAGATACAAGAATTGCTAGCTTCAGTTAGTGCCAATAAGTTTGATTACAAGAATACTGAGCACGGTGAAGGTAAGCACTACGGTCCAATGGCACAAGAACTAGAGACTACTGAAATAGGTAAGACTGTCGTCATTGAAACGCCAGACGGCAAGCTGGTTAACTACGGAAAACTTATTCCAGCGGTACTCTCTGCCCTAGGTCATATCAATCGCAGACTAGACGCATTGGAGAAACATGTCTAAACGAGCATCACTTCAAGAACTTATGGGAAGTCATGCATCCAGTAAACAGGGTAAAATGTCACTTAATGACTTGCCTAAGATACTGGGTGAAGCGATGCCCGATCTCCCAAAGAATAGTATCGGCAGATTTAGATTAGTGCGTGCACTTCAGCAGCGCTTCGGTAAGAACTTCAGAAGCTTACCAGGAGTCACAGGACTCATTGAAGAATTCGACGGCGACATCAAATTCGATGAGACAGTCCAGAAGATGTCCCGAATCAAAACAAGGAAGAAATAATGGCTACATTAGCTGAAACATTAATTCAAGGCGTACAGAGGGGCATAAGTGAAAATAATCCCGACATAGCTGGTGCAATCAGGTCAGGTTCTGAACTCGCTCTAAAGCAAGAGCAAATGCAAGCACAGCGACTCGACATCGAACAGCAAAAAGTAGAGTTGCAAAATAGCAAAATCACTAAATTCTCAGACGCTATCAATAAGTCATCTAAGCTTGATCCTGCAACTCGCAAACTCTACATGAAACAATTCGTGCCTAGGCTGCGAGACGCTTTAGGCCTAACCGATATGTTTCCAGACGATACTTTACAATTCGTAACGTCTACGGATCAAAACCTAGCTAGAGTCGCTTCACTCCAAAGTCAGATTCGCCAAGGTCAAATTACCCAAGAAGAAGCGATTGCAACTCTACAAGACCCTGAAAAGTTTGTTGATATAACGCCTGAGATAATTACTGTCTTTGGCAAGGCCGAGACAACCTCTGTAATAGCTAAAGCCCAAGCAACTAAGCAGCGAGACCAGCAAGAATTTACTAGAGGTGAAAAAATTGCCGAGTCATCCCGCATAGGAAAAGAAGCCGTAACCAGAAAATTCTCTGAAGACTATCTCGATTACAAGGTTAGAGGCGGCAGAGCTACAGTTGATAAGAATCTAGGCCTGTTTGAAGCTGCCATTAAAGAGCTTGAAGGTAGAGATGAAATAGCTAGTAGCCTAACTGCAGGACTTCCCGGTATAGGCGGCGACACTATCCAGGCTAAAATAAATCCCAAACTAACTGCTGTCGGCGACAAAATACGCTCTGCTGTAATGGGGACATTAAGACAGACTTTAGGTTCTGCGTTCACCGATGCAGAAGGACAGCGCATATTCAATCTTGCTTTTAATCCTTCGCTATCTGACAAAGAAAATACAGCACGCGCCAAAGTACAACTCGATTACTTGAAGAAAACCTTACGTGATAAAGATGCAGCCGTGAAGTTTTTCGAAAAGCAGGGCTCACTAGAAGGTTTCAGCGGGACACCAAAAGAACAATTAACACTTGATAGCTATGGTAAGCTGAGTGACGGAGCCAAGCAGTTGCTACAAAAGAAACTAGGCAAATCAGAAGCTGAAATTAAGCAAATGTTAGGTGGTAAATAATGGCAACTCCGCAACCAATTAAATCAGCTTATGGGTCGCAGCCATCCAGTCTCTCTGGATCTATCCCTAGTGAAACTGCCGAGGCTGAATTTGAAAATGAATTAGCCGCATTCGACATACCTACGGTCAATAAGCCTAGTAGCGCTATGGTAAATCAGGTGGGGCAATTCCAAGATACGTTTCGCGAGTCTGGTGATCCGCGCAACTCAGCCAACCAACTAATGAATCAAACTGGCGAAGAAGGGATAAGTCCTGAAGAACTAGAAGCTGAAGCATCGATGCAAAAGCTTCAGCAATCAACTGATGCTAACTTTGATCCCAATGCAGAACTTACTGATCCGATTCAACGCGGAATACTTTCCTACGCAGTTACACCTAGAGAGGCGATTGGTCGCTTAGAGAAGAAATTCGGCAGCGGCAACTCCCGACTAACTGACAGAGGCGTAGAGTTTAGACCCACCGCCAAAGAAAAATGGCGCGTAGTCGACAAAGAAACGTTTAGCTTTTTTAATGACTTGATTGCAGACAATGTGCGCACTATCCAAGAAGGCTTTGTTGAAAATGCTGGACGTATAGGTGGATTTGTTGGTGGCGCTACTGAAGGCGCACTCGAAGGCGCCGCTAAAGGTGCACTCGTGGGCTCTGTAGTTCCAGGAGTAGGAACTGTGCTTGCTGGCACTGCGGGCGGCATTACTGAAGGCCTTATGAAAGGACTCGCTTTTTCTAGCATTGGTGGAGGCTTAGGCTCTGCAGCTGCCGTCACTTCAGGCGATTTCGTCCAAGAAGTCCTACTGAGTATAGAACGTGATCCGGACAGGTCACGTACTGGAGAAGCAGCGACAGCTGCAGCTATAGGCGCAGGCTTTTTTATGGTTGCTAAATTCTCATCATCAAAATTGGCGAGAGCCAAACTCAAAGCCAAAGCATTTGGCGAAACTATGCAATCAGTTAAAGAACGAGTCTCCCAAGTCACCGAGAATATAAACATACTCAATGGTCTCGGCATCATTAAAGACGGTAAGCAGATTAAGCTACTACCTAATCAGATGGCAGGCGACATCATACCTGACTTGCAAGCAGTTGCAAAAGAGCTAGGCACCGAAGACGGCTTTAATAACTTTGTACGCCAGCAGGGTGAATTAATAGAAGACGGATTTTATTCGGTAGCGGAGCTTGCGGGCAACGTTAAAGGTGTACGTGACCCTAATTTCGCATCCAAAATATCAGATAGTGTATTTAGCACGAGAGCTGTTGAAGGTAAAACTATAGGAGAATTTAGAGAAGCAGCGCTCGCCAAGAGTAAAGGCGCTAAATACCAATTACCGAGAGCACGCGATGCCATGCAAAGCATATTTAATGATTTAGGAGTACCGCCTACTTCATTACGTCCTGGACAAATTCCCATTATTGGAGAGCCGTCAGCGCTTCAGAAATTAACTACCGACACAATTATGGAAACGTATCCTGATTTGACCCGTGACCAGGCGACTTCATTCCTAGGTATTATTAAGAAGTTTGACCGCCTCGGCATCGACAAGGATAATTTCAATCTTAAGAATGTCGATAATGAGTATACGGTTTTGCGAAATAAGCTGGATTTACTATTTAAGTCGCGGGCTGGCTTACCACTTGCGCATAAACTCCTCCCACTTAAGAACAGTTTACGTGATGACTGGGCTGATATCATAGGCAAAGAGCTTGGGCCTGAAGGCCAAAAAGACTATCTTGCAGCTATGGGCCGTTTCAAAGAAGTAAATCAACATTTAGGCAATCTAACATCAGCACTTACAGATAGTGAAATTAGCCGCGAAGCTTTCGTCAAAACTGTTTTCAATAAAGGGACTAAAGCACTTCCCCAAATAAAGGCCATTCGCACCCTTATTCAAGAGCAGAGTCCTGAATTGTGGCGCGACTTAACTGGTGAATATCTAGAGTCTGCTATCTCGGGCAAGACTGACAAAGTTACTAAAGCAGTTAACTGGAAGGCCGTGCGCAACCAGATAGATGGTATCGGTAAAGAGATGAAAGATGAAATATTTGCAGGGACAAATTATAATTCTGAAGGACTAGACGCTCTACTTTCTATAGGCGAGCATTTCCAAAAGTTTCCAACGCCACCGCTACCGAAACAGGGTGGACGTAGTTTACCCGCAAAAGTTATTCGCGGAATAGTTGTTCTAGCGTCTCAAACATTAGCTACACAAAAAGCCGACACCGCCGCAGACCTCGTAAATGCCCTAGGCGGTAAAGATAATGCACTAGCTGCTTATCTAAATGCGGGAGGTATTAACGACATAATGAGGCTTGTTCCTAAGGTGAGACGCCCAGACATGTTAACGAAGCTTCACCAAGTAGTAGACTTATCGCTTGATGATTCTAGGACCAGTAGACTTATTAAGAATGCGGGCGTTCCAGCTATCAAGACAGGCATTAGAGTTAAGGCAACTAGAGAGGATAAGAACTAGAGAGGATAAGAACTAATTGAAGTACAACAGTGATCAGATACAGGATAAATACCATAGGCTTGCAGTCGACCTACAAGTCGCAATCAACGAGCTAGAAAATAAGCTCGCTGACCTAGGCTACATCATAACAGTAGCTAACATTACTAATGGCGACAAAGAACTAAATATAGTTATCAGGATTGCCAATTAATTCTAGCGTCATGCCATTATCCGAATGATGTATCTTAAGCATGTCATTGTCTTCAGTGAACGTCTCTATGATTGCGCTTAAGTCCCGCAGATTATGACCCTCCACCAAGACTTGCCTTCTAAGGGAATTAAAACGCATTCTGCGGTTGTTCTTAAGTAGCGCACTAAACACACTTGATAGTAAGCCTTGCTTAGTTTCTACATCTTTGGATTTACTTTCACGTAGTAGTGCAGGCAAATTAGACTCCATTTCGTTTAGCATGCTGTCGGCCATTTCCCAGTGATGTTTCTTAAGTATTAGGTCGTCTGATTCAGCGGCGCTTAGAATCATACATAGTTTCATTATGTTTGGACTTCTGCGCGCCAACAAAGCCTGCAGTTTCTCAGAGGGTAATTTCTGGCGCCGCTCATCCGTTGCAATAAAGCAAGTTTCCCAGTTGTCTTGGAACCAGGCTTCGCCTCTAAATTCACCAACTAGCTTATGTATAGAGCGTAAGTCTTCTAGCAATTTATTACGGTCAATTGCATTTGACTTTAAGATGCCGCGATTCTGCCAGGGCGACTGCCTGATGAAAACATCTTTTTGCGTGATATACATAAGCCTAGAGGCAAATCCCCCATGGATAGTGCTGATTCCATTTTTGTTTTCGCCCAGCACTTTACCTAAGTAGTCAAACGTACATGCAGCAAGTAGGTTAAAGCAGCCATTTTGCACCGTAATGAATCCGTCTTTCTTGGTCGCCTTATCCCAATATTTACGACAGTCATACAGTGCTGTTATAGTAGCTACGAAATCACCATAGATGTCTTTGAGATCGGCATTTGCTTCGCTTGTGCAGTAGTAGCCAGAACTATGCGACATCTCTTTACCTCTATACTGGAATTTCTTATTACCAGACATTATCTCCAGTAGCATAGCTTCTGTGATTTGTGCCGGGATGAATTTCATATCGCCGCCACCGTTGACATTCATGTCGCGAATAAATTCCATGGCTGGATCTACTGCAGTCGACTTGCCAATTGCGGGCCTGCCCACCAACAATGTATATATGTTCGGATAGTAAGTCACGGTTTGCGACCAGGGCAACCATACTTTACGCTCAAGGACTGCTGCTACTATAGAGACTCCTGCCCAGTAGTGAAATTTAGCCGGGACAAATTGATCCATATGTAATTGCAGGTAGGCGTTTAGAAAATTAGGATAGTTGCGCTGGCTCATCTAGTATCCCCACTTTTATGTCTAGTAGTTTAACGTGGACCTTTTTTACAAGATCCTCCCTATGTGCCTCGATGAGTACTGTGATTTCCTCGAGCATTAGCTTGCGCAGTAGCTCTTCCATTTCTTCTGCCGTTTTGTCCGTAGACATAGTGTCCCCCTCTATAGTTTCAATACTTCTAGTTTTCCTAAGTTAGTCCCCAGTTCGATTTCAACCGGGATTGTAAGTTCCCCACCCGATAAAATAAGTTTTGGATGCCAGGCTTTATAGTCCATGCACACGCTGGTTATGGGCAAGTAGTCATTCGCTGTGTTATTAACCATTAGTAAGATGCTGTCGTGTGCTTGCAAGTGTAGGTCAAAATCAATCGCGCCTGTTTTGCGAACATCAGTAAGGTGTAGCATTAAGTGATTCACCACCATGGGAATCGTAGACTGCGGCTTAAATGCATACGCTTCTCTAAATGTGTCTTCGTCCATGCGGCCATAGAAATATCTGGTGTATCCTAATGGATTAACTAGCTTGCGTTCGGTCCACAATGATTCTCGGACCCGCTGATGCCCGCGCTTAATTCCCGGAAACAGCATATGATATGTAGAGAGGATCTTTTCGCACATTGCCTTGGTGAGAACTAGGTCTATCTCCTTAAGACATGATTCCATAAATGTAGTGGCGCGCATATCATAATTGGCGCCGTGACCTGACTTCTTACCTAGTTGTCGCTCTTGCTTAGTGATCTCAGCTTCGGGCTTTTCAAATATGTGACTCGCTACGAATCTGTGAACATCTTTAGTTGAGTCTTCGAGCATCTTAATCAAGTCGACATCGGCACATTCATAAGCGACGAATCGAGATTCGGCTTGCTTCAAATCTACTTGCAACCATAGCTTTCCAGGAGGCGCATCAAACATTATCTTGTAGGCTTTAGGCAGCGTTTGCGCATTAAGTCCACGGTCCCACGGATCTTTATAACTTGCGAATCTTAATGTCTCGGTGCCAACTCCGTTAAGACTGAAGCGCATCCGTCCATCATTATCGTAGGCAATATTGATGTAGCTGCCGAGAGCCTTATTTAGTTTTGCAAGTTTCAATAGAGTTGCGATATCCATATCGTCCGGATACTTAAGGCGCAGCTTCTTAAGAGCAAGCTCATCCGTCGATTCTTTTGCATCGCCTTCAATGTCTCGCTTAGTAGGTAGCTTATAACCTTTAGACTTAAGCAACTTGGCTTTCTGCTTCCATGAATTAGGATTAATGGGCTCTGATAGCTGGGTCACTAGTTGCTTAAGCTCTATTTCGGTGTCTACTTGGAGTTTGCGTCTAGTGGCCTCGTTGACTGGGAGCCCGCGTGAACACATCTCTACTATTGGGTCTGCAAGCCGCATAAGATAATTATCAAAGAAGTCTAATTGTCCTCTAGCTTGCAGGTCTTTACGCTGATTGGTGCAAGCCTCAAACGTGCCGGTAGTATCACAAGAGTTGTAGACATAGTGCTGACTCCAGTCGCGGATATTTCCCCAGTCACGCTTTTTGCCTTCGCCTTTGTAGTCTTTGCCTATGTCTTTCCAGTATTGCTCATTAGTATATAGTCTCCCGACGTTGTCTAAGCCGATTTCAAATTCTGGATAAAGTAAGCGCTGCGCCCACATCGTATCATGGAATGTGCCCGCTACACGTATTCCGTATCTGCTGTAGTAAGCCGACTCGTAAATTAGATTCTGATAAATTTTGCGAATGTTGGGAGACTGAAGCAAGAATGCAATGTGCTCCCAGAGTACGTAGAATTTGTCAGCGCCAAATCTTTCGGGTAGTGTCTGAATCGCAATCGCATCTGATTCACTCCATGCAAACCCTACGGTGTTAATGATCCCATTTCCAGTCTCTATGTCATTAGCTAGGATGTCTTTAGTCTGGAGCATCTTAAGTACGTCAATAGTCTCATCGAA
>Ga0105051_10007384_pt1 | contig 11484 bp, 12 predicted proteins | sample FRY02_FD_78383 | JGI IMG/M metagenome (GOLD analysis project Ga0105051, IMG submission 78383) | Freshwater microbial communities from Lake Fryxell liftoff mats and glacier meltwater in Antarctica - FRY-02 (megahit assembly) | ecosystem: Environmental > Aquatic > Freshwater > Ice > Glacier...
GGTCCCGCTATCGGGCAACATCACACAGCTGATCCAGATGCTCCTGTGGAATCATCCTTATGTCGAATCAACGTCCTTCCTACAAGGAACGACAGCGTATAATGCGACATTCGGAGACCGGATACAAATTCCTCTGAACTCTGAAATACGAACCCTAGGATCTACGGCTCAAAAACTAATCATTCACCTTCTCCTCCCACACAGGGAATCAGGGCACTTAGACCTGACCTCGAGGGCGGGGAAACTCCTTATGGAAGAAATCCTGGTAGGAACAAAACAGAACTACCCAGAGACTAATAGGGTAACCACCTGGAGCCACGATGGAGGCGAGGCTCAGGGAATTCTCGGAGTCCAAATTCTCGGCGGTCACAAACCCAATCCATACCCCGCCAGCCTCATGCCCCCCCAACGGCTGCGGGTCACGATAATTGATTATTGTATGAACTTACATACTCCCTGGCCCACAAACATGAGGCCCGCATCCGGCAGACTTCTTATACTAGGAAACCCCTACTCCAAAGCCATCGACCTCCAAATACCCACGCAACAAGGACAAACATGCATCGACGTGATTCTACTCACATTACAGGTCATAGGAGGCCAGAAGGATAGAATACGCTGGGAGATCGAGGGTATCCAGGCATTTACGCCGAACCACCGGAAGCAACAAGGACTACGCCACCCCAGCCCAACTTGGTGGGAATCTACAGGCCTATATAATATATCCCATCATTCCATTCTAGCAAACTACATGAAACCAAATGGACGATTGACAATGTTCTTGCCGCAAGATAACGACAGCACAATATGGGAATCGGCATGCCTGGCCGAGGACACCAAGATCCGCATGGCAGACGGAACCTTCTCCAAGTTACTGAACTCTGCAGCCAAGCAGATCTGGACGGATCAACAGGGGACAAGGAAAATCAGACGAATCCACAAGTTCGACACGCTTGAAACGGACCCTCCTCTTTATGGAATCGGGGGCAATTGGATGACAGGATCTCATTACATTTGGGGACGAATGGACTCCAAACGGCAAAGGGCGCTCGAATACCGAGGGGTCAACAAAGCAAAGAGGAAAAACTCGAAGGGACCTGTCTACGCGGTGGAACTAGACACGGATGATTAGCTGACACTCCGCGGTGACATCCTATCGGCCACTTTTGGAAACTGCCACATAGTAGAACCACGCAGACAGGGCTACACACAAGATTTGCGCTTTAAGATTGACCAGGCCCTGCGGGTAAAGGCACTACAGAAAGCACACATCATTGGTGAATGGTACCACGGGGGTGTGCGACATGGATTAGACGGCTCCTTAATCCTAGACACTGGGTGCATTAAAATACCGCAAAGGACCACCGGGGAACAAGGAAGGGACTCTAAAAGACCCGACCAACCTAAGCAACGAGTATACCGGGAATGCAGAACCAGAGGCAAAATCAAAATGTGCATGCCTGGCTATCCATTGTTGTGGCTCACAGTGCCAACGGGAGGACATGCCAGAGCATAGACAGGACTGCACATATATGATCCTTAAAGACATCAATCTGTGTTAAAGCCAACTACAACAGCACAAGGCAACCCATGGAAAGTTCACAATAGAAGTCGCAAAGCAAGAGCTCCTCTTAACCACGACACACGTTAACCTCGCAGACCTACTTCGAATCTCAAGGCTGGGGACCATTGACAAAGAATCAGAACGCCACTTTCTACATGCCATCCAGAAGGTGGCCAGGCTTGAGAACCTAATATTCCTGGAGGAAAGACCTTCCCTGCTTCATAACCTACGGATATCCCAGGCAGATGCGCACCTTGGCCTAGGCCGCCTATATCGGGACCAGAATCGAATCCAAAAAGCCCTGGAACAATTAACTAAGGCCCACAATCTAACCCAGGAGCTCATCACTATTGAGAATTCCCCATGTCAACAAGACAGGCTTGGCGTCATTCTAGCCACTCACGGAGAAATTCTCAATTTACCTGGTCACTCCACACCTGAGAATGTTCACAGTGCCCTAGATAAACAGCAAAGGGCCGTAGCAATATTCTGCCAGCTGGAACTGACCACCATAGGCCCTCTACGAGAACAGACGCTCCGCAATCTAATGGAAGCACTATTAGCCATGGCAGACACACTGGAGGAGCTAGAGCTCTACAAAGAATCCCAAGAGGCATTGCGAGAGTCCCAAGCCATAGGCAAAAGAGCGCAGATTGAAAATAAGACCAGCCCCTTTTACCTCCATCAACAAATAGCCGCCAGTACTAGAGAAACGATGGACGCCAGAAGAGAGCTAGATGATCACACCTCCACCCTACACGTCGGAAGTAAGATTCGCCTACATGGCCTAATTAACCAAATAATGAGTGGAAAAAAGGGAACTGTGTTAAACATTGCCATCAACAACAGGATAGGCATCTAATTAAAGGGGGAAAAGCGACAAGTGAGCATCCGAATCTGCAACATACGCTATAGGGAGGACCCCGAAAAGAACTGCCGAATGCTCTACGACAAGATAGTAACTAAAGCCCAAGCTGAAATCGAATTCTTAAGAATGGAACTCCAAATAAAAATCAAAAAAGTAGGGAAGAAGCATATCGAAACCGCACTGGCGCGATACAACTTGGGAAGAGCACTATGGCTCTCCAATAAACCTTTAGAAACCACCCAGGCAATTGAAGAATTCGAAGCGGCTATCTCGTTCATGTCACAAAGCGAACCCAGCCACCATCATCGCAGAGTAACGGAGAAAGCCCGAGACATGGCCCTGGAAACCATAGCTTTTTCCAGAACACCGGGCACACTCTCAGCCTGGCCGATCAGACCACATTCACTTAACTGGCATGTGATGAGCTTACAAAAATGAAAACTGATAACAGCGAAACACAATTTACAAACCCACAACCCACCACATCAGCCACCAAGCTTCAGTCATCCCCCTCCTCGGCGGGGGATGACACATAATGACGCTCCCTAACGGACCCACCACCCCAATAGGAGTGGGGGGTCCAACGCCTTCCCTAGTGTCTAGGGGGAGCGAGGAGGAGGGGAAGATGAGAATACCCACAGGAGGGCCCCCTAATTCGCAGGAGGGGGGTGGTCCAACATCTTCCCCCATTCCGGGGGGAAGGGGAGGGCCTACTTCAAACTCAAGGGGAAGCGACGAGGCTCCATTAATTCGTGGGGGTGACGAGGAGCTTTCCCTCACTCAACAGGAGAGAGAGGCGCCTCCACTTAATCGGGGAGACAGGGAAAAACCTTCCCCGATTCGGCGGAGGAGAGACGAACCTCCCCACACCCAGAAAGAGAAGAGAAGGGACGAGGGACGGAAGGAAGGGAGTCTACAGGACCGACCAAACAATCGACACAACGGCCCCACACGAGCCGGGAACTTCGTATGCTAGATCCAAGCGAGAACCCCCTCCCAAAAAGGGCCGACTGTCCACTAGAGGAACAGACATAAATGACAATTCATGTGAAATCACACGGGAGAGTAATATGATCTGCCCCATCACATGCGGATGCCGTAACTCCCTCCTGGACATCAGAGGTAAAACCCATGTAGTTTCACATATACTCAGAGCCACCCGCGACATCTTAAAGAATGAACTGATCGCTTGCTTTGGCTTAACAGCTGCAATCACAAATTAGGATGAAGTCTCTGAATTGAAAATAGCTCAAAAAGAAAGGAACACAGACCTCTATCGAACCAGTCTACAATACACGGTCCGAGGAAGCATTCATGGCAAGAGGTATATCTAATTCCCTCCCAGGACATGGCCCTACTCCTGAAGTCCTAAAGGACCGGATCAGCCCGAACCTACGGAAACATCTGAGACAACACAATGTGACGGAAGGTTTAGGACAATTAGCCGACCACACCTGCTGTGACATCCACTGGAACGCCAATCTCAGAGTCGCTGCCATAGAACACCACGAGGAGACGGAAATAGTACCAATGGCGATCCTACGCGCCAGAAGAGACATTGAGAAAGACTCGGAGATTCTGAAACGTTACTGGCATAAAAAAAAAAATGTTTGGCAGAACATATTCGAATGTGAGTGCTGTGCATGCACGAATCATACTGAAACTACTACTAACCCCATGACAGAAACAGTGGACACTAGCGTCATAGAGGACCCGGTCTTAACAGTAGAATGTGCACCCAGACAGAGACAAGACATAGAGACCCTGGGCCCAGACCCAAGCCAGACACATACAGCTATGAAACCAGACTCGGAATTGGACAATTGGGACTGGGATACGTTGGAAGCTTCCCCCCCCAAGGGAAACACCACAGCAACCCAACAACCAACAGCACAACCCCCACCGACCATGAGTCACGAGGAAGCACAAGGAAATCTGCAAGTCAACCAGTCTGATCATCAGGTGGACACCCTGAATTGGGATGTCCTCGAACACCCCCTCAACACAGACACAAAAACCAAACTGGACAATACTAACCAATTACACTTAAGGCTCACGTGTGCACAGAGATAAGAACAACGACTTCTATGCCAAGACATATGCGGGTGCAAAAACTCAATACTGAACTTTGGCGGTAAAACCAGGATCATCCAGGACTATGGTCTCAGCAGCAGAACATCTGGTCTAATATCAAATTTGCACATCGCCGTAGGAAGGGTCGCTGCAATCTTTGGAGAGACGTCAACACTAGGGGACCAGGACGACGCAGATAAGTTCGACCACATCGCGACACAATATGACTCGACAGTAAACACACGACAATTGGAGTTTTATGAAAGCGGAAACACACCGGGCAACCAAGGCCGCTTCCACATCATACCAAAGGAGGATGCAGAACTGGCCCTATCTAATACAATTAGTCCATCACTCAGACACTCGCTACAAAAAAGATCGAGGTGGAAAGGTGAGGGACAACATGCGAAACACACGTGCTGTAAACGACTCCAAAACGTTGAGCTACAATTCACCACGGTTCACACAAGACAGGAAGGTGACAGCGTTAATGGACGCAAGCCGGAAGAAGCGGACATGGCCGCAGTCCTGAGAGCCATAAGAGACATTCCTCCGGGCGAATCCATCAGATACCAATATTTTGACCACTCTGAACGAGGGGAAACTAATCCTGAATGTGATTGCTGTCCCCACATTGGAACATGTCAAACCCAGGAGAAAGAGACCACGCTCCAGACGATGGCCTCAGTTCCCATCCAATCTTTTCCAGAAACCCAGATGCCCAAGATCGGAGAACTCGTTACTGTTTACACAAGTAACACCACTCAACAATGGAGGGTCAACCACATCAGGAAGGGCATCAGCACCACAGTCACAATTAAGCTTGAAGATAGAGAAATGATAGTGGACCAGAGCTGGTTCACGTGCGACAGCAACCTGGGTCCTCTGTCGTTGCAGCGCCTCGTCTTCTTTCGCGACATAACTCACAAACGCACTACAAACTCAATTAAAATTTGGCGCAACATCCTCAACCCAGACAAAATGATGGATGGGGAAGCCCTGATGGTGCTTCTGGAATGGACAATATACGAATGCTCGGGAAAAGATAAGCTAGGCCTACCAGAGGCACATAATAAGACATGGCTTGTCGACAGGTCCTTTTGGCAATCCTGGGAACAAAAAATTAAACCCCAACCAGTGCCTCCAGGGAAATGTAGCAACTGGATATGCGTCGAAGATGAACCAGTGTGGGGCACAGAGGTAAAACAGAATAGACTACGAAAGCTGCTCGACACTTGCTTCTCGGAACACAAGAAGATAACACATCCCAAAGGCGACACCCCACTGAGACAATATGTTTTGCCGAAACACATCCGGCCAAATCATGCCCTAGAAGTTGTACAACTTATGTTTTGTGACTACATCAAAGGCACAGAGGGTCACTATATGCCGCTGGAGAGCTTTTGAGCCTCAGGAACTGTGAACGAATGATCACAAAGATTAAATTTCCGATACCCATCCATTTGCTTGACCACATCATAATCCCAATTAACATCTGAGACTCCCATTGGTTTCCGGCACACATGAATCTGCAAACCCGATGCATCAGTCTGCTAGACTCAAGTTACGCCTAAAGTCATTATATGCGGTGAGAAACTGGAAAATCGACTTTACCCAACAGGCCCATATCAAAAATGCGAGGAATTGGTTGGCAGCAGCAGGCCACGCAATCAAGGAGATAGTAAGCCTGCACCAGTGCGAGTGTGGAGAGAAATACGAACAGTGGGGGCAGTCTACCACCCCCCCCCTGCCTCACATGTGAGATAACCCGTCTCAGGAAAAGAGCACCAGACGGGAAGGGATCTGAGAGGACCGTAGAAGCAGACAAGCGAACCAAATACGAAGGAAGTAAGGATAAAGGGGAAACCTTAGTGATCAACCTACCACACCATACAAAGGAGACAAGACAGAGCCTTGCACCACACGTCTTCCTCGACTCTTTGCCCGCCTCCATGATGGGAATATCTGAGACCGACTCTGCCACTCCCTTTCAAGCCTTGATCCACCGGAACCATGCAGATACAAGATCTGAATCCGCCTCCAGGGGAGTGAGAAGAATGAGCCCACTTCGAGAATCTGAGCGCATGACTAAATGTAACCCCTCCATAACGAAATCCTGCTGTGGACTGCGGAACACCGGGAACACGTGCTTTCTCCACGCCACAATTCAATGCCTCGGGGTCATTGACGAAGTGTCACAAATGCACTCTCTAACGAAGAAGTCCACAACTACACAAGACAGACTTCGGGATTGCGTGAAGGAACTACAAGCACCGGGGACAGCTTATATGCCTACCCCCCTTATTCAACAAATTCCCGATCTTATTCGACACAAGGCAGGGGACCCGGCGGATGCTCACGAACTGTTGATCGCACTGATCAATGATGTAAGTGAACCTATCTCACAATTATTCCAAGGTCAGATGACCTCAACGATCAAATGCTCCGGTTGCGATAGTACAACGTCAAGAACTGATATCACACAGGATATCTCCTTATACATCGAGGAAGACGCGAGTTCATCGCTCGAAGAAATATTATATGACTTCTTTCAACCAGAAACACTTGAAGGGGCAATCACATACTGGTGCGACACATGTCAAAAACCCTGCCGGGCGACAAAAACACTCTTCTACACACGCACCCCTACAATCTTAATTGTCCACTCCCCGTGGACTCACGAATCAAAAACTTGATTGAGGGCCTCACCGAAGACCCAGAGGACGACCCGGATGGTTTTATACCAATTATAGAGTTACACAATGCCCGCCTCAACAAGGCACACCTCCTCCACAAGGCAACAGTGCATACAATACAACAGAAATGGGTAGAGGGTACGGACCTTGAGGATATAGGCAAATTCCTTCAATCATGGGCCCCAGAATCCTATAGGAATTACCCATGCCGAAAGGTGTGTTACAAGCACTCCTGGGTTTAGCACCCAATTCCCAGGTATGGGCTCCGGCAGACCTGTCGAACTGCATTTTTCGAAACACGGAAGCCGCCGATTCCATCGACGTTCTAGTAAGGGCATTAAAAAGCCTGGGCACTACGGGAGACCCTGCATCTCACAACCCAGAAATGACGCCAGCCGCGGGACCTGATTTGGTACGCACCTTTCCCCATATGAGAACTCTCCACGAAAGCAGAAGAGACTGGCTCTCGGACCAAGAACACTGGCTGGCCATCCCAGAGGGCAAAACACATAGACACTGTCTCACTCAAATCCCTAGGCACTCTTGGAAGTTAATGGTAGAATTTTTCCTAGCTCTCAAAACTAACACAGGCTCCTGGATCCAAAATCTCGAGAAAAGGGATATGATGCTACTAGGAGCACTGGCAAAATCTCGAGAGAAGGGATATGATGCTACTAGGAGCACTGGCGGAAAACATATTCGGATTCTCAGGGACATATGCCAGAAAGAAAAAAGCTAGCTTAGACCCGATCATTACGGGATGGAAAAGCTGGATGGAGTTCAACACCACAAGCGATGACCAGATGCCTAGAACTGGCTGGCTCTTGAACCTGAGGACATCGGGATCGATCTCAATGAACAAACAGGAACAAGCTGTATCATGGAACGTGGGACCTCATGGGTACAAAGGCAGCAAGGAGGAAATACACAAGATATTTGAACAAGAACCCTCCGTAATCTGTCTTCAGGATGTACGAATTCCAAAAAGAAGGAAAAATTCTGTAAAAAGAAAACTCCAACGGGTGTTTCCCCACTACTGAATTTACATAACCACAGCCCAGAGCCCAAAAAAAAAATTGCCGAGACCGACCATATGTATTCTCGGTTCTGACAGCACTCCACTCGGCCTTCTTTCCCAAAGTCACGCAATTACGCTGCCCCCATTCCAAACAAATGACACCAGAGACTTGCAGGGAAATAGACGGCCGTCTCTCAATCACACAGGCACAGACGCCTACAGGGATTACGATACAGTTCATGAACATATATCAATTCACTGCCTCCAATCCCACGGGGCAGACAGGCATGTGGACCACGACGGAGAATTGGATCACCAAACAAGAATACAATCGTATCACAATGCAGGGGGATCTGAATTGTGCACATCCAGGTAGCCGGTGGGAAAACGCACAACCTCTTGACAAGGATCTAGGAACGGCGGACAACAAATTTGAACACTTCCTGAGCAGCACGGGAGGACACTCCTATGCACAACAGGAGCACACGTGGAAAGGCAAAGGATGTCAAGCTGCATTAGATCATGTAATAAATTGGAATTACCATCTCCCACCCTCAACCACAACACCAAACCCCAAATCCCATAAAAAATTCGATCACAACCAAATATGGACCCAACTTCCCCATCTTGACTTCCCCGAACTGGCCAACACGGCGCGGACCACACCACCGGACTTCTCCCAACGAATTGACACCGTCTTCTTCAAAAGACATGTAGACGATTGGAAAGCATGGATCAAGACACAGATTAAAGGGGAAATGGACGAAAATCCGACAGGCCAAGCATTATCGGACCTTATCCACAAGGAACAATTTTTCTTGGCAAAAGAGGTCAGATGGCTACAGGATAAAGCTTGGAAAGCACGAAGACGTGCAGGAGAAAGAAAAGAACATAGGAATAAAACACAGAACACTCTACTAAAAAGGATCTCCTTGCTAAAGACTGCGCTCACGGAGACAATGCCACAACAACTCAGGGATGAGATTAAGGGAGCTACAAGAAAGGCCATGCAAGGGCTGGGATTTATCCATCTCAGACCTACCTTCCAGAAACTAGTCAGACAACACAATAGATGGAAGGCCCTTCTCACTGTTGAAATAGGCAAAACCGAGCAACTCATGGACAAGGAGAATCTGAAACAGAGTAGACGCGACGATAGAAGGGATATTGGAAGAAAGAATGAGATCTTCAAACATGGCATAAAAGGGATTAAGAAAATAAAGGGGAAATACAATACGAGCAAAAATACGAGCAAACCACTTACTGAGGTCAAAATCAGCTGCCCTTGCGGCCTCAAGTAGACATGGCAGGAACACGCCTCCCCCCGGACTGAACAGGAAAGGGAAGAACGGACAATGACATGGATCAAGGAATGTACAAAAGACCTTCAAACCCACTCACTGAAGATGACACGAGGAGGGCTGGAAATCAAACTTGAGGCCCTTACAGACATGCTTTCCCTCCTTCAGACAACAGGAAATCCCCAACCTGATCTCGGGACGAGATCTCTTATCTATGACACCGGGCCATGGAAGGGGGAAAATCTTCTAGCAGGAATTGAAATTTTCTTCCAGAAGAACGCTTATCACCCATTTGCCACATGCGGAAACCTAAAATGCAGCAGAACAAGCCCCATACCCATGTCAACCATAATCAACAGTACAACGTCGGAACAAACCCTCCCTACCCGAAACATAAAGCACTTTTGCGAGGGCGAAAACTGTTTCAAGAAAGATCCAACGAACTTCCGGAGCACTCGCCATAGCACAAAAGATAGAACCTTCCTGGACAAGGCTGGAATATTCAACTTTCGGACTATAGCGAGTGGGGAGACAATTCGAGACCCAGTAACTACCTTCAGAGAATTCTCACAATTCATATCAAGAATGCCTTCCCATAAAGCTCCCAGGTTCTTGGAAGTACCGGCGGATCTCTTCAAATAAGCCCCCGTCGCGTTTCAAAGACGCATCCATTTCCTAGTGAATGAGATACCAATAGGGGATCATGACTGCGACAAAGAATTGCTAATGGCGAAAGTAATCCTCAATCACAAGGATAAAGACATTGCTATATTGGACCATTATAGACCCATAGCACTCCTGAACACCATATACCAACTGATCATGATCATTATCACAAGCCGACTCAGACAACTTTCGGAAAATTATGCGGTCATGGAAGGCTCCCAATATGGTTTCCGAGCACACCGAGGAGTACAAATAGTGATCCAAAGGGCCCACTGGGTACAGCAACAGGCTATGGAAGAAAGTGGCACTCTGATCCGAATCGATTTGGACTTCAAGAATGTCTTCAACTCCGTTGAGAAGCGACAGAGCAACTGATGCACCTGGAGCCAGGACATGGCCCTGTGCGAAGACTTGAGAGCAGGAATACGATGCCATACAGCGGCTGCGAAGCGTAAACAGCAGTGCTGCAGACGGTGTAGCGCGGTGGACAAGTGCGTGCGTCAGAGACACCACAGTCGATTCCAGAGTCAACTCGAAACAGTTGCGAGAGGGGCGTGAGAGCCCAATCAAGGTGGTTGGCCTGAGAGTGCCAAGGGCGCTTGGTTTAGCATTGTCAAGCCGCTTCTGCAGCGAGAAAGTTGTCAGGTTGGATTACGGTGAGGGGTTGACCAGATTGGTTGTGAGGATAGACCAACCGTGCGGAACCATTCGGTGAAGGGGCCAGGCGGCCCCGAGCACTTGTGCGCAGAAGGCGCTACGCGAGGAAAACCGAGTGGCGTACCGAAGGCGGACCGTAATGGGAGCCAGTTTTGAGGTGCTGCCAAAGGTGGCCTGACTCTGATCGAGGAGGAAAGAGTGACAGGACTGCGATATCTTCTTGTAGTTAACAAACCATCGCAACAGATCGGGCGAGGAGAAAAGAGTGACAAGACTGCGATATCTTCTTGTAGTTAGAAGACCATTGGAGCAGAGGAAAAACATGCGAACTTTATTTTACTTAAAATTGTGTTCTACACCCCGTCTCACTCGTCTTTCCTTGTTGGCGTCAGGTGACTTGACCAATCCCCTCGTCTTACTATCTGTTTCACGTGCGGGTTATTTTGATAACTAGCTAGAAAACGATGGGCGCGCTTCGCTGACAATCTCGCTCGATTATATAAATATATGTACATATATATAATATATACATATATATACATATATAGTTGTATATACATACACACAAATATATATATATATATGTATATATATATATATATATATATATATATATATATATATATATATATACATATATA
>Ga0105051_10007385_pt1 | contig 11482 bp, 11 predicted proteins | sample FRY02_FD_78383 | JGI IMG/M metagenome (GOLD analysis project Ga0105051, IMG submission 78383) | Freshwater microbial communities from Lake Fryxell liftoff mats and glacier meltwater in Antarctica - FRY-02 (megahit assembly) | ecosystem: Environmental > Aquatic > Freshwater > Ice > Glacier...
GGTCAAGATTGGCGATCAGACCGGAGCGCATGAAAAGGAACCGATGAAACCCGAGACCATTTACACGATTGGCCTCATCGCGACGGATCCTGTGTTCCAAAAGCCACCGACTTCCGACAACGCGAAATTCGGCAGATAGAAAACATCAATCCTCGGGCGACTTCGTATTTTGTCACCGACTGGCGGCAATACTCCGAACAGGATGTCTTTTGAACCCGATTTGGCGGATAGAATTGACGGGCAGTAGCCCACGTTTCAGAATCCGGCTCATGCCTGCTCTCCCGTCGTTTCTGCTTGTTGCATTTTTCCTCGTGATCGGGTCACAGGTTCACGCGGAGGAGCTCAAGGACATCCTCAACCAGATCAGCTCGGATCTTGAGACGAAAAAAGCACCGGACGCCGAGAGCGCTGCCGCCAGCCAGCCTGTGAAGATCCCCGCACGGGAGGAGCCTCGAAACCCGGCGGAACCGAGACCCCAACCCTCGAAGGCGAAGGAAATAGAAACCGCAGTCGAGCCGAGAAAGATCCCGGCACCGTCAGAGCGACGGATCGTTGTTTTCAGGCCCAAAGATAAACTTCCCAAAGATATTGCCGGATGCGGCGTGGCGGGGGACTTTCTTCTCACCGGCGAAGATGCGCTCGGTGGGGCAAGAATCATATCGGCCGACGATGCCTTGAACCCTTTCGCGCGGAGTTTCATCATCAAGAACCTGACCAGCGGATATTCGCCCGGGACATTTCTTACTTCAGCCAGCCAACGTGCGATCACGGTATCTCCTGGTAAACCGCTCATTTTTATTGGGCGCGGCATGCTTCCCGGGGAATATCTGGTGAGATCACAAGATTGAAGGCGTGCACCGGTTATCGGCTGCACGTAAAGAGGCGGCCAAGAAATTTGTGGACACCATCAGGGACAATTTTCCAGCGAGTATGATTCATCTTTCAAAAAACCTTGGTGTACTGTGTGCGGTTGCGCTGGCGATTTGCTCCATTGCCAGGGCAGCGGATGAGATTGCCCTCGACCTTGGTGGCGGGGAGAAGATAGAGTTTGTCTGGGTCCCCGTCGAGGGGTCTGACGGACGTGCGGCGGTCAAGATCGGCGATCAGACCGGGGCGCATAAGAAGGAGCCGGTAAAATCCGAGACCATTTGGGGCCCGTTTCAAGACTCTGACCAACACTTTGGCTACTATCTTGCAAAAACTGAGGTCACCGAAGCCCAATGGGCCCTCGTTATGGGCGGAAACAACAATGATCGCACTCCAGTCACCGGGAAAACATTTCTGGAGATTCTGGGTTTCATCGAGACCCTCAATGCGAAAACCCCGGAGTTCGCAGCATTTCCGCGAACAGGCGACGGGACGCCTGGAGTCATCCGCCTCCCCAGTGAGGTGGAATGGGAATACGCGGCACGGGGTGGCCGTGGGCCGGAATACGCGGCGAATGACCCCTATAAAGGAGACATCGGGAGGCATGAGATGTATTCCACACCGGGGAGTAATGGACGTGCTCAGGAGGTCGCGACATTCCAGCCCAACGCGCTCGGTCTTTATGATATGCTGGGCAACGTGAGGGAATTCGTGGGAGGGAGTTACTCGATTGGCGGTATGCATGGAGGCTACCTGTTGAAGGGCGGAAGCTACCTTTCGGAACGGTCGGAAATCCGCTCGTCGGCACGCACGGAACAGTCGAGAACCGGCAAAGATGGCAAGCCCGTCCGGCGACTTGATGCGGGATTCCGGGTCTGTATTTCATCGGAAGTTTTCACCTCGCTAGGACAGGCGCAGGATGTCATCGACAAGCTCGGGGGCACAACCGGAGGGGAGTCGATCACGGAGATCAATTTGGAGGAGGCGGTCAAATTGGATGAGAAGCGAAAACGATTTGAAGTCGCCGCAGAAGCCTCGAAACGAGAGCGCCAAAAACTCGCGGAGATCGATCTTGAAAAAAGGAGGAAAGCGACGGCTCTGGCCGAGCAAATTGCAAAAGAAGAACAGCAAAAATTGGCGAACCTCAAAAAGGCCATGGAGAATCCCGTTGCCGAACCAGCCGGTTCGGCACCTTCGGCGGAGGAACAAACTCCCGAGGCACAGGGCAGCACATTGGAGCAGCTTCTTGCGCGGGCCCAGCAGGGAGATGAGGATGCCATTTGGAATGTGGCGATGGCGTATTTCCATGGCTGGCCGGTCGCGGAGAACTGGGTGGAGTCCGCCAAATGGTTCGTCATGCTCGCGGGCAGGGGAAACACCAAAGCCATTCTCAACCTGGGGATCATCCTGTGGGAACAGAATTCTCCGATCCGGGATACGCAAAAAGCCGCCCAACTTTTCTTGGAAGCGGCTAAACGCGATGAACCCGAGGCCGTGGTTTTTTTATCCGAATGCGTCCGCGATGGCTTCACCGGGAAGAATCCCGATCCCAAGACTGCTGTTCGAATGCTGGTCTCGGCGGCACAAGAACGAAATCTCTTTGCCATTAACGCCCTTGGCTGGTGGCTGCTTGATGGTTCCGACGAGCTGCCCAAAAGCGAGCAGAAAGCGCGCTCGCTTTTTGAGAAGGCCTGGTCGGAAGGTCATGCGCCTTCCGCTCACGCCCTTGCCTTTATCTACCGGAACGGACTAGGCGTCCCAAAGGACCTCATCAAAGCCCGGGAGTATTATCGCCTCGCCGCGGAGGATGGTTACCCCGCGGCCCAGAATTCCTATGCCCGATTCCTCTCCGCCGGCACCGGCGGCGGAAAAGATGAGCAGGAGGCCGTCCGATGGTTCTCCGAAGCCGCCAAAAGCGGGGACAAAAACGCAAAGTCCAACCTGAAAGATCGAGGAATATTTCTCCTATGAACATCTATAAAAAAATGCGTCGAGCCCGCATGGCCGCGTTTGCGACGATTCTACTCGTATATCAACCTCCCTTCCTCAGAGCACAATCTCCGCCCCATGGCACAGGCCTGCGGGCCAACCCCGTGGAACCTGAGGTCGTGACACAATTGCCGGTTGTCCGAACCGTGCATCCTCCTTCCGGTAAGGAAACCGGTCTGCCAAAAGAACGCGTCCGGTCAATGCCTCCATCCGAGCCCGTACTCCCGCCCACCCCGGTTGCCGGGCAATCGCCGAGAATACCCTCGCAGACGGGAAGTGACCTTGGGGACTTGCACTCCACGATCACCACTGCCCGACCAGGCGGCATGAACCATGAAATCCTGGCCATTATTTCTCAAATGCCCCATGGCGGTGGTTATTCGGTGAGGACTGAAGCCAAGAGAAACCTCATCAAATCCATCAGGATGCAAAAAGATGGAACCATGGAAATCGGTGCTTCTTTGGCGAAACCCAGCTTCTGTTCCTCCGCGACCTATCTGGTTTTTCTGCAGGCGATTCTCAAAATGGAACAGGCGGGTCAACTTCGGCTTTCGGACGATCAGAAGCAGAAACTGCTGGTCGGAAGCCAGCCCGACGGAGTTGGGGTCTGGGGGCGGTGGAACGCCAACGGACCGGGAACAGCCAAGTTGTTTCACGATCTAGGCATCGGATTCAATTTTACCACCCTGAGCATGGCGAGTGCGGGGGATTTCCTCAAAATCTGGTGGACGGATCAAATCGGCGCCAGAGAAAAGGGCCACTCCGTGATTTATTTGGGAGTTGGAAAGAGTCCCCAGGGTGAGAACGTCTTGAATTATTGGTCATCAAACCTTCCAGACGGCTATGGCCAGGGATCAGCCCCCTTCTCCCGGATCAAACATCTTTTATTTTCCCGTTTCGATAATCTCCAGGGGCTGAAAAATTTAACGGTCATTCCTGCGAGGGATGCCTATCTTGCTTCCATGCTTCAGGAGGATGAAAATCGTGAATCAATGCTCAAAAAAGTGGGAACGGTCGATGCCCCCCGGAGGCCTTAGTCCCGCTGAACATCCTCTGAGTATAAAACAAACTGCCAGCGGTCTCCCCTCCACTGCGCGGTGAAGTGGACAATGGCTGTTCCCGAAGCCAGCTTTGCTCCCCGGTAGGAATACCGGAACCTCCACACACCTGAGATTTCATCTCCGAAGTGCTTCAGTTCGCCGATATCAATCATTTGGTAATTTCTCTCGGGATAACGCCTGATGAGCTTGGCCCGGTCGTTCCGGACAAATGACCGGCTGACCGACCCCGAGGATGCATAGCCGTAATTCACCGAGGATGCAAAATCCGACGCCCAATCGTCCGGGCTGTTGCTGATTTGGTGGCGCCACATGGTGTCAATGAATCCCTTGAAGGATTCCGGGATGGGTGCGGGGGTGGGTTTTTCCGAAGACCGGAGTGCCTTCGGCTCTGGTGTGGCCGACGGTCTGTTCTCCGTCGGCTTTTTCAGAGATTTCTGAACTTCCGATAAAATCTTGTCGAGATTCGAGTCCTCCGCCCTCGCTCCACTATAAAGTCCCGCACCAAGCGTCAGCAGGCAACAAAGACGCATGCAATGAGTGGCTGTGAATACCCGCATGAGATGAAAAATGTCACAACGCGGATTGTCGTCCAATCATTTTCCCACGGAATTTCTCCTGCCGCTTGAAGCGGTGACCGGTCGGCAGAAATGACCTGATGGCCGCAGAATGTCGAAGAATTGACTCCGATTTTAAGAGAGATTACGATTCGGTCGGTGCGTTTCAATCATTCGATTTCTTCTGCCGTGGTTGCTCTCGGTCTGATCTTCTGCCCGGAAGCAAATGCTTCCGATACCGTCACGCTCGATCTGGGGGGCGGGGAGAAGATGGAGTTTGTCTGGGTGCGGGTGACAACGGAGGAGACAAAGAAGGAGATCAAAATCGGTGACTTTTCAAATCCCGAGGGAAAGGAACCCGTGCGAAAGGAACTTCTTTGGGGCCCGTTCGAGATGCAGGGCGAGGGGTGGGGATATTTTCTCGGGAAATCCGAGGTGACCGAGGCACAGTGGAACGCGGTGATGGGCGAAGGGAAAATCTCCCGCCGACCGCTCACAAACCAACCCTATCAGAGAATCCAGGAATTTATTGGCAAACTGAACTCGGGAGCTCTGAGTGGAAGCATCAGCGGTCTCCCTCGCAAGGGTGACGGAACACCAGGAGTGATTCGACTCCCGACAGAGAGCGAATGGGAATACGCGGCACGCGAAGGGGCCGGGCCGGACTACCAAAAGCAGCATCCCTACGGGGAGGATGTCGGCAGATACGAAGTCATTTTAACGCCTGGCAGCAACGGAAAACCCCGGGATGTCGCAATCCTATCGCCCAATAAACTCGGAATTTCCGATATGCTCGGAAACGTGCGAGAATTCGTAGAGGGCACGTATTCCGCCGGAGGAAGCCAGATACTTAGGGGAGGGAGCTATCTTTCTGAAAAACAGGAGATCCGCTCATCCGCCCGTACCGAGCAGCCGCCTTTCGCAAAAGACGGCCAACCCTCAAAAAGGCCCGACGCCGGATTCAGGCTTTGTATCACCGCATCGGAGAAAACCTCTCTCGGCCAGGCGGCCATTCCAGTGGAAAAAGACTCCGATCCTGAAGATGCGCAAAAACAAAAGGGGGCGGATCAGTTTCAAAAGGCGTCTGAACTCATCAATGCCGCCCTGACAACCCTGCAAATCATTCAGTTGCGCACGGCACAAATCGCAAGGCTTGAAGACGTCAACTCCGATGGTTTTGCCAATGAGCAGATTGCAAAACTCAAAGGCGACCTTGCGGAAAAGACCGAAGCCTTTGAGCAAAATGTGGCAAAAATCAAGCGGATGTACGACGAAAATCGCGGCTCCACGGTCCGGGCTCTGTCCACCCGCGAGGAGCAACTCAAAAAGCAGATTGCCGCAGAGGCCGGAGCCATCGCCCGGAATGCTGCAGAGGCGCTGACGGTATTAAAAAACCGCCTCGGGTTTGCTTCCGGCGGGAATTGACCGGCCATGCCCACCGGCAGACACGCCGAAAATCAGGGAAAGCCTTAAAAAATACCCTTGTCACATAATTGGGAACGATCTATGCGTTTTCAGTGCTATTCCCCAAGTCACCTGCATAATTCTTATGATCGGCTCCGTCATTCTGAACTATCTGAAAAAGGTTCATCCTGATTTTTCGGTCTATTCCCAGGACGTCCGTGAGGATTTTCAAGCTCTCGGATCCAGGCACTCCCCGCCGGAACAAAAAAATAAATCCCAAAGTTGACAGGTCACGCAATCATGAACCTCATCGGCAAACAAGTCATCTCGCTCGTGGCTTTATTGGCTCTGCTGAGCCAAACATCCTGCACTACGCTCGACACTCAGAAAAAGGTTTTGAACGAGCCCATGTCGGAGGACACGGAAGCCCAAGTACTCAGAGAGACCGGGATATCCGGAGCGATCGTCGGAGCCCTGATCGGCGGGGCGGTCTTGGGAGGGACGGTTGCTTTGATAATGGTTGCATCGGGAGCTTCCGTCGAACAGGCGGCGATCGGAGGTGCTGCGGGTGCCGTGGCCGGAGCCACCGGCGGGGGAATCGCCGGCTATTACAAAGGAAAAGAGGAAGGCCAAAAGACGGTGGCCCGGGCGATGGACCGGGACCAGGTCGCGAAATATGTGCGGGGTGCGCGAGCCTATAACCAGCATCTCGCGAAGACAAACGCCACCCTCGCGGACGAGTTGAAGAACATCCGCCAGATGAACAATCCGAAAGTTCAAAAATCACGCCTGGCCCAGGTTGACAAGATCGCCAAGACGGAGTTGAAGGGGGTGGATAAACGGGTCGAGCTGCGGGAGAAAGCCATCAAGAACCTTCACTGGCCGAAAGCCGACAAAGTCGCCTACCAAAAGGAGCTTGTGGATTTGAAAAAACAGCGCAACCAGCTCCGGGAGAACCTGTTGCAGGCGTCCGAATATGAAACCGTCACATTGTGAAATCATTCGTCGGCACGCCTGTGCGCACACTATGATCCGTGCGTCCGCACTGGTTTTCGTCGGTCTCCTCGCGGGATGCGCCACCGCAAGCTCAACCAGAAACCAGATTGATGCACAAACCCGGCAGAATCGTGCCCTCTTGACGCTCGAAAAGCAAAGAACACGCGAGTTGACGGCGAGTCGCGGCGATCTTCAGCACCGACTTGATGAGAAATATCAGCGGCGCGCCACACTCCGGATCCAGGACGAAACGCCGGAAACGCAGGAGGAAACCCGGCGGCTCAACGCCGAAATTGTCAAACTCAAGCAGGCCATCCTGAAATCCGCAGAATAATGTCAGCGACATCAGTGGGCCCGGCAAGGTTTACCAGATCAATTTCATCGGCAGTTTTTCCAGCAAAATTTCGCAGCGGTCCGGAGTATCCTCCGAAACCGAAAATGCTTTTGCCTCGTGCCCGGAGGCACTGATCGACAATCCGGTGGATTGACCCCCCTTCAGTTCGACGGTCACCAGCATTTGACCCGGGCGGCCTCTGACATCCTCGACCGCGGTCAGGTGGCCGGGATCGGTGGAGGTCACCATGACTTCGTCGAGCGGGAACCTTGTGCGGGAGTCGCGCACGACCAAGGTGATCCGACGCGTCAGGACGGCGGGGACGGCATTTGATATCGAGGTTCCCGGCGGAGTGACGGATGATTGGATGGCTTCACCTTGCGGAAGAACCCCGTCGGCCGATTGGGCATTGCCCGCATTTGAATCCTGGTTGTTCGAAGAGCCTGGAGATTCTGACGTGTCGCCTTCGTGCGCCGAACGGGCCGATGCCTCCGGGCTTAGGTCCGGCTTCGCCTCGCCCGCGTCCTTGGCCACGCTAATTTGGATCGCCGTCCTCACCTCGCGGAGAATCTTCTTCTTAATCACGGTTGTAAATGCCCGGAAGGAGGAAGCAAATAGGGTGAATGAGGACTTTCCGCTCATCACATTCTTCTCAAAATAGCCCTTCATTGCAGGATCCTGAATGGCCACACAATTGATGTTGATCCCCTTGTTCCTAACAAGATCCCGAAGTTCACGAACCTTGTAGGCATTCCGACTATGCTGCGGGTTCCATTGGTTCGTTTGCTTCCCGACGATGATCGCGAGCAACTCGAATGGGGTGGGCAAATCAATCTGAATGCCCTCGTTGTCCGGCCCGTCTCCGGAAAGGTCAATGGTCGAAGAGGCCGCGATGAATGGGCAATCGGCAAGTTCCATCACGGCAGCCTGCAGAGCTTGAGCAATATATGTTCCTCCGATTTGAATTCGGGGTGCATTTTCAAGCATGTCTGCGACCCGATTTGCCGAAGCTTTGTTATGAATGATCTCCCATCCGACCAATCGGGTTACCGAATCTGAGAAGACCAGAACATCGACGGCGATGGCTTTGCTCGGACCAGAAGTCATCTCCTTGATGACGCCGGGATCCCTGAACGCCTCCGCATACCCGGCAAACTGAAGTTGATATTCGTCCGGATCGATGCTTCCCGACGTATCGATCACAAGCACCAGCGCCATATCAACGGACTGGCAGAAGGCCCTTTCCGGAACGAACTGAAACGCGAAAATGAAAACCACCATGAAAGACGTGCCGGCCCAATTCCGGAACGACCCGGCAAGTCTCCGCGCAACCCGGTTGTCCAAGTTCGAATATTGAGAGGCTGGGTTCATCATTTGGAGAAATCAGGTTGTCGCAGGTCTTCAGTCACGGTTCGGCAGATGAACTCGAATGTCGTTGAAGGCAGACATCGCCACCAGGGTCAGCGGCACCAATAAGCAGCCCAAGAAAGCGGTGATGAGGACGGCTCGGGTAGCGATCACTCCCTTCCAGATCTGCAACTGCAGCTGCGCGGACATCTTGGCTGCAATCACCTTCCCGGCATCATCCATCGAATAAACATGGTTCTCGTTTGTTTTGATGCGGATCTCGGTGGCAATAAGGTCGGGAGCCATCTTGAAAAAAACCATGATGAAAAGCAAAGGGTGTGCCTCCGCAAAGGACTGAAGCGTTCCCTGGGTGTAGACTTCGCCGACAAGAATCTGGGTTTCTTGGTTTCTATAGACAAGCTCCCAACGCTCTCCCGGCGCAAGTGTTCGCGGATCCGGGATTCCTTTCATGTCCTCCAGCCCTTTGCCGGCAATCTCTTCAAACAACTGCTGCCTCAATCGATATTTGAGTTCGTGATCACCTACGATGCCTGCCTGCCAGCTCTCAATCTGTGTTCGAATGGTTCCGGCTTCGTCTTTCAAGGCAAAGCAGGTCACAGAACAGAACATTGCCATCGGCAGAGCGAAGCCTGCGAGGACATGCTGCAGGGGAGTCATTTCGTATGACTTGTTCCAAAGACGTGCCCAGAACGGGAACAACATCCAAAACAAACTCCCTGCGACCATCCCGACAAACGCAGCCTCCGAAAAAATCAGAGGATCATCGACGAAGAATTGAATGACGCATTCCTTGATGAGACGAAAATAATCAATAAGGAGTGGCATTGTGAGGTTGCGAGCGCCAAAAAAGTTATGGCTGGGGATGCGGATTTTGTGACGCGAGCGCCGCCTTGAAATGGTAGTGTAGAATCAAGGAGCTCAATGTAAAACCGTGTATCGTTTAAGTTTGACCCTGGCAACTCCGGTTTTCACGCAGCTCGCTGGTAGAGAGGCCTGCACGTGGGAGGACGTAGCCCCACCAATTCACTGGACAAAACGGGGGACGAAAAACAATGATTGCGGACGCCTGTGCCGGTCGAAGTTTGGCAAATGTGCCAATGATCTCGAGAGTCCATCGACGTGCCAGCATCTTCGCTCTCCTCGCGGTGATGCTTTGTGGATTACAATCTGCGGTTGTGGCGGACGGATTGCTACTCTTCTCGACACCAGGATCTTCATATGTCAATGCCGTCCAATATGAGACGTTCACTTCTACCTCTGCACACCTTTCCTACGTAACAATCAAAGGCGGGAAGCACGTTCAGATCAAATCGGCCGGAATTATCGCCCATATCCCGTTTCCTGATACGGCATCAAATGTTTTTTCTAAAGACGCGGAAGCGATGATTACACGGTCGGAGATCTACGCCGCACAATACCCAAAGTACGCCAAGCTTCTCCAAGGTGTGGGAGATTTGTGGAGACGGCACCTCGAAGAGAGCAAGGTGGCTCAATCTCGCCCCACCCCGAGTCCATTGGTTTTCCAGACTACCAACAACGAACCGGCGACCATCTCCGAAGGTGTCGATTCGAAAATTTCCGTCATCAAAACAAAATCCGGCCAGACGCTGAAGAATGTGCGAATTTTCCGTTTCGAGGATGACAAGGCCGTCATTTCCCACGATGGGGGTATGGGTCGTTTGTTGATTTCCGATATCGCGGACATTTCCACGCTGCCTGTTGATGCCCAGTCAGCCATTGAAAAAGCCCGAGAGGCGGCGGACGCTGCGCGGAAGGCGGAGAAGGATCGCTTGGCAGGTGGGACGCAAGAAAAGTGGCCGGTTCAAAGTCCACTGGCCGACATCACCGAGACGAGTGGCGAACCCGCGCCTCAATCGGCTCAGGGCAGGAGTGATGGCGTACAACGGTCAGTTAATGCTCTCCAAGGAGAGAAGCTGAGCTATATTCTCAATTGGATCCGCTCGACTCTTGAGAGAGAAAAGGCTTTGGGGTCTAATCAAGAATCAGAGGATGGATTGACGATTATGGTCGAAAATGAGGGCGTGCGGAAGCCGGTTCATGCCGCCTCCACAGTAAAATTGAGCGACATTCTCAATCAGATCGGCTCGGTTCTTGAGAGAAGAAAAGCATCGGAGTCCACGAGCAACACTGATTAGCAGCTATCCCCAAACCTCTTTCATAACCACAAGGCCTTTTGGAAAGGGTTCGATTACAACCGGTCCGAACCGCGTTGAGGCGAGTTATAGTTCCCTTTTTGCGAGTTTGTTCTAAAATTTTCTAGCCGGGTTGTGTGAGTATTTATCGGGAGGCAGAGCCAGTCGCCGATTCCAAGTGAGAGATTTTGCAGAATGCTCCGAATAGAGGATAGTAACCACGATGCAAATGCTTGATAAAATGTTGAATGTCCTTCCCGGCTGGACCACCGGAGAAACCAGCGAACGCGCCGACGGCTCGGAGTATGTGCTGGTGGTGCCAGGCATGACGGACCTCGCCCGGAGCCTTGAGCGCGACGTGTGGGGCCGGTGTCTCCCTGAAGGACGGAAGGTGGGGACAGCGGGGCATGTGGTAGCGGAGGATTTCATGCGTCGGCGTCTCAAGGAGGTGGGGTGTGTGCCCTACAAGGGCCGGAAGTTCGATCTCGATTACCGGTCCGGACGGCAGAATCTCAAAAACCTCGTTGGCGTCGTGCGGGGAAGGAAGCGTTCTCTGCCTCCGCTGCTGATCGGTGCGCATTATGACAGCGTGATCAAGGCCCCTTGTGCGGATGACAACGGGGCGGCGGTTGCGATCTGCCTGGCCCTGGCGGAGATTCTGGTCGGTGGTGAGAAGCTCGAACGGGATGTCATTGTGGCGATCTTCGATGCCGAGGAGCCGCCGTATTTCTCCTCGTCCTCTATGGGGAGCGAGAC
>Ga0105051_10007390_pt1 | contig 11480 bp, 10 predicted proteins | sample FRY02_FD_78383 | JGI IMG/M metagenome (GOLD analysis project Ga0105051, IMG submission 78383) | Freshwater microbial communities from Lake Fryxell liftoff mats and glacier meltwater in Antarctica - FRY-02 (megahit assembly) | ecosystem: Environmental > Aquatic > Freshwater > Ice > Glacier...
CAACGTCTGCTGCCAAATCATGGGACGCAGGAGCGGATGCCTGCAAAAATCCACCGCCCTGTTCCGAGGTCGAAAGACCGAAATCGAACCTCACCCTTGCCACTAAAATCCAAGAAGAACCTTGAATTTAGCAAGTTTTCCACCGAAAACATTTCCTGTTCGCCAAATCACCCGCGCCCCGCAGGGGCACATTTTGGCGAACCGAAATGTTTGGTCGTCCGATGGCAAGTCGATTGTCTACGACGTTCGTGACGAGGAAACAGACTTCACGGGCAACCGCATCGAGCGAGTCTTTGTCGATTCGGGTGAAGTGGAAATCATGTATGTTTCACCGGGGCGATCGACATGTGGAGTTCCCACCTGTTGTCCCATCGACGATCGGTATGTGTTCATCCACAGCCCGTTGGAGGACGAAGGCGCTGGCGTAACGAACCAATGGCAATACTGCGCTTGGCATCGACATGGTGTCATTGGCCACTTGTCAAAACCTCAACAAACCTGGGTTCTCGATGCCCGTGATGTGGAGCCTCCGTTTACGCCCGGCGCGCTGCGGGGCGGTACGCACCTGCACATGTTCAGTCCTTGTGGCAAAAAGGTCGCAAGCACGTACGAAGATCATGTCCTGGCGATTTCCCCAGCAATACCGCGGCAGGAAAATCGCCGCGTCATCGCGATCACGATGCTTGACAGAACCGTTTCGGTGCCAAGAGCTTCATTGAATAACCTCGATGGTTCATTCACCGCCGTCGTCACGGATGTTGTTGATGCACCAGAAGCAGGTAGCGACCAAATTTATCGTGCTTATTCCGAAGCCTGGATCGATTCGAACCGGCTTGCGTATCAGGCCGATGTGCGTGGGCGCTCAGGAAAACCGCATAGCGAACTTTATGTCGTGACGCTTCCGCGCGATTGGATGCGTCCCGGTCCCCTACGGCTTGAAGGCACCGAAACCACGCGTTGCGGAGTTCCCGAGGGAATTCAAATGCGACGCCTAACGTTCACCGATAACGATTCCCTCCCAGGGCTATCGGGGCCCCGGCACTGGGCAATCGCATCGCCGGATGGAAGTTGGATTGGTTGTTTTCGTCGCGACACCGCCGGTCACTCGCAGTTCCACGTCGTCAACTCCCTTGATGGCGAGATGAGACAGATCAGTTCGCATCCTTTTTCAGCGACGTCCGCGTTCACTTGGCATCCCAATGGCAAGTCAGTCGCTTATGTTGCCGATGGCAGCGTCATGCAGCTTGACTTGGCGACGGGTGAGCCGAAACGATTGACGCCGAATCTCGACAGCGACGCTGGGCCAACACATCACGCTTGCATCTTTTCGCCCAACGGCGACAAAATTGCGTACATGCAGATGGTCCAATCATCGCATGGTTCGCATACGCAGCTTTTTTGCGTCGAGGATATTTGCAGATAAATTTCTTCCTGGCGTTGAAGTTCGTTTTTCCATTTTTCGATTTTCGTCAGCTCGTGGATTCCGATTGACGGTGACTTTGGGAAGACCTTATATCGCTTGAAAACCATCCTTCGTTGAGTTGGATTTTCATCGTTATTCATTCAGTAGCTAAACGCTGATGCCAATCTTCACTCCTCTTCGACTAGCGATCTTGGCGAGCATCCTGATTGCGTTTTTGGTGAGTAACGGCGGCTGTGCAGTCTTGCGGCCTGAATCGATTCACCCTTCGATGTGCAATTTGCCCGCCGATTTGACTCGTGACGATGAACTCCAGATTGAGCGAGGTAAACCGAGGCCATTGATTGATGCGTTTGGCTGGGTGTGGGGGATTCCCTCGAAGATTTTGCTTTGGAATCGGCGAGTCGAGAACCATCATGTCTCACCCGAAACCGAGCGAGTGCTCGCGAACTATCTCGCCGAGAACTCGCTCGACGAAATCAAAGTGCGTGTCAATCAGTATCGGCCAATTGATGATTGGCGTCGATTAACGCGGCACAAGGGCGTCGCGTGGCCGTGGCGATACACGTTTGGAACCATGAGCGTCCTGGGCGAAACACTGGTTCCTGGACGGTTGTTTGGTGGTGATCATTACAATCCTTACACGGGAACGATTCACCTTTACAGTGACCTGTCTTCGGTCGCCATCCACGAGGCGGCACACGCAAAGGACTTCGCAAGGCGGGCCTACCCCGGCACCTACGCTGCGGTCTACGTATTGCCGATAGTGCCTTTGTGGCATGAAAGAATCGCGACCAACGACGCCCTTGCCTACGTCGAAATGCAAGACGATGAGAGCCTGCGTATCGAAGCCTATCGTGTACTTTTTCCGGCGTATGGCACCTATGTCGGAAGCAGCCTCGGTGATCTTTATCCGCCATTAGGGGCGTCGCTTTTTGTTGGGGGACTGCTCACCGGACACGCTGCTGGGCGTTGGCAAACCTCCCGTTGGGCACCCGATCGTTTCGATTCCGATACGGACACCAAAGCGGTCGGCGTTTCCGTGAAAACACCGAAGTCGAAAACGGAGCCTTGAATCTGTCTTGTCGGCAGGTCGAGCGATTGTTTATGGTTCGATGTTGCCCAGTTTCAACTTCGCCTTCCTGCGTCAAGAATTTGATCGATAATGGCTCGACAAGGATGTCGCAATCAACGCTTTCTGCCGCATTTGTCCCTTGCAATTGCCGGGGCATTCGCCGTTACGGTGGCAAGTTCAGCGTTAGCATTTCAAGCCGATTCATCGGTCCAAATCGCTCCTGCCAATTCGGCGGAAGTCGATTATCGCCTTGAGCTGACCTGGAACTCCACCGTTGCTCGTATTTGGGCGGGTGAGGTTTTTGTTGCTAGTCGAAATCAGCTCGCTGCGGTTACAGGACGTTTATCAGAGCCCGGTAACTTGACGCCTGGGATGCTGATGAGTGGCGGCATTCATGTATCACCGACGGCCGCCGTATTGCGATTCGCACCTCCGCCGACCGCCAGTTATTTGCGTGATCGGAACGGGCAATTTGTTTCACACCACACGATCAAGGGTGGCGTGACGTTCCGGGTCCGGGGGTCAGAGAACGACCGTGTAGTAATTTCGCTTCGCCGGGATGGCTCGAATGAATTGATGGCACCGATCGCGATCAACTTGTCGGATTTATCAAGCGGCCGTTCCATTGAAACTCGATTAAGCGATTCAACTTCATGGAGTCTTAAACGTGCGGTTCGTGATCGACTGAGAGTATCCCTGGTGCCGATCGAAAACAGCGGCATCGATCGCACCTCGCTTACTGCAATCCAACACGAAGTCGCAAACGCATCGGTCCAAAACGTGGGACTTGGCACCTCTTTGTTTTGGGATGACCAAACCGCCAAGATTGAAATTAGCTGTAATAAATTAAATAGCGATTCACTCGAATTGGTTTGCGACACGCTATCTGATGGAATTCGTGCGATCGCATCTCAATCTTGGCCAATCACCATCGTGGATGGCAAAGGGATAATCGCGGAAAACCACTGGCACCCTCCTGCAGGCGATGGCGGTTACGAACTTCGATGGCGTTTGCAACATCAATCCAATCCGCGAACGGCCTGGGGTGTTTCGATTCCTGGTGCAATCAAAGATACGATTACCAAACCGTTGACCATGATTCGAGGAACTAGCGAAAATCCGGTACTTGCTGAGTCAAGCATGAACGTGGTTGTGATGTCGCGACACCCGGCACTTCGACAAGATGCATTGGCAGTCGATTCAATGACAGTCGTTGGTCGAATCGAACCTTTTGGAAAGTCTTGGTCGGTAAGTCGATTCAATCCTGTTCGCCAGGCATCGCAATTTGTTCCGATCGGTTCGCAACCCAATGAACCAAAAAAATCAGCGTTCGGTGAAACGACGATCGCGGAGTTGAGCCCGGGCTCCCATTGGCAACATGTGTTGCCCGTCGCGAAGATCGGAGAACGGCATCGTATTACGTTGACTTTTCCCGATGCCAAAGCGATGCGACTTGGGCTCAGTATTCTTGATCATTCGCCACAGGATGGAAAGCAAATCATCGTTCGCGATGTGACCTGCATCCGAACGCGAATCAAGACCAGCAATTCTGGATGGGCGACTGCAATCATTGATTTTTATCCCCAATCAAGTTCTCCGCAAATTGTGCTCGTCAACCGCGATTCGCAACAGACCGCGGTCTTTGAGGCTATCGAAGTAGGTGTTGCGAAGTCGATAGATTTTCCGAACACCTTGGCCACGAGCAAATCCATATCATTGCCGCCGGGAACTGGTTTGCATCCGCTTTCACGAGCCGCGTTGCTGCACGTCGATGCAACAACGTGGTTAGAGACATTTGGTGATCTTATGCAAAGCCATCATCTTCAACCGGTCGTGCAAGGAAACGTTTTTGAGGCGGCGCTCAGACTTGTCGAAACCATCAAACGCCAGGGCTACACCGGCGTCATGATGACGGTGTGCCAGGACGGCCAGTCGCTCTATCGCAGTCAGCTCATGACCGCGGATCGAAGCAATGACCAATCGGTGCCGATGGCGGAAAATCAATCACCAGAAACTCTGGAAATGCTTTTGCGATTGTTCGATCGCGAGTCATTGGTTTTCCTCCCCTGTGTTCGAGCCAATTCGCCTCTGACGCGATTAGAAGAAGCATTGATTGAAGGTCGTCCAGAATCTCGCGGTATTGCGCCATCCAATCCCTGGAACGGTTTTGATCTTGCACTTGGTGACGTCGAGTCGATGGACACCTGTGTCTACAGCGTGCTCCACGAAATGGTCACGGCCGCCTGTGTTGACCTACTGGACGAATTGTTGCAACAGACGGCGAATCATCCCTGTGTCAGTACCATCGGTGTCCTCGCGGATGAAGGAAGTTGTTTTCGATTGCCAGCAAGATTCGCCACGATGGATAATGCGACCCTTGATCGCTTTCACGCTTCGCTTCCCGACGGCAAGATTGCGCGTTCGCAAGTCGTTGGATGGATCAACGAAGACGGTGCTGCGGCATTTGACAAGTGGCGAGCGGAACGATTATTCGACATGGTTCGCGGTTGGTTGAAGTTGTTAGATGCGTCCGAAACCTCATTGATAGTTGCGACGTCTTGTGATCAAGTTCCTAGCGAATTGCTGGAGCTTGCCGCTGAGCCTCGGTTGATGTTCACGCGACTTCACCGCCGCAATCAGCTGCAGTCTTTGTCGGAACGATGGCGAGACGAAGCCACGAGCATGTTGTCCTATTCCAGCAACGAATCGATCGCCGATTCGACGTTCCGCTCCGCGTTCTATCTGACTCCCGAAGCAAGGATCCCCTGTACCGACGGGGACAGAGAATTACTTCGCCTCGCGGGGAAGGAGCCGACGGATAAAATTCGATCCCGAGTATTGCTCGACCCCGTCTCATCGTCCCTTTCGATGGCGAAACTATGGTCCAAACGCGATCGCGACGTGATCATCATCAGTGGTACAGAAGCTACCCAATGTAGCGAAGTGCAGCGAAGATCACTGGCGACGTTTCGTGCGTTGCCAGCGGTATTGATGAATGACGTAACGCCATCGGACGAGGCAATGAAATTAGTGAAGCTCCGCCGCGTTAAATACGAGGGCGCGACTTACCTGATGGCAACCAATCATTGCCGTTGGCCGATGAGCATTGATGTGGATCTGACGAATGTCGCGCGAATCGAAAATGTGGTGCAAGGCGGAACTGCGCCCGTGGTTACTTCTGGAAACGTCTGGCGGGCGACGTTGCTCGCCGGTGAGCTGGTTGCGGTACGAATTCCCGCCTTCGATGCGAAGGTGCGTACCTGGTCTGCTCAACCGGTCGGCGGAGCGGCCAATCTAGCCGAAATTGGCGGTATGGTGCGAGAGCTTGCTGATTCGATTGCCGCAAACACGGAACCTCAACTAAGTCGATGCATCGAGAATGCAAGTTTTGAAACCGAGCTCGAATCACCCCCGGTTCAATCCCTCTCTGGCACCGTCGTCACGGAGACGTCAGGCAGTGTGCCTGTTAATGTTCCCGGATGGTTGATGGCGCAGCACCCGGTTGGTTGTGCGGTTTTAGATAATGATGTTGCTTACGAAGGTAAACGGTCGATCCGATTGAGCAATCGAGATGGCCGCCCCGGCGGCACCTGGATCGTCAGTCGCACGATCCCGAACCCGGCCAGCGGGCGAATTGCAATGTCGCTCAAGGTGCGAGGTGAACCGTCGGAAGATCCCTCGAAAAGTGAACCCATTGTGCTGCGTGTTGCCATTGAGGGCGTGGTCGCCGGAAGTTCGATGCGGCAGGTGATTTCGATGAAGGTGGCGCGAGATGGCAAATGGAGTACGGTTCCTTGTCGAGTTGAGGTCGCTTCATTGCCGCGTTGCGGGATTGAGTCGCTGCGACTCGCGGTTGATGTGATGAATGAGGGGACGGTCTGGATTGACGACGTCAAAGCGGAGGATGCATTTCTAACCGCTGCGGAAAAAACGCAAATGCAGAGTGAGCTTTTTCTAGCGCTGGGTGGCATATCGAAGGGAGACCTCAGTCAAGCCGCTAAGCTACTCGGATCGCATTGGGTACAAGAAATGTTGGGTCAACCGATCACGTCTCGGAGGCCAGTGATTGTTACAAGCTCCGAAACACTGGACACCGCGGCGCCGGCTAGCGATAACGGAGCCGCCGGAGAGCAAACCCCCAGTATGGCAGAACGACTGAAGGCATGGTTGCCCAGACCGATTCGGTTTTAGGTATCCTTAGGGACACGCGGATAGACATTGGATTCAACGAGTTGCTACTTTTTACATGTCCCTACCAGATGGGAAGTCGCATGAATCGATGGTTGAAACGGATTGCTGTTCTTATCGCTGGAATCACCATCGTTGGCGCGATTAGCGCCTGGTGGGCGGTTCGCCAAACTCGGCAGGTGCCCGAGTTTTACACTCGTGCGACACGGCAATTGCCCATTGACTTGGTCGCTGCTAGCGAAACCCTCGAGCACGATGTTGACCAACTGCAGGACGCGGCCTCTCACCTTGGATCCTGGTACGCAACGTTTACCGAAGAACAAATCAACGCTTGGCTGGTCCAGCAGTTCCCAAAAGAGTTTCCTGAAATATTGCCCAAGGGCGTCGAGGAACCTCGAATCGTAATCGAAGATCGCCGAATTCTCGCGGCCGCTCGTTATAAGAACTCTCGTATCGATACAATCGTTTCGTTCGAGATCAAGGTAGAGCTGACGGAGCAAGCCAATGTCCTTGCCGTTCGGATTGAGAATCTTCGCGCCGGCTCATTGCCCCTACCGCTACAAAGTTTTCTTCGTGGTATCTCCGTAGAGGCTGCCAAAGGTGATATCGAGGTGATTTGGGATATGGATGAAACCGGTCCCGTGGCCTTGGTAACCGTTCCAAGTGAGCACCCTAGCTTTGAGAAGTCACCCGTGATCATTGAATCGGTCAACTTGCAGGATGGACATGTGTTGCTTGCAGGACACACGGGAAATGAAGCCCGCATTGCCTACCAACCAAGATCCGCCGTCTATCAACTTGCTTCCACTCGATTTGGTAAAAACGACCAACACCACCGCGCGGAAGGTTCAGGACTGTCCGCCGGACAAGTTCGTTGAAAGGTAATAACTCCACAGCGTTTGCCCGTGACACGAACTTCGAAACAGTCCTCAGACTCGTAAAGCGTTTCGAAGGCCCCTGATTCTACACGACTCACTTCCCCTCGGTCGCCAGATACCCGCCCTTCGTAGTCGAGATAAACCCGCCGATGATCGGCTAATCGAACGGCATCTAAAGGGCCCGTCGACATGGGTTCTGGGTATTGGTCCGTCGCCCACGTCCATAATGCGTCACCTCGATCAAACATCCAATCGAAATGCGAATCCGCGTCGCGGATCTTGCCTGTCGCTCCCACTTGGTGATGAACAACAACGTACTGCAACATGGGGGTTGTTCTTGTGAAAGTCAGGATGGATTCGCGAAAGATTTTACAATCGCGAACAATAAATCGATGAATATTAACCAGAGGCGATGGATGATCAGTCGCCTATATTCCCTCATTTTGCCTTGGATCGTTTGGCTGCCGAAGCTGCAATCGCTGAGCTTTTCGACTTCGTTTGCGTTCTCTGCGTCTGCGCGGACTTCGCTGACACTGCTTTTCTGACGACGGATTTTTTGGTTACGACTGGCTGTTTCAGCTTCGCTTCGGTCGCCACTGTCTTTTTCTTAGAGGTGACGGTCCCGGTACTTTGCTTTGCCGCTTTCAACTTTGCCGCTTTCCGACGTTCGCGGTTTTCGTAAAGTGTAACAACACGTTCTCGTTCGTTGATCAATTTTTCTCGTGCCAAACAGGCCAACTCCCAAGCTACGTCCTCGCCATACTTAATCCATGAGAAACTGACTTTCATCCGCTTGCGATCGTTAGTAACCCAGGACGCGCAGTAAGACCAAGTGTCCGAGTTCGGATAGCGGCTGTCAGTACTGTGGGCTGCATGGACGCCGACCTTGCCGCTGGTGTTGCGCCGGGTAATTTTGTTTCTGGTTGGGGAGACGATGGGCCCCATTACTCCCAACAAATACTGGTAACTTTCTTGCGCTGCTTGGAATGCCTTGCGTTTGCCCCCACATCTCGCATCTGAAAAAAACTCGCTTATTCTTTTCCCATTCCTGCATATTCGCACCATGTATCCGCGGACGGTACTTCCTTCAACATCGAAGCGAGTGATCCCTGGTGACACCGTCTTGTACTTCATCGTGTTTTTATCCTAACCTTTACCAGACTACCGATCTGTCGATGTGGGAAACTTGTTTGCGAACCTGTCAAATTTTTTATTAGCGCGGGACCGTCGTCAATGCTATGGCGCATCAGGATGTATCGCTGGCAACTGTCATCTCCGAGGCTTTGCCGGAATGTCTTGAGTTCTATTTTAACGGTAGACACTTATTTTAACCATTGGTTACGCAGACATTAGATTGCCGCATCGCCAATGCCTAGAATTCATTCGATATTGGCTTCAGCCACTACCCGATCTTTGAAAAAAGCGATGAAAAACGAAATTATTCACGGTGAATTGCCAGCCAACGCTCTTGCGCAGCTGCAACATGCAAAAGAAACATTGGAGCATAAGGGATGGGCGGACCGGCTTACTGAGCTTGTCGGGGCCCCCATCACCGCGTCATTAAACATGCTCCCCAAAGCGGCTGCGGAGGCGGTTCAGGCGGCCGTCGATAAGGCATTGCAAGCCGCCCTTAGTGTCGCAATGCAGACGCTGGGGAAAGAGGTCAGCGAAAACAAGCCAAGATTGTTGACCCATAAGATATTGGCGAGTCTTACCGGGGCGGCTGGGGGAGCGTTTGGATTGACGACGGCTGCCATTGAGTTGCCGGTATCCACCGTCCTCATTCTTCGCAGTGTCGCGGACATTGCACGAAGCGAAGGTGAAGACTTGAATCAAGTGGAGACGCGTTTGGCGTGCCTGGAAGTGCTTGCTATCGATGGGGGCAGCAAATCTAATATTAACGACAACACGGAAATCGGTTACTTCGCCGTTCGTGCCGCAATGTCAAAGCAAGTCGCTGACGCATCAAAGTACGTCATCCAGCATGGCGTTTCCGATTCCGCGGCCCCGCCGATGATTCGATTGCTGGGCGTTATCTCAAAGAGATTTGGCGTCGTTGTCAACGAAAAGCTAACCGCTCAAGCGATTCCAATTATCGGAGCCTTCGGCGGTGCATTGATCAATGCCTACTTCATTGACCACTACCAAGATCTCGCTCGCGCCCATTTCACCATTCGGCGATTGGAACGCGAATTTGGTGAAGGCTTGGTGCGAAGCGAATACGCCCGTTTGTAGCTCACTTCGATTGTGCGACCAGCACCCAAAACGCCGTCAGGTTTCATGCAATAGAAAACGGCGAACACGCCGGTGAATCGCTGGTTGTAAAACCACAGACAAATGTGTGGCACATACATGCTCCACTTTTTGATTCACCGCTTCCGCGAATGGGTAAGGGCGGACCCATGGATCGGCAACGCCCCAGATAACAAGGCGTCGTACCGCGGGCGACACCGTGGCAAATTCAGACGCGCGTTCCCGGTTTGCCATCACGGGAACCTCCGAGACCCAGTTCCCGCCGAGGCATTGAAGCACCCGGGCGATGGGACTGGCCGCGATGATGGGAGCAATGGAGGCGAGGGCGTGAACGGAATGGTCCTGACTTCTGGCTAAAGCTTGACGCGTAATCCAGTCTCCAAAGCTGTGGGTAACGATTGCAACGCGTTGTTGCTTGCTACTCCAGGTCGCAAGCGACTCTTGAAGCTTGGCAATGCTTCGCTCTAGCTTTCGACGGATCCGATCATCGTGCCATATTTCGACACAGTCTGCACAGTCTGACAACGCTCTCTGGATGGGCCACAACAACCATCTTGGTTCACAGAATCCAGGCACAAGCAAGATTCGATCTAAACGGACTTGGTCCACTGATAAATTCGCAGTGGCGGAAGATTTCTCCATACCCATTCCACCTTATCAGGCTTGCTTGCCGAACATTGGATCGGCGTATCGAGAAACGTGATCGCGCAATTGATAAGCCATGAATTTAACCCCGACGGACAACACATCATGGACGGATTTGACAATTTGCCGAGCCTTAACGGGCGGCAGTGCGGAAAACAGTACACCCGGAACGACAACGTCAACCGCCGCAAGCTGAACACGATTAATGTGGTCAACTAAATTAGCGGCATCACCGTGCTGGACAATCAATCGACGGTCATTCAACGAGTCGATGAACGCCTTCGTTTTCTCGATCGCCAGTAAAAAGCCAGATTCTGGCATTTGTATCAAAATTTCACGCGTCGTTTGACCATTTCCCGCTCCAATTTCTACCACAATCGATGCGTCGCGAAAGGACGTAGACGGAGCTGTATGGTGGTTTAGCACGGGAACTGGGACAGGTCGACCCGCGCTCTTGGGTGGTTGTGCGGGTTGGGTGGTAACTTCGAGTGCTGATGAAGATGTTTTGTGGCTTCCGATTAGAGTTTTTGGCCTGGAATGTAGTTCAGCGCGGCCCGCCAAATGCCTCATTGTTCAAACCAATTCCGCCTCTCTTGGCTCGGCAACAACCGCTACCTCGGCTGAGTCCAAACCTGACGACTTCGACCGTCTCCTGACCCCGCGTTGCGTCGATTCAGGCGGGCGGCGGAACGCCCATCGCTGAACCGGTCAGCATTGCCCGCCAAAGTTGGGCAAACGATTCAAACGTGAAGTGACAAACCTGGCTACGAAGTTTATCCCACAATGCCCTTGGACTCTTGTACTTCTCATGCACCGCTGCAAACAGTGGACAGCAGGCCTGTTGAACCTGGTCTACTATGAACGCCAAAAACAGCAGCAGCATCAATACTGCTGAAAGGTTTGGCTCTTCCGCAAAATCTGTGGGTAGATTCAGATTGGTTTTCAGTAGCGTTTCAGGGTTGGCACAATCTTGAGGTCTTCGCCCATGCTGAATCCAGGGCGCGGAATGTTTTTAGGCATC
>Ga0105051_10007394_pt1 | contig 11476 bp, 17 predicted proteins | sample FRY02_FD_78383 | JGI IMG/M metagenome (GOLD analysis project Ga0105051, IMG submission 78383) | Freshwater microbial communities from Lake Fryxell liftoff mats and glacier meltwater in Antarctica - FRY-02 (megahit assembly) | ecosystem: Environmental > Aquatic > Freshwater > Ice > Glacier...
AACATAAAAAACGCGCCCGTCATCAGCGCGTGTGTGTACATAGGTGTAAAAGGTGCCTGCGATCACTGGCCTGCTCGATTCGGTCTAGTTTGCATCATCATTTGGAAAGCCCCTTTTACTTTTTCAGCTACGCGGTTTCGTTCGTCATCGCTTAGTTCAGGCGGTGCAATAGGTGAAGGGCATTGAGGGCTAGTCGATGCTTGGCATTGCGCCAGGTACTCACCAGATAGGCGGCGCAACATACGCGCCTCCCATGCGTCTAGCTCTATGCCACTGTTTTCCTGCCAGCACCAAATGTCCTGGTGGCTCAGTGGCGCTTCGCCCATGCCGCCTGCTGCTGTTGGCCCACAGTCCCACAGGTAGCCGATTAGTTGGTGATGCCCTTCAATCTCGGGCATTTCCGGCATGTAGTCGTCTTCTTTGCGGTCATCCCGCATCTTTTGCAGGCGCGTGAATGTTTTAACTTTGCTGATCGACTGCTTTTTTTCAGATACGGGCGCGGTGTTTAGCCAAGCCCAATATCTGACGTGCCGGATTAGGCCTTCGCCGCTGGCTTCGAGAAATTGGCCCAGTCCCCGATGTGCTTGCCTACTTGCTCAGCAATGAAGCCAATCGATGTATCTGAGTACACGGCTTTAAAAAGAGCCTCGCCTGTCAGCTTGTCATATTCGATGTTTTCCATGCTGACGGTGCAGGCGGCGAGAAACTCTGCATTCTCTGCAGCGGTCTGCTCTGCTGTCTGGTCGGCTTTGCCCTTTTTGCGCAGCTTGTCCATGACGCGGTTGTTACGTGCGGCCTGTGCCTTCGCGTAGGTCTTTGAGCCTGGGCCTGAAAGCGTGACAGTGACGGGCTTGTCCTTGCCGTCATACAGCGGGTTGTCGACAGCGTCAAGCAAATGCAAAGTGCTGGTTTCTTCAACGGCAATTTTTCGTAAGTCCATGATGTAGGTTCTCTCGCGGGGTTATAAAAATAAGCCCGTACCCAGCTACTGCTCCCCGCGAGAGGAGACAGCAGCCGGGTCGTGGCAAAGGGTTGGCCAAAGCCGGGAAAATTAGGCCATCAACGATTCAACGATCCCAACGCCTGCGCTGCTGGTGGTTAATTCCAGCGATACGCTTGCGGTGGTGATCTGGTCAACCGAGCCAACGCCGACCTTGAAGCTCATGGTTTGAGCGCGGAAATAGTACGCATCGCCGTTTTGCGTGACAACCCGGAATGAAAACGACAAATCAGAATTGACCGCCGCTTTCATGATGATCTGTCCTGCGTCGTCGGTTTGCAAGCCGAGTTGCAGGGCAATCGTGCCTTCGTTAAAACTTCCTTTAAATTTCTGAGTGCCACGGCTACCGACCGGGCTATGCGTAACGAGTGCAAATTCGCGCCCGAACTCGCCAAGGTCGGTAATTTCGCCCACCGGAACCCACGTCAGCGCGGCATAGCCCGCCGTGTTAAAAGTTGCGGGGGGTGCGCCTGCTGCGACGACTGAGAATGTTGAGCCTGCGCTGGTTGCAACGCCTAGATTTGCTGGCATGATAAAAACCTTTCTTTGGGACGAAAAAAAACCGCATTGCTGCGGCGGGTTAAGCCCAATCGGGCGTAAAAAAACCGCCTTGGATTTCTCCTTAGCGGTTTGTTTTTGGGGTGCAAGGCTGCTAAGTAGCGGCCTCGTTAAAACTAATTCTTATGTCTTGCGTTTGGGCGCAAATTCCCGTATCTGTCTGAAAATCCGGGCCTTTTGAGCCTAAGTGGGAGGTAATGGCGGCGTATGTACCTACGCTGCCGACAAAGTCCCTGCAGGCCTTTCTAGCCTGTGCCATAGCGGCTTTGCACGCTGGGTAGTTGGCTGCAAGCACGGTGATCTGCACGGTCTCAGAAACCTTGACAAAAGCCGAGCCTTTAAGCGTCATTCGGTCAGTGCTGACAATCTCTGTGATGCCGATGCAAGGAAGCAGGGTGGCCTGCGGGATAACCCCAGCAATGATTCGAGTAGCCGGTACAAGCGCGGTCAACCCGGCTCGGGCTATGAGCAACTGACGGGCTATTGCAGCGCCGCTCATGCTTCAATCTCCACGCCCGCAACATTCAAGCCCTGTTTTGTCAGCCGTTTCTTGATGGCTTCACCGACAGCGATAAGCGCATCCTGCGATTTCCCCTCAAGTGCTGGCCTCATAAATGGTTTTGGTCGTGAGCCAGGGTGTTGCACCTTTTCAGCAAAAATACCGCCAAAAAATAAACTGCCGCCGTCTTTGGTGCCGATCTCATGCGCCGCCGTGCCGTACTCAATCCAGCGGGCGATATAAGCGTGCTTACCGGTGGCCTTCACCGAAGCCGTGACAACGCCGCGCCGTGAGCGTGTAGAGACTTTCAGGCCGTCGCGCAGTAGTCCGGTGGCAACTGGTGCTTTGGCCTTGGCTTCGTCTTTAACGACATTCGCCCCTTGACGTAAAGCGCTGCGCATGATGTTTGCCTCCATCTTTGCGGGCAAGGCGGTTAAAAAAGCCTGTAATTCCGACAAGCCTTTTACGTGTACGTTAGTTGCCATTACGCGGCCTCCCCTTCGGTGCTGTACGCCGCGCACATGATTTCTATGCCCTCGCGCCTGCCTAATTCGGCGGGGCCAGCAACGATTTTCATAAGGCGGTTATCACGGTCAAGCCACACCACGCGCATAGCGCTGTTGATGCCTGCCAGATACCGGATGCGCACCCTTGCTGCGCGCTCTGCAATACGTATGCCGTCGGTTTGGTTTTCGCTCTTGCTGGGCAACACTTCTTGCACATTCGCCCACACGGTTGCAAAAGTTGTCCATGCAATCGTTTCGGTGCCGTAGTCCGGGTCTTGCGTCACAGTTTTCGCTTCAATGCGTATGCGGCGGTCAAGTTTGCCAATGTCCATCACACACCCATAGCGTGCCGATAGGGCATCAATAAATTTCGGGATGCCGCAGGAAAGCCCGCGCCATCAGCCCCGCGCTTTTCGTACAGGTCGCCGATATTTAGCAAAATTGCTGCCTTCAAAGTGTCGTTGACTTCAATCCCGGCCTGCGCCATGTCGGATGCTAATTTAGCCAAGGCGTAAACGTCATCGGCATAGCGTTTTGCAGCGTCCCTGTCCACTTTTTCGGTCAACGCATCAGCAGCAGTCGCCGCCGCCTTGTAGTGCGCCGTCGCCGCTGCAAGTGCCGCCGGTGCTGCGGCGATTGCTGCCGCTAATGCCATGCCATCAGGGTAAACATTACGGTTTAAAAACCTGGTTACTTGCTGGTCGGCAACTACAAGCCAGATAGCAATAAGCGCGTCTTCTACCGAGTTATCTACCCGTAGGTGAAGTTTTGCGGTAGTTGAATCAACGAACGGCATTACTTAGCCTTTGTGCGCTTTGCAGGCGCTGGCGGCTCGATAAAAACAGGCGCTTCGGCGTATTGCGCAACATCCGTATCAACAAAGTGCTGCGCCATCGCTTCGCCACAGCGCATCGTGTCGCCCGGTGCAAAGCCGCCTATTGCGCTATTTGCACCGAATTTTGTAAATTTAATCTTGACCATAAATGCCTCCAGTAAAGGGGCCGGTTTTAGCCAGCCCCTTTGGTTGAGTCCCGCTTACGCTGGGGTCAGGTCGCCTGCGCGGATAGCCGCTGGCACTTCGCTGGTCAGCGCCAAACGACGCTCAGCACGCAGCGTTATCAGGTTTTTGGTGAAGTTGTCAGAATCAGACTCGGACATTTGCACCACGATGCCCTCACGGTTGTAAATGTTGCCGTGTTGAGCAAAGTCACCGACTGCGAAGGTGTCGGCGGTCATGCCCACAGATTTCACAACCGGCACGCCCCACAACATCGGCTGGCCGCTAGCCATGTAGCTAACACGGACAGCGTTAACAGCGGAGGTCAGCAGATCGATTTCAATGGTTGCCCAATCAGCAGGGTTCAACACAATCGCGCCGGGTGTGTAGCCAGCCACTTCCAGATCAGCAATGATTTTGCGAATCAAAACCAGCTTTTTCAGTGACGAACCCAAGGCCGCATCAGCGTAGCCGTGCGCGGTGAAGTTGCCAGCTTTCAGGAAACCAGCAATATTTGGAGCAACACCGTCGCCAGACACAAGTTGTGTTTCTACCTTGCGCTGTACACCGTAGCGCATCCGGGCTTCGACATACGCGGCCAGGGCAGCGTTGTCCATAGCCAGTTGACGGCTGATCTTGATCCAGTGCGCAACTGTCGCGACCGGCGTACTTACCAGCGCCCAAGTAAGCGCTGATTCGGCCTTGGCCGCGCCCTCTGCTGCCTCTGCTGCCGCGTTGGTAAAGGACGCTTCCTTCGTAAACTCAATCGCGTTGCTGGTCGTCGGGATGCTGGAATAAAGCGACTCGATGGTCAGTACGTTGGCAGCACCAGGGACGATGCCGGGGCGGCGATCCGGCGCGACGTTGGCATCAGCGCCAACCAAGGTGTTTTTCAGCTCGACACGGGCCTTCTGCGTCGATCCAGACTGAAAAGCCTTGTAGCTTTCGGACTTGGTAAATTGCTGGCCCCAGCTATCAGCAGCGGCTTCGCCCTCAGGGCGCAGTACGCCCTTTTGCTCCAGCGAAGTCAAACGGTCAGCGTATTCGCGCTGTTGTATGCCGATGGTTTCCAGCGCGGCTTTAGTGTCGGTGGACACTTTGCCGTTGGTTTTGTATTCGCCGTCTGCCTTTTCAGACATGGCGGTCAGTTTTGCCTCGACTGAATCGAGGGCTTTAAGGATTGCTTCGGACATGATGTGCCTTTCAATAAACATAAAAAAACCGCCTGAGTAGGCGGCTGCTTGGTTGCGGGGTCTTGCGTTATGCGCTTATCTTTTGCAGTCGCTCAAGAATCAGCGCGCTTGCCTTCGCTTCTGCATCTTCTCGGGCATCCCGCCCCTCAAAGATTGCTTTAGCGCGGGAAACAATCGCCATTGCCTCCCACTTGCCCAGCCCCGCATCCCGCAGCAGCCGTTCAATGTCTCGCTCTGTTTTGCACTCAGGCAACAAAGACTCAAAATCAATATTTTTCACGCTTGACAGGTCAACCCGCGCCGCGTTGTCGGCAGGAAAAACCACCGGGGAAACCTCCATCAGCGTTGACCACTTGCGAATTAGCCGACCTTTTTCAGTCTCTTCATAGTCGCCTTTTTTCAACATGCCGCCAATGCTCAAGCCGTCCAACGTAGCGTGCTGTAAGGCCGCGTTTACGTCAGCAGACAGCGACAGGCCGGGGGTAAGTTCGCCCTCGACATACAGGCCGTGGTTATCTTCTTTGGCAACCGTCCACTTGCCAATTGGCATCGACCAGTCGTGATTAAAGAACATTTTTGGCTTGCCGTTGTTGCGCAGGGTCGATTCAAACGCGCCCTTCAAAATGGTGTCGCCATAGCTGTCAACGCCGCCAAAAACTGAGGCATACCCGCAAAATTTGCCGGTTTCGCCATCCATTTTTAAAGCTGTATCACTGAGCGATAGTGTCTTGTGCAGAAGCATTAAAGCCCCCTTTCGGTTGTGCCTTGCCTAACATGGCAAGCGGTAAGAGATTTGATTGGGCAGTGAGGTCGTTCGCCGCCGGGTCGGGCGGTAAGTTTTCCAACTGCCGCGCTTCGTTGCGGGTCATGATGCCGTTTTGCACGTGTTTTGCGTACAGCTCAGCCCGGTCTTTTGCGTTGCCGCGTAGCAGCGCATCAAAATTAAATTCAACCGACTGCCGCGCCCGTTGCTGGGCTGTCATTACCTGTTTGCGTACAGCCTGCTCAATTTGCACTAGCAATGGCCGCACGCTTAATTTGTACCAGCCGTCCATGATTGAATCGATCCCGCTGCCCCAGGTTGTGACGTTGCTGTGATGCGCCAGCACAGGCGGCACGTCAAACCAGCGGCATATTTCTTCAACGCCATATTTTCTAGCTTCTTGCAATTGCATATCTTCAGGCGACAGGCTTAATTGTTGATATTTCATATTGGCCTCTAGGACATACAAGCGGCCTGTATTGCCAATTGCTAAGTCGCCAAAATTTTTGCGGACAGCCTCGCGCTGTGCCGGTGACAACACGTTATCTACCATTAGCACACCGGACGGCTTGCCCTGTGTGCCAAATAGTTTGCTGGCTGTAGTCTGTGCTTTTGCCGCTTCGTCTGTCGTTGCCCGCATAAAATCCAGCTTAGACAGCCCAACAGTGCCGTTGCCCAAATTTTTCATGTGCAGCACGTTTTCAGCAGGGAAAACGGCTACATCGTTTTCAATCCGGTAGGTGTAAACCATCGCGCCATCAGGCAAAACAAAATGACTTACTTGATCGGCCGGCATGGGCCACAGGCTTAAAGCCTCACCCGTCTTATCGTCGCGGTCGATTCTTGCGTAGGCGTTGCCGCGCAAATCATAATTTATCATCATGGAGCGCCAAAACTCGAATGGTGTCATCCGTGCATTAGGCGAGTCATGTAGTAAGGCGAACAAGCGCGAAGTGCGCGCAAGGTCTTTTTGCCCGTTCGCCATGCGCTCATAAGCAAAAAACGGCAAGGACGCAACGATATTTGCGCGCCGCTCAATACACGACCACACCGCCGCGATTTGCAGCGCGCCATCAGCGCCGATTTGCTGCGTGCCATCGACAAGGGCACTGCCAGGAAACGGATATTGCTCGCCCTGCCTTTCGGCAATGGCACCGCCGCCCCGGATCCAGCCGAGGAAAGTAGAAAAAAGTGCCATTATGAAAATACCGGGTTATTGATGAAGTCGCTATAAGCACCCGTGGAGGCCGGGTTTAAGCTCATAAGCGTCACTGCGTTAAACGTAGCCATCAGCGGATCAATTTTCGCTGTGCCGCTGGCCTGTTTCGTAATCATGATGGCATTACCTCGCGGCTCAACTTTTGCATTGCCGACGCACCAGGCCATCATCTGCTGACCACCATGCACCAGTACGCCTTCAGCCAGCTTGCGCTCAGTGGTTTTTATTGCGCCGCCGAGCTTCCAGCCCTGGCTGATAGCAATGACTTTTTCTTCAGGTACATCGGCCTCGACCAGTGCATCGAGGATGCCGCCCAGGCCAGCCGGGTCACAGCCTACTTTGTCTAGTAAGCCAGATGCCTCGCACTGCGCGACAATTTCAGCCACCTCAAAAACGTCATCACCGATGTTTTTAACCAGCGTCAAGTTGCCGTCTTTTGCGAAGTCTCGAAACCGTGATGCCTCGCTTTTCCTGCGCTCTAAAACGCTTGGGTGCGCCCACGCTTTTGTCCACAGTAGCCAGTTGCGCGTTACCTTGTCCCTGCCTATGACAGCCAGCCCGAGCAAGTCGTCCAGCCCGCCGCCGTCTATGCCTACATCAACCACTTCGCTACGGTCTAGCAGGGCATCAAGGGTTAGGCCAGGCTCTACGCCTTGGGTTTCCCAAAAGTCTGCTCCTACCCATCTATCTGAGCGAAGATTGAGGCCGATTTCGACATTGCCGTGCTTGGCCATGAATCCGCGAAACGATTGCTCGCCTGCCAATTCGGCTTTGGTAAATTCGCGCTCTAGATATTCTGCGTCTACCGAAACCCCGTAATTAGGGTTAACCATGGCTATATTGGAAAGCTTCAAATGCTCGCCGCTTAAAACCATTTCTGGTGGATGCTCATAAAGCACAGGAAGGAATCGGTCGTCTTTGACCTTGCCGTCGCGTACATCGCGGGCATACTGCAAGTCTTGCTTAAATATTCCGGCTGGCGGTTCGTCTGACTGCGTTGATAACTTGATGACGATGCCCTCAGGCCGTGAAGCCAAGCCGCCCATTGCCTCCCGAAACATGGCTTCGGCATTCATTTTCTTGCCGAATAACCATTCTTCATCGATCAATATCCAACTAGCCTTTTTCCCGCCAACCGTGTCGCTGTCAGCCGCCACCACCTTCAAGGTTGCGCCCATTGTTCGGTGCGTGATGGTTCTTACGTGGTCTTGAACATGAAATAACTCGACCAGTTCCTCGTCAGCCTTAATCATGTCGCGAGCTGGCGCGTATGCATTGTTTGCAATCTCGACCGTTGGGGCTAAAATAATCATTTCAGCCGATGCGCGCCAGTTCAGGATCAGCGCCGTAAGCATGATGCCCGCTGCCAATGTGCTCTTGCTGTTCTTTTTTGGCACTAGCATTAGCGTTTCACGTAGCAAACGCCGCCCGCTGTCCGGGTCATACGCGCCGAATATGGCTGCAACGTAGTCAAACACCCATTGCTCGCACGATTCGCCAAATGTGGGGCTACCGGGTGCATCAACTATCTTGAGCTGCTTAAAGACTTCTAGCGCTCGCGCCGCTTCAGACGGAAATATCGGGGACGGAATGATTGACTGACGCGCTCGCAGTCGATCCGCCCAGTCCGGGCAAGCGGTCGAATACTCCATTGGTTACTTGCGCACCAGCTTTAAAGGCGCGGCTGTTGGGGCAAATTTGCTGGCTGCTTTCTTTGCAGCCTCGTCTTTCTGATCCTTCTTACCGCCCTCGCCTAACTTGGCGTGCATAAACGGCATGAGCGCCTTAGCTGCATCAGACCGCACCTTTACATCAGCCTCCAGGTCGTTCATCAGCGCCAGTAAAAAAACCTTTGGGTCTTTGTGCGCCAGTGTTTCGCCAAGAGGCACAGGAATATTCAGCTTTTGCACTTCCGCAGGCCGTCTACCTGCACCAGGGCGCTTACCGCCACTCTTGCCGGTTATGCCTGCCATTTGATTCTCCATTTGATTTATTTGAAAAGGGGATTTATTGTCCAAATGGGGCAACAGTAGGTTTACAGCAACCGAGCCTTTTAGACTTTTACACCCCCCCTGCCCTTGCCTTTGCTTCGTCCTTGGTCTTGATTGCGTGACAACCGTCACCGCCTGTATGCTTGCGACAAAGCAACTGCAAGTTGTCGTCTGCGTTAGAGCCTTGCTGCTCCAGGCCAATGATGTGGTCAACCTCGTGATCCATTCGCACCAGCCCACAGCCTGCGCATGTGTAGCTGTCTCGCGCCATGATGCGCCTGCGCGTTGACATCCATGTGCTGCCGCGTATGCGCTCAGTCGTGCCTGCCTTGGCCTCTAGCATGGGCCTGCGGTTCGTGTCAATTGTCTTGAGCCTTGGGGGTAGCTTGCTTAGTTTCATATACTGACCTTACATTCGGTCTTGACGCTCTCGCGCTGTAAGTCCTGCCGTGCGTCCGTCCGTTACCGCCTGCGCTTGGCGTTTAGGAGACAACCAGCATTTAGCCGTACTGGTTGCGACTTCGGGCTTGTCGCATGACTCGGCTTTACGGTTTGCGGCTAAGGGTTGTCTAAGTGGCGAACTGTGCAGCGCGTGCGGCGTTCCCTGTAATGACTGTGGCTTATCCGCAAATTAGTGCCGGTTACGCGATCCGGCGGTATTACACCCGAGTTATGCCCGATGTATGCGGCAGGAGCCATTCAGCGCGACGGTGCGGCTGCTTCGCTTTAACCCTGCTCGATGCTCCGATCTGAGGCGGTGATGTATTAAGGCTTCATTTACCTGCTAAGGCCTTGCCAGTGCCATGCTGTTGCAAGCTCTATGCTTACAGTAGCCAGAATGCAAAAAGCCGCCTGATATTGCTATCGGCGACTTGTAATTCGTAGGCGTGTTTATACCCAGACGTTTGAACAATAACATAAAATTACTGCTTGTCAACATTTATTTGGCAAATAAGTAAAACCCTAAACCACACCAGCGGCAATCAACCGTTTAAGCAGCATGACGCGTGCTTCAGTCACGACCACCCCGCGCTCTAGTGGATCGGCTGGCAGGCGCGGAGATGACCATACCGAGCGGCCCGTGTGCACATTCCTAGCGTTTATGTAGATACCCGTCCGGTGCGGGTCGGTCATCTCGCTTACCTGAAAATCCACAGCGGCCATGATTTTGCTGTTTATCTGCCCATCGAGAACGTCATCGCTGCTATCATACTGGCGAGAGCTTGTTGCATCAGCAAACATCGGATCGAACCCCGGCGGTGCTACCGGACTAAAGCCTTTTGCCCATGCGTGCCAACGCCCGAGCAAATCATCCAGAATTGCTTTGGTGTCATCGCGCATCATATTTGCCCTTCGTTGTTAAGCTGTTTTTACGCCGCTGGTATCTCTTGCAAATCTGTCCCACATCACGGCGGCGACTAGCATAGGCGCATTCATCTTTTTAGAGATACTTACACGTAAGTTTTCAACTGCCTTAACTTCGATTCGCAGCTCGCGGGCGACTTCTTTACTTATGCCCAGTCGTATGACGGCCTCTATGACAATGATTTGGCGCGTCGTTAGGTTCCAGGGGTTTGTCATGCTGCCTTCAAATAATTCAAATTAACATCACGCGCCACAGCGGTTGCGTGTAAAAATTCCAGCCAGTCGCTAAACTGCTTTTTGCCGAACTTGCTGGTACGTTGCCCGAGTAACACCATGCCGCCATCAAGCCCAGGCGCTACACGGGCTAGCTCTTGTTTAAAGGCTGCGGTTAGCAAATCCTTCCAGTCCTCTTTAAGCAGCCATTCCATGCGGCCGTTTATCGGCCATTGCAATTGATCTGCGAAGGCTTGCAGGACAGGCCATTGCGCGGCATTTTGGTCTAGGCTGCGTGTAGCCTCGCCCACCGTCACCGCGTAGCCTCCAGGCGCTTCTTTGATGGCTTGGCAGGCATTGGCGCGGATGGTGTTGTCGCGCAGGATAAATATGCGCTTGGTCATATCAACGCCGCCTGTTCTTGCTTTGTGCGTGTTGGCTCGAATAGCTGGCCCTGCTTTGCGGCTTGTTCGATGCGGCGGCAGGCTATTTCAAAATTTCGAGGGTCTCGTTCTATCCCTGTATATTTCAAGCCAAGCGCCATCGCTGCACAACCTGCAGGCGCTGAACCCATGTAAGCCTCAATGATGGTTTTAGGACTTCCGGCCTGCGCAATGCACCATGCCATAAGAGCAATAGGCTTTTGCGTTGGGTGAACTCGCGGTGTGTCGCGCTCAGAGTCACGCAACATGCCATTCCACATGTGCCGGAACTGACGCACAGCACCTGGTAAATTTGTCCACGCAAGTTCGCAATCGGCAAAATCTCCGCTATTCATCTTGTCCCAAACAAGCGTTTTGGGCGCTGCAGGCAAAGCGAAGTGATTACCACCCCAAATAATGCAATGGTCGCCAGCTTCTATGCAGGCCTGCAGCTCATGTGGCGGTGCGGGTTTTTTGTCCCATGCAAAATTACCGTAATCGCGTGGAGCCACATAACGCCCCCTTGTGTTTTTTGCGCCGCATGCGATACCCCCTCGGGTCTTATTGCGCTGCCCGGACTCACCAACTCCATAAGGCGGGTCAGCAATTACAAGCTGGGCCTGCAGATTCGGTAACACATCCAGAATATCTGCACAGTACAGCGTTGCATCGCCAATGATGACGGGGTTCATACAGCCGCCTTCAATCGCCGCGCTTCCGCGTTGTAATGCGCCGCAATTACCACCAGAC
>Ga0105051_10007403_pt1 | contig 11468 bp, 8 predicted proteins | sample FRY02_FD_78383 | JGI IMG/M metagenome (GOLD analysis project Ga0105051, IMG submission 78383) | Freshwater microbial communities from Lake Fryxell liftoff mats and glacier meltwater in Antarctica - FRY-02 (megahit assembly) | ecosystem: Environmental > Aquatic > Freshwater > Ice > Glacier...
AAATTCATCTCTAAACTGAAAGTGACTTCCAACCTTGATGTTTTCGCTCAAAAATGCCGTCATTTGCTGATGCAAACTCGGTTTTGAGCGGGTTTGTACCCACAGATTCTGCGGAAGAGCCTCTTTTAAGTTTTCAGGCGGTGTGAATCGCACGATCATCAACGGCCAAAGCCGCTTCGTGGATCGCTTCGGCAAGCGTTGGGTGCGCGTGACATGTACGTGCGATGTCTTCGCTGCTGGCGCCGAACTCCATCGCCGTCGCGGCTTCGGCGATCAAGTCTCCGGCACGCACGCCGATAATGTGAACACCCAACACACGGTCGGTCTTTCGATCCGCCAATATTTTGACTCGGCCTTCGGTCTCGCCAAGCGTTCTGGCGCGGCCGTTGGCACCAAACGGACCAATGCCTTTGCGATAATCAACGCCCGCTTCCTTTAGTTGATCTTCCGTTTTGCCGACCGATGCGATCTCGGGGTGCGTGTAGATGATCGCGGGAATGACGTCGTAATTCATATGGCTTGGGATCCCAGCCATTCGCTCGACGCAGATGATTCCCTCCTCCATGGCCTTGTGAGCCAACATCATGCCACCGATGCAATCACCAGCCGCATAAACATGCTTGACCTCGGTCTGGAAATCTTCGTTGACCGCGATAAAGCCGCGACGGTCGGTGGGAATTCCGATCACGTCCAGACCGATGCCACCGGTGGTTGGAACACGTCCGGTGGCAAGAAGCACGCGATCGCAATGAATGGGCTCCCCACCCTGGACTTCGACGATGCACTGATCACCGTCACGTTTAGCCGAAGCGACCATCGTCTTGGTGCGGAAGTCCATTCCCTGCTTCTTGAACGTGCGATGAGCGAGCTGCGCAAGTTCCGAATCCATCCCGGGCAGAATCCGATCAAGTGCTTCGAGAACAATGACTTCGCTGCCGAGTCGATTCCAGACGCTGCCGAGTTCAAGACCGATGTATCCACCACCGATGACAATGAGTCGCTTGGGCACATCAGGAAATGACAAAGCCGTCGTGCTGTTGCCGATTCGGTCGCCGTCTTCTTCAATGTTTGGAAGCGACGCGGGACGGCTGCCGGCGGCAATCAAAAAGCGATCGCCTTGCACTAATGTTGTGCCTTGTTCGCCAGTCACTTCAATCGATTCGATGTCGCGAAATTTTCCGCGTCCACGGTAAGCCGTCACGCCGCGTTGTTTGAAAAGCACGTCGATGCCGCCAGTCAACGTATCGACGATCTTTTCTTTCCGCTTCATCATCGTCGACAAATCCATCTGCAATCCCGACACGGTCAATCCGTGATCGGCGAAGCGATGCTTGGCTTCTTCATAAAGGTGGCTTGATTCCAGCAGTGCCTTGCTCGGGATGCAGCCGACGCGAAGACAGGTACCGCCGAAGCGAGAATTCTCGTCGATACAGGCGACGTTCATTCCAAGCTGCGCGGCGCGAATCGCAGCCACATATCCCGCCGGCCCACCACCAAGAACTACCAAGTCATGTCGTACGGAATTCATGTTTCAGTTTTTGTGCTGAGATGATTGCGAAATGGAAGCGTCACAAACGATACGCTTCATAGTTTGGTGAGCATCGACGACCTACGCTACCCGGCGTTGTCATCCTTTGCACTTCGCGAGGTGCTGAAGATGACCTTTTAACGTCTTCCACCACCAGCGGACGGTTGCGGGCGAGACATCATCAAGCGATACGAGCCAGTACCGAGCAAATCGTCGAGGCGAGATCGCATCTCAGGAGTGACTTGAACCTGAAACTTGCCGCTTTTTACGTGGACGACTTCCCCTGAATCAATGCGCAGCGAAAACAGCAGATCCTGATAACCCGGATAACCGCGAATGATCTCACGAAGCCTCGTCATTGTCTCGTCGTTATGCTGGCCCTCATCCAATTCAATGCGAAGCCCACGGGTGTACTTGCCGTCAAGTTGATCCAGCGGAATCAGTTCATTGATGACAAGGTTGACCTCATCGCCACCGCCACGACGGTCGCAAACGCCGCGAGCAAGTACCACCGCGTCGGGCTGCACCGCTTCGCCCTGGTGAGCAAACTGTTTCGGCCAAAGGATGCACCGGACAACGCCCTGCATATCCTCCAAGTCGAAGTTTGCGTATTTCGATGGCGCACCGGGCTTGCCGTTCTTGGTATGAGCGAATTTGATCGATCCGATCATGCCGCCGATCAGCACTTCGGAACGTTCTTTAACGTCCGTCAACTGATCGGTCGTGTGCGAACGAAACGCAGACAACTTCGGTTCGTACTCGGCCATCGGATGACTATCCAGATAGAACCCAAGAACCTCTTTTTCAGCAAGCAATTTTTGTTTGTCTGTCCACGGCGGAACATCAGGCAGCGTCACTTTCTTTACTTCAACGCCGGTGGCAGGCTCTTCGTCGAACATTCCGAACAGACTTACCTGCCCACTCTTGCGGTCCGCCATCGCAGCGGCACCAACCTGTAACGCTTTGTCGACCGCCGCGACCAATTGCCCTCGCTCGGCACCGAAGGTGTCCATTGCGCCTGCTTTGATCAAGGTTTCGATGGCGGAACGATTGCAGGCTTGAACATCCACTCGTTCGCAGAACTCATAAATATCGCTGAACGGACCGCTTTTCTTTCTTGCCACGACAATGGCTTCGGCCGCCGAACCACCACAGCCTTTGATGGCGGACATCGCAAACAAAATCCTACCTTCGGAGACCGCAAAATCGACATCGCTTTGGTTGACGTCGGGATTGACGACATCGATTCCCATTCGGTCGCAGTCTTCCATGTGTTCGACAAGTGCATCTTTATGCTTGAAGTTACGCCCGGTAATATCACTCGACAAAAGCGCCGCCATGAACTCGACGGGGTAGTTTGCCTTTAGATAAGCGGTCTGATAAGCGATCAACGCATACGCGGTACTGTGACTTTTATTGAAACCATAACCCGCGAATTTTTGGATCAGACTCCAGATTTCTTCGGCATCTTCTATCTTCAGACCGTTGGAAACAGAACCTTCCAAGAACTTTTCGCGGTTCTGATTGATTAGCGATTCTTTCTTCTTGCTGATCGCCTTGATGACGGTGTACGCCGATGCGAGCGGGATATTGCCAAGGCGGTTGATGATCCGCATGACCTGTTCTTGGTAGACCATGATCGAGTTGGTCTCACCAAGAATCTCTTTCAACACCGGATGCTTGTATTCCGGTTGTTGACGTCCGTGCTTGATATTCACATAATCATCGACCATTCCGCCTTCCAGCGGCCCCGGACGATAAAGCGCATTGGTTGCGATGATGTCGGTGAACTGGTCAGGCTTCATTCGCTGCAAAAGATCGCGAATGCCTCCGGACTCAAGCTGAAAAACGCCTTTCGTTTCCCCACGCTGAAGCAACGCATAGGTTTTCTTGCAATCGAGCGGAAACTTCAGCGGATCGATGACCTGCCCCGTCGTTTGCTCAATCAGCAACACCGCTTTGCTGAGGATCGTCAGGTTGCGAAGCCCCAAGAAGTCCATCTTGAGCAAACCTGCGGCTTCAACGTCGCCCATCGGCCACTGCGTGATCACATCTTGCTTGCCAGAGACTCGGCAAACCGGAACGTATTCCGTCAGCGGCTTATCGGCGATAACGACGGCCGCGGCATGAGTTCCCACGTTTCGCGCCAGCCCCTCAATTCGCATCGCCAGATCGAGCAACTCGCGAATCTCAGGATCACCCTCATAGGCACGTTTTAGGTCTTCGCTTTGCTTCAGTGCCTTGGGAAGTGTGATCTTTAATTCATCGGGCACCATCTCCGTGATCTGGTTCACGCGAACCAGCGGAATTCCTAAAGCGCGACCGGTATCTTTGATCGCGGCGCGAGCGGCGAGCGTTCCGAACGTCCCGATTTGGCAAACGTTTTCGTGACCATATTTCTCCTTGACATACTGGATCACCTCACCGCGACGATCCTTGTCAAAGTCGATGTCAATATCTGGCGGCTCAATACGGCTTTCGTCGAGGAATCGCTCGAACAGCAAATCATATTGCAGCGGACAAACGTGTGATAAGTAAAGTGCATAACAGACGATCGCGCCGACGCCGCTGCCTCTTGCCGTTGCCCAAATGCCCTTGCTGCGGGCGTAATTGACGAAGTCCCAGACGATCAAAAAATAGGTTGGGAATCCAAGCTTCTCGATCACCCCCAGTTCGCGGTCGAGTCGCTGCATCACTTCTTCGCTTAGCTTGCCATTGACAATGCGATGCGTTTGACCTTCATAACGTTCGAGTAAACCTTCGATGCAAAGTTCGCGAAGGTAATCGATGGGTCTCTTTTCTTGTGGACAGTCAAAATTGGGGAAGTAGTATTTGCCGAGTTGTAAGTCGATATCGACCGAGTCAGCGATTTCCTGGGTTCGCGCGACGGCATCTTCTAGCCCTGGAAATTTCTCATACATCTGTTCTGGACTACGGAGGAAGTATTGATTTCCATCCATCTTCATCCGCGTGGTATCAGTGCGAAATCGTCCCGTGCTGATGCACAACATGATGTCTTGAGCTTCCGCATCATCTTCATTGACGTAATGCGTATCGCTTGTCGTGACGACGGGCAAGCCAAGCCGTTTGGCGATCTCGACCGCGCCTTCCAACTGCATCCGTTGGATTTCGACACCATTGTTCATCACTTCGATGAAGTATCGATCGCCAAATAAGTTATGGAACCACCCTGCGACTTCGCGAGCTTCTTTCTCGGCTTCGGCGGTATCGATTCCTTTCAGTACCGCGCGGCTAAATTCACTGCTAACGCACCCGGACAAGCAGATAATTCCTTCGCTGTGGGCCTTGAGGATTTCCTTATCGATTCTTGGCTTGAAGTAAAAACCTTCGAGGCTTGCCGCCGATGCAAGCTTGACAAGATTGCGGAAACCCGTGCGATTCTGTGCGAGTAACGTCAGGTGGTAGCTGGCTTCTTTGCTGCTGCCCGCGTTCCCGCGTTCGTGCCGACTTCCTGGCGCGATGTAGGCTTCGTATCCGATGATCGGATTAATGCCATTGTCTTTCGCTTTTCGATAGAACTCCAGCGCCCCGTGAAGGTTGCCGTGGTCCGTTAGCGCCAGCGAGTTCATGCCATATTCTTTTGCCTTTTTGACAAGCTTGCCAATGTCGCTGGCACCATCAAGCAAGCTGTAGTGGCTGTGGCAATGCAGGTGCGTGAAGGGGCGTGGCGTCACGATGGAATCGGATGCGGTGGCAAGTGACATAGGCGATGCGGACATGGCAAACACATTCCATTGCAAAAGAACATTCAGGCGACGACGCCGAGAGCTTCAAACTTAGCAGACCGACAACGATGGGTCATTGTGGCGCCGCTAAGTCCAACGGTTTCCGCTTGATGAAAACTGGTAAAACAGCAATTGATAGATCTAAATCAAGGATCTGCAATTTGTCGAACGAGCGAGCCAAGTCTCGCTTGCACGTCGAGCAATTGCTGCCATGGCTCAAGCCCCAGTTGAACTTGGCCGCCTGAGTCGTCGATTTTTGCACCTTCGATCAATCGGTGGATGCGAGACTGAAGGTATTCCAGGATTTCGCAAAGTTGTGCCGCTTGGCCAGGCGACATACGATCGGGCAGGGATGGTGGTTCGGAGAGAGCGAGCAGTCCGTGACGTGGCTTGGGGCTGTCTGGATTTCCGCCACTGAGTTCCATCAACAGGGAACTGTCATGGCTCATGAAGTCGTGCGAAAGCGTTGGCCCCTGGGCGGCCCCGCCAGCGCTCATCGCCGCCATTCTCGCGGCGATTTGTGCTTCGGTACCGACCAGCATCAAGGTTCTGCCGACAGCGATCAGATCACCGTGTCGCAGAATCTTGAGCTGGCATTCGCTACCGTTCACTTTGGTGCCGTTGGTACTGTCCAAGTCGGTTAAAACCAAGCGGTCGTTATCACGCTGAATCTTAAAATGACAACGACTGACGCGTTCGTCATTGAGCTGGATCGAATTCCCTTCTTCGCGACCAATCGTCAAAGGCGGCGAAAGATCGTGGAACATTTTACCGCGATCGGCACCGTGAAGAATTTTGACCGTGACGCCGCTCATGCGGAGCTCCGAGGCGAAGAAAAGATTTGAAACACAATCGGTTGCTAGATGAGGGATGATTCTGCTTTTTCAGCTATCGGCAGCTAGTGAGGCATTATAGACACTGATGACAAGTCCCGCAGAAAACCTGGACCTCCCTTAAGAAGGAATCATCACGTTACTTGACAAATAACGCATTTTAGATAGTCGGTCTCGGGACACGAAACGGAGATCGGATGATCAGGTGACGCTCCGTGACTTTCTAAAATAGAAATGCTTCTGCCACGACGGCGGGCAACCGCACAAAGCATGTTTAAAAAATCACTCCGAGATACGCGGCCAGAACAGCTGCACGTTACCAATACCCCACCTGGAGGAAGCAGGTCGACCGCTGAGCTATTGAGCCGCTGATAAGCCCGCAGCGCGGATTCGATTTGGTGCCGAGAACCGGCAAATCGGGGTGGATCGAGGATGACGGCATCGAACTTTTCTCCCGCCTCGGCTGCTGCGGCCAAGTAATCAAAACAATCTCCGCGAACAAAGCTCATGTTTGTGATGCCGTTGCGTTCGGCGTTTGCAACCGCTTGCTCGAGCGCCTTGGCGCTTCCGTCCAGCCCGACCACTTCCGCCGCACCGGCAGCCGCAGCGACCAATCCAAAGCCCCCTGCGTAGCAACAGACATCCAACACACGTCGACCTCGCATGTAAGTCGCCGCAGCAGCGTGATTGCTACGTTGGTCGAGATAGGTGCCGGTCTTTTGGCCTTCAAGCAAGTCAACGTTGAGCGACAAGTTATTTTGGCGGAAAAGAATGGGACCTTCCGGTGCACCTCCTCTTTCCCAGGACTCGATCTGCTCCATTCCTTCGTTTGAAGCCGTTTTTTCGTCGATTCGCAAACAAATCCCACGAGGTAAGAGCGTTTTCTGCAGATGATCAAGAATCGCGTCGCGATAAGCATTCAGAGCCCCCGAGGTGATTTGCACACTCAGGTAATCGCAATAACGATCGACAATCAGACCACTCAAATTATCGGACTCGCTAAAAATCAACCGTTCAGCCGTGTCGGATGCAGGCGTGCCCGTCAACCGCCGCCGGGCGATTGCGTGGTCGATTCGAGAGCTCAAAAACGCCTCGTCGATTGTCTCCTGAGGGTCCCACGTGTAAAGCCGAACGCGCAACCGGCTACCGGGATTGACCAGGCCTCTGGCGATCCAAGTCCCGTCGGATGCCTGAATATTAACGATTTGGCCGACCTCAAGATTCGTCCCGTCTTCGGCAAGGGAGCCGATATGGACCCAGGGGTGGCGAGACAAAAAAGGAAATTGGCGACCGGGTTTGATCGTGAGAGTGGCAGCGGTTAAGCAGGGGGACAAAAGTTTCCACCAATTCGACGAGGGACGGGCATTATTACGCACGGGAAGCGATTTCCCGGGCTTTATGTCCGTCTCAGTGTAAAGCGCTGCGGGCAAGTCGCCGAGGTGGCGAAGGCTGATTGACAAGGACTTGACGCCACCCTAATTTCCCCAGACGGATTAATTGGAAATAATTGCGACAAATACGGTAAGTTCATGGTGAACTTTAACGGAGGCAAATGTCTCTGCTTCCTGCAAAGCGGCTGGTGCTGCTGAAGCCACCATGGTTCGATGCCGATAACTTACGAGTTGGCGGTGGAACCGTTCACACTCGATCACTCTCTAGATTTTTTAAAGGTTCAAGCGATGACGCACGTGGTTACCGAACCGTGCTCGGGTTGCAAGTACACGGACTGCGTAGTGGTCTGCCCCGTAGAATGTTTCTATGAAGGCGACCAGATGCTCTACATTCATCCTGAAGAGTGCATCGACTGCGAAGCGTGCGTTCCCGAGTGTCCGGTTGAAGCGATCTTCCATGAGGACAATGTTCCTGAAGAATGGAAGAAATACGTTGAGATCAATGCCGAGAACTCGGAGAAATGCGACAGCATCACCGAGAAGAAAACTCCGCTTGCGGATCAGTGATCTCGCCGTTCTCTGAAGGTCCAGGCGAAGGAAGTCGCAACACGACAGTGGTTCCGACTTCCTTTTCACTGATGATCGATAATTCGCCACCGTGCGCGGTGGCAATGCTTCTGCAAATCGACAGGCCCAAGCCGCTGCCACCGGTCTCCCGTGAGCGAGCTTCGTCCGCCCGATAGAAACGCTCAAAAAGATGCGCCAATTCTTCCAGCGTCATGCCAAGTCCAGTGTCGCGAACGGTCATCGAGACGACGCCGTCTGAAACACTGGTTTCAATCGTGACTTTGCCTCCCGGGCGGTTGTAAAGGATCGCGTTGCTCAACAGGTTGCTCGTCAAACGAAGCAAGTGATTGGAGTCTCCATTACACGGACAGGGTGAGACGCTGGACTCGAGAGTGACCCCATACTTATTGGTCATCGGTTCTAGCAATCTCACACACTCATCCACGAGCAAGCTTAGGTCCATCGGCTCTTTGCGAATCATGAGTTGACCTGCATCGGCCCTCGCCAAAATCAACAGATCCTCAACCAGTGACCTCATTCGTTCCGAAGCGCGGGCACATGTGGTTAGCGTTTTCTGGTACTCCTGGGGCTTACGTTCTCGTGACAGCGCAAGTTCACAGTGCATCAATAACACCGAGATAGGCGTTCGCAATTCATGCGACGCATCGGCGACAAATTGCACTTGCTGCTCAAATGAGTTTTCCAAACGCTGAAGCATCGAATTGAGGATGGTGCCGAGTTGTTCCAACTCCGAATCCATTTTTGAGGTATCGATTCGATTCGTCAGACTGTCCGCCGTGATTGACGAAGCGGTGGAACTGATCCGTTGCAGCGGTTCGATCGCTCGCCCCGAAAGCCACCATCCGCCAAGTAATCCGGCAGCAAGCACAACGAGCCCCGACAATGAAATGGGAAAGAGAAGGCGATTCAAACCGCCTAGCAGCGGATTCACGTCTCGCCCAACAACAATCAATCGATTGCCAGGTCCCTTCATCACCACCTCCCGCAATGGTCCGGAATTGCGAAACTCATACGGGCGTTGGGGCATCACTGGCGGTGAAATCACTTCGTCATGGGCACCGGCGACAAGTTCACCTCGAGGTCCAAAAACCGCAAAATAAGGCGGGTAATCGCCGGGACCGCGGCCATATCTTGAGGGCGGCGAAGAAGACGATGATTCGTCTCGGCCGTTATCTTGGTCGGAAAATTCGCTGGACAAAAGGTCAATGCCACTGGGCGGGGGACCACTATTAGATGGACCGCTGGGCGCGTCGCCATCGAAACGAGGTGGCCCGAACGGCAACGATCCATCAAACGGAAACGGCGGTCCATGATCTGGCGGATGACGCTCTGGTGGATGACGCTCTGGCGGATGACGCTCTGGTGGATGACGCTCTGGTGGATGACGCTCTGGTGGCCTTTGATCCGGCAAACGGTGCTCGCGGCCATCTCGCTCAAAACGTCTTGATCCTGGAGGAAGTCCCAGCGGTCTTGGACCTGGGGCGCGCAGATTGGCATCGATGATCCGAGCACTACTCAACAGCTCCGCATCGATATCGTTTAAAGTCTCGCGACGCATCTGAAAGTACAAAGCCGCGCCGAAGCCGACGATCACGGAAGCGAGTATCAATGCGTGCCAAATCTGCAAACGCCAACGCAACGATTTAGGCATTGATGATATAACCTTGACCACGGCGAGTGACGATGAAATCGGCCCCGAGCTTTTTGCGAATGTGCGAGATGTGTACGTCAATCAAATTTGAAAGACTATCGTCATCTTCACCAAAGATGTGGTCGTAAATTTGCGAACGCGTGATCAAACGCCCCCGATGCAATCCGAGCATTTCAACAAGTGCAAACTCCCGCGCTGTCAGCACAACCATCTCCCCCGCTTTGGTCACGGTTCGATTGGCGATGTTGATTTCAACGTCATCAATTTGAATCACCGATTCCGCAATACCCACGGATCGACGAACAAGGACCCTCAGCCTTGCCAATAATTCTTGAATAGAAAAAGGCTTGACCAAATAGTCGTCCGCGCCGCCATCCAGCCCGCGAACACGATCAGAAATCGCGTCGCGAGCGGTGAGGATTAGCACAGGCGCGGCGTTCTTTTCGCGAATCGAACGAAGCACATCCCAGCCGTTCATCTTCGGCAGCATGATGTCCAAAACAATCGCGTCGTAGGACCATGTGGTTGCCTTATAAAGACCATCCACCCCTTCGGATGCCGAGTCAACCGCGTATCCATTTTCGGTCAATGCCTGCACAAGCGCCGAGCGAAGGTCAGGTTCATCTTCGACGACGAGAACTCGCACTCTTTTACCTTTGAAGAGACGCACCAAGGAAAAGCGATCCCGGAACACACGGGACCGCAGCGCGTAAAAGATCCGATCTTACTCAAGCTCGGGACGGCTTGGTCGGACGCGATCGCCGCCAGGCCCACGATCGCCGCCGGGACCACGACCCCCAGGCCCACGGTCACCGCCTCGCATTTCGCCAGGCCTCTGGTTGGGCATTTCCATCGCGAATTTTAGCAGTTCCTTGCGATCGAGCTTGCCATCGTTGTCCGCATCAAACTCCATCGCATGTTCCACAAAACGTTCAGGGCTGGGTTGCGTAGGCCCACCGGGACCACTATCGCCACGACCTTCAGGACCACGACCTTCGGGACCACGGCCTTCGGGACCACCAGGACCACGACCTTCGGGACCACCAGGACCACGACCTTCGGGACCACCAGGACCACGGCCTTCGGGACCACCAGGACCACGACCTTCGGGACCACCAGGACCACGGCCTTCGCGACCACCGGGTCCGCGACCTTCAGGACGGGGCGGCATGAATTCCTCTTCACTCAACTCGCCATCACCGTTTTTATCCAACGTCAAAAGAGCTGCGGTGGCTCCCTTGATTTCATCCTCAGAAAGCACGCCGTCGTGATTCTTGTCCAACGCATCCACCATCGGGAATGGAGGACGTGAACGGCCTTCACCGGGGCCACCGGATCCGCCGTCTCTTGGACCAGGGGGCTGCGCAAAAACAATCGTGGCACTCGCGAAGCTGATTGCAATCCAACTTAAATCTCGTCGTCTCATCTCAATCTACCCTTCCATCGAAAAGTTGCGTTTAACCACCGCTGGACCCATCGATCGAGGGACAAATCCTCGATCAAATCGAAATCCAAAGGTCAAGAGTTGGCTCGGTTTAAACCCCGTGCGATTAGGAGTGTACCGAGGGCAACCTTAAGCAACGATGAAGCCAAAGAGGCGGTTCGGATTTTTGGTTCTTCTCGGATTTTAGTGGCATCTGTCCAGCATGGGGGATTTTTTGAGGCATCTACTCCTGCGTCCAATGGGAGTCCAAAAAGCAGTCTCGGCGGAGCAACGTTCGTCGAGACTGC
>Ga0105051_10007411_pt1 | contig 11463 bp, 11 predicted proteins | sample FRY02_FD_78383 | JGI IMG/M metagenome (GOLD analysis project Ga0105051, IMG submission 78383) | Freshwater microbial communities from Lake Fryxell liftoff mats and glacier meltwater in Antarctica - FRY-02 (megahit assembly) | ecosystem: Environmental > Aquatic > Freshwater > Ice > Glacier...
GTGACAGCCTTCGGAGGCTTGGCTGGTCTTTCTGGGCGTGCCTGATTCTGGGTTTGCTTCTCCGCTGGTGGTTGCTGGATGATCTGGCCTGCTGCTTCCAGTGGCGCTGCGAGCATATCTACTTCTGGTTCCGGGGTTCTTGCTGATGTGGTCGTCATGCTGCCTCCTGATGTATGGGTTGTATTGGGAAATTCATGCTCTCAAGTAGTTTTGTCGCAAGCTCCTGGTAGGCTTGGCCGGCAGGTGAGCTGGGCTCGCTTAGCACAATGGGGATGCCGGTGTTGACGCTCGCAGCAACAGAGGTTTGTTTCGGGACTTTGACTCCTGTGTCCGCCAGTCCGTCCAGAGATGCAGCGCTCCGTATCGATTCTCTTATCCCATCTCCGTACGCTCAAAAACTCCCGTAAGTAAGGCCTTTTTTCCGTTACAGCTTGAATGTGCCTGCTGGCGCGTATGATTCAGTCATGAGAAATTACCGGTCCCGCCAATTTGTGCTCAGCTTGTCTGTTGCATTGTCCTTGTCTTTCGTCCTTGCCAGCTGCGGTTCTTCCGGGCCGGGGGCATCTGATGTTGCTGTCGTCGACGGCAACCCAATCAGCAAAGAGACGCTGGACAAAGGTGTCGCGGTTGCGCAGTATCTGCAAGGACAAGCAGTTGCTACTGGTTCGGTTATCGTTCCAGTTCCTGATCCGCCGGAGTTTAAGAAGTGCATTGTCCAGATGCGCGCTTCTCTGCAGCAACCAGGCAAAACAGCAGTGTTGCCTTCTGACCGGCAGCTCAAAGGGGCTTGTTCTTCTCAGTACGACAGCGTGAAGAATCAGGTTATGAGCTCTCTGCTGCGAGCGAAATGGTTCGCGCTTGAGGCAGATGAACTGAACGTCAAAGTGAGTGACAGCGAAGTTAACCAGCTTGTCAAAGCGTTCAAAGCTAACTCGTTTGGCCGTCCTGCCGACTATCAACGCTACCTGTCTCGAACTCATCAAACAGCTGCTGACGTGCAGGCAAATCAGCGCAATGTTCTGATCGAGCAGAAAGTCAATCTCAAAGCGGCAGGGAACATCAAGCCTCCTTCTGCTGCTGCCGTGAGAGCGTATGAAGCTAAGAACCGGTCGAAATTAGTGTCTCCCGAAACTCGCGACCTAGACATCATCCTGACAACGACGAAGGCTAAAGCGCAAGCAGCTTTGACTGCGATTGAGAACGGAATGTCGTATGCGACTGCATCAACGAAATTCGCTGACGTTCCAGGGTTTGCTAGCACGAAAGGACGAATCATCTCTCTCACTCCGCAAATCGGAGATAAAGCTCTTGTCAAAGCCGTGTTCTCAAGTCCTGCCGGAAAGCGCATTGGGCCTGTTCAAATTGGGCCAGGATGGACAGTGTTCCAGGTAACTAAGATCACGCCAGGCGGAGATGGGGGCAGCCAAGGGCGGCTAGACAAAGCTGAGGTTCTGTTGATCTCGGAGAACCAGCAGAAAGCAACGCTCTTCCGGCAGGAAGCATTCACTGAGAAGTGGAGAGCGTTGACTGAATGCTCAGCAGGGTTCGTTGTCCCTGAATGCGACAACTTCAAGCTACCTAAGACGACAACTGTTCCTGGCGTGACGACTAGCGCTAAGCCAACGGGCTAGCATGCCGGCTGAGCCTGGGCGGAGAGAGCTCTACAAGGCGCCGCGAGGTGCTTACGCTCATCTGCTCGTAGTTGTCCTGCTTTCCACGGCGTTGATTACTCTCGCTGTCTACGCTCAATCCCAGGCAAAGAAGGTTCCTGGCGGCGCTGTCGCAATCGTCTCCGGATCTTTCGTAACGCAACGTCAGTTTGAAGTCCAGATGAAATGGGATGCGATCCAGGGCAGCGGGCCTGGCATCTCCCAAGTTCAGGGTCCTTTGGATTCGCCGTCTTTCACAGCTTGCGTGGCGGACGGCGAATCGCAGCTTGGATTAGCTGGATCAACATCTGATGAGGCCATCACGGCTGCTCTGCTGCAGGATTGTCGGTCAAGGTATGAAGCAGCGAAAGGGCAGGCAATGAGTTCTTTGCTTGCTAACGAATGGGCTGTCAAGCAGGCAGAACTGCAGGCTGTCTCTCCGCCCGAAGAGCAAGTGCGCGCTGCCGCGGCTCAGTTCACAGCCCCGTCAGGGCTTGATCCTAAACGTGATGCTTTGAAAGCGAAGCAGATTGATGATGCAGGCATCACTGAATATGACCTGATGTATTTCGCTCGCGCGCAGCTCAGTCAAATCGCGTTAGCTCGGATCACTGCCGGAGAACAAAAAGCTCCTTCCCGTCGTCTTGTCGAACAGGAGACACGTGCTTTGCTTGCTTCCCCGGACCGGCCTAAGTCGCCGGCGCAGCGAAGTATTGATGCGGTTGTCACTACCGACCGTGCAGGAGCTGAGGCCGCTCTTCGCGAACTGCGTGGCGGCGCGACTTTCTATGATGTGCTTCAGAAGTACTCAACTGACGATCAGCTGATTGCAGCAGGCGGAATTGTCGAAGGGATAACAGAAGGGGTAGGGGATAAGGTTTTCACGCCGGCGATTTTCGCGGCTCCTTTGGATCAACTTGTTGGGCCTCTTCAGACAGGCTTTGGATGGTTTGTCTTCCGTGTTCGTTCTGAAATCAAATCTCGTTACGTAATGGCAGATCAGATCCGCGCTCAGCTGTCTTCTGTTCCTGCGGATGCGGAAGGGGCTCAGAAGCGGGATCTTGCAATGCAAGCTAAATATCAATCGTTTTGGCGTTCCGAGACAATTTGCGCAACAGCGTTCATTGTCGTTCAGTGCTCTAATGCTCCGGCAGGCATCAGCCCTGAGGCTGGAGGGGTTCCGCCGGCAGGCTCACCTCCCGCGGGGCCTGGGGGAGGTGATCTGACGCCGCCTCCTTTTGGTCGTTAGTTGCGCCGTTGACTGATTTTTGTCGGCTGTTTCTTGCGAGCCAGTTTCGCTCGCTCGCCGTGGTTGTCGGAAATGCCTTCAAGGCTCGTTCATAATCCGTTCCTCCGTTAGGTACCAACCGTTAGGAACCCCATTTGGCCCAATGAGCACGGGCCGGGAGCTGTGAGTCTCGCGCGCGTAGGGCGTTTCAGTCGCTGCGAGAAGGGCGTCTCCTAAGGCGCCTCACGTAAGGCGTAAGACGTGACGCGAGAAGGGCGTCTCTTTCTGCGTGACGCGAGAAGGGCGTCTCTTTCTGCGTGACGCGAGAAGGGCGTTACTTTGAGGCCTAGTCGAGAGAAGACTTCGGCAGACGGCAGGACTACCGGGCAGCTTCGACCAAGGCCTTCAGCAAAGCTCCGGCCACGCTTGTCTCTTCAGTTGAGCTGTGCCCGTCAATGACTTCTGAAGCAACCGCGAGCTTACGTGCCAGCATCGCGCCCATTTGGATGTCGACCGTTCCAACTGCCAAGAGCAGCCATGGAGTCACAACGTTCTGCTGCCCGATCCGATGGGCTCTGTCTATTGCCTGCTCGAGCAGGCCCGCAGTGTAGGGAAGATCGATCATCAGCACATCACTTGCCGCTGTCAGCGTCAGCCCAGTTGATGCCGCCCTGAGCGAGCAGACAGCAACACGAACGGAAGGGTCTTCCTGGAATCGGTCTGCTTGACCTTGTCTTTCGTCGGGAGGAATGTCAGCTGTGATCGGTATGCAACGCTCCCCGAAGTGCTCAACCAGCGCTTTCTGCGTCCGGACTGAGTCGGCGAAGATAATCAGTTTCTCGCCGGACTGGAGAAATGTCTCAGCCCATTTGATTGCCACTGGCGTTTTACATCGTGACGTTTCGTTACGCAGACGGCCCATCAGAACCATCGCCGCGGCCGCCCTGGCTCGTTCGCCGGCTAGCTGCGCTCGTCTCTGAGCGTTCTCCCTGAGTGTCCCTGTCGCCATCTCTTCCGCGTAGCGACGCTTGTAGGCGGAGTCATCGAGAAGTTCGGCGATCACTTCGCGCGTCATCTCCTCGTACGCTTTGCGATCGGCTGGGGCTAGGTCGACAGGAACGCTAACTGGAGGAAGTCTCGCCGGAAGCTCTTTGAGGACGTCTTCTTTGCGGCGGCGGATCATGCACAGCTGCCTTAGTTTCTGGCCAAGCTCTTGAGTGTTGCTGGCGCCTGAATCATCCTGCCCGAAGCTTGTTGTGTGAAGGTTGCAGTACCGCTCACGAAACCCGTGGGCACCTCCGAACGCTTCGAGATGATCGATGACTTTGAGCTGATGAATCAGCTCCCTGGGGCCGTTCAGAATCGGCGTTCCCGTTAGAAGCATCACCAGGGCGCTGTTGTCTACAGCCCTGGCCAGCTCTAAGCTCGCTTTGCTCCGCTTTGAACGTGATTCTTTGATCATGTGCGACTCGTCGAAAACCAAAGCTTGAGGTTTCAAGTCAGCTAGCGTTTTAGCCCAGCCGATCAGTCGTTCGTAGCTGAGAATGACAAGGTCGAGCGGCCCTTCATTCAACGAAAGCTGATCCAAGTCAGGCTTCGTGCCTGTTAGAACACGGGAGTTGAGATGCGGCGCCCATCTTTCTGCTTCTCCAACCCAAGTCAACGTGAGGCTTGCCGGGCAGACAATGATCGCGGGAGTAGCTTCGCCGGCGATGATCGCAGCTAAAGCTTCAGCTGTTTTGCCGAGTCCTTGCTGATCTGCAATCAGCACACGGCGCCTACGCAACGTTGCTTTGACGCAGCGAACCTGAAAAGCACGTAAGGGAATGTCAGCTAAGGCAGCTTCAGCGTGATCAGCTTGGACGCGTCCTAGGGCATCAACGCGAGATTGTTCTGCTTTGCGGGCCTTGCGACTTGACATAAGGCTGTCGATACGGCGTTGCGCGTGTTCATCAACGGAGAACTCGTGTCGTTCGATGATCTCGACCAGCTGATGCACTTGATCGGGGCTTCCTGAGACAATCCATAAGCCTTTTGCTTTGTCCCAGCGTCGACGGTCAAGCATTTTGATTTCCGCGACAATGCCCTGGTCATATTCGAATCTCAAGTGGAAAGAGCGTTCGTAAGTAACTTGGCGGGCAGCTACCTGGTGTTCATGGATTTCTGCTTCAGCGCCGCCCGGGGGAGAGGGGAGATGATCTGCAAACTCGCAGTGGAAATCTGCCGCGGTCAAGGCAGCACGAACTTCGGCGTTGTCTTCAACTGTCCATAGTTTCGAAGCCGTTAGGTATCTTGATCCGCTGAGCTCTCGCAATGCCGCGAAAACTTGAAGGTCGTAGGAGGCGCTGATCGTGATTTCGCCTTCTTTCTCAATCCAGGCAACTTGGATTCGCTGACCGGAAGGGCCGTCAGGCAGGTTGCTGGCCGGGAGATCTCCCGTGATAAGAGAAAGGCCGCCGAGCGCTTCATAAGCCGCTCTTGTGACTTCAGCTGACCACAATCGCTGCGGTGTCGTTGCAAGCTTCTGCAGAAATGCGCGCTCTGTTCCTTGGGGGCATACGTCAAGTCCTAGTTCAAGGATTTGTGCGGCCGCGTTCCGCAGGGTTTCATCGCCGGAAGAAGCTGCGTTTAAGGTCATTGCGGACGGCCCGGTCACAACAGCAGTATGACAGTCTGACCGGACAGTAGTTGGTTTAGCTGGCACACAATCCTAGCGCTTCCTTTCAATTCGCCAGGCAGGACCTTAGACTACATTGACGTCGACCGAGAATAGGAGTAACCTTGTCTCTCGAGTATTTTGAAGAACTGACAGGCCAGCCAAAATTTTGACCCTCAAATTTTTTGAAACAGGGGATTTCAGTTGAATCTCCGACGCCCGATAACCTATATTATGTCCCCCGGAATCGCTAAACTTCGCCTGTGACCTCATATTTCCATTTCTTCACGTTAGCTGAAGCCTCAGCGTTATCATCCTTGTCTGAACGTCAAGTGCGTCTCTGGATAGACCTCGGCGTCATTAGGCAGTCGGTTCCTGAAGGCAAAACACGGCCTGGACTTGAACTAGTTGAAGTAGTTGTGTTGTGGGTGTTCGCTCGCAGTCCTGATCTCACTGCATCTGCCGCAAACGTTATGGCCGGAACTGTTCGCGCAACCAACAAACGCTTTTTAGTCTGGGACGGCGAAAACGCCAGTGCTTTTGACGAAGTCATCTACCCGGATCAGTTTGACTCCGTGACCGTGTTTGACCTGGCTGCTGCTGTTAGCGTGATCAGCTCCCAGATGTACGAACAGACGGTTTAGCTGGTCTGCTGAGACCACCAGCGTGGTTCCTCTGTCCTGCCAGTAGTTTTCACGGCGAGCAATGATGAGCAGAGCTTGTTGAGGTGCTTTCTTTTTCGCGATGAAGCCGGCCGCGCGAACAGCTTTCGCAAGGTGCGCGTCTGTGTAAGCGCCTGTTTTCGTTTCGATCGCGAAACACCGGCCGTCTGGAGATGTGAGGGCATGGTCGACGTCACCGTTGCCTTTCCATGGGATCGCATGACGGAGCTTCCATCCGGCCGGCAAAGCAGCGCGCAGCTTACGGGCAACTAGCCGTTCGCTTCTGAAGCCTACGAAAGCTCGTTTGATTCGTCTACCGTTGAAGATAACGTATGCGCTAAGGGCGGCGATCGGGATCAGCAATCCCCATGAAGGAACTGAGAAAGCTCTTAGGAGTTCCCCGCCTCCTCTCAGCAGTAGGCCTCCAAGCAGAAAAATCGTTAGCAGCGCCAGCGTGCTTCTAAACGCTCGGTTGATCATTAGTTTCGCGGGACCGCTTCCAGCAGCGCGAGTCATTGCCCAGCCCCCAGTTGTTTGGCGATCAGCCTGGAAGGGCCTTGTCCTTCTATCACGCATTCTTTTTCAAGTCTGAGAACCAGCTCACGTAGCTCTGAAGTCGACACAATCCAGGTGCCTTCAAATTGAGTTTCACGACGAGCGTGTTTGCTTGTCAGAACAATCACTGACGCGCAGCCTTTGCTGGCGGCGCCGAGACCAGAAATGTACGCTGCCTGGGTTTTCACGAGCTGCGCATCCCCTTCCCTTCTCCTCCATCTCCGGATCAGAATCACAATCGCGATTCCTAAAGGAGACAGCAAGCAGACTTCCATTTCGCCTCGGAACGGCCATTCAACAACCGTTGCGGTGCGCCAGCCGTCTGTTATCAGACGGTCAACTTCCCATTCAACTTCAGCTCGCCGTTTAGTTGCGGCATGACGTGACATAGAACTGAAAGCCAGCCACAGTAAGCCAGTGCAAATGATGATTCCTGCGAACCAGATAACGATCAGGAAGAAACTCATACCACCTAGTTTACGCTGGAATCGGCACAAACCCAGAAAACGTCCAAACAGGCTGTTTTGACGGGCTGTAGCGAGCTAATCGCCGAAATCAACCAGTACGCTTTGTAGCGGCATCAGAAAACCTTCTACAAGGTCTTGCGGCAGTTGAAGTCGGCAGTTCTCGATCACCTGTCCGCTTGATGTGAACGGGCCCATCTTCGGCGGCCTGTCATTACGACGGTCAACGATCGAGAAGTTCACTTCATGGACGGCCTTGTCGAACATCACTAGCGCAAGTATCTCCACTTGAAGGGATGGCCGGATGAACGCATGGACCTCATTTTCATATTCCTCGTCTTCTTCAAAAGACAGAAGCAAGGGGAATAGGAACCCGGCTCCCACCATTCTCCGTTCGCCCAGGTGTCTGATTATTTCAGGAGCGGCGTTTGAAATCAGCATGCCTTGCGCGCTGTCCCATACTCTGATCTCGCCTGTCATCATCTCGCCGGCTGCTGAAACAAATCCCATGATCCCTGGATATTGACTTTCGCTGCTTGTCATTACTAGCTCGGCTTCTTGGGTTTTCAGCATGACGGCGCTAGCCACATGCTCCAGCGGATCAGCTGTTGTGCTCATCGCTTGTCATGGGGGTCTAGGGAGCATCTTTTAAGCATCCCGTGATGATACACCAGAGACGCGGATGTCTAAAGCTGGATCCTCTAAGGCTTCGGCCGCCGGGAGGATGTCGAAGCGTCAGCGTTAGCAATAGTCAGTCAACCACAGACCAGAGCTTGCCTTGTCTCTGAACAAGGCCGAGCTCTTTCATCCGCGGCATCATGCCGTAAAGGTAGTTCGGAGCAACATCAACGGCTTCTGCTAGTTCAATTGTCGTCAGGTTCGGCTCACGCTTGAGTGTTGCAAGGACAGCTTGCTGACGTTTCCCGCTTAGCTTCGGTCGACCACCAGTTGTTGCGTCGTATACAGCGCCTTCTGGATCTGTCATTGCTGCGCGCATTTTTGCGCGGACTTTCGCAGCTTTTTTCTTCGCCCCTGGACTGCGGGCTGGCTTCTTAGACGCAAAGACTTTGGGCTGCAGCGCTTACTGCGGTTCTGGCTTCAGCGGGACTGAGAACAGTTGCTTCTCCGGCTGCTTTAAGCATCTCGGTTGCCAGCCACGAGGTTCCTACGTAAGGGATCAGCACAACCACTGAGCCGTCTTTGCATTGTCGTGTCGCATCGCCGTAACGTTCTTGAGCTTCGGTTGCGTAACGAGAGTTGATTAGCACTTCAGCTGATGTGGCGCCGGAAAGAGCTCCTCCTGACGCCCAAGCTGTAAATGACGACAGTTCTTTAGTGATCTTCGGATCTTTTTCAAAGCTGTCAGCTGTGAGGGCGGCTTTTCGTATCCTGTCAAGCCGGAAAAAGCGAGCTGCTTGACGTCGCGAATCAAAGCCCGCGAGATACCAGCCTTCCGTCCCGTTGATTAGCGCGTAAGGCGATACGGTCCGTAGAACCTCTGCTCCTGCGCTGACGTAGCGGATACGAACTTTGACGCGTTCTGAGATCGCTTTAGAGCAAACTCGTGCGATGTCGTCGTTATCGCCGGAGGATTCGGCTATCAGCAGTCCGAGTTCAAGGGGATCCAGTCCTAATGCCTCGACGACTTTGTCTTTCGCGGTTTTAAGGGCTCCTTCCATCAGATTCCCACCTACGATGTCCAGAGCTGCGATCAGTGCGCGTGCTTCAATAGGAAGCAGTCTCACAGGTCGTTCAAGCCAGTCTGAGTAGCTTTCGACTTCCGGGACGATCTCATCTCCTGATATCTCCGCGTACAGGCTGTAAGCGCCGCCGCCAAAGTTGACGATGTTCAGAATGTCAAGGTCGGAACAAAGCTCTGGTTTCGTCAACGAAAAAGCGTCCAATGCGACCTTAACTGAAGGAGTTTCATCTCTGCGAGCAGCGTCGAGAAGGAACGCTGCGAGACTGATCAGTCGTGCAATTCGTTCCGGGCGAACGCGATCGTCTTCTTCGGATGCCAGCTTGTCATTCAGTTTCTTGTCCGGGATCCTGATTTCGCTGTCGACTTGAGGTGCCGCGGCGGCGTGCGCTTTGCGGATTAGCTTAGTTCTGCTGACTGCTTCACGCTTCAGCGCGACAGGCTTCAGAATCTGCGCTGCGCCTTCCATTCCCAGAACAAATCCGATGATTTCTTTGGACGAACAGTATGTCGTGGTAAATAGCATCGAGCCGTCCGGCTGCTCTTCTGTCTGTCCGAAACGACCGTGGCTGCGACTTACCTGCCAGCTAATTGATTTGTCGATCCGCAATACTGCTGTTTTGACTGGCACGGAGCCATTGGCCTCCGAGAACTGCCATGCCGCTTGGTTGGCGTACTCAGCAGCTGAGAATCCTTCAGGAGCGTCAAAGTCATGCTCAGCTTTCGTGATGTAAGCGAGCCCGTGCATTCTTGAAGCTTTGAAAAGGCGTACTTGACCGTCGCCTCCGTTTGGAAGTCCGACAAGCCAGAAAGCATTGTCGCGATGCAGAAGCGAATACGGAGAGACTCGACGGCTGACTGTGCGTCCTTGATCAACGTCATCGTATTTGAACCGTACGTTCTTGTGTCTACTGATTGCTGATTCCAGCTTGTTGATCAGTTTCCGTTCGCCGTTCGTGGTGCTGCCGCCGCCGACTGCAAGTGCCACAGTGTTCATTTGGTCCGGATCTGCCTGAGTTTCCAGTTGCGGATGGTTGCCCCATAGAACAGCTCTCATTGCGACAGCCAAAGGCTCCGCGTAAGCGAAATCAACCTGGCCGAAAAGCTCGAGCATCATGCTCAAAGCTTCGCGTTCCTCTTTGCTGAACAAGATTCGAGGCAAATGGAAGTTCTCTTCACGAATTGAGTAGCGATCGACTTGCAGGTCGTCTCTTTCGCCGGACCCTTTTCCCGCTTCTCCTTGGATGATGATTCCCAGGGCAGTGAGATCAGATCGGTCCGAGTAGAACCTGCGGTCAAAAGCGTCTCTTGACATATTTGCGTAACCTTCAACGGTCCGGTGAATTTCGTCTGAGCTGACTGTGCGCCCAATGTTCATCAGGTACGCCAGCAAGCTGAGTTGCCTGATCAGTTTCGCATCATCTTTTGTTCCTCCCACAGCCCCTCCTCAGTAGGGTTGTCTAGCTCTTTACATCATGCTATCAGAAAGCCCTGACTTCGGCGCGTTATAGCTGCCGTCCGAACGGATCAAGGTAGGCGTCTTCTGATTTGATCAGCGGCGCGAACCAGCGACTGATGAAACCGTCTCGCAGCCTGTCGTCCGGGTCAACGCCGAGAGCTCTTACCGACACGGCGTAAAGTTTGCCGCGGTCACGGACAATCATCTCAGTGCGGGCTGCATGTTGTCTGGGAGCAGTGCCTTGGGTTAGGTATTCGAAACGCACGCCTGTCAGCTGCGCGAGCCGTTCGATGATATCCGAAGTCGGAATGTGCGAGCCGTCGAACCAGCAGGCGACTGCGCGCTCGTGCCTGTTCGTCTCGATTGCGAGTGAGCTGCGGGTAAGGCCGATTGCTCCTGCTTCAGTGCGAAGCCGCTCAGCGAACTGAACCGCGCTGTCTATAGGCGGCGGTTTCGGCATTAGATCGGAAAATGAAAGTTGCCTGCGCATGATTCCCAAACGCCTTTGCGTTGGAGTCGAGCTGTTCGTGCAGCGTTGTCGTAGGCCGCTGAGCCAGCGAAGTCACGTCCTTGAAAACGGTAAACCATCGCCCAGCCCTGCTGAACTAGTGTCAGGCCGAGGTTCTTCTTCGCTTTGAAGGTTTCGGCAACCGTCCTCCCGTAGCGATCCATGTCAACTGGCTTCAGTTTGACTGTGTCTCCTGGACGCAGAAGTTTTTTCATCAGTTTGCTTGCTTGTGCGCCGCCGCATTCCGTTCTGCCGCCTTGCGTTTCCGGGGTGTCAATGTAAGCGACCCGGATCCGTTGAGTTGAGCTACCGCCTGTTTTCACGGCGAATGTGTCGCCGTCGGTGATCCTATCTACCTTCTGAAGCCCTGAGAGAGGCTTTGCTGCGCTAATTGAGGCTGAAGAAGCAGGAAGACTGCAGGCAGAGCCTGCGAAGGCTAAGAAGGCCGCTAACGCGCCCACCTTGAATGTGCGGCGATGTTTTACCATCCGTTCTTCCAGCGGAAGCTGACACGACCGGCTTTGTAGCTGGCGCCGGCGACTGTGGTCAGCACAATCGATCTGATTTCAGCGCCACGCAGCAC
>Ga0105051_10007414_pt1 | contig 11461 bp, 7 predicted proteins | sample FRY02_FD_78383 | JGI IMG/M metagenome (GOLD analysis project Ga0105051, IMG submission 78383) | Freshwater microbial communities from Lake Fryxell liftoff mats and glacier meltwater in Antarctica - FRY-02 (megahit assembly) | ecosystem: Environmental > Aquatic > Freshwater > Ice > Glacier...
AAAATATTTAAAAATGGGGTTGGGGTTGGGGTTGGGCCCAACCCCAACCCCAACCCCAACCCCAGTAATATAATAATAATTCATCGAAAATTTATATATTTAAAGCTATTAAATTTTTCAAATTATACTTAAAATAAATTATAGCAAAAATAAGCTTTTAAGTTTTAATTAAGAATGTATTTATTAATTACTAATATTTAAAAGCTATTTAAAAAACTTAAACGTTATACTTATAAAATATGCTTTATAATAAGGTTTATAATGAAGTTGATATTGCTGAGCCTGCTATTTTTCTACTCTCTCTTTTCTAAATAATTATACTACCCTAAAACAAAATCGGCAAAACTCTCTCTAATCCAGCCTATAAAATCTGAAATGAAAGAAGCTTGCGATAATCTGTCCAAACCGGACTGTATGCTTGAAGACTCCTGTGGTTGGTGCATGCAGAAATCAAAATGTGTATTCTCTGATGAAAAAATAGTCCAGTATTGTGCCTAGTTCGACACGTATGTGTTTGGCGAACTGGAGGACAAGTATGATGTGTATAGTTACAATCACAATGTGCACTATAATTCGGAGAAAAATAGAATCGAGGTGCATGGGGAAGGGGGCCAGAGTGAGTTGGATGTTACACAGGATTTGCCAGGAATTACAGTTAAGACCAGAAGGAAATGATTTTATCATGAAATATATTGTGGAAAAATATTTGGGTTCATTAGGGGTGTAATTCATTTATAAAATTCATTATTTTCAGTCTAGAACTAATCTGTTTACGTTTCCGGTGTGTTGTTCCTGTTTCCAGTTTCCGCCTGTCTTGCCGGCTAAATTTTTTAGGACATCGGCTTTGACTGCGAGAAGTTTTTACAAATCTTTAAACATGCTCATTTATCTTAGACTGGGTTCGTGGTTTTCTTTGACTAGTTCTCTTTGTGTTTTTAGGTCTTTTAAATCTTACTCTTATTTGGGAATCTAAATAGATAAGTATAAAATACAAAACAGATTAAATAATAATTATAATAAATTAAAAAAATACTCTATTTTAGAGTGCTGCCATAGAGCCAGTAAAGGCTTAATTCTCTTGAATTAACCTGCCTTTGGCATCGATGATCTCACTCTAGTACTTAAGCATGGTGAGTTTGGTGTCGTCCTTTTACACATCTTCCTTGAGCTTCGACACCTCCTTCTCCACCAACTGTAACTGCTGCATCGCACTCCCCGTCACGGTCTCGTACTATTTCTTCTTCTGGTTGTAGTCTTGGTCCACCGTTTCGAACGTTTTACGCAGATCTTTTAGTTCTTTTATTTGGGGTTAGAGTTTTGCTTTTTTTTGTTTTAGTTGGTTTTCGATGTTGGTTACGATTTTCGAGATTTCTTCTAAGGTTTTTTCTTTCATTTCGTCGATGTTTCCCTTTTTTTCAGAAATTTCTTCTAGTTTGTTACGGGTTTCGGAAAATCCCATTATACCTTTTTGTTTTTCGGTTAGTTCGACTTATTTGGTAACTGCGTCTCTTTTGGCATTTAATATCTTGAAAATTTATAATAATTTTTTATTTTAAAACTTATTGAGTTCTATTAAGTAACTAATTTTCTGCTTGCATTTCTTTTAATTCATCTTTAAGTTTCTTGAATTTTTAAGTTTTTTCTCTTAAATTTCTAGCATAATTATCAAAATCGTCTTTACTTTTATAACCAGGTCCTTTGAATTTTTTGATTTCTTATTCTTTATTTTGGACTTTCTTCTCTAATTTATTGATTTCTTCTTCACTTTTAAGAATATCCTCTTATAATCTTTCTTTTTTTCTCATGACCAATTAAGCCTTTTTGAAAAAAAAATTTACTTATTATTTATAAATGGCAAGTTTATCATCGGAAGGTTTAACCTGTGAGGCAAGTTTATCCTCCAAAGTTTTAACATTTTTTTTCAAAATGAGTACAGTGTTCTCCAACTGATTCAACTCCTCATTTGACATATTGGGTTCCTAGAGCAACTACTCAGTCATCTACAATTTCCTGATTTTCTCATTAATATCGACTCCTAAAATAAGGTCTAAAATAACCCAGTCTGTCCTGGCAGAGTTCCCTGTTTTTCCTGACCTCGTTCCTGAGGTTCTCAAGCATCTCCTCGCTGCTGATGTCCTCACTCTAGTTCTTCCGGGCGTCGATCAACCGCTGTTGGGCCATCAGCAGTTATTGGTCCGAGAACTCCAGCTGTTGGCGTTGCATGTGCACTTTCTCCGAAAGACGCGCTTCTTCCTCCTGTTCTTTACGCAGCATGTTCGTTACTTCTAGCAGAGCTTGGAATTCAGGTTTGTCTGTGTTTTTGTTTTTGAATATGTTTATTTTTTAAAGCAGCTGCGTGCGTTCTTGTTCCATTTAGCTGATTTGTTTTTTAAGTTCGTTCGGGTTCATCGCATCTTTTTACCTACCATAAATATTGCATAATAAATTTCATACAGATTCTCAAGCTACTAATGGACAACTTGAAACTCCGCTTGGAGATCTCTGTACTAAATATGCATATTTTTGATATCCTGATCGCCCTGTAAATCCTCCTGAACCTCAAAAGGCACTAGGAATTTGGCCAGATAAGCTCGTTTCTCGCAGTCTTGGAACCGGGTGACTAGGAAGTATATTATGGGGTAAATGACTCGTTTTTCGCCTTGGACAAGCCCTTGTTGCCATTGCATGTCGAATGTTATAGGGTAATTGAGCACCTGGATTTTTTTTTTAGGGGAGCGGAGTTATAAAGTGGAGTTTATTTTGTGAGGAGGTTATTTTAAATAAATTTGTTATTGAAGTTTTACTTTGAGGAATTCCGAGATTCGGTTAGCAGTCTTCTCCTGCAGCTCTTCTTTTATGTTAACGCTATGAGATTTGTCTAGTTGGACCAATATTTTATTTAATAGTTCAAGTAACTCTTAAAATATAATATTCATTATCATAATAGCTACCTAATGAAGTAAATTCATCCAAAGTAATTAGACTAAGATTCTCGTCAAATGGCTTTTGGTTCAATTTCTAAACTATTTCCCTTAAGTCTTCAGTTGTTATATTTTGCTTAATTTATTGGTTTGGAAATCCTGTGTTCTGGGGTTGGTACTGCTGATACATTATTCAAATTTTATTATTAATTAAATTCGAATCTATTTCCAAGAATTATACAATAAATGATAAATATTATAGAATTTTATCTATCAAAATTATCTAATAAATAATAGCCTTCAATCCCTTAATCAGTAATCCTAATAGTGAAAAATGTCTGATCCTACCTAAGAAGTGAAACCTAAACGGGAACGGGAAGAGATTACGCTTGAGACTGTGGTGCCTGAGGTGCCGAAGAAGGGGCAGAGGGTGCCCAAACCTGCTTATGAGGATTTGGTAAAGCAGTTGAAGTAGGTGGATGAGTAGATTGTTAACGCCAATTAGAAGATGAAGATATTTATACAGGATGTTATTCAGGGAGTTAAGGTTAGATAGGAGGGCAGGGAATGCAAGAGCATATTATATTATAGAATTATAATATCTTTTATTTAGAGTTAAAGAGAAAAAAATAAAGAGTCTTCGCTTCCTGTCAGAGAAGTTTTCTAAAACTTGTTGATTGAATAAAAAGTAGTTAAAAAAGAATTTTTTGACATTAAAGATTAAACTACATTAATAAAGAAACTCCTTGAAGATAAATAAGGCAAAGCAGCTTAAATAAAACTAAAAATAAAGAAAATAATGTCAAAGACTTAACTAGAAGAAGAAATAAAAGATTCAAAAGAAAGACTGCATAACCACAAAATATCAATGGCAGAGGAGAAATCCCTAATAAAATACATTGACGAATTAGGTAATCCATTTTTCCCTAATAAAATTACCTTATAAATTAGAAAAGAGTCTGCCCCTCGTGGGACCTCTGGACGAATTGGAAACGGAAATAAAATCGCTGCTTTCCGAGAAGAAAATCCTTACTATCAGCCAAAACGAGAAGTGGTCGCAACTTCAGTCCCTGGAGGCCAAGATAACGGAGGCCAAGAGTAGTCTAAATCTGATAAATGACAACCCAGAGGAGAAGTCTAAAGATATCAACCCGATTATTGATGAAAAGAGGAGTGAGACCGATGAGAAGATTTAGGCCTTGAAGATTTCCAAGAAGGAAATGAAGGACACTTATTAAAAAAATCTATAGTAACACTTTTTATAATTGATTTATATAAATAATTTTTAATAGACTTCACAACGAGTAGCAAGACATAATCCAACGTGCAGATTTCATTCTAAAAATAAAAGCATAATTGTTGCGCCAAGCGGAACGTGAGAAACTTCTAGAACAGGAACGTCTAGATGCCATTGAAGAAGAGAAGTTACTTAAACTGTCACCAAACAAGGAGCAGATCGACTTATGCAAATTGCTGATCACGTACTGCGAAAGACTGCAACCTCCGAAACAGGAGTAGGATGAGAAAGTGCAAATAGTTGACTAAGATCAGATTGAGCAGAAGTTGAGTGGCAAGGAATGGAAGAAGGATAATGTCACAGTGGTGTAGACCAAGGTCAAGATTGATGAGTAGCTTGGCAAGAAGAAAAAGTAGTTTAAGAGATAGGAAAATAATCAGGTTAATTTATATTTTAACTATTTTCCAGGTCTAAAATTTGATGCATAGAGTTGATGTTATTGAATATTTCGATGCTGTTAAAATCGTACCTCCTTTACAAACCTCTCAAATCGACTCTGTTATCAACGAATTAAAATTCAAAATTTAGTATTATCAAACCAGCGAACACGAAATTATACAAAAAGAGAAACCAACTACCAAAAAAGTCGTATAAGAAAAACCCGTATTGAAAGAAAATGATTTCCCTACATTATGATTAATATAAATTTAATTAAATTATCATGAAATTATTCTTTCTATAAAGTCGTTTCTGTATAAAGTATCTTACATACACTCTTTTATAATTCTTATAGTCTTGAAATTCAAGTTAGCTCTCAAAAAGAACAATCGTTTGCTGATCATATCTAAGGCATATTTGAAATTCTTGTCTATTTTGTACATTTAGATAAGGGCGAAGAAAGAATAGCTAAAAAATAATTGAATTAAAATAAAAACCAGAATTTCTAATAATCAAAATCAAAATCTTAAAATAACACATTAAAATAAAATAATATAAAACCTGCAATCAATATCATTAGCGGTGGACATATTCTGAACAAGATCGTCCGACAACTTTCTGAAACATTTCTGATGAAGAGCTTGGGACTATGCCATCCACCAGAGTATCTCTGAGCAGAATTTAGCGGACATAGGTTTCTTATCTGTAAACTCTCTGGAAACCACTTCGGAGCAGATCTAGTATTAAGGGGTGGGGGTACTTGGATCAGGGTTTCAGATTTAGAGGCGAATTTAAATCGCGCGATCACGCACAGTAGGGTTTTAAGAGTTAGAACCGATTCAGTTTTTAAGTTAGATGGTAGCATTTTTTATAGGATTAGCTACTCAATTTTATCATTTTTGGTTATGTTCAATTCTTTTGCTGCATATAATATCTTAGAGATTAATAATATTAGTTTTATTTACCATACAGATTTATCTGGTTTCAAATAATTTATTATTGGTAACCACAAACTCCAAACACATATCCACCAACGATACATTCTTAATCCTTAATTTGCCTACACTCCAAAAAATCATGGTCAACGTTTGTATATAATTTATCTCAACATTATTATCAGCCAGAAGTTCATCGCCTTCCTTTTCCACTTTCTTTGGCATGGATTTAACTTTATTACCCTCATCATCGTATTCTTGATCCTCATCTTCGAGTTCCTCTTATTCTAGTTTTTGATTAAGGACTAGTTTCTCGTCGGGTTAATTCTGGTTGATTAGTTCCAGTAATTTGTTTTGAGCGCTTGTGATTATACAACGGATGTATTGCAACTCACGAACCTAAAATAAATAAGGATTTAGTAATATTAATAATAAAGAAAGAGTATAACTTATAAACCTACTATTTAGCACAGGCCCAGAGTATCAACGACAACTCCTTAACCGTATAGTTCTCACTGTTCTTATTAATGTTAGCTAAGAGATTGAAGAACATCTGATGTTTGACATCCAACCTGCTCAAGGACACGAACAACAAGAACTAGTCCTTAGTGCTGAACTAATTTATATTTTGCTCGATGCTCAGCAGCACTGATTGGAACGCTCTGTCACTCTTGTCGAACCGTTCTTCCTTTTTTAGCAGTTTGGAGATACGCGAGATTAACACCACCAGGTTCTTCAATGAGAAGGTGAACCGGTGGCCGTGGTACAATTTTAGCATTTTGCTTATTTTCTGAAAATAATATAGGGGGAAAGGGGAATGCTACATCCGCTTTTAATAGTTTTATGAATATCTCTTTTTCTGAAAGGTATACAATTGAATCTTGCGTTTCTTTGTGATAATTTTTCTATCTTTCCGGATTTGCAAATTTTTTCATTTATTCTTCGATATGCTTATTTTAATCTGCGGGAACTATTTTAGATAATCTTAATTTAAGATATTCAAATTAAGGTTTTTCTTCTTTTTATACTTCTTGTTATTCTAAAGGTTTCAGTAGTATTTCTCTTTTGCGATATAAAAGCTAAATTCTCTTATTTATCAAATTCATCAGATTCACAATTATTTAATAAATAATTTAAATTTATAATATTTGATATTAAAATACTACAATATTTTATAATAAAATTCATTTAGAACTTGAAAATATAATTTTAGTTTTTAATATAGATGGATTCAAATTTGAGAATAAGTAAACTAAATGAAGAAAGTGCAGAGATATTATATTAAAATAGGTAAATAAATAGTTTAAATAGAAAATAAAAACTACTATAGGATTTACAATCTAAAATGAAAACAAAATAATAAAATAAGAAATCTAATTTATTTCAATTTTAAAAAATGTAGGTAACTAAAAAGTCTGATTCTCATTAAGAAATATATGACAACAAAAAATAAAATACTATTCAAAATTATAGTATGGCAATGAAAAAAGACAAAAACATAGAATTATATAAACTGTCTCAAGAAATATAGTTGCGTAGGTTAATAAAAGTTTAATTAAATCATTTATATAAATATGTGGCATTTAAATAAATCTGAGCAAATAATTTCCCCTTAAAATAAACAATATGAGCGATTTTCTCATAAAAACCACAAACCGTCTCACCCTTTTAAAAATATAGACAAAAATCTGCGATGAAATTAGCGTCAGACCGTACTTGCAAAGAGATGTGTGAATGCAGTTTCCAACCGCTGCTGTGTGTGAAGAGTGCGCTGATAATGCAGTACGTATAGTTAAGTGAGTAGTGAGCGGCCGAGCAGCTCCATCGTATCTAAGACCCAGCTGCACCAACAGCGCTAGAAACAGCGGGAGAAGAGGGGCCAGCAGGACAAGATTATCAGGGAGATGCAGGAGTGCAGTTTCTAACCCTAGCTCAATATTCACAAGAAGGCTTTCCACCCCAGTCAACACCCATAGTACTAAACCAATTATTAACCCAAATTAATGGCGATCAGTTTTTAGAAGAAGAAAAATTGTCAGCAATTTTAGAATTTTATTTAAAATGTATCTATTTTATCATTAATATAGCTAATTTATTATTAGTTTTATAATTTTATTATAACATTAAACTATTTTAGAAAGTCAAAAAAAATGTTAAATAAAAAAGCGACAATTCAGAAACTATAAAGTAATTATGTGTTATTTAAGAAAAAAAATAGAAAACATTATTTCAAATTCACACTAAAGCTTTTCTATAGTTCCTTCATAAATTACATTTAATGAAAGTTGTAAAAAGTATAAATTAAATTAATAAGTTTAAAAATAAAATCAGATCATGATTTAAAGTTTTTCAAAAATCTGAATCCAAGTTCAACGTAAAATAAAATTCTTGTTGTTAAACCTATGAAATGATATTTTTATAATAATTATAATATAATAATGTTCGGCGATATTTTCTAAAATGAGGAGCAAGAGGAAATCAATGAAAAATAGTTTGTTAAAGCAGTTAACATGTCCAGTTACCTACCTCTTCCTCCTCTTAGGCGCGACAGTATAAAATTATCTTATAATAATAAGAAAATACTATTTTATCAATTTCAGTAAAATTGAATTATAATTTATATGATTAGTATATATTGGAATTTTAAAAATTTAATGGAATTTAACCTTTAATTCAATAGTTGAATTTTTTTCATTTCATTTTGTTATAAAAATATTCTAGTTTTGAAAAATTAAAAAAAATTAAATAATTCTAGAATCAAATTTTGTCGGAATCACGAATTAAGGATCAACCTGTTATCTAAATTCATTATTTCAAACATTATTCATGACAATTCCATTTAGAAATTTTATTCTAGATTTAGAACTGCAGTCGGAAGACAATTAAATAAAACTAGGTAAACCAACTCTTTAACTGCATTTGTAAATTTCCATACATCCCTTTATCGCCCTTTATACCCTCATAATCCCCTTTCTTGACAGTTGAGAAAAACCAATACGATTTCCTAATCACGATCCAGCAACTCTTCGCGGAGATGCAGTCGAAGGACTGCCGGGTGGTGAACACCGAGAGCATCACGAAGAGATTTGGGTGGGAGAGCAACCAGGAGTATGTCTAGCAGGACGTCATGGAAGCTATGAAGGAGATTTTGGAGGTCATCAATAGATCCTTAGAGGGCACCCAGTTCAGGAATCAGATTGATGGCTTCTTCAAGTATTTATTATATTCTGCAATTTTACTTTTATTTTTAGAGGCACTTATAAGAATCAAATTACATGCTTGAAATGTAGGACTGTCAAAGTGAGGAAAGAAAACTTCTAAGATATCATGATTTAAGTTTAAGGAATGAAAAATTTAGAAGAGAGTCTATAATAAAATCTTTTCGTAGAGGAATTAACTAAAGATAACTAGTATTTTTGTGAAACTTGCTAATGCAAGGTATTGAATAAATTTAAATTTTAAAGTACTAAATAAAATAGGTTGATGCTTAAAAGTAACAAATAATAGAATAACTACCTTCGATATTGATATTTTCACTAAACCGATTTACGATCGACATGTAAACTTACCAACGTGTGAAAATAAACAACCGTTTCAAATTCGAACTAGAACTAAATTCTTCGAAATACGAAAAGCCTTCTGAAAGCTTATAAACTTCGTCATCTAATAACTGCGTTTACGAACTGTCAGGAATCCTGTTACACCGAGGGGACGCGTACTCGGGGCACTACCACACTTACCTGCGTGACAGCGTCTCGGAGGGCGAGTGGGAGTTATTCGACGAGTATGAGACTCTGGAAGCTGTGTATGAGTCGGGGGAGGACTAGGAGAAGATCAAGAATGAGAACTCGGAAGGCAAGAAGGCGGTTAAGAACGGCGACTAGCCCAAGGAGGGCTACAAGAGGTAGGCAAAGAGGACCATCAAGGTTAAGAAATATTTGCAAAAGGATTCCTATAATAACTTCTCCAATTAAGACTTGACCAAAAATTGGTTTTTTATTATTAATTTAGGTTCGATTTTAATGATTCTAAAGTTAAAGCCATTACGGGGGAAGAACTGTAAAAAGCTTTTGGAAGCAATTCCAATTCTGAATCCGCTTATGCGCTTATTTACCAAAAAAAATAATAGTTTGAAAGAAAAGAATTGAAAGGGTATTTGAAGAATTATGTTGATAAACAAAATTCAGAAAGTCAAAAAGAAAGAGACTATTTCGAATCTGCTAAAAATATTATAGAAATTTAAATTTTTGAATTAGATTACGATGAAATATAAAATTTATAATTTTAAGGTAAAATTTAAAATTTTTAGCTCAGTTTGAGTCAGTTTCTAAAAACCATAAAATTTTATTAAAAAAGGATGCTAAATTATCAAGTTATTTGTAGGAAATTATATCTAAATATGAGTATTTGGTTGAATTCGAATTAATGAATGAGCTGATTTTCTTTAAAAAATCGATAAAAATATCTAAAAACGAGATGACCGTCTAGGACCTCTAAATCTGTCACCTGTCACTCTACATTGGTACTAACTACCTTTCGGCGTGCATCTGCTAACAACCTCTGATCCTAAGCTTCCACCTGAACTCGAGCCTTTACCGTGTCTACACCTACGAGCATCTCCCTTTCTCCTCCCTACTCTCCCAACTAAGAAATCAGTACTAAATAGAAGTTGATAGTTTTGACTTCTTCTTAATTGACAATGAGTAGGTGAGGAAGATTGGGGATAGGGAGAGCCTGATCGGAGAGTTGGGTCTCAAGAGTGGAGGCAATGTCCTTGTGGAGGAGAAGGAGAAGGAGGGCCAAGATGTGGTCCGGATCCATGTTTATTTCTAGAATAATCAAAATTTTGATCAGATTTGTAAACAGTTTATTTATTTAGGTGTTAAGTTGGGTCACACTTTGAATGACTTATTGAATTAACTCAGATTGTTTTATAAAGTTAATTCTGATAGAGAATATAGGTTAAAATTTTTCAATAAAAATGATGTCTTCTATGAAAATTAGTTAAATATCACGATAAAAGATCTTGATATTTAAGAAAACTTTAAATTTGTATTCGAATAAGGCAAAATACTGAAAAATGGAAATATGGGAATTAGAATATAGATCGATAGTTAATATTTATAAGAAATAAAGAATATAGAATTAACATGCAATCCCGAAACTTAGATTTGTCAACTGTAATATCCATAATAAATATAATTATAAGCGGTTAATAATCTAATTCTCAAATAAAATAACACAAAAAATACAATAAATAAATCCTTTATATAATAATTAGTATCGATGAGATCTGTTTGTAGTTTAATTTGGATGCTTCTAATCATAGACTTTACCAAACCGACTGGTTGGAGGAACTGACCAGTCAGCTCAATAAGATGAAGACAACTTTGATTTTCAATTAGATTAAGTAAAATGATTTACTGTTACTCAAAGATGACCAAAAGGTGTAAAATATATTTATTATTATTTCAATATTTACTATTTAATTTTAATGTTATTATTAGGTACTTGATTTGGATTATTTGAAATTTGATGTTTTTTCAAATTAAAGTGGGTTGCCTTTTGAGTTACAATTTTTGGAAACAATTAAAGTTTTATTATTTTAACAATTTAATAATTATTAGATAAGAAAAGATTAAAATTTATCCGATTTTAAATCGAAAATAATAACATTGCCAAAGATGAGTCAATATATTGATACCCCTTTACAAAATATTAAAGTAAAATAATAAATAATATAGTTAAGAGTTATCAATAAAAATCTTTCACTTTCAAATATTCTAAGAGACCAATAAGATAAAATTAGCAAATTATAAATAGAAAAGAAATAAATAGCTGTATAGATATTGGATTATCCTTTTAATTTGGATTAAGATTCATTTTCGATCTTCGTCAGAAAAAGAAATGTATAAAATAAAAGTTTTGGA
>Ga0105051_10007415_pt1 | contig 11460 bp, 10 predicted proteins | sample FRY02_FD_78383 | JGI IMG/M metagenome (GOLD analysis project Ga0105051, IMG submission 78383) | Freshwater microbial communities from Lake Fryxell liftoff mats and glacier meltwater in Antarctica - FRY-02 (megahit assembly) | ecosystem: Environmental > Aquatic > Freshwater > Ice > Glacier...
ACCGGCAACTCGAAGACGCGGCCCGCGCGGCAAAAACCAAACAGCGCCGTGCTCGCCGCCGCAAGCTCCCTACCCGCTGCTAGTCACGCCGAACGCTTACTCACGATCGAACCAACTCCGATTGCAAGCTGTGTACAATTTCGGCTGCCATGTTTTGAAGAGGGACTACCTTCATCGATGCGCCGAGCTTGACGGCTTGCATTGGCATTCCATAAACAACACAGGACTCTTCGTCTTGCGTTAGCGTGATCGCGCCTGCTTCTTTCATTTCCAACAACCCGCGTGCTCCATCGCTGCCCATTCCGGTAAGTAGTACACCAACCGCGTTCTGACCACCTACTCTCGCCACGGATCGAAAGAGCACATCGACTGACGGTCGATGGCCACAGACCGCTGGCCCAGGCTTGACTTCAACAAAATAGCGAGCACCGCTTCGTCGCAAGACCATGTGATTGTTCCCTGGGGCAATCAGGACGCGACCCGGTGTAACGCTATCTCCATCCGTCGCTTCGCATACCTCCATTTTGCAAATGTCGTTCAATCGAACGGCAAATGACTTGGAAAAATGCTCTGGGATGTGCTGAACGATGACTGTTCCTGGGCAATCCGCAGTTAAAGAAAGCAAGATGTCTTCGATCGCCCTTGTGCCGCCCGTCGAGGCTCCGATCGCAAGGATTTTGTTTGTTGTGCAGGAAAGAGCGAGCGATTGTCGGTCGGCTTCGGCCGTAATAACGAGCTTTTCAACTTTGGTTCTCGAGGCAGCTTTCACGGCGTCAACGAGCGATTTCTCAAGATCGCCAACAGAGTAAGCATTCTTGGGTTTTGCCAACACTTGGACGGCACCGGCTTGCAACGCCTCGATACCGAGTTTGGCCCCTGCCTGTGTCAGTGAGCTGACCACGATGGTTGGAATCGGGTGATACGACATGAGTTTTCGCAGGAACGTGATTCCGTCCATGCGTGGCATCTCGACATCCAGCGTGATAACGTCGGGGACATCCGCCGCAATCATATCCCGAGCGACGTACGGGTCTGCGGCGCTTCCAATGACTTCAACCTCAGGATCTTGTTCTAAGGCCCGTTTGAAAACCTGACGGACGACCGCCGAATCATCAACGATGAGTACTCGTATCATATTGGTCTAGTTCGGAGTGGTTGCAAAAATTATTAGAGCATGGTTGTCAACCGATAGGGTTACCAACGAAGCGATGGACGGAATGCGGTCCCATTGTTCACGACTGGCCGTTACGACCTTCGGCGGTCGTAGTTTCGGAAGTTCACCATTGCTGAAATGCTTGGAAACCCAATGCCCTGCAATAATGTTTGTCAATTCGGCGAGGGTGTCCAAGTGGATCGTCTCCGACTGCTTTTCCGACATCATTTCGGCCCACTCTTGACAAAGTGCTTTCGGCGCAATCATAGTCAAACAGCCCTCGTGACTTCCTGTGAACCTGACTTCTGCCGACAGGAAGGCTGCGGGCGCAAAATCCGGCAACTCATCCAAGTGCTCTGTGAAAGCAAAAACAATAGTCTCAAGAATATTGTTCGTAACCTCTACTAATTCGCTGTGAGTGCTGGCGTTCATACTGCTATCTCCTTGGTACCAATGAAGTTTGATTCGCTCACCAGTTTAAAGATCATTTCTGGCGAGAAAGGCTTTCTTAGGACACCGATAATTCGATCGCTTTGCAGTCGCTCGATGCGTTCTGGAGTTGCCTCTGCGGAAACGATGACAATGGGCGGAATTGCAAGGCCAGTTGTCTTCATGAGTTCGGCAATCAGCTCGTCACCGGTCATTCCAGGCATGTTCAGATCGCAAAACATGAGATCGAATGGGAGCCCCCCCTGAAGTAGTCGCAAGGCTTCCTGGCCATCCGTCGCTTCGACGATTTCATTCGCCTGCACCTTTGCCATGCTGAGCGACTTACGCAGTACCATCCGCATCATTGCGGAGTCATCTAGCACAAGAATTCTTCCAATTGCGATCATTGCTTTGGGCTCCCGAGTAAAATAAATGTGCTTAAATCGTGTTTATACGTGTAAGATAGTCGCGAAGGTAAAACAGGTATGGAATGTGTGTCATTCATTTCCACGGCTCCTTACTGGTTGGTACAAGACATGTCGAACTTGTTCTTTAGATATGATCACCGAACCCGAACCAACTTCGACGGACATCGTTCTTGGTTGATCTCCGCCGACATCTTCTGCAGTGATCAATAGATTGTTTTTCCACATCAGTTTTCGAAAAACCGCGTGGTTGCGTTGTGCTATTTTGAAGACGGTTTCTGAGCTCCTGAATTGAGCACCGCCAGCGACGCAGATCGCGATGTTTTCGAGACTAGCTCCACTGCTCTGCATTTTCTGCAAAAGTAAGCTGACACCGGTATCAACGTACCTCGCCGGGTTTCGAGTTGGCTGTACCGGATCCTCCAGACTCAAGGGCAATTGGCAATGGACCAGGCCTGCAATCGAACGCATAAAATCATAAGCAACGACACCAAGGCACGGGCCCAACGCATAGGTGATGATGGAATTACCTAAGGCACTGCTCACTGCCAACTCGCCGATTCCGACTCTGGTAAGACTCATTCGGTCCCCTTTTGGTAAACCGTTGGTTGAACGATTTGAAAGCTGTTTTGTAAGCCCGACAAATTTTCAGAGTGGCCGACAAGGAAATATCCGTTTGAGCGAAGCAAGCGATGTGCCTCGGAAACAATCTGCGACCGCACTACATTGTCAAAATAAATCATGACATTGCGACAAAGGATGGTGTCGAACGGTCCTTGCATCGGATAGGGTGTTTCGGACAGGTTGATTCGTCGAAACGTGACCATCGAGCGTATGGAATCAACAACTTGAAACTCGCCTGCATTGGTTGTTTTGCGAAAGTACTTCTTGATCCATTCCTCAGGAACACTTTCAAGCTCCTTTGTGGGATAGACTCCTGCTTCGGCCTTGCGGAGAATCTGCGTTGAAATATCAGTCGCAAGAATCTTTACCTGAGATGGAGATGCGTTTTTTGCCCGCGCCGCTTCCTGTGCAACCATCGCCAGCGTATAGGGCTCCTGTCCACTGGAACAAGCTGCAGACCAAAACTTGACAGCCTTTGGGCCGTGACGCCAAGTTTCGAGGAGCATTGCACGAACGAGTTCGAAGTGGACCGATTCTCGCAGGAACGACGTCACGTTAGTGCTCATCATATCGATCAAGTGAGTTAGCTCGTCGATAGATTTCTCGGCATCTATGTAATCGTAGTATTCGGATTCGCCGCTTAATTCCAATTCTCGGATACGCTTGGCAAGTCGGCTGCTGACGAGTGCTTCCTTTCCGGAGCTCAAGTCGATCCCGCTATGCTCGTAGATTAACTTTTTGAATTTTTGAAAGGTTTCGTTTTTCATGATATTTTGTGAAGTCGACGAGAATTATGACAAAAACGAATGGAAAATACTCATTGCCTCGCCGAACGCCTGGTAGCTACCGATCGCAAAGGCCGTCGCCTTTGCGATCGAAAAACTGTTCGTTCCCGAAGCGTCTCACAATGCGATCGATGGGAAGCTATTCCCTATCTTTAGAAACCACGAAAATCCTCATCGTCCAACGGTACAAGGACCTTCTTTTGCTCGGTCCTTGCGGATTGACTATTTTTGACGTTCACGTTTTTGCTATTCACACTCGGCTTGCGAGTGGAACGCTCGGTTGCTGTTTGGTTCGAAAAAGTGGCCGGTTCGGCCGAAGCTTTTTCATAGGTTGAGTGTGGCTTAGTTCGTGAGGAGGTCAGTTTGAATTCGGCCACGGTGTTGGCTAACGAGCTGGCCTGGGCGTTCAGCTCTTCACCGGCACTAGCGGACTCTTCGCTATTGGCGGCAGTTTCCTGTGTCAATTTGTCCAGATTGGTCAACGCGGAGTTGACTTGTTCGATTCCAGAAGCCTGCTGTTTGCTCGCTGCCGCGATCTCGCAAATGATATCGTTGACTTTGCGTGAGCCATCGTTGATCTGAATTAAAATCTCGCTCATTTCCGCCGTGATTCGCACGCCACCCTCGGAGTTCTTAACAGATTCTTCGATGAGATTCGCGGTGATCTTGGCGGCTTCTGCACTTCGTTGTGCTAGGTTACGAACTTCTTCAGCAACCACAGCGAACCCTTTGCCTGCGTCACCAGCGCGGGCTGCTTCGACGGCTGCATTGAGTGCCAACAGGTTTGTTTGAAACGCGATGTCATCGATCGTCTTAACGATCTTGGCCGTCGCGTCTGACGACTCTTTGATCTTAGCGATGGACTCACCCATTTTCGCCATTGCTTTGCCACCTCGTTCAACGGTCAACTGAGATTGTTCTGAAAGGGTTCGGCCCACTGCAGCATTGTCCGCATTTTGTTTCGTCGACGCGCTCATTTCTTCCATGCTTGCAGAAACGTCTGCCAGTGCACTCGCTTGTTGCGAAGCGCCGTGGGCAAGGCATTGACTGCCGTTAGCGATTTGGCTTGATGCGGCGTTCACTTGCTCCGCTCCGGTCGCAACTTGTGATAGACTTTCATTCAATCCATCGATAGCGATATTCAACGATTGCTTCATAGTATTGAAAGCACCAGAATAGTCGCCGTTCATTCGTGATTGCAGGTCGCGTTGTGAAACCTTGGATAAAACGCTTACTATTTCTTCGATGGGTGCGCTTACGGCATCCATCGTCGCATTCATTCCCTTGATAAGATCAGCAAACGTGCCTGGGAATTGGTTTGCATTAGAACGTTGGGTTAGATTTCCATTACGTGCAGCAGTCACCAATCCATCGAGCTCAACAATCGTTGCATTGAGCGTATCCACCACGGACTTGAAGCTTGCTCCGACTAAACCAACGCAGCATTGTGTCGATGTATCAACCTCAACGCTTAAGTCACCATAGGCAATTTGACGCGCCTGTAGCATCAACTTTTTGATTGGATGGGCGATGGTTCGTATCAGAACTATGTAGAAAAACAGGCTGATCACAATCACGCTAATGGTTGCACCAATAGCGATCCAAAACGCGTTGGCAAAAGCGTTGTTTGACGTTTGAATGGCTTTCTCGCTTTCGCGTTTACTGAGTTCACCCAAAGCGGCCATGTCAGCAACCGATTGCTCCATTAACGTTCCAGTTTCGGTCATGGTCAATTCGCAGGCCTTCGCTTTTTCATTTGAGCGCAAGAGCAGCAAAACCCTTTCGGAGCTTTCTGAATAGGATTTGTAGGAGTCGCGAATTTTCACACCCAAAGAGCGTTCTTCATCCAACGATGCCAATTCATCCATCGTTCTTAGGCAGTCGAGAATTTCATTTTTGCTAGTTTCCATTCTCGAATCGAACTTGGCAGTCTCTTTGTCGTCCGAATTGATGAGAGCGAGAAGAAGGCTTCGTCTATGAACAAGCAGACTCTCTTTTAAAAGACTGGTGTTCCTGGACGTCGGGAACCAATTGTTTGCAATTTCGTCGTTTGCGGCGTTCATTGATCGCATACTGACGATGCATAGGGTGAACCCGACGAGAGTGCAGAATGCAAGTGTTGCAAAACAGTACAGGAGTTTTGTGCCAATCAATAAGTTTCGAAAGTTTTTCATGTTTATGTGCTCTGAATCAAAGGTGGGTTTGTTTGTTTGTATTATTCGAGATGTCGGTTTAGGCTAATTGCAAGTTGTCGACTTCTTTGTCGATGACGGTGCTATGGTTGATTTCATTTTCCGAAAGTACGTTTTCGATTTCTAGAAGGATTGTGACAGCGTCTGTCGTCTTGGTCATTCCGAGAATAAAGTTTGTATCAAGGTCGCAACCAAGTGCAGGAGGCGGCCCAATATCTTCGGATCTAAAATTGAGCACTTCGGAAACATTGTCGACCAAAATGCCAACATCCGCAGATTGACCTTTTACATGCACATCGACGACAATAATGCAGGTTCGATCGGTGTTCTCCACGGCCTGCATTGCAAACTTGCGGCGCAGATCAATGACCGGTATGATCTTTCCCCGTAGATTGAGCACACCGCGAACAGACGGTGGAGCTTTGGGAACTGGAGTGATATTGATCCATCCCATGATTTCACGGACCTTTAGGATCTCGAGTCCAAACTGTTCCTTACCCAGACGAAAGGTTAGGTATTTGCCACCAAGTGACTCGGACCTATCTCTGCCTGATTGGATAGTGCTTTTGGTCGCAGGTTCCATAACTGCAGCATTCATTTTTCGTACCCTTCAAGTGAATAAATGTTAAAAATTGGATTCAAAACATGCTTGCGGATAGCTTGTCCGAAATCCTTCAGTTTTTGCCTCGAGATTGTGCGATGATGCAATGAACATCCAGGATGATGCCAATTTGACCATCGGGCATAATCGCTCCCCCCGCTACTCCCTTGCAACCTTCCATATTGTGTCCCAGCTGCTTAATAACAACTTGCTGTTGACCAAGTACTTCGTCCACAACTAGCGCAACCGTGTGAGGTCCATCTTGAACCACTACTATGATTCCCTTATCGGTTGCTTCGACTACGATTGGAAGACCCAACGCTTTGTCGAGACGAATGAGCTGGACGTTTTGATCGCGAACGGTCAGAATCGAATATTTGTTCGCGATCGTTGAGATTTGAGCGCCACTGAATTGGATTAATTCCGTAACGCTCAAGGTAGGCACGACATAGCGTCCGGAACCTACGCGGACAACCAATCCATCGATGACAGCCAGAGTTAGAGGCAAGCGGATCGTAAAGCACGATCCGTGCCCCAGCGTTGTATTAATATCAACACTGCCTCTCAATGCTTGGATGTTTCGGCGTACGACATCCATCCCAACACCTCTTCCAGAGACGTCGGTGACTTTATCGGCGGTGGAAAATCCAGGTTCGAAAATAAGTGCGAAAATTTCACTTTCGCTCAGATTTGCATCCTCATTGACGAGCTTTTGATGTTTTGCTTTTGCGAGGATGCGTTCGGCGTTGAGTCCGCGACCATCGTCTTGAATTTCAATATGAATGTTTCCGCTCTGATGAAAGGCTCGCAGCACGACCTTTCCCCGGGGTGGCTTTCCATTTACAACTCGTTCTTCAGATGATGCCTCGATACCGTGATCAATCGCATTTCTAACCATATGCATCAACGGATCGCCGATCGCATCGACGAACGTTTTATCCAGTTCGGTGTTTTCACCTTCGACGATGAAGTCGACTGGCTTGTCGAGCTTCCGCATAAGATCGCGAGCGACTCGTGTCATCTTTTGGAAGGTCGATCGTAACGGAACCATTCGCAATGACAAACCAAGTTCCTGAAGTGTCCTTGTTATACGATTGAGCTGAGCCATGTTTCTCAACTTAGCAGGTAGCGAGGCCGGATCCTTAGATGGATTTGTGGCATCTTGCCGAGCCATCGATTCGGCGATCACCAATTCTCCGATCAATTCCACTAGCAGATCGAGACGTCCTCGATCCACGCGAAGGGTTTCATTCGCATTCTGTGACTTGTCTTGCTTGGTTTCTGCTTCGTCTTTAATAGCATTGGTTCGAGTCTTGCGTTCAAGCATGGATGGACATTCTTCATCCTCAAAGAAATCAGAGGGGTCCGTGTTTGGAATTGGATCCGATGAGGGGGATGGCTTAGAGGAAGCATCGGTCGTCGATACTTCAGGCGAGGCCGATGAAGTCGCCGCGGCGTTAAATTGCTGGGCGATTACGGACAGGCATTGACGCAGGTGAGCCGTCTTTTGAATAAGGTCGGAAGTTGGAGTACCAAAGATGGAGTTATTGAGCGATTGGAGCAACGATCGCATCAACACTGAGCTCTCGAGTATCAGATCAAAATTTTGACCATTCAGTTTTAGGTAACCGTCGCGGCAAAGTGAAAGCAAGGTTTCAGCATCATGAGCCAGATTGCCGAGTAAAGGATCAATTTTAAGAAAGCCCGCGTTTCCCTTGATCGTATGGAATGCGCGAAACAGCGCATTAATGGCTTTTGAGTTTTCCGGATCCGATTCAAGAATCAGAAGTTGGTATTCAGCTGTCTCCAACTGCTCTTCCGACTCCACCTTAAAAGCAGCCAAAAGCTCGTCATCAAATTCGTCATTGCTGTTAAGCGAAACGGCTTCCTGCTTGATGTCTGGGGCCGATTGGTTCGTAGATGCATAACCTGGTGACACTTCGATTTCCCTTATTGAGCGACGGAACATTAATGGATTGAGAGAAAAACATTAATGTCTTTTGCCACGTCGACAACTTTTTGATGGTTAATTTGGCGAAGATATATGCCTTGGGAAGTCTGTGATCGCAACAGAAAAAAAATGAAAATTATTTCCGTGAGCCAATCGGCAAGCTAAATTGATCAATTTTGGAATTGATGATCAATTCCTCGCTGCTGGACGGTTTCAAAACTGATCAAAACTGATCAAACCGATCAGAATTAGCCACTTCGCTATTCCAGCGTTTTGCCGTTAACTCGACGTGCCGCCAAACCGATGGTATTGACGAGGCCCGCTGCTGTTTTGTCTAAAGTTGGTGATTCCGTTTTTGTGCTGATGACCATTTCCGATTTGATCTGATGCGACTGGCAAGCCCATGAAAAACGAACTGTTGACTGTTCAAGAAGCTGCAACCGTTGTTGGCGTGAGCAAGTCCACTTTAAAACGCATGTGTGAGCGCGAATCGATTCCAATCGTTCGCACGCCAGGTGGGCACCGACGCATCGACAAAATGGATCTGAATCGTGTTGCAACGCGGCATCAGCTACTTCGGCAGGCCAACATCTTAAAGACGGCGATTGTCACACAGGCTTCTGCAGACGAGATTCTGTCCAATTTGCTTGAAGGCAACGCGATGGAGGTCGCCAACCTCCTTTCCAGATCGGAAAGCACCGTTTTCGAATTAGTTCAGGCCCTCGAAGATTGCTTGGTCTGTGCGCTTTGGAACGTAGGTGAAATGTGGAGAGACAAGAGAATAGACATCTATCAAGAGCATATTTGCACTAACACGGCATTGACAGCCATGGATTATTTGCGTCAGCAGTTACAGGTTGACTCATTGACTGCCGGAATTGCCGTAGGCGGTTCCCTGTCTCCCAGCATAGAAACCCTTACTTCGAAACTTGTAGGGCTGAGTCTAGAACTCATTGGAATGAGAGCGGTTGATTTGGGTGGTTTGTTGCCACCGGAATCATTGGCACAAGCTGCGCGGGACTTGCAAGCATCCGTGGTATGGGTGACACATACTCATGTTTGCGACGTTGAGTTGTTGCTGGGAAGCCACCAAGTGTTGAGGGAAAAACTGCCTGTCGAGACACGGGTCATTATTGGAGGGGGGGCATTGTCGCCCGCTTTGCGACGAAGTTTGCACTGGTGCGAATACTTCGAGACGATATCCCAAATGGTCCACAGTGAAATGAATCGCATCACAGCTAAGGCGTCGGAAGACAATTTCCGGAACGGCTCTTCGGTTGCTTCGCACAATTGATTTCTGCCCCGACACATTCCGGGGCACGTAAACTAAATTCCCATGTTGCTTAGTTTTTAAAGCAGCGGCCAGCGAATAAAATCAGCTGGCGTTTTTTGCTTTTTCACAAACCTATTTGTCGATTAGACCCGTGAATCATGAGATCGCGCAAACTGGTTTTTGCTTCGCTTGTTGCATTAACGTTGAGCCAAAGAGTTGATGCACAAGACACCTACTACTCGCCGCCGTTTGGTTCTGGCTTCGCTAATGTTCCCGAACAATCTCAACCGCAGAACGTTTTCGCAACATTACTATCCGACAACGAACCTGCCACCATTGAGGAGCTTACCGCGCGCCTCAACGCCCTCGAAGCTAAGGAGGCCGCCACCGAGCCCGAACTAAAAAAACTCTTGGATGCCAAGAAGTCTGCAGCCGAAAAGTTCAAGTACCCTAACGTTGCCCTCAGCGGATTCTTTCAAGCCGACTCCGTTAGCTTCAATCAACCGGAGTCCAGTCGCGACGCCTACGGTATCATTGAAAGTGGAGCTGCTTTCCGCCGAGCAAGACTTGGTGCCAAGGGAGCTGTAACCGATCGTATGGATTACTTTCTACAATTGGACTTTGGGTTTTTTGGACGACCGACGTTCACGGACCTATGGGCTGACTTCAAGGAAGTCGGACCGTTAGGAACCGTCCGTGTTGGTCAATGGAAACAACCGTTTGGATTGGAAGTAGTAAGCAGTATTCGGTATACGACTTTCATGGAGCGTTCCTCCCTGTTTCAAAGATTCACTCCGTTCCGACATATTGGTGTCGGTTTCTACAACAACTCGGAAGATTTGAATTGGACATGGGCCGCCTCTTACTTCCGTACTGGTCAAGATCAATTCGGTGGCTCGCTTAGTACCGACGGTGGTAATGGTGCAGCTGGTCGATTGACACACTTGCTCTGGCACGAAGGCCCCAAAGGAGAAGACTACTTACATCTGGGGGCTGGGTACTTTCTCAATGCTCCCCCAAATGAAAGCGTTCGTTTTCGTAGCGTGCCTGAGATTTTCGTCGGCGAGTTTGTGGTGCCAGCGGGTACTCCTAATGGAACGAGCGGACAGCCAGTCCCCTCAGTTGCCAACGGTACGCCTTTCTTTGTCGACACAGGAACCATCAGCTCCAGTTTGACACAGACTTTTGGCTTGGAGTCTATGTGGGTTCGCGGTCCACTTTCGTGGCAATCTGAAGCGATGGGTTGCTTTGTAGACTCGACGGCAGCCGAAAACGCTTTTCTCAATGGAGCCTACTCCCAAATCGGCTTCTTTCTCACGGGCGAGCACCGCCCTTACGATCGCAAAGCTGGAGCAATAGATCGCGTGCTTCCGTTTCATAGCGTTTCAAAGAGCTGTGGTGGATGGGGAGCTTGGGAAGTTGCAGGTCGTTGGTCCTACTTAGATCTAACGGACCAACAAATACAAGGCGGGATGATGCAAAACATGACGACAGGTCTGAATTGGTACGTCAATCCAAACTGCAAATGTGTGTTTAACTACATCCATTCCTGGGCGGATGCCAGACCTACTAGGAATGGCAATATTCTCTCAAACAACATGATCAGTTCGCAAACAGATGCCTACGCCATGCGATGTCAGTTGGATTTCTAAGCGCGGCTGGCCTTGCATTCTCGTTCCCTAACGCACCGGCGGAGGAAAAGGGGAGAGCTTCGACGGGGTCAGGCTTTGGGAGAGCTTCGACGGGGTCAGGCTTTGTGTTGAGTGTTCAGCTTCAAGGCATGCTCAACGTTAGTTGCTTTTGCTTTCCATGACCGGGACTGATCGTGCCGCGTCTGTGCCTGGCGGACTAGGTTTGACACGCTTCCCGTTCCGCTGATTCCAAAGAATGCACCGAGCTGGAGTTGGTAGACATCACGAACATACTTGCGGATCGTCGCAAACGAAGCATGACAGGCACCCTTGAGGAACCCGATGATGCTAGTCAATTCAGGTCCACACAAACCGGCTTTGCGAATATCTTCGGGA
>Ga0105051_10007420_pt1 | contig 11454 bp, 17 predicted proteins | sample FRY02_FD_78383 | JGI IMG/M metagenome (GOLD analysis project Ga0105051, IMG submission 78383) | Freshwater microbial communities from Lake Fryxell liftoff mats and glacier meltwater in Antarctica - FRY-02 (megahit assembly) | ecosystem: Environmental > Aquatic > Freshwater > Ice > Glacier...
CCTTGCATTCATGCGTGAAACCATCCCGCAGGAATGGACGAAATTCCGCGACAAGGTGTCAGACAACTTCCGCGTCGTAACCCACGAGAACTTTCGGGTTTTGGAGTAGAAGCTGTATATATGTTTAAACCATTGTAAAAATTCAGTATGTTTTTATCCCACGCGTGAACCTCACTCCGCCAGCTCCCACCCGTCCGGGTAAAAGTCATGCTTCAACGCTATCGTCGTCGCAGCCCGTTCCTGCAGCCAGATCGCCTCGGGCGTCACAGGCATCGGCCCATAGCTCGCGATCAGCGTCACCCCATCCTCCAGGCGCCGGGTAGCAAACCCTTCGGCCTTCAACGCCTTTTCCAACGACCCCCAGTTGGCGTCCATCTCTTCAATGAAGAAGATGAAATCCACCACCGCCTCTTTGGGCAGCTTTACCCCCTTAGACTGTGCGAAGGTCGCATAGGTGTCTTTGCGCTGCGATTCATAGTTATGTAACATCTTAACCCCTCAATCCCTTCGCCAGCCTGTTCTGCCATTCGACCACGCGCGGCAAGTCGATCGTCAGCATCTGCCCATCGTCCACCACCTGCCGTCCTTCGACGAACAGATCGCGCACCCGCACCGGCCCTGTAAGCAGCAGCGCCACCGGGTCCCATGACCCTGCTGCCTCTACCCCGCTTACATTCCACACCGCGACGTCCCCGCGCAACCCCACCTCCAGCGCCCCGCAGTCCTGCCGCCCCAAAACCTGCGCGCCGCCCAGCGTGGCAATCTCCAACGTCTCCCGCGCACTCATCGCATTTGCCCTCCGGCTGACCCGCTGCAACAGCATCGCCATCCGCGCATGGCCGATCAGACTGCCTGTATCGTTGGATGCCGACCCATCTACCCCCAACCCAACCTTCACCCCCCGGTCGCGCATTGCCCACACCGGCGCAATCCCCGACCCCAACCGTCAGTTCAAGCATGGACAATGCGCCACCCCAGTGCCCGACCCGGCAAACAGATCAATCTCGGCCCCGTTCAGCTTGACGCAATGCGCGTGCCACACGTCTGGCCCTGCCCACCCCAAACCTTCGGCATATTCCCCCGGCAGACAGCCAAACCGGCCCAGAGAATAGGTGATGTCCTTGTCGTTCTCGGCCAAATGGGTGTGCAGCTTCACCCCCTGTCGCGCGCCAGCAGCGCCGTCTCGCGCATCAGATCGCGGCTGACCGAAAACGGCGAACAGGGCGCCAGACCGACCCGCACCATCGCGCCCGCGTCGGGATCATGAAATGCGTCCACCACACTGACCATATCCTTCAGAATGGCCGCCTCCCGCTCTACCAGACTGTCCGGTGGCAACCCCCCCGAACTTTCCCCGATGCTCATCGCCCCCCGTGGTGGATGAAAACGCAAGCCGACCTCGACCGCCGCCGCGATCGTGTCGTCCAACCGCGCGCCGCCCGGATACAGATGATCCGACGTCATGGTGCACCCAGACAGCACCAATTCTGCCAATCCGATCTGTGCCGACACAAACATCTCCTCAGGCCCGAACCGTGCCCAGATCGGAAAAAGCGTCTTCAACCAGCCAAACAGCAGCGCGTCCTGTCCCTCCGGCACGGCCCGCGTCAGGGTCTAAAAGGTGGTGATGCGTGTTCACCAAGCCGGGCGTCACCACACAGCCTGCGGCCTCGACAACGCGGCCCGTGGTGATCAACCCCATCCCAATCCCGGCAATCACCCCATCGCGGATCAGGACATCGGCCCCTGCCATCTCTTCGCGCCGGGTGTTCATCGTGACCACGGCCACTGCCCCCCGGATCAGCACCTCCGCCATCTCAGCCTCCTGTGCTGCCGGCCACGCTATGCCGCCCGGTGCGCCGTGCAAGCCTATCTGTATAGAAACAGTTTATAACCAGCTTTGCCAACCGGAACACCAGCGCCGCTCTGGGCGCATGACGGCGTTTGACGCACTCACCGACGGCCCAAGGACCACACCCCCAAAAGTAGAACCGATCGGAACTGATCCTCACGAAAGGCACCAGAATGTCTTTCCAGACCTATTCGTCGAGGGCGAGCCGAAGGCAGGGGGCGCAACGCCCCTGATTTTCCGCAGAAAAATCGTTATTGGTTCAACAAGGCCAGAGCTTCGGCATGGATCGCCCGGTTGGCCGCCGCAACCACCCGTCCCCCGTCGGGGCAAGGCCGCCCCTGCCAGTCGGTCACGATCCCGCCCGCCGCCTCGATCACCGCAATCGGGGCCTGCACGTCATAGGCCTTCAGGCCCGCCTCGATCACCAGATCAACCTGTCCAGCGGCGAGCAGGGCGTAACCGTAGCAATCCATCCCATAGCGAACAAGCCGCGCTAACGGGGCGACGCGACGGAAGGCAGCCCCCTCTTCCTCTGTGCCGACCTCGGGAAAGGTGGTCAGCATGATAGCCTCGGACAATGGCCGTGCAGGGCGGCACAGCAACGTGCGCGCGCCCATCGGCCCGACCATCTGCGCCCGACCGAAGCCACCCTCGAACCGCTCGCCGATATAGGGCTGGTCGATGATCCCATAGATCGGACCGCCCGCATCACGCACCGAAATCAGCACCCCCCATGTGGGCGTGCCCGCCAGATAGCCGCGCGTGCCGTCGATCGGGTCCAGCACCCAAGTCAGTCCAGAGGTGCCTTCAACCGGGCCGAACTCCTCGCCCAGAACCCCGTCATTCGGGCGGCGACGGGCCAGAATAGCGCGCATCCGTTCCTCGGACAGCCGATCTGCCACCGTCACAGGATCGAATCTGTTGGTTTCCTTGGTCTCGGCGCTCAGACCGGGGCTGCGAAAATGCAGAAGCGTCGCTTCCCGCGCCGCCTCTGCCAATTCCGCTGCCGTTGCAATGATGTCATCCGCATCTTGCCGCATCATCCTGCACCGCCTTGCCTGTCAGGAGCGTGTTGCTCCCAAGTCGCCCCGTCGCTATTCGCCTGGGGCAGACAGGTCAAGCGGGCCGTCCTTTCAAGCGGCGTCTGACAACACCCGTGCCAGATCGAACAGACGGCGGCGCTGTGCCTCGGGGATCGCGTAATACGACCGCACCAGTTCCAGTGCCTCTTTGTCGGCCAGAATATCGCCACCGGTTTGCAGCGTGCCCGAAGCCTCGTTCAGGCCCTCGAAGAAAAAGCTGATCGTCACGCCCAAAGCCTCGGCCACGTCCCAGAGACGCGACGCGCTGACCCGGTTCATCCCCGTTTCATACTTTTGAATCTGCTGAAACTTGATACCCACCTTGTCGGCAAGCTGCTGTTGGGTCATCCCCACCATCCAGCGCCGATGCCGAATGCGTTTGCCCACATGCGCGTCCACAGGGTGTTTCATCGATACTCTCCAAAATTAACCAGGCCTGTTTTATCCCTACCCTTTATAAGCAAGAACCATGCCAAAACAGGGGAGCGAGAGGGCTCAAAGGACATATTGCAGGCAACTTGGGAAAACCTGTCTTTTTGGATATGTCCAATTATACAGGTGAACAAGAAAACTGCCTGTGGTTGTCAAAATCGCTCAACGCGATTTCTTTGCAAGAGCCACTCGCCCGAGACGCTCTTTTCTTTTTGCATTGCATTTTGCGAAAAAATCTCACTGATGATTGCATTTTGCAAAAAATTCTTGCTGGGAAGAACGTTCAGCTCACGCTATGCTTGCAGTAACCAGAAAATTTTTTCTGTTCCAGATGAGGTCACCTTGCGACATTGGCAGATAACAGCCCTCGGCGAGGACCCAGTGCTCGCACAACGCGCAGATCCTGTCCCGGGTCCGGGCCAGGTGTTGGTAAGGGTCGCGGCCTGTGGGCTCAACTTTGCCGATCTGCTGATGGTCGAGGGCCGCTATCAGGAAAGCCGCACCCCACCGTTTACCATGGGTCTTGAATGTGCGGGGACCGTTGCGGCCCTCGGTCCCGGCACCGACGGGCACGCCATCGGCACCCGGATTCTGGCCTTTGCGCCCGGCGCGATGGCCGAGGCGCTGTGCCTGCCGGCAGATCATCTGGTGCCCATTCCCGACAGCATGAGCTTTGCGCAAGCGGCAAGGTTTCCGGTCGCTTACGGCACCAGCCATCTGGCGCTGGACCATCGCGCGCACCTGCAACCCGGCGAGACGCTGCTGGTCACTGGGGCCTCGGGCGGTGTGGGGCTGACGGCGGTGGAACTTGGCACGCGGATGGGCGCGCGGGTCATCGCGATGGCGCGTGGGGCCGACAAGCTGGCCATCGCCCACACAGCCGGGGCGCATGAGCTGATCGACAGCGAAACGCCCGACCTCAAGACCGTCTTGCGCGCGCTTGGCGGCTGCGATGTGGTCTATGATACGGTTGGCGGTGCGCTTTTCGATCCCACGTTGCGCAGCTTGCGCCCCGAAGGGCGCTATCTGGCCATCGGGTTTGCCAGCGGCACCGTGCCGCAAGTTCCGGCCAACCTTTTGTTGGTCAAGAACCTTTCGGTGATCGGCCTTTACTGGGGCGGCTATCTGACATTCCGGCCGCAGGTCCTGACACAAAGCCTGTCTACCTTGCTGGACTGGTTCGTAGCGGGCCACCTGCACCCCCATATCAGTCACACCTTGCCCTTCGACGCCTTGCCGAAGGGGCTGGACCTGCTGCGCAACCGTGCGGCCACCGGCAAGATCGTGCTTACGATGCCATAGCCTCGATGGGCCCGCGCACCGACCGCACCGCATAAGCGCGCAGGATCAACGTCGCCAACGCTTCGACAGCCACAGAATGCACCGGGTCCGCCACATACATGTTGACCTTGATCCGTCCCAGTTCGGGCAGCGCACCATGGTGGCTGATCTGCTCCATATAAGGCGGCTCTGACCCTGCAAGCACGGTATGCACCGCGAGATCGGCGCTGATGGTCGCCTCGACGGCACGGGTACTGTCGCTTTCAACCGCCATCTCCCATGCGATCCCCGCATCATCCAGCGCCGCCTGCACACCTTGCCGGAAAATGCAGTTCGTCTCATGCGCCAGTCGCAACGGGCGCTGCCGCCACGCCGTCCCGCCCGGCGCGCCGATCCAGACCAGCGGCACATCGGCCAGCGTCTCGCCCCCCTGCTCCACCGTATCTTCGGTGGTCAGGATGATGTCGCATTCGCCCCGCGCAAACTGCGCCTTCAACGTCCGGGTGAAGGCCGAAATCAGTTGAATCCGCATCTTGGGAAAATCCTTGGCGAACTGCTGCATGACCTGCGGAATGGCTGGATAGACCAGATCATGCGGCACACCCAGGACCACCTCGCCCTGATGCGCGGCCTGCGTCAGGCGCCCGAACACCTCGTCGTTCAACGCCAGCATCCGCCGCGCATAGCCCAGCAACTGCTCGCCTGCGGCCGTAAGCGCCACCTTGCGGCCAGACCGGTCCAGCAAATCAAGGTCAAGCATGTCCTCCAGCCGCTTGATCTGCATCGACACCGCAGACTGCGTCAGGTTCAAGAACCCCGCCGCCCGCGTCACCCCGCCCGCATCGGCGATGGCCACGAAAGACCGCAACGAAGTTATGTCGAGATTGCGAGCCATATCACAATTCCTGATGCCAGAAGTCAAAACCATTCATTTCAAGAATAACTCCGATTCGGGTATAAGGATCAAGTGATTTGATGGCGCAGATCGCCCAATCACCGACGACGATGAAACCCTGAAAGGAAAGACCATGTTCGCCTCGCTTCACACCTCCACGCTGACGGTTCGTCGCGTGCAGTCGCGCGGCATTTTTGACGGGCTGTTCGCAAAACTGCGGCTGGCTTACCAAGTCCATACCCAGCGCCAGAAACTAGCTGTTCTGGATGATGCCGCCCTCGCTGATATCGGCTTGTCTCGTGCCGAGGCGCTGGCAGAGGCCAGCCGATCGCTGTGGGACGTGCCTGCCAACTGGCGCTGCTGATCGCGACTTATAAAAAGCCTCCCATGTGGTTTCAGTTTCCTGACGAAAATCCTTGAAACCACACACAACAGTCCCAATATTGCTTCCATACGGCAGCGCGGGCCCCCGCGCTGACCTTTGGTCAAACAGGAGGCTCACAATGGCTGAATACCAGAATATCCGCACGGCGGGGGTTGGCACCCGTTCAGATGCGGTAGACGCAGGTCTGCGCGCTCACATGAACAAGGTCTACGGCCTGATGTCCGTAGGGATGTTGCTGACGGGTGGTGTTGCATGGGCTGTCGGGACGAACGATACGCTGTTGCAGGCGATCTTTGCCACCCCGCTGAAATGGCTGGTCATGTTTGCGCCGCTGATCATGGTGATCGCCTTCAGCGCGATGATCAATCGCCTGTCGGTCGGGGCCGCACAACTGTTCTTTTACGTCTACGCCGCCTTGATGGGTTTGTCTCTGTCGTTCATCTTCGCGGTCTATACCGGCACCTCGATCGCACAAACCTTCCTCGTGACGTCAATCGCCTTCGCCAGCCTGTCTCTCTACGGCTACACGACGAAGAAAGATCTGTCGGCGCTGAGGACGTTCCTGATCATGGGCGTCGTGGGTCTTTTGATCGCCATGGTGGTAAACATCTTCCTTGCATCCTCGGCTTTGGCTTTCGCGATTTCGGCCATCGGTGTGCTAATTTTCGCGGGTCTGACCGCCTACGACACGCAGAAGATCAAGAACACCTACCTTGAGCATGCCGCGAAGGGCGACCAGGAATGGCTGGGCAAAGCTGCCGTGATGGGTGCGCTAAACCTGTATCTGGACTTCATCAACATGTTCATGTTCATGCTGAGTTTCCTCGGTAATCGCCAGTGATCGCAAGCACATAACAGACAAAAGGCTGGGGGAAACCCCGGCCCTTTTCTTATGACTGGCCCTTTTGCTACACATCGCATAGCATCCGCATTGCGGAAAAACCGATGCGGGGCTGCAATGGCATCTCGACTTCACCCACCGTCACAAAGCCGATAGCGGTGTAAAACGGCACCGCAATGCGGATCAAAAGCAATGCAGTCGGCGGATGCCCGCGTCCTTGGCCTGTGCCATCGCCCGCCCCATCAGGCCGCGCAAGGCCCCACCGCGCCAGACGATCAATCATCACCACATGGTGCATGTGCGCGAGCCCTGCCGCTACGCCGCCATACTCCTGCACTGGGGTTCAATCACCTGCCCCCACAACCGGGGGCTTTGCCCTGCAGAGCGACCCGATAGCTGCCAGACACCCCCAAGCCGCGCGCAAAGATGATCGGCAAGGCGGTGACCAGCTGCGACGCCGGATAATCCGGCTTCTACAACTGCGGATAAGCCTTCACGAGCAGCGCTTCTGTGCCAGCCAGATCGCCGCACCGGGCAACCCGAAACGTGATCTCATCCCCACCCCGATTTTGCCCGTCCACATCATTCCCGGAAATGCAAAAGGCCGCGCAATCTGCACGGCCCTGACACGATCTTTGGCTGGAAGACCCTACTTGATCTTGCCTTCCTTGTATTCGACATGCTGACGCTTGACCGGATCATATTTGTTCGCGGTCATCTTTTCGGTCATCGTGCGCGCGTTCTTCTTGGTCACATAAAAGTGCCCGGTGCCTGCCGTCGAGTTCAGACGGATCTTGATCGTCGCCGGTTTGGCCATAGTCTCTGTCTCCTGCCGCCCGGATGCCAACGGCCCCGGTGAAATCATGAAGCCCGCATTTTACGCATGGACTGGCCAAAGTCAACAGCCAAACATCACAGCCGTTTCATCTGTTCCTAAATATCTCCGCCGGAGGCCCGTCTGCGCGTGATGCGCAGACCAGACAGGTCTTGCCGCCCCTTGGGCGGCTCCGATTGACAGGGATAGATTGCGCGGATGGCCTGTAAGCCGGATTCTGTCCCAAGGGCTTCCTTGCGGTTGCCCCCTTGGATGACCATTCCTCTGCCGCACCTGTTGCCAGGGCGGTCAAGCTGCCAACCCGGGCCTCTGGGCTGAAGCGTCCCTGTGGCGGTTTCCTTTCGGACCAGTCCCACGCAAGGCCCCTATTCGGCATTGCTCCGGGTGGGGCTTGCCGTGCCGTCCCGGTTGCCCGGTCCGCGGTGGGCTCTTACCCCACCGTTTCACCATCACCGCACTTTGCCGAAGGCGAACCCTCGTTACCGCTGCAGCAGACTCTTCTCTGTGGCGCTTTCCCTGGGGTTGCCCCCGCCGGGCATTACCCGGCACCCTTGCTTCATGGAGTCCGGACTTTCCTCGAAGGTTCCCCCCCGCGGTCATCCAGCCATCCGCACAATGGGCGTCTATGCCCGACGGGCCGGCCCGTCAAGCGGTGCCGCTTCTGCCAATCCCGCAGCCATCGCCCGGTCAGTGTCATCCAGCGGCCCACAGGCCCAAGGTCGAAATCGCAGCCGAAACGCGCCCAGCAGCACATCCGGGGCCGCCTCGGGATACCCAAACGCCAGCAAATCCGCCCGCAAATCCCCCGGCTCACCCAGTTTGGGCCAGACCGACAGCCCCGCCAGCGCCAACCTGCGCCAATCGAACCGCGCACCCGGATCGGTCTTGCGCCCCGGTGCCATGTCGGAATGACCGATCACATCCGCTGGTCCAATACCCCAGCGGGCGCAGGTCCCCGCCAACATCGCCTCCAGCGCGGCCATCTGCGGCTCCGGAAACGGCTGTGCGCCGGTGTTGACGAGTTCGACCCCGACAGAGCGCGAGTTGACGTCGTCCTGCCCGCGCCATGACCCTGCGCCCGCATGCCACGCGCGCATTTCTTCGGGCACCAGCGCTTCAACCTCTCCCGTCGCAGAGATAAGCCAATGCGCAGACACTTCTGCCGCCGGATCGCACAACCGGGCACGGGCGGCGGCGCAACTGGTCATCGCGGTATAATGGATCACGATCAGGGAGGGCCGCAAACCGCCCCGCCGCTCGCCATAGTTGGGCGAGGGTGACACAGTCGCAGAAGGCAGAGTCACTGCAACGCGGTGCGGAACGGGCGCGGGTCCCACGAACAGGCAAACCCGTCGCCATCTGGGTCCAGCCCCTTGCGGTCGCGGTCCGGTCCACCAAGTTCCAGAAACGCCTCTTGCGCGATATCGGGCGAGCCATACTTGGCACAGGCTGCGGCTGAATTGTTGCCACGTCCCGACCGAGAATACAGCGCTACCCCCGGCGCGTTGTTGGTTGCCAGCGCATAGGCCACGATGTTCGGCCCGGTATCTCCGGGGCGAACAGGCAAGGCTCCGGGCTGGACCACGACGTATTGCGATCGGTTGAGCTCGATCCGGGCTGCATCGCTTTCGATGGTTTCGCGCGCCGACACCGCATCGAAATCGTTTTCATCCGAAATCCTTGCAGAATTGCCTGCAACCTCGCCAAACTCTTCCTTGATCCCCGCCGGGGCATTTCCGCGCGGGCGCTCGCCTTCGATGGGCGAGTAGGTGGTCGTAGTGGTCGGAAGCTGCGTCGTCGCCGTGGTGGTCGCCACCCCGTCGGCGCGGTCGATGGCTGCGGCGGCACTATCGGTCGAAAAGCCTGACACCGGGCCGGTTTGCGGGCCGGTTGGCAGCAGAATGGCCGTAGGCTGGCTCAACACCGCCGTCGCCTGCACCTCGCGCTCGCGCAGATAGCTGTTGTAGTCCTGAAACCCGACACCAGATTCCGGGACCTGCGGCGCACAAGCGGCAAGACCCGTCAAAGCTACGATCAGCAAGCCTGTGCGCATGGTGTTCTGCCTCAACGAAATCTCCACTTTTTCGCCCGCTACCACCATTTATCGGCCTTTGCCACAAACCCCGCTGCGGATTCGAGCACATAGGCGTGATTAAGCAAGTCTGCCTCGCCCCAAGGCCGCCCAATCAGCTGCAGCCCCAAGGGCAGCCCCTGTCGGTCCAGTCCCACCGGAACCGCAATGCCGGGCAGCCCTGCCAGATTGACCGTGACCGTGAACACGTCGTTCAGATACATTTGCACCGGATCGGCGCTTGCCATCTCGCCCAGGCCAAAGGCGCTCGACGGGGTGGCAGGCGTCAGGACCGCGTCGATCCCGTCGGCAAATACCGTCTCGAAGTCGCGCTTGATAAGCGCGCGCACCCGACGCGCGCGGTTGTAGTAGGCGTCATAGAACCCGGCAGACAGCACATAGGTGCCGATCATCACCCGGCGCTGCACCTCGGGGCCAAAACCTTCGGCGCGGGTCTTTTCATACATCTCGGTGATGCCATCGCCCTGCGCCAGACGGGCACGGTGGCCATAACGCACCCCGTCATACCGCGCGAGGTTGCTGGACGCCTCGGCCGGAGCAATGACATAATAGGCGGGCAGCGCATATTTGGTGTGCGGCAGGCTGATATCGACAATCTCGGCCCCCGCATCCTTCATCATCCGGGTGCCGGTCGCCCACAACGCTTCAATCTCATCGGGCATGCCGTCCATCCGGTATTCTTTCGGAATCCCGATGCGCTTGCCCCGAATATCCCCGGTCAGCGCCGCTTCGAAATCCGGTACGGCGAGGTTGGCAGAGGTGCTGTCCTTGGGGTCATGCCCCGCCATTGCGCCCAGAAAGATCGCCCCATCCCGCACCGATTTCGTCATCGGTCCGGCCTGATCCAGACTGGAGGCAAAGGCCACGATGCCCCAGCGGCTGACCCGACCATAGGTCGGCTTGATTCCCACGATCCCGGTAAACGCGGCAGGCTGGCGGATCGACCCGCCCGTGTCGGTGCCGGTCGCGGCCAGGCAAAGATCCGCCGCCACCGCCGCAGCCGATCCGCCCGAAGACCCGCCGGGGGTCAGGGCCGTGTCATCATTCCCGCGCCGCCACGGATTGACCGCATTGCCATAGCATGACGTCTCGTTGCTGGACCCCATGGCAAACTCGTCCATGTTCAGCTTGCCCAGCATCACGGCACCCGCATCGAACAGCTTGGTCGTCACGGTCGATTCGTATTCAGGCTTGAAGCCACGCAAGATGTTAGACCCGGCCTGCGACGGCACACCTTTGGTGCAGAAAAGATCCTTGATCCCAAGCGGAATGCCGCACATTGCAGGCGCATCCCCAGAAGCGAGCCGCGCATCCGCGGCCCGTGCCTGCTCCAGTGCAATCTCGGGTGTCTTGTGAACAAAGGCGTTCAGCCCGTCGCCCGCATCCATCGCGGTCATACAAGCCATGGCCAGATCGACCGCACTCAGCTCGCCCTTGCGCAACGCATGCCGAGCGGCGGCGATTGTCAGTTGATTGGCGTTCATTCCACCACCTTCGGCACCGCAAAAAACCCTTCGCGCGCATCGGGCGCATTGGCAAGCACCCGTTCAGGATAGCCACCATCCGTCACCACATCCGCCCGCCGCGCCAGCCGCATCGGCGTGACCGATGTCATCGGCTCGACGCCCGTGACATCAACCTCGTTGAGCTGATCCATGAACCCCAAAATGCCCGACAAGTCTGCCGCGAGTGCCGGCAGATCAGCCTCTTGCACCCGGATGCGGGCCAGTTTTGCCACTTTGCGGGCGGTATCTGTATC
>Ga0105051_10007427_pt1 | contig 11442 bp, 6 predicted proteins | sample FRY02_FD_78383 | JGI IMG/M metagenome (GOLD analysis project Ga0105051, IMG submission 78383) | Freshwater microbial communities from Lake Fryxell liftoff mats and glacier meltwater in Antarctica - FRY-02 (megahit assembly) | ecosystem: Environmental > Aquatic > Freshwater > Ice > Glacier...
CGGGCAGTCTCGACGAACGTTGCTCCGCCGAGACTGCTTTTTGGACTCCCATTGGACGCAGGAGTAGATGCCTCAAAACCCCCCCCATTCTGGACAGATGCCACTAAAATCCGAGAAGAACCATTCAACTTGGTTTTATACTTCACTCGAGGATGCCACCAAGATGGCGTCGTTTATCCGTTTGATGATGCGGAGTTTGCCAACGGCTGGGATCACTTGGCGTTCAGCAGCGATTCTCGCCTTTTAGCCCCACGGGCTAATCAATCTGCCGGTATTTCTTGCCTGATTCCACATAGTTCAGCGCATTGCGTAAGATGTGTAACCGCTGCTCTTCACTCGTGTCACGAATCACCTTTCCCGGCACTCCAACGACAAGGCTATTCGGTGGAATCACTGCTCCCTCCGTCACCACGGCTCCGGCTCCGATAATCGAGCCCTCACCGATGACGGCTCCGTTCAGCACCACCGCGCGGATGCCGATCAAGACTCGTGACTGAATCGTGGCTCCATGCACTACCGCCGCGTGACCGATGGTTACTTCCTCACCAATCGAGCAGGGAAAACCAGGATCACAATGCACGACGGCGCCATCTTGAACATTCGATCGCTTCCCGATGGCAATGGTATCAACGTCCCCACGTAGCACGGCATTGAACCAGATGCTCACGTCTTCCTCGATAGATACATCGCCGCGCACGATCGCTCCTTCCGCAATAAATACGGAAGCGTGAATCAGTTCAGGTCGGTGTTTCGGTTCAACCTTTCGCATTGAAAAATCCTGCTGCTGGGCAATTTACAAACGTGGCTTTTCAGGCTTCGTCGGTGGTTGCCACGGCGCCACACCTTTGGCCGCCGTGACACGCTTGTAAACCTTGCCGCCGGCGGTGGTTGCGTAGAGTACATTCATCTCTTTCCCTGCGAAAACCATATTGGTAACGCGATCGTTGTCTGGTGGGGCGATGATGCCATGGCAGCGACCGGGTTGATCAAAGACTTGAATGCCCATCAACGATGCTACGTAAAGAAAACCGTCGTGAGTCATCGTTGCTCCATCGCCCCCGGTCTTCATTTCATCGACGGGAGAATGAACGAAGTGATAGGGCTGTCCGTGCTCGAGCGTTCCGTCATTGGCGATGCGGTAGGACCAGACATATCGGCCCTTTGAATCAACCACAAGCAAGAATCGATTGTCCGGCGTTGTGATCAATCCGTTGGGGCCTTCGATTCCCTCCGTGCCATCTCGCTTTGCAACCACGCGAGGTTCAGAGGCCGCTGCATCGGCACTTTGTGAAATCGCGAGATAGAGAATCTGCATGTTCTTGGGATCGGTCACATAAATGCCATGCGGAACGACGGTTAGGTCATTGCAAGACACTTGATCCGCAAGCACCGTCTGCTGGCCCTTGGGGTCGATCTTGATGATCTGCTGCTTTCGGCTTAACGCCACATACAAGTTGCCCGACGCGTCGAACATCATACCGCTTGCCCCGGGCAGGTTATCCACGAACCGTGACGCGGTACCGTTCTCGCCGATCTTCCAAATCTCTCCGTTGTTGACGCTGGTGAAATATATGTCTCCGCTTGGTGATATCGCGGGGCCTTCGGCGAAGCCGTGACCTTCGCTTACCAATTGCCAGTCTTCGCCTTTGACCAAGACTTTGGAGAGGTCATGGCGATCGGAAACGATTGCTTCGATCGGCTTGTCACGATCTTTCCACAACCAACGCAGCGCCTCCGGCAAGATCTCGCCGCCTTGTTTGCTGTTGTGTCCGCCGTCACCCCATCGATGATTGACGTCGTAACCCGCGTAAGTGAACGCGGAGAGCAAGTCTTGGTTTGCGATCCACCAATCACCACCGTAAATATTCAAGTCGCCCGAGCCGTCTTGCAGAAAAATCTTGATGGGCTTTGGTTCTGTTTTGCGAATCAAGGTGACATAGTTATCGCCGCCTCGAAGTCCGACAAAGGTTCCGATGGTGCTGAAGACTCGGCGGAATTGATCCGGTCGATGCCAGGCAACGCCAAACGCCGCAATCGCACCGCTGCTCGCACCGCCGATGCCGCGCAAATTGGGATCATCGGTGATCGCGTATTTTGACTGCACCAGCGGAATGATTTCTTCGACGATGAAGCGAGAATATCGATCGCTGACCGCGTCATATTCCAAACTGCGATTGAAGCGATCTTGTGCATCATCGCTGCCTGAGGGAACGGCGCCGGGCGTCACAAAGACGCCAATCGTCACGGGCATGGAACCGTCATGGATCAAATTATCGAAGACGGTCGGCACGCGCCATGCTCCCTCGCGGTTGGCGTAACCACTGCCGTCTTGAAAAACCATCAGGGCCGCGGGCTTGGCCGGGTCGTACTGCTTGGGAACATAGATTTGAATTTCACGCGTCGTGCCAGGAAACACTTTGCTCTCGGCAAATGTCATCTTGATGATGTCGCCCTGGGGGACTCCTGGTCTAACCATCGAGTCCTCGCCAAGCTTGTAATCATCGGCGGCCTGAATGGGTGAGCTGATGGCTGAAAGTACGACTGAAAAGAGCAAGCCGCTCAAATATTTATTCAATGTCAGTTTCATGGTGTCTCGCCGGATCGTCGGGTGGGTATGCTGGTGGGCCGACGACAATCATACACACCCAACACCACCATTCCCATGATCCCGTTACGCGACAACATTCCGCCGCATTCATTCCCGTATGTAAATTATGGCATCATCGCGCTGTGCACGCTGGCGTTCCTTGCACAGATGTCCGGGAATGGCGAAGGCGGCTCGATCGTCGAGCAGTACGGTATGGTCCCCATACGTTTGACGCGGCCCGACGAAGCCGCCGTGATGACAATTCAGGAAGCGGTCCAAACGCCGACGGGGATCGTAGTTCAAGAACGGGAGCATGTCCTAGCGGAGTCCGCGTTACCGCCTTGGATGACCTTGATCACGTGCATGTTTTTGCATGGCGGCATCATGCACTTCCTTGGCAACATGTGGTTCTTACATATCTTCGGTGACAATGTCGAAGACCGCTTTGGACATGTCGGATATGCCCTGATGTATCTCGGCACCGGTATTTTTGCGGGGCTAAGTCATTTAGTTACCAATTTGGCCTCACCGATACCAACGATCGGAGCCAGCGGCGCGATTGCGGGCGTGATGGGCGCCTATCTGGTGCTGTATCCGCATTCGCGGGTTCAAGCATTTTTGCCGCCGATTTTCAGTTTCGTATTGCCAGCGCCCGTTTTTCTGGGGATCTGGTTCGTCATGCAAACGTTCAATGGCATCTCTACTCTGGGGGCGAGCGCATCAACCGGCGTTGCCTGGTGGGCTCACAGCGGTGGATTCATTGCGGGCGTCATTGCCGCGTTCATGATTCGTAATACTGCGTTGGGAAGGCCCGCAGTGACGCAGCGACGTGCGTTTGCCAGCAGATAGATTGCCGTCGAATGATGGAACAGGTAACCACTTGTCTCACACGGACTTGCCGTTATCTTGCCTCGGTTTTTTCGGAACGACCTCTTCAACGGGCTTTGCTTGGGGTGGTCCCACGAGCATTTTTGCATGGCGCAAATCCCACAGTGTGACGATCCCGTTTGCATGTCCCGCCGCGATCCAGCGACCTCTTTTTTCAACCGCAACGCAGTTTGCAGAGCCGGCATTCGCGGATAGCCGCGTCATCTTTGGTTCATCGGCACGGAGGTCCCAAAGCGTTACGTCTCCATCGAGGGAAGCGGCGACTAACCAGTGACCATCGTCGGAAATATCGAGCGATGAGATCGAGCCCGTGTGTTGTGATAACGTGACGATCGGTTTCTTCGAATCAGCACGCCAAACACCGATGACACCATTGTCGTCTCCGGTAGCGATTGTGCCCGCCAAACCTGTTGCCGTTGCGGCGATCGCAGTCACCGTGGCGTTGTGGATCTCCTGAACTTCTGGCTTAGGCGACTCACCCAACGTCCACAACGTGACCTCACCATCTTCGCCGCCGGTGATCACGGCGGAATCTGTTTTTGATTCGCCAGTGGTCGCCAACATGACCGCCACACGAGTCCCCGCACCGGAAACTTGCGTCGACTTCGGTTCACGGGATGCACTCATCAGTGATTCGATTTCTGACCACGCGATTCGCGATACGACTCCAACATCGGACAACATCAAAAGCCATTTTCCGTTGGGATCGATGGCGATCGAACGGAGCGAGGTTGACAAGTCAAATCGATACAAGGAATCGGAGCGTGAGATGTCACGCTGGGCAAACACGATCGACGGCATCGACGTCGCCGCAAACAAGTAAGCGGAATCAGGACTCCAGGCGATCGAGTAGGCTTCACCATCATCAAGTCGCAATTTTTTGCTCGGATTTTGCAGGTCACCAAATGAACTGATAATCAAATTTCCAGCCATATCCGCGGTTGCAATGAATTCGCCCGTTGGATCGGCGACCAAACATTCAACCGTTTTTTCTGGTCCCACAACCACTTGTGAATCGATGCTTGCCGCCGACGCACCGATGAGGTTGTTGGCAAGTGTTCGGATCGGCCACGCGAGCGGTTCTGGTTTCTTTCCGATCGCAACCAATGTCGATGCGTCACCTGAAAACGCGAGCTGCATGACGTCGTCTTGAAGCCCCGTTAGCAACGTTGGTTGGAGTTCAAGCAAGGACGCATCCCGTTTCACCGCTTCATCAAAACTGCGTTTGGCCGCATCGGTGTCCTTATCCATTTGGAGGCTCACCTCGGCCAACCAATCCTGCAGACTTTTCTCGGGAGCTAGCGGCGGCACGATCACCGGTGTGACATCGGCGCCCAGTCCGCCACTCTTGGCGGTACCGACTTCGGAAAGAACGACGAGCAACAACATTGGTGCCACGATCGCAATCGAGCCCGCGGCTAGCCACTTCGGTTGCAACCACCATGCTTCGTTACCTTCCACGGAAATTGGCGTTTCATTCGTCAGGTCCGCGAGCGGATGTGCCATCGTTTCAGACATCGCCGAATTCTTCGTATCCGAAGCCGTCTGCGCCAGATTCACCATTGGCGTTGTGATGTCTCGACCAGGCATCAACGTGACACCTGGATCAAGTGCCGAGCCCGCGACGGTGATGGGTGATGCGAGTGCGGTGTCCGAGGTGGATGCGTTCAGTCTCTCCGTCGGCATCATGATTGGGCGCGTGAAACCTTCGGCGCGAAGCGCTTCGCGCAATGAATCGACAAAGTCCCCGTTGGAGTCGAAGCGTTTTTCCCAGTCGAGAGACGTGGCTCGTTTCAATACCGCTTGTTCGTTTTCCGAAACACGGCTGAGATCAAGCTTGCCCGTTCGGTGTGCATCGAGGACTTCCCAAAGTGTCCCATCGTTGATCGGAAGCGTGCCGGTACGCAAATGGTAATAAGTCACCGCAAGCGAATACTGGTCGCTGGTTCGACACGGCTTGCCGGAGATCGCTTCGGGGGCCATGTAAGCCGGCGTCCCCGATGCGCTGGTCGCGGTGACTTGATTGCGTGACAAAATTCGCGCCAGTCCAAAGTCACAGACAACCGCTGATGAACCAATCAACACAATGTTGGCTGGCTTCACGTCGCAATGCTGAATCGCAACGACGCCTTCGCCCAAGTCATGCTGCGCAATGTTCAAAAAGTCCAGCCCCTTGGCTGACTCGTCCATGTACGCCAACAATTCCTTCGGAGGGATCCCGGGCAATCCGTTCTTCACGCATTCACGAAGTCGCTGCTGCAAACTCCTCCCGCCAAGCAACATCCCGACTGCTAACCACGCCGCATCTGGCTGCGGCGTCACCAAGTAACCAGTCGCTTCCAGCGGCCCCGGTAGTGAGACGTGTGGCGAAGATGCTGGGGGCAACGAATCTGCTGTCGCCAATGGATCGAACGCAGGCTTGATCGTGATCGTCTCTTGCGTCACGTCCGGTGCTTCGTCGATCGCCTTGCCATAAGAGTCAAGCAACCAGATCGCCGTAATCGGCATGAGGTTGGCGTGGCGGATCTGCTTAACGCGTTTGATCCCCTCATGTTCCTTCGCACCTTCCCCGCCGCTGAGATCGATAAACTTGATCGCCGCCACTGCTCCACCGGGTGCACTGGCACGCCAAACTTGCCCGAACTGGCCTCGGCCAAGAAATTGTTCCAAGCGGTAGCCTGGTGCGAAACTGAAACCACGTTTAAGCATTAAGCCAAACCAATCATCACAAGCGCGTTAAGAACCTGATAACAGTCTACCGCATCATTGCATTGACTGGGCACACGCAGCGGCCGAAAGACGATCGGTTTTCCACTCACAACGCGACAGGACTCACCAGACTCATGACCGAAACCATTTCGATTCTTGACGAACTTTATCGTTATCATCATTGGGCCAATTGGAAGGTGTTGGAACTCTGCGACGGGCTGACCGACCCACAACTGGATCAACCCCGTGAACTCGGTTTCGGCACGCTGCGAAACACGATTTTTCATATCCTCGCCGCCGAAGAAGTTTGGCTGGAAAGATGGAACCAGTTTCCCCCCCGACCTTTTCCGCTGGACGCGGGCGGAATGTCCATCCAGGAACTCGGCCGCCGACTTGATACCGTCAATGAGCGCCGAGCCGAGTGGATGGAATCGATCGGCGAAAGTGGATTGCGTTCGTCTTGCACTTACCACGACTCCCGGGGCATCGCTTACACCAATCAAATCCATGAACTTCTCATCCATGTTTCCAACCACGGGATTCACCATCGCTCCCAAGCGCTCGGCTATCTGAAATCGTTCGGTCGCACCGTTCGCGGTGGACTGGATCATCTGTTTTTTCGATTCGCCAACCCCGCGATTTCGCAAACGACCGAAGCGGTGGAAGCGATGAAGCAGTTCGGACTCGAATGTGGCACGGGCGCGAGCCCCTCAATCCGCTGGGACAGGTCGTTGATCGAGCGGTACTTTGCTTACGGTGACTGGGCAACCGACCGCCTCTTCAGCCTGACTGGCTCACTCGACGAGACCGCACTGAATCGTAATTTCCGAATGGGCATGGGCTCGATCCGCAAGACACTTTTGCATCTCTTCGACGCGGAATATTTTTGGACAAAGAATTGGACAACGGGTCAACGCGATTTTTCCCATTTGCCACCGTCGACGACGGCAGAAGATCTGACGCTGCGTTGGAAAGAAATGCGGCGAGAGCGAGATCAATTCCTTGCCTCGCAAAACGAACTTTCGGTGTCAAAAACGTTGCTCGCGTCATTTGGTGGCCCACCGTTTCAGGTTCCCACGACCGAGTCCATGATTCAGGTTTGCGGACACGGCACGCATCACCGTGCACAGCTTGCAAACATGCTTCGGCACAGCGGCCAAACCGTTCCCGCAATCGACTACGTGGTTTGGGTTCGCGAGGAATAAACGCGACGTAATGGCATCGATGTGCCCTGGTGACCGATTATTCGCCCCCCAGGGCATAGTTTTCGCACCATTGTCGCGCCTTGGTGAACAAAAGATCAGAACCAACGACGTGACGCCGTCCTATAATAAATTGTCGGGCCACGCAGCCGATGAATCGTCGATCCGTTCGTTGCACGCAGAACATTCCTCATGGCGACTGTATCCTCCCCCACTGTTCCCTCTCCCGAAGCACCTCAAATCAGGTCGCCTCGTCGCTCTGGTTCCGCACAAGCAGGTGGACAGGTCAACAGCGAAGTAGTGATTGCGGAACGAATTGCGGAGGCACAGTCGGCATTATGGCGAGCCGAGCTGTCGCGCTCGCTCCTCGTTCCCGTCGTCGCAACGTTGGTGGTACTCACACTGTGGGCAGTGATGGATCATTGGATCTGGTCGCCTGGAAAGTGGTTTCGCACGCTCGCACTGTTCGGTGGCATCGCAGCGCTGGGTACCTGGATCGTCAAACGAGTTTGGCCACTGTTTTCGAAAAACATTCTTCCGGAGTATGCGGCGTTCAGTCTCGAACATGACCTACCGGAACTTCGCCACTCACTGACCAGCTACGTGACGCTTCAGGATGACCAAAAACGTGAAGGCGTTCGCGGCGTGGTCATGCGATCGATCGGAGTTCGCGCCGCGGGACAATTGCAAAGTCACGCCATCGAAATCCCCAGCGAAGCGACTGGCAACTTGCGATGGTGGTTGGGAGTCGCCGGCGCGATTGCGTTTGCGGCTGCATATGCATTGTTCAGCCCCAAAGATACCTTGCAATCGACCCAACGATTGTTGTTGCCAATGGCTTCAATTGATGCACCTAGCCGAGTGCAAATTTCAGACGTGAAACCGGGCGACATTGAAGTCCTCGCCGGTCGACCCTTTGATGTTTCCGCGATGATCGTTGGCTTATCAAAAAACGAGCCGCCGCGAGTCGAGTACGGTTCTGATTTCGTCAGCTCCAAAACACTCGAAGAACAAACTGAAACCGGGCGTCATCAAGCAACCATTACGGTTGACTCGGCGAGCTCCTATCGAATCGTTGCCGGAGATTCCGTCGCGGGCCCTTTCGCAATCAGTACGCGAAACGTTCCGATCGTCAGTATCGACCAAGTCCAAATCACGCCGCCAATTTATACGAAGTTGCCGCCACGCCAAAGCCGCGGTAGTGCCATCGTTGGTGAAGAGAACGGAATCGTAAAAATGAGCGGTTCGCTCAATCTTCCGATCGACCGAGCACGCGTTGAATTCAATCCGCGACAGATTGGTGATCGGGTGCAGGCATCCGGTGGCGTTTTGGACATGACGATTGTGCATGATGGACTTGGCGTCGAAGCCACTTTTCCGTTGCGATTGCCCGTCGCGGGAAAAGGTGCGGTCGCGATCGAATCTTATCGATTGCACGTTTGGGATTCGGCAGGCAACGAGAATCCGGAACCGATCATTTATCCGATTCGAATCGTCGCGGACTTGGCTCCTGAGGTTTCAATCACCAGCCCGCGGGCGCTGTTGACCGAGGTGCCGCTTAACGGTGCCCAGCGAATCGAGATTCACGCGATGGATCCAGATTACGGGCTGAAGCAGATCGATCTGAAAATCACTCGTGGCGTTCGCGAGATCGCGACGGAAACGGTTTGGTCCTCGGTGGAAGGTGAGCGAGGTAATCAGACCAGCGTTTGGTTGTTACAACCCACGGAACTGGGGCTGCATGTCGATGAAACGATTCAAGTGGTCGCGGTCGCGTCGGACAATCGACACGATGTGAATGGCAAGCTGGCATCCAACGTGATCACGTCGGACCCCGTTGAACTGAAGATTGTCGCCCCACAGGAAAATAGCCAAGCGCCGAAACTCGAAGACAAGAACGGCGAGGGGAAAGCGCAAGCAAGCGAGGATTCTGCAGCGAGCGAGGGTGAGCATCAGCAAGGCGACAAGAAGCAACAAGGCCAAGGTGGTTCCGGCCAAGGTCAGCAGGGACAGGAAAGCCAAGGCGAATCGTCCGAAGGCCAAAAAGGTCAGTCTGGAAAAGGAAAATCCGGCGGAGAAAAACAGGACGAAGCTGGCGAAGGTCAGTCGGACAATGACTCTGCCGGTGGCTCTCAAGGAAACCAGTCGAAGCCGCCCAGCGACGGTTCGAAACAAGGTGATATGAAATCGTCACCTCCAAGCGAAGGCCAAACAAGCGACGAAAAACAGGGCGATGGCCAACAAGACGAATCCGATCCGTCTTCGTCGACCGAGGGGCAACCGGGTTCAAGTCAGGGGCAACCTGGCAGTAAGCCAGGAAAACCACAGGATGCTTCGAACGACGAAGCAACGAACCAGGAGAAAGGTGGCCAGGATCAAAGTGGCGGCCCCGCGCAGAAGCCCCAACATGATGGAGACGCGTTTGAACGAATTCGCGAATACCTCGACCGGGACCAGAAAAGCAAACCAGCAGCTCAGGGCGAACAATCGAATAAAGGTGAGCAAAGCAAAGACGAACAAAGCAAAGACGAACAGGCCAGGAAAGATGATCAGTCACCATCGGGTGATCAGTCCAAAGGTGGCGGAAAGCCGGATTCGCAGAATGGATCGAAACCCGAAGCCGTCCCTAAAACTGGAGAGCAATCGGACTCCGGCGATAAGCAACCAGACGGCGATAAGCAACCAAAGGGTGACAAAGATGCGATAGGCTCCGGCAGCGACGCTGCGGAGAAACCAGATGCAAACCAAACCAAACCCGATCCGCAGCGATCTGACGCTGCGAGAAGCGGAAAGACCGGCGAGCAGCGCGAACAAGAAGGCAATGAAGCGAGTGAGTCTGGCAAGCCTGACTCGGCTCAGCCCAATGACGCATCGCAAGAGTCTGGTGATCGAAGCGGCGAAACAAATGATGGTGCCGCGCAGTCCGAAAAACCGCAGTCCGAAAAAACACCGAGCACTCAATCAAAAGCGGGTGACAAAGCCAAAGCCAGCGACGATCCAAAATCGCCTGACGCTGATCCTTCTGCATCCGGTGCCGACGGGCAACCCGAACCGGACGGAAGCAAGCAAGAAGGCCAATCCGGCGAGCAGGGCAAGTCATCAGACCCATCCGGTAAGCCTTCACCCGATGGTGCCGCGGACAAAAAAGATGGAAAAGGCTCCGAAGGCAAACAGGGGGAAGGAAAAACTTCCGCGGGAGAACAAAAACCGAGTGATAAAAAACCGGGTGATAAGGTCGACCAAGCCGGCAAGCCGAGCGAATCGGCAAGCGATAAACCCGGCTCCGACGCGTCCCGTCAACCCGAAAATCAGGATGGCACTTCGGGAACGACCGGAGGCGGAGACGCCGGTGAAGGTGCGGGTAGCGATGCCAATGAGTTGGTGCAGCCGCCTGATCCCGTAAATGTCGAGGAAGCAAAAAAAGCGACTGATTTGGTACTTGATTACTTAGACCAACAACGTGACACACCAGACCCTGAGTTGCTCAATCGACTGGACTGGACGCCCGACGAACTTCGTGAATTCGCGGATCGATGGAACCGGATTCGTGATCTCGAGAAAAGCGGATCCGGGGATAAATCAACGATTGAGGAAGCACTTCGCAGTCTCGGTATACGGAAAAACCAAACAGGATCGATTGGGAAATTAAGCGACACCGATGACGCGTTACGAGGTTTGAAAGATGCAGGAAATCGCGCACCCGCACCACCTGTCTATCGCGATGCCTTCGATGCGTTCCGCCGAAACGTGAATCGCAATGAAGGCGTTTCGAAGTAGCGGCAACGCTAGCCAAGCGACTACCATTTAGGTTCTTCTCGGATTTTAGTGGCATCTGTCCAGAATGGGGGATTTTTTGAGGCATCTACTCCTGCGTCCAATGGGAGTCCAAAAAGCAGTCTCAGCGGAGCAACGTTCGTCGAGACAGCCCGCACCATTGGCGCGCTATTGGCGCGCTATTGGCGCGCTATTGGCGCGCTATCGACCGGAATATCCCTTCCCAAGTTGCGTCCCCGCAGAGCTTGAGTCGGTTTTTCCCGGCACTGACGAGAGTACCAC
>Ga0105051_10007430_pt1 | contig 11436 bp, 11 predicted proteins | sample FRY02_FD_78383 | JGI IMG/M metagenome (GOLD analysis project Ga0105051, IMG submission 78383) | Freshwater microbial communities from Lake Fryxell liftoff mats and glacier meltwater in Antarctica - FRY-02 (megahit assembly) | ecosystem: Environmental > Aquatic > Freshwater > Ice > Glacier...
CCGTCCACCAGTCTTTCAAGCCCATCATCGCTTCTGAACGAACATCAAACGGCACACGTTGTTGAGACATTTTACCGGCTGAACGCACCGCATTACGAAGCTGATTGATCAATAATGCATCACTGTAGGTAATTAATGATTCTTCATTACCTTCCAAGATACCATCACCCAAAATACCGTCTGACGCTAACTGCATACGCAAGCCAACCGTGATTTGATCGCCGGGACCTTTTGAAAGCTCGTTTCGGACTTGAACTAAAGAATCTGAAGTTGTTCCCATGAATTGAGATACATACGTAGCGCTTAATGCTTCTTGAAGTAATTTAGCGGCCCATGTTTTTACCGCTAACGCATTATTAACGCCATACTGAGTTACTGCCATAATCGTTCCTTACGTTAAATAAAAAAATATATCTAAAAACAGATATACACTTTTGCTTTAACGCCAGCGGACGATTAGGCACAATGAGATGACCCACACACTGTTTGGGTGTTCATAACGCGAACAAACCGATCACATACCTATTGTACAATGCCAATAGATATGTGTCAATTTGATACAACTAGAATGGACGACGCGTACCGCCCGCCATTCGATCAAATTCAGCATTGAATGCTGTCATATCACCCTCGTCCACCAAACGTGCCAAACGCTCATAACTGGGTTCAGACTCTACTTCGGTACCGCTAGACAATACTTTGTTTGCACGCACCCCATTCTGATACATGCCAATACGATCGACTGTAGGCGCTACATGAGCCACATAACCACGCGCTTTCGCTACCCGATATATACGTTCTGCCGCATCCTCACCATCTTGAAATGCCTTCGATACAATAGCCAGTTCTTCGTTGTGTAGCATCTCATTGGATTGCTGAAGATTATAACCCATCGCCTCAAATTCCCTTTGCCTACTCGAGATCAAAAAGTCATACGCATCTGTAAAATCAGGAGATGTACGCTTAAAATTATCAGCCTGTGTTTGATACTCGCCCACAAAGTTTTTAAACTCATTATTGTACTCAGCCTGTGCTCTAGATGACTGATTTTGGGCTTTTAAGTTTTCAATTTCAGCTTTAAGATCAATGTCACCACCGGCGGATGCCTTCTCCTGAAGTTCCTCCATGCGCTGACGATATACACGATTTTCATTTTCTGTTTTTGCTAATCGCTGGTTAAGTTCTTTATTTTTCCCCCGCGTCTCCATCATTGCGGATTTATAATTTTGCGCCAACTCGTGATCCGTTGGTTTATTGCTGACCGGTTTTAACGTATCCACTGACGTTGATGTATCTGCATCCGTATGATCAGAAACAACATCCGCACTCGACTGGACCGTTTCCTCCGCAATCGGTGGTGCAACTTTCTCATCCAATTTCATCTGGTCTAGATAAGAATTTACATTATCACCATTAACCTCAACCGTTGATGCCTGACTATTCTCTATCGCTGTCATACTGTATCCCCAGAAACTTCAATTACTTTTTTAGTCATTACGCGACGATTTAAGTGCTTCTTCTCAAGAACGGCAAGTTTTTCATTCATATGATCTTGTCGTAACTCTTTTCGTTTGGCTTCAATTTGCGATGTCCATACACTAACCATACCAATGTAACCTTTATTCTTATGCATTAGCTCAATCAATCGCTTTCGATCAAAGTCCATCGGGTCAGAATAAGTTGGATACCCAGAACGTTGGTCAACAAATAAAACTTTTGTAACAAAAGAATGTGTTTCTAGATAGTCCGCTTTAATTCTTTCATATAAGGTGTTTCCCGCATCATCAAGACCATATTGTTCCATGGCCTTCATTAATCCACGATTATCATTTGTTAACTTTGCTAAAGCCGCTTGGTTATTTTCTCTGATACCACCCGGCTGATTACGCATTTCTTTTTCTGTTGCTTCAACTGACATCCTATTTGCTCCTATTTTTTATTGAATCACGAACCAAGTCCGATGCTAACTTTATATTTTGACGCTGCTGTTCAGCAACAAAAGCTTGGTTTTTTCTAAACTCCTCCTGAGTCTGTTGCGAAAGATTCGCTCCAGTTTTTTCCTTAGCTAACGCTTCTTCATTATCGGCTGTTGCAAACTGATTGTATGCTTGAGCTTTATTGAGTTCGGCTTTAGATGAATGTTCGGTGTTTTGTATTTGCTGACCCTGAACTTGAAGCTGTTTCATCATAAGTTCAAGTTGCTGCATTTGTTGCTGCATCTGTTGCTGTGCTGGATCAACCTGAGAAGGTGCCGCAATCGCTTCTTTCCATTTTGCAATAAGATTTTCTGGCAATGTCGTGTAATCTAAAATATCTGGTGGAATAGGAATGTTTGCCTGAAGGGCCAATGGCAGTAGACCCATGATCGCATCCATTGTGCGAGCTTTCATGTTCGGCGCACTCGGTGCTTCATCAACAATAATATCATACGGCAGCAAATCATCCTTACCTTGAATATAAAGTGGAATGTAACTGGCTCCATCATTTCCAACGATTCGTATCATTCGACCATCACTTATATATTTAGTGATAAATTCACATAATACACGTCCTTGCTCTTTTCGATAACGACGCAAAGAAGTGAAGAATGTTGATAAAATAGTTACACTGCTTTCACGTCTCTGCATTTCAAGTGATGCAGGTTGATTCCTGTTTGCAACACCCAATGTCTCTAATGACAAACCAGGTGTATCAGTAATTGAATCCTTAGCCACACTGATTAAGTCGGATAATGTATTTGGAAATTGTGGTACAGTTTTATCACGAACCTTATCAAGATATCCTTGATTAACATAGGTAATGTTATTTGGTTTAGCATAATCATTTTCAACTGCTCGCGGATCAACAAATGCACCTTGCTCTGCAATTAAACCACCTTTTGCATTTGTATTCATAATACGTAACGTTTGAGATAACCATTTGTTATACCACATTTGTGGATCACGCATTAAATCCATTACACCAAACCATAAGTTTCTATTTCTATCACGTAAACCGGTAACCGCCCTAAAACTAAAATCATTAATCGGTGCGGCATATGGAACATCCTGATCTTTATCCTCCTTATTAAGAATTTTACCAGAAGAATAGAAAACTTCTCTATATACTTTTTTGTGCTGCTTAACAAAACGTATTCCCATCTGCTCCATTGATGATCCACTATCTAAAAAACCTTTTTTCAATGATTTGAAACTTGTTTCACTTAATGTCTCAATTCCTTTAGGTCCCTCAACTCGGTATATGTAAATCTTTTCCCACCACTGAAATCTCGCTACTTCGTATTTTTTTTCATCATCTAGATCAATCTCTATATCATCACTTGCGTAATACCATGACTTAATCTGATCAACTGGTGTGCCAGGTCCCTGGTTGTAAATATATGCAGGATCAAGATCAATATTAGGCCATGTCTCTTGAACATCCTGCCATGTCATACGCTTAATATGAAAAATAAAACGAGAGTCACCTAAGTTACGTTGTTTTGCATTCTTATCCCAACCCATTTCAAGTGGATCAACGCGAGTTTGAACAATCCTACCATCTGGGTCTTCATCATATTCAACATGCGTCTCACACCAGCCATAACCTGAAATTAATGTATCTTGAAATGCCTCACTTTCTTCATCTTCTGCATCCGTTAAATCACGAACCCAGTCACATGCCGAATTTAACACCTCAATAACCTTAGCATCTTCTAAATTTCTTGGAAGAAATCGTATTTGTTGACGATTATCCTGCTCAAGTCCAGTAATCGCATTAATTGTTCTTGCAACACGGTTAAAAACAATAGCTTGACGTTCAGTTTGCTGCATCAAATCTATATCAGTCTTTTCCCATTGCTCACCCGAATAGAAATCATAATTCTTACGTGTTTTTGTCTTCCAGTTATCAAGATACATAGCTGTGTCTTTAATACTTTTCTTAATGAATTCAATTATATCTTCATCAGTCTTTAATTTACACCCATTTTTTTTTGAATTATCCATTAATTTGCCCACCCAGAATTTTTCGGTAAATAACTTTGAGAATATTTATCAGAAATAGGAATTATTTTAGGCCACATAACATTTAACTTTGGATCAAGTATACGTGCCATACAATCAAGCATATCATCATGCTGCGACACAGGAAATGATAAGAATTCCTGGTGGATGAAGTCTTGAACCATATCACGCAATATGCCTTCATAGTCTGTCTTCATGCATGAAAATGGAAAGTAAACTCGACCTTCTTCAAACATCGGAATCAATTGTCTAATTCGATCATTCTTGCTAAGTCGACCACCTAATTCTGTCAATGGAAAATGATAGCTTTTCATGCCCATAGATTCTTTAACATGTGCAATATCAGCTTGCATACCATACTGCTCATAACCTACGGCAATTGGTTTCCATTTGCGATGCAAGTCAAATAAAATTTTAGTACGTTCTGTTAAGTTAAGTCGGTCACGAATCATTTCAAGAATGTAATAATTACCATCCTGACCTAAACCAATAACAAAAATAGCCGTGTAATCACTGTTCTTACTTTTGGTATTAGCCGGATCAACAATAATATATCTATTCATAATCTCATAATTAAAATCACTATAATACATGATCCAGTCTTGCTTAAACCCTTGTGACGTATCAGCAACCGGATTTTGTAACATCTGCGCTGAGAAAGTATAAAGACCCATGGTCCTACGTTTCGTGTCAAGCTGTGCACGCGTAAGCATTACCGGCTTTCCTTCGATCGTTCCATCTTCTGTGGCTGTGTACACACGAGGTCTAGCCGCTTGCCGATCCATGATAACTTTATACGTATCATTAAAGTGATAACGCGTTCCAATATATCGCGTGATACCATCTTTTGTGCCCAAATTAAGTGACAACTCCCATGAACTCGTCACTTTGTCAATCATATGTGGTGATCTTACGGAATCAATCGTTACAATATCATCATAGACACAAATGCCGAAATGTCGCCCAGTAGGTTGACCATCCACGATACCCCATGCTTCGACCGTTGATTCCTTTGGATTGCCTTTGCGTTTTAAAACGATACCGTCGTCCTCAGACCATTTCGATGCTTCCTTTTGCGGATTACTCCAAATGATATCGGGAAATAAATTTCTTAGCATTTCATTCTGTTCAAACTCACGCTTTATCTGCCTAAGAAAACCTTTCGCCAAAGGCCTCGTACAACTGAAAATTCCAATCGTTACCTCTCGACCATTCCATTTTGGATCCGGTTCGTCACCATGACTTGATAAAATATCTTGAATCGAAAGCGCAAATGTAATAATCGTACTCTTATAGTGATCGCGTGCCCACAAATCCAAACGCTCGTTCGGGTCTAGCTGTACCTCACGACACCGATTAAATAAAAAAGTTTTAGAAATATCTGAACGTCTCAAAATAAACCACAATAGAAAAAATAAATCAGTGCGCGCTAAATGACGCACTATCTTTACTTTTTCTTCACTATCAATAAGTGCCAAACCTTTTATCAAAGTATGATAATTATCGATAGTGTTTAATCGTGTAATGATCACTTTTCCTTTTCATCCGTAAGAATCATGATGATCTGTCTCAACGTTTCAGCTGTAACATCATTATTATCAAACTCTGATATATCCATTGTCTTTATAGCAATTTCTACCGACTCATCAAGAATTGAACTTACTAGCACAAAGAACTCATCTTTTTTGTCTTCTGATACCTCACATATACCATCTTTTTCTACACCAAATTTCTTCACAAAACCATTTCTCTTTTCTTCAAAAACAACTAGCGTGGGTTCAATGTTTTTAAGATTCATAGCAATTTTAAAAGAAAGTCGTGCTGATAAGTCCTTCTTTGCTAATACCAGTAAACCCATGTTAACTAATACAACATCTCGTAACTTAAGTTCCATAATTCCCCCATTTTTTAGTGCGTCACTCACAATGAATAACGCTAACTAATTACGATACTTCAATAGAAGTAATCGGACTCGATATAACCCTATTATCATCATCAAGAATCTCTTTATCTGTTCGAATCAATCTGTCAATTCCAGAAAGTTTTAATTCTAAAATATCAACAACATCTCTTTCATCTTTTTCAATAAGTGACTCGTATTCATCCATTAGCTTAATCTTGCTAGAAAAAAACTCAATCTCTTTTGATAAGTTGATGATCGCGTCTCGCCGGCTTTTTATTGCAAAAAATGTCTCAAGTAATTCTTTGTTTTTCTTTAAAACTTCTATTGTCATTTACAAAACCCCTATGCTGCTGCTATTGATGTAACTGTTCCAGAACTTCCTTTCCATTTCAATGCTCCAGCGGCTGAATAAAGAAGTCCGCCGCCAATCGGATTTGATGATGCAATCGTCGTTATATTCCCGATAAACATAATATATCCAACCGCACTTGCAAATGAACTGCCCCCATATCCAAACTGACCCGAACTATTTATTATCAGTCGATCAATACTGTTTGTTGCAATAATTACATGTGAAGTTTGGGAAGTGATTTGTATATAACCAACGGTTCCAAACAATAATGTTTTTGTTGCTGAAACTTGTAAAAAAAATATTTGAGTTGAGTTTTGATACCATCCAACATATGGATTGTATGCCCCGTCCGTATCAAAACCAATTTGTAAATGTTCGTGTGACTGCGCCTGTGTCCGAATCACTCCCAAGCTATTTATTATTAGTCTCGCCGACCCCGTAACCGTCGTATTAGTAGACGACGTATATAAATTTATCTGTGTTGCTGAGTATAAACCTGTACCACCACCAATTCCAATCGTTGTTGCCGATGAAGTAAATCCGGCATATAAAAGTTGCGTGAAATTCGATCCATTGTAATGCAAACCATCTATTCCAGAACTTTTATCCGCATTTACACTGATTGCCGTTGCTATCGTTAGCTGATTGCCATTGCCCTGCGTTCCGATAACATGAAGCGGAGAGGTTGGTGTAGTAATACCAATGCCCACGTCGCCATCCGAAAGTATCGTTACTCTCAATGTTCCGGTAACGGTAGTCTGATTTGCCGCGGTGTAAAAATCTATTTGGGTAGCTGCATTAAATGAGCTGCTACCCCCGCCAAGTTGCAGTGTGTTCGCGGTAGATGTTGAGGTCGCTCGAACCATTACGAACTCGGCATTAGCATTAGTACGTTGTCGGCAAGTAATCCCGGCTGTTTTGTTACTAACATCTGAAGTCGTGTCACTTAACTTTATCTGTGCGCCAGCCCATGTTCCCACCAAGTCTAGCGCATAAAAATTTGGTGCTACAGCTAGCACACTTAAACTGCCATTTATGATCGATGCACCCGCATTACCTAGCGATAGTGCTGGGGTATTATTTAACGCTGATATATCGGCACCAACTATACTGTAACAAAAATTTAGACTTTTTCCGCTGTTATACGTAAAACCTACAGCCCAATTCCTATAAGCACCACCGCCATCATCGCCGTCGATTGTCGTTATTGTTAAACCGGCTCCGCGTTGGCTTGCATGTACATATGCATTTTGGATATTCAACATACCAGAATATTGACCGTTTGAATTTCCAATTACGGCAAGTGCAGCGGAATTGTTTGCAGCCCCCTGGACAGTGAAATTTGTTGCGCCCCCGCTGCCTATAAAGATAGAATTTTGATATGGAGTAAACGTGAGATTGTATGAGGCATCATTACTTGTAAATTGTAGTGCAATAGAAGAATTATCATTACTTCCGCTCTGAATATTTAGACCTTTGCGCGTGTAACTATTTCCGGTATTTTTTATGTATACTGCAAAATCCGCCGCGGCAGTTTCTACATGAAGTTTATAAGCTGGTGCTGTTGGACCCACTCCCAACCGACCTTGTGTATCGAACTGCGCAATATATGAACTGTTCGTATAAAAATAAATGGGTGCATTTCGTCGCTGCTGAATCAACAACACGTCCGCCCCACTGTAAACTAAATTGTTGTACCCAATCGTTGCGCCGTATGTATCCGTTGAATCTAAGAAATCAATGTTGGCCTGAACACCAAGTGCACCCGCAAAAGTCTTGCTCGAGTCTTTTACCAAGCATCGAGAATCCGCTTTTACGATCGTAAGAATGCCGTCAATTTGTGCGGTTCCATTTACTTCTAAAGTCGCAACCGGTGCTTCTGTCTTAATGCCGAAGTTTCCGCTTCGATCAAAAACGCCGACAATCACATTATTTGTGTAAAAGTTTATCGCTGCATTACGTCGTTGCCAAATCAATAAAACGTCTGAAATGTCACCAACGACGTTGTTATAACCAATCGTCGCGCCATATGTATCTGTTGAGTCCAGAAAATCAATGTTCGCTTGAACACCTGTCAAGCCAAATGCTGTGTCTGAATCTTTTATTAAACAACGTGAATCGGCGTTTACGATCGTAAGAATGCCATCAATTTGCGCCGCACCATTCACCTCTAAAGTAGCAACCGGCGACGTAGTATTAATACCTACACGACTTCCCGCTATAATCGCTAAATAATTTGTCGCGTGATCATAAGATATATACCCGGTATTCGAACCATCGTTAAAATTTATCGCATTAGTGCCGGTTATCGTTGTCACTAAAGATATAGTATTAGCTGCGGATGACGCACCGCCGATTGTTAGTGTTGGATCAGCTACAGAGTGCGTTACAGCAAGAAGATTGTAGGATGACGTACTCGTAAGCAACTGAAAATCATTTGCGGCCGCATTTGAGTAAATCACAAAATCATAGCTAACCGAAGTAGCTTTTCCAAAAACTAACGATCCGCCCGTGGGGTTTAGTATAAGACTTCGAGCTGAGTTTCCCTGCCAATAGGCTTGAATAATTCCCCAATTGTTTGTCGTGTCAAATCCAAGCGTTAGTCTTTTAAGGCTCGTCGTTGCACCGGCAAGCGAAAGTTGACCCGATACGGTGGTCGTCCCCGTTCCATCAATCGAGGAGAAGTCGCCAGCAAACGTAGCTACAGAAATTGGTGCTGTTGTTGAGACGCCAAAACGATTATTTGTATTGTCAAAAAAAAGATTCGCATTGTCTTGTGTGACGATGCCAGCCGTGCCCGCAAAAAGCACACTTCCTAACGTCATCGATGAAAAGGTTGCAATAGTAAAAGTTGGTGATGACGTGGGCGTTAAGTTTTGGTCAAAAAGATATTGACGCACAAACTTTTTGGACGTGTTGTCTGTAAGGTCGACGATATAGAAAAGGTCCGTATCATCTATCGTTGTAAGTGCTGCAAGGTCTGTAAGTTTTGTCATATCTTTTTAACGTATAATATTTTAGCCACAATTTAAATCGAGCGCGTTATTATTTTGCAAGTTAAAAGGGCTTAGGTCCTGCATCTCGAAAGACTCGCACGGCTGTGGTATAGCCGACCCGTGTGACGCGTTAAAAAACGGAAAGTATGTAGAAAAAAAAGTATTGGGATTTGATACGTCTTCGCTAAGGTCAGGAAATTCATTCAAAGCGTGCTCCTTTTGTACTTACATCACACACAAAAACGTTAAGGGGATATGCGCCTATACAGATAAGATACACGTGTGAGTAGATTTTCACCAGCTGCCGCGGCCGCGATAGCATTCGCATCGTAGACTTTAAGCTTCTGACTAGCTTTCAAAATCATTAATGGGAGACTCGATATCACGGTCGTACTCGATACCGACGTCAAAAATGGCAAAAGCGGATTGAAGTTATACGTGTAAGTAAGACTCGCAGCTTGAGCAACGCCGGCGTAGGTTCTAAAGAGTAAGGTGTCATCTGTATCAAGACCGTCGATCATGACAAGCCGGTCCCCAACAGTCGCGTTTGTAGTATAAGAAACTTGTACATTTATTATTTGATAATAGAATTTTTCAGCAAAAGTGAACGTCTTGGAAGAACTGCTCGTTATCTGATCAGATACAGAAGTAGGTTTCCATTCAACACCGAACTGGCTCATTGTGAACCTTTTTTGTACAAGTCCGGCATAGCCGTAACTTTAGTAGATACACGATCAGCATAGCCCTGGCCATTTTGTATATACAAAAGTCCAAGCTGCTGGTTTATGTATTCTTCAAAAGCTTCCAGCAACATATCTTGACCTTCGCGCCAAACACCTTGTGCCATCGTTTGAGTCTTGTACACATCGAGCTTTGGATCATAGCTCTTTATAAGGGACCACACGCGTATAGCATCTCCAACCGCGCCAGACCCCTTAACTGGGTCAAAATTAAACATCTTTCCAAAACTAATGATTCCATCACTGCTCATCTTTTATACACCCCTTGGCTACTATTTCATCGATACGCTGCACTACGGAACTTGATGCGGCGTCACTCTTTACATCGAGCTTTAACTCAAAAAATTTACTTTTAGTGTCAAGCTGCATTTTATTAAGCTCCGCAATAGCAGCTATGACATCACGCTTATTAGCACCGTCCTCTGTCGCTACGTCTAAAAGCATAGTTATCTTTTGCTGATACGTGACAATCACAGCTTCCTGCATTGACGCCATGGTTTTTTTTATCTCCCGCTGAATGCTTGGGTCATGTAGCAAATAAAAAGTGGGATTAGGGAGATTTTTATATCCAGCAAGCCTGGACGATTGCATGCAGTTGATACCCGAACAAAATAAATTAACGAATTTTTGCTCTTTCACAATAAGCTCACGCGTAGCACTTCTCTGGTGATAGGGATCTACTTCTTCGTTGATTTTCTGACTCATATAGTACCCCGTATAATTAAATACACATTTTTGTATATACAATTTTACAGTATCACAATATCATTTTTTGCGCACTCCAAAAAACTATCTTCACTTATTTTTATTTATTAGTACGAAGCTGCTTGCTAAGTTTGCAATACTGTGCGATACTAGTCTTATCTGCTCACAACGGGCAGCAACAAAAAAGAGGACTACAAAATGACTACTACTACTACTACTTCACCTTTTCAAAAAGGCGACCTTGTAATGATCAGAACGTACAGCGCGGGTGTGCACTTCGGCACTTTAGAATCACATAACAATCAAGAAGTTATGCTGACAAACGCGCACCGAGTGCATTATTGGGAAAACGCTTGTTCACTTTCGCAATTAAGTCAAGCGGGAAGCGGTTCTAAATCGGGAAACAACAGAATTTCTGTATCTGTACCAAAAATTTTATTGACTCAAACGATCGAAATAATCGATATGACAGAAGAAGCTTTCAAAAATCTTACTGAGAAGCTATGGAAAAGCTAACAACAAAACTGGAGCATAAAATGAACAAAACCATTACAGATTTTTTTGGGCTTGGTGAGGACGGCAGCGACGGCAGAGGCTTATGCTTCGGCTTAGGCGATGGCATAGGCTTCGACTTCGGCAGAGGCTTGGGCTTCGGCGACAACGGCTTCGGCGACGGCAGAGCCGACGGCAAAGGCTTAGGCGATGGCAGCGGCAGGAGCAGCCTCTAATGAACAAA
>Ga0105051_10007435_pt1 | contig 11432 bp, 4 predicted proteins | sample FRY02_FD_78383 | JGI IMG/M metagenome (GOLD analysis project Ga0105051, IMG submission 78383) | Freshwater microbial communities from Lake Fryxell liftoff mats and glacier meltwater in Antarctica - FRY-02 (megahit assembly) | ecosystem: Environmental > Aquatic > Freshwater > Ice > Glacier...
GGTTGGGGTTGGTGGTGTGGGTGGGGGTTGGCCCCAACCCCAACCCCAACCCCAACCCCAACCCCAACCCCAACCCCAACCCCAACCCCTAATTGAGATAAACTTATCTATAAGTTAATGGTAAAATAATCTTCGAAATATATTAATCATTTATAGTTAATTAATAATATCATTATCAATAATAAAATATGTAATATTAAATTCTAGGTTTTTTTATATATACCAATTATATATTTAATCATTATTTAGATTATTTGTAGAATTATCCAAATATTTTTCGATTTTAATCATCTTCTTTATTCTTTTCAACTTATATTTGTTAAATTTCCTTAATTGGTAAAGTCATTTTCTTAGGAAAGCTTCCTTTGATTGTAAAACTCCTAAAATATGAGTAAATAACCAATAGTTTTCTTCAGTTTCAATGATTAATTTGGAACTGATTTGATGATATTCTTTGGGAGTAAAAGAAACGACAAAATTTTAGCTCTAGCCATAAATTTAAAACTAGCCTTATTTTGGACTGACTTAAACCTTAATATTTTATACCTTAAAACTCGGACTCAAAATCATTATCAAAATAAGCTTTGAAAATAGGATTTTTCTTGGAATAATTGACCAAATTAAAACTAACCTTGGTGGTTTTATTCAACAAAGATTGTATACTTATCACGTCCTGGACTTCAGGTTCGTTGGAGACTAACTGAATCCTGAACTTCCATTGGCCACCGTTCTGGCGGATGAGGAGCAGATCCACTGGTTATTTGAATGGCTTTTGCGGTGTAAATTCAACTTCGTAAAGAGTAAAGTCGCCTGGAGAGTCGATTGATTTCTTTATAGGTTTTATGAATAAGGAGCCCGTTATCAGTTGTCTGTTTATTTGTTAAAAGATTCAATTTTATTTATTAATTTTTGAATTAAAAATACTTTAGGTTTAAGGGAATATTAGTTAAGTCTAATTTCAGTTCTTCCTGCTAAATATCTTTTGGAATACCAGGCAAATACATTTTCATTTATGAAGAAACAGACTATTTACAAATTGTAGTGAAATTGAAATTATAATTTGTAACAACCATTTCAGCGACTCCTCTAATTGGAGTTTTGAATTAAATACCATCACATTTTATAATCTAAAAATGATAAAATATGAAAAAATTTTACAGTAATTAAAATAAAATTACAATAAATGCATGATATTCTTTAATCTCAGTAGGCATAAAACTAAATGCCACTTACACAGTCTAACAGCCATTAACGAGCAGATTTTACTGCTTGCTCATGAGATTGAAGGAACTTTTATCCAATCCTTCCAGACTCAGCGTTGCAGTAACCTGGTTGCTGTAGGGATTCTTGAACGTGATGAACGAGTGCATCTCTTTATCCAGTTGCCCTACAATCTTCAATTCTGCGAATTTAGTAGGCGCTAGTCCGATTCCGTTTACCTATAATTAATATTTCAAAATAAGGTTCGATTACTTCGTATTTGAATTCACCGATTAGAGTATTACTGAATGTAATAATAGCCATCTGAGCCTCACTCAACAATGTTGGCGTATAAATAATATTGACTCTCTTATTCTCAAAGGGGCCCAATTTGACCTCATCGGGAAAGATTTCAAAATTCTCATGATTAGTGGTCTAGAACTTCATAACTACGTCCTAATTAATGGGATTTTCCAAACTAATCTCCTATTATATAGATTTTCCAATCTCACTGCTCATTTATGGTAGTTTAATTATCTAAGTTGTCTCTCCGGTCAGAAATAGGTTGTACCAAATCTCTCCTAAATTAGGCGATAGGAATGAGATCATGCCAATTGAATTACCAATTTTGACGGGAAGGTACATAAGTTCAAAATTTGAGGTGGACTTGGGAGAAACGGAGAATGAAGATTCCCCGGATAAGCCATCTCCTTGGATTATTACTTCGAAATTTATTATTTAGGACTCTTGGTTGTATAATTGGATATCTACTATTACTGGTTTTCGGATTATAGTTTATATTTGGATTGTTTTTTGAGGGGATGAACGTTCGATATTCAGAATTGCTGAAAACCATACATAGTTATTTTTATCGTTTTGGTCATAAAATGTAATTGATCCTGTATAAGTTCCGCCTAAAACAGGAGTGGTTTTTAACACATAATTCTCAGTTTTACCAGGTTTTATTTATATTGTTTTTGCTCCTTCAGAATTAATTAAATCAGTTTCAATGGTGTATATTAATATTTTGTCAGTTTTGTTTTATAAAGGTATTTTTGTTATTGTGGTTTACTTGGCTTGACATTAGATTGATAAATGTTCCTAAGCTATAGGTTCTTCAGTAATACCTATAAAAAATATATTATTATAGAGATAATATATATTACCTTTGATTCCGTATTCATAAGTATCATTTGTGGCAGGATTGACAATAAACAATTTGCCTTCTGACATTCCAATATTAACCGGTTTAAAACTTAACTAAAAATTTCCTGTAGACTATCTCTTCACAATCACCTCTTTACTCCTTCCATAAATATAATCTACCCTGAGAAAGTCTTATCACCTTCAAATTGAACTTTGAAATTCACATCTTTGTCTGTCACGTTTATTAGTGGAATATCTTGACGAATCTCGTCGCCTAAGGAGACGGTTAGTTCCAGGTTCGCCTTTATTGGCTTAGGCAATACAGTTATCGTTATCTTTTAATCATTTAATATTTAAATTTATAGATATTTACTTTGAATATTCTGATATCTGTTAAATGTTTATTCTGCATCATAACTTAAAAAGAAAATTCTTTAACTGGACTTTTGAAACCAAATAGAATTGGTAATTTATTTTCAGGTTCTTCCTTTTTAGTTCCATCTTTGTTATCTTTGTACATAGGCTATTTCTTTATATTGCGGTCTTGAAGTGTGAAATTATCAGGGATTGAAATTTGGGTCATGCCAGCTGGCAGAACGGTTATAGAAAAGTTTATTTTTTCTTAAACCGGAATTGATTATAGTAATTTTGTGTAATCTTCCCTTTCTTTTAACTTTCCATTCATCATCAACCTTTTTAAGTAATTAAAACTTTAAATTATTTTACCTATTTTCATGTTTTTTCCTAACATTGATTATATTCTGATTTTTGTAGTGAACAGTCATATCAAACTTGATTTACTGATCTACATAAATCGTAATGCCTGGTCTAATATCTTCAATTGGTTCCGGCAATAGTGTCTCGCCTATTATCTCGTGTTAAAACTCTCCGACCAGAGGGTCCACGAAAACGACTAAACATTTGTAAGTTTCGAGACGGAACGGCATGAATTGGATAACAACGAACTATTTCTCACCTTTGCGAATTTTAAGCTTATCTTTTGCAATCTGGATTATATTTAGTTATAATAGATAGACAAATTATTATAAATTTATTTACAAAAAATGCTCCAGGAATGCTGTTGTCATAATCTTTATCTTCTTCTGTTAAAACTTCTTCATTCTTCTTATTATTCTTTTTCTTAGAAGGTAATTCCTTATGATTTTTGGGAATATTAAGAATTTAGACATTAAAGTCAGCGAATTCAACGTTTGATTAAGTGAAAACATTGGTGACATTTATTCTAATTTCTTCAAGTTTGTAAAGCTAGGCTTTACAACTCCAAAATTCCATGGATTTTCTCTCTGTAATCAATGACTTTAGCTCAAACACTAGTGCACTGGCCTACACATTCCCATCTTTCTTATTCGTAAACGTCAATCTAATAGATTATAAATTTTATACCTTCCTTCTACACTGGCAGAAATCCTACTAGAAAATTTGACCTTAAACACTACCTTTTACTTCGGCTGAATGACAACACACTCATGATCCGTATTGCCCGCACTATTAATACTGAAATCAAGACTCCCATCATAACTGACCCAGTAATTGATCACTCTTTGCGTGGGGTTGCTTAATTCAATTTCCTTGATTAGTTCATCTCCGAGGATACATTAGAAGATAATGGGCGAGAGTTTAGGGATGTAATGGGGTAAGGATTGGAGACTGAATTATAAATGGAGGATACAGTTGGACAAGGAAAATTATTATATCCCGTGAGCTGCAGTTTGTTAGGTCTTTTTTGTTAAAATGAGTGTTTATGCCTACATCGTCAAGCATTTACAGGAATTTCTCACAGTTATAGGCATAGTCTTCATCTGTTAAACAGTTCTTCTTCATTAAACTTATAAATTTCATGCAACTCTTACCGACATAATTTCTAACAACCGACGCCAAATGCAAACCTAAGATATAAAAAAATAACAGTTTTTAAGATTATCATCGAAATTTAGTATCCTTTTCTACTAACCAAACACGACTTCAAAATTGATCTCCAACCATCTCAGTAGAATTCCCTCATATTCCCCTATCATATTACTGCCTTCCATATAGTACACAGGGATATTAGTCTTATCATTCTACACGTTTGGCACTGTTTTTATTAGTTTCTTGTCAACCCGGATTAGGTAGAATATACGGATGCATTGGTAGAAGATCTGCTTATTATTAAGTGTACTTTTATCCAGGTGTCGTTGGAAATATAGCTGAATTGGTTTTCTGAGATTCTTAAATTACTGCATTGGAAGTTGTTTTGAGTTATTTGGAGATAAAATAAAAAATCTTAATATCCTAATAAATAGTGAGGCCGCATATCATTCAAAAAGGCTCCATTTTCTTTCAAAAACTTAACCAAATCCTCATACTATTTGATCAACGCGATAACCTAAATAAATAAGCCTGAATCCCAATATTAAATATTGCATATGATACTCTTTATTATCTCTTCCAATTCATCTCAAACTTAACTTTGGCAATCGATTTCCCAGTCAAATACTGTATGGTGTCAATCAATTACACACCGTTGTTCTTGATGATGTCGCCGGGGAAGGACTGCATTGTCTAAGAACCTGAGATCACGTTCTGGTTGATCCACCGGTTCACACTGTCCAGGTTCTTTTCCATCAAGGCAGGAGGCACTGGGTTGTAGCCCAGTAGGCCGATAAAAGATTTTTGAGATTTTGATTTAGATTCGAATTCGTCGAGACCTAAAAGATATTAGCAAAAATTAATAAATTACATTGGTCCTCGTTTTCGTCAAGTCCTTCGATTATTTACAGAGGTTTGTTCTCGTCTGATAGGATTTCGAAGCCACCCATGTTACGTTGCATATAGGAATATGTTGTCAATAAACAGTTATCTGTCGTTCCACTAACCTATTAAAATATTAATATTAATTGATAAAAATACCATGATTTAGTAATTTCTGAGATTCTCATCATAGAACTCCAATTTAGTCGTAAAACTAACCGGTTTATTACTAGAAAAGCTTATCTCTACCTTCAACTTCTACTTCTAAACTCCTATCATATTGCCTTCAACATAATTGACCTTCAGATCCAACTACCCAAATTCGGAGGAAATATTATGTTTTAACTACAAATTCTCATATCCATCATTAATAATCGTGAGGAAACACTACGACTCAATATTAAGAGGGGTTGGAGGTAACAATATCTCCCTTCTATCAAAGGATAATCTAGGATAACTTCCTTGTCCTTTAAAATATTAATTTTTTTTAATTTATTTATTTATATAATTATTTTGTTACCTTTGATTGTAATGAAGGAATAGGGTTTCTAGAAATCATTGTCTAGGTAGAGTGGCACTTGTTGTTAATATTCACCAGGTCTTAGAGGGTTAAAGGAAACTTTTATTGTGATGCATTAGCCACCGTCAATTCGACCTGAAGATGGATTTAATTGGAAGTATTTGTCCTTGTTGAAATTCGAGGTGTCGATTTTCCAGGATAACATACGGTTTTCAGGGTTTGTTATTTGTAGATCTTGAAAGCTTGAGTAGCATTTTTCCGGCTTATATTGTTAAGTTGTTATAAAGTTTAAAATAAATTTATTTTGGACATAATTACCTGCTACATCACTATTTTCTTTTTGAATTCAATAACATTGGGCCTCATGATGAATTTCGGTTTAACACCTTTACAGACAATCGATCTATAAAGATTGGGTAATTTCCCATATCCCAGCAAAGTTATAGGCAGATATAATTAATAATCTCTGACATCCTTATATTAAATTAGACTAACTTTAGGCATGAATTTTAGTTAAAAGGTAAGTTTCTTCTAGGGTTTCACCGTAATAATTAATAACCTAGTATCTTCATCAGAATATTCTGAAGCTTGGTCTTCTGAACCTTGGTCTAAATCTTATTCATTCAGATCATTGAAATTATCTCCCGCTGCATTCCTAGTTACCATTTTTAAATAAATTAATATAAATACTCATCTTGGTATTCCCGTTGTAGTTGATCATCATCAATCATTTTCATTATGCTACTTTCATCATCATCCGATTAACGAGTCATTTCCAAACATTCGATTCCGTTTGCGTCTTTCATGCTTTCTTCACGCAGATCCACTAGGAGACGGGCTGGCACTGAACCCAGATTCTCAATTGTCACTATTAAATGTATTTTATTTAATTAGGATTAATATAAGAGTTTTTAAAATTTACTTTATTTTGAGCCATGTTCTTCCAATGTAGTTATAACTCCGAAGTCAAAACTTGGCTCTAATATTGACAATAAAGGGATTTAAGTTACGACTGAAAATGGTACTTTATATTCTTTTCCTCCTCTAAGTTAAATTATGATATCAGAGTTAATTGAAATAGCTACTTTAGAATAAAATTGCACCTTATTATTTAATAATATTTTTATTAATAATATTATAAGTTTTAAAAATAAAGAAAATTTTTTAAAATAATATTTACTTTTATAGTTAGAGACTAATCAGGTCCTAGTTTAGCTTTCATTGGTGTTACTTCCGTATAAAGAGGTAGATTTTGACTGATATTGAAAACAGCAGGAACTTTCTATAAATTTTTAATGGTAATAATTCCATTGACTCTTTTACAGACAGGAATTTCGCCCAAAATTAATTCTTTCTCAATAATTAAACACTTGGATTCACTATAGACTCCAATGCACTTTACGGCCTGCTAAATGCCATCCTCTACTCATAGCATAAAATTACATATCTTAAGCACTAATTTATCCTCTTCCTGCTTACCACTCTAGTTATTTCCCTGAGGCGCATACATAATTTAGCAATCCAGAAACTGACCCGGTTTGACCCAGGCCTCCTTCGGCATGACTGAGAAAGTCTGCCCCTCGTTTGTCAGCCATTGGAAACCGGCATTCGAGTTACCGTTGTTGAAGATCCGCAGCGTTTCAGTTGTGAACAGTTCCACGCTGTCTTCTTGGAAATTAAGTTTCACAGTGTCTTTCGCCAATTCCAGTTTTACAGGGTCTACATGCGCCGTCACTTGGAAAGAGAATTCGTATTTGTTGTTTATTATGTATTTTACGTTGCCCGAGAAATTTTGTTGGATTTTTGATGAGAATATTATGTCGAATCCGGCCTGTTTCGATGGAGGTATTATTTACACTTTCTAGTATGATCCTTAAAGTTCTTCTTGTGTTATCACCAGTTTCATCGATATAGATATTCCAAGATCATTACGAACCTAATTTATTAAAATTAAGATTAATAATGATTAAATAAGTGTTTACATGAAAGTATTTATCAGAAACTGATTTTATAAAGACAATTCCAAAATCGATTAACTTTGGTCCTGCAAATATTTTCTAGAGCATTTCTCCCGTCAAATCCATGTTGCAGTTATTTTCTTCCGCAAAACTTCTAAATTCATGTGAGAATTTTTTTCTTATTTTCTAATTGGGATCTGGGTTAAAGTTGCTTTGCTCTCCTGGATTTAGAGACTGATAATCACCTATAGGTTTCATAACATATAAATCTTCCTATAAAAAAAATGAATTAAAATATATTAAGTACTTTTTTACTAGAGGGAATGAATTCAGGCTCCGTAATAATCCTCTAACTTCCATAGTAGAATTAATAGTCAACAGGGGGACTATTATCCAACTCATCGTCAACCTACGGCTACTTATGCTTGGCCTTCAACTCCTAATACCTATCATTGCCTTTCCCTCCTTCCCTCATCTCCCTGAATATAACTAATGTAATTACCTGAGAGACTTCAAATAATTATTGGCCTGTGATTTATTAAACCTGTTCAAGAGATGTTCGTCCTTCTTGCCGGTGTTCATGCTGGAAAGGCGAAGGCGGAAGTTCGAGTCTGATTGGAACATTGGCTTATTGCTGTCTGGGCTGTGGAAGTGCAAGGGAGCACGGTAGGTTAGGAAGTCGATTTCCATGTTATCCGGTTTGGAGGGTTTAGAGCTCATCAGGGTCGAACAGGAACCAAGGATTGTGATTGGAACTTGGTATTAATCGTCGATGAAGCAGATGTTTAGAGTTTTATTGTATTTTCCGATTTTCTGAGGAATGAAACTCACCACAAAAGTCTTTGTCTGATTATTTTACAAAGTTGTTTTTTCTGGTTTAACATAAACGAATGGAATTTTCTAAAAATTAATGTCCAAGGGTCTATCTTTTCCTAAATTTGAGACTGTTATGAATTGATCTTTTTATTGATTCAAAATAGTATCTCCGAAATTAAGGAAATTGTTGGAGACCTTTAGGGCAGGACATTCAGCTTTACCACATAGACTAACCATTACTAGTATTTATTATGATTTTACAGGGAGGTTGGTCCACTTAGTCTTCTTTGAATTCGAATATTGTTGTGTAGTTATAGTCTTATATTATCAATTTATGCTCATTTTAAGTAAATGCGAAATCCTATTATAAACAATATAATTAAATATATTTAAATTTTAAATAAAATATATTATACCTTAACAAATTGTAAAACTTGATCTGAAATAGATGAATCAAAAAAAAACTAAACAGTAGCAAAATCATAGGCCTTAATAACACCCGAACTTGGTTAGCAAATCATTATCTTTTATGTCTATTAAATCCCCATTTCAACCGGTGAAATTATTTTAGTATTATAATCATCTTTGACAGTTCCTTGTATAATAATAGTCCTGAATGTACAACCTTTGGGAGAATTATTGAACAACTGCGTAGAAATAGAACATCTTTTACCAAAATAAACGGGGGAGAAATTAACCATTCCTGGCTACCCTGTTATCTGGTTTACCAAATATCGAGTATTTTCGATACAAGTGGCATTAATTTCGATTTGAGTTTGGATAATGACACCATCGATTTTAACTTGAAGAGGTTATCTAAATACCCCGAGAGTAATTAAGGTCAACTGCATAATAATTTATTTCCTTTGTTCCGGCTATAAAGTCAAAGATTATTAAAGGAGCCTAATTTACAAGGGTAAATTATCCTAGATGATTTCAATCTTTGCAGGTACTTTGCCCCTATTAATGAACTTGAGATTAACAGTCTATTCCTTGTCCTTTTGCAAAAATCCCAAATTGAGACTCTGCTGAAACTCGACCTTCTGGATGGGGGGATAGGCTCTCAGCTGAACATCGATCTGAATCCCGTCGTCTGCCACTATCTTGAGCGCATCGTTGAATTGCCCGGTCGTGGGGGATTCGAAATATATCGTCAGTTTGGTAGACAGACCGGGAGCGATCTGCCCCGAGATTTCGTAGTCGCAACGGAATTTTTATGTTTTCGGTTGTGATATTCGGATGCGTTTTGCGTGGTTGTCTAGGTTGCGAACGGTTATTGTTTATTCGTATTCTGGTAATTTAGAATGAAGATTATTTATGAATTGAAAATATTTTGTAAATTTTTATTAATTTTATTTATTTTGGAAAACATACATTTTATGAATTTATTTAAATGTTAATTACATTTTTATTATAAATATTTATAGTTTAATATAGATATTTACATTTTTTAGGTTAGAAATCAGAAAAATTAACTTCAGATGGTGTAACTTGAATAATTTATTAAGGTGCATCTTTATAGCTTTTTAAAGATCTAGTGGATTTCTCTGGAGGTAAAAAACAAGTTTATGCTGAAGAGAAATCCTTTTGAATTTTTTTTGGTTTCTCTTATTGAAGTTTAGGCAATTCTTGCATATTTAAAAAAATTATTAAATAAGTTTTGTTTTATTTATAATATTACAAATTTATATTAAATTATCTAATATTATTACTATGATAGTTTTTAATAAAGCTAGTTAATTAAAAAGATTAAAATTATCATATAAATATTTATTAAAAATTAGTTTATGTTAAAATTAATTAATCAATAATTATATTCTCCATCCGAATCTTAATTATCTTTTTAATTTTATTTTTCTTCACTTTGAATTTTTAACACATATTTTTCTTGAGAAATTTTAATTTTTTTGCTTATTTCATTTTTGTTTTCTTAATCGACAGTCAAATTAATTATTTCTTTAACTTTTTGTAAATTCTTATTATATATTTTCCTTTTAATTAATGTGTATTTATATGAATACCTTATTCCATGAACAATAAAACTACCATGCATTTTATTAAAATATATTTTCTTCTCATCATTTTTAAATGTCATTAAAAGTTCATTTTACAATCCAATATTTGTAGAAAATTTGTAATTATTAAAATGCAAGTACTCAGATTTAATCTTTATTTAAACATACTACTTTTTAATTTTATTCTTCTTTTTTTTAAAATTAAAAAAGTTTTAAAACTTCTTATTTGTCTTAATTGAAATCCAGTTTCAAAAGATTTGGAAAATTTTAATTTATTTCTAGTTCTTTTGTTACAATAGAAGCAAGCCTTTGGAATAAATATAAAAAACAAATATATATAATATTTATTTTTAAAATAATTATAACTCTGGCATTTAATTTCCTGGAAATATTTTAAATACTCTTTTAGCCTTCAGTTTATTTTCAGGATGAATGATATTATGATCAATTTTTTGAATTTAACTAAATTATTATTTGATTATATCTGGTAAAGCCTAGAGATCGTGATGATCATCTTGTTCTATAATATGTTTTTCTGGTATATCAGAAAAGCTTAATGAAACAGAATCTTGATCAGGTTCTTTTTATGAATGTAAATTAGGTTCTGATTATTGAAACCCATATGTTTCATTAATGATTTAAAGTTCTTCTTGGCTGAGTTTCTATTTGCAATAAAAAGTATTAATCGGGTTAAAAGCGTGTTAAATATATACCTGATTATTCTACTGTATCTTCTAACTATTCATAATAAGATAGTCAACCTAATTGCCTAGATCGAATCTGGGCAGCATCTCTGCTGAATATCTGATCTCATAGGAATTCAACTTGGGTCTGGAGTACCTTTCGATGTCCAGAGGATAGTGGAGGGTCTTTTGGTACGGGATCGGCAGACATGGGGGGTCCAGGTTGAATTGGAAATTGTGAAGGAAGAGAGACGAGGGCGCAGGGAACAGAGGTGTACGCGATTTATCAGGTAAGTACGACATCTATTTTTACCACTATATTATTATAAATTATTATATTTTA
>Ga0105051_10007437_pt1 | contig 11429 bp, 11 predicted proteins | sample FRY02_FD_78383 | JGI IMG/M metagenome (GOLD analysis project Ga0105051, IMG submission 78383) | Freshwater microbial communities from Lake Fryxell liftoff mats and glacier meltwater in Antarctica - FRY-02 (megahit assembly) | ecosystem: Environmental > Aquatic > Freshwater > Ice > Glacier...
AAGACATGCCACCTCTGAATGCTGCAGCTGATTCGGTGATGAATCCCTATGTTTTTCCAGTTCCAGAAATCGACCCAATAGACACTGAGATACTATACGGTGTTCCATTTATCGGGTTAACACCCCCATAAAAAAAGGAGAAGACATGATAATATTTGATTGGATCTGTTTAATAATTATAGTCCTGTTTGCATTCTTTGGATTCTTTAATGGACTTCTGAAGGAAATTAGAGTTAAGGCAGGAATGATTATTGGGTTAATCCTTGCTGCAATGTTTACCGGCAGGCTCACCGGTTTATTAGCAGAACCAATAGCTAAATATCGTCTGGGAATATTTGGACCTATCATAATTGCTGTAGTTGTAATATTTGTCGGGTATATGTTCTCCAGGTTCCTGGTTAAGATAATTGAACATATTTTTGAAGCCGGGAATATGAGATCTGTTGATCGCATGCTTGGGTTTGTCATCGGGGCATTAGAAGGGGTAGCTGTTTCAATTATGCTTATATTCCTGATGAGGCTGCAGAACGTTATACCGATTGTTGATATATTCTCAGGGTCAATTGTAATAGATCAGTTGAGTCCATTTATATTATGGATCCTTAAGTTTGATTTTCCCGGCTTTGCGAGTCAATTTAAGGTGGGTATTTAATGCCAAGGAAAACAGCAGTAGAGCTTCATCCGAAAAAAGACGAAATTGAGATTAGGCTTGCACAAGGCGACACTATCGTGAGCATAAGTAAGGCATTTGGTATCTCAAGGGATGCATTAGTAAGGCATAAGGAGACCAGACTACCACAGAAGTTAGCCAAAGTAATGCAGGAGCGTGACATTACCAATGCCGATGAACTCTTCCAGATTATTCTAAAAACTGTCAGAAAGATGGAAAAGATGTCAGAAAGCTGTGATTTATATCTCCAAGACCCTATTAATCCCGACTACTACTATATGGGACCAAGAGCGCATGAAATACAGGTTGTCTGGGAAGAAGAGATACTGCAACAAAATGGTAAAACGTTCTATAAAAAACATCGTGACAGCCTGCAGGACATTATTGATAATCACTTTTATGGTGAAAAGATTGTCAGTATGAAGTCTACCCATACCGACCCGAGGGTCTTGCTGATAAAGAGTGCTGAAGTACTCACAAGTCAGTTGGATACTTTAGTACAAGCCTGGAGATCAGTTGATCAGGGTAGTAGTGCATTTATAGGTACAGAAGCCTGGAACAATGCGGTTGAAATAATTTTACGGGTTACAGAACCGTACCCGGATCTTCGGAGGGAGATGGCTATTGAGCTCAGCAAACTCTCTGACTAATCAATTAGCAGCATGTATTGACCCAGCTCATTACCTTCTTTCCCTTGGTTGGGGAGCATTTGATTGGCAGACAGAAGTTTTACGTCCGGGAGTAAGTAGATTAATTCTTAACTGTGTCAGACAGGCCGGTAAATCAACAGTCATAGCAGCCAAGGTAGCCCATAGAGCCAAATATTTTCCCGGCTCCTTGATAATGTTATTTGCTCCTACTGAAAACCAATCAGTTGAATTAATGGAGAAGATAAGCCAGTTTCTAAAGAGTGATCCTGAGATTATTTTAGTTCGGGATTCAAGTGTTACGAAGAAGTTTTTAAATGGATCACGGATAAAAGCATTTACGGCAAATCCTAAATCAGCCCGTGGATATTCTGATCCGGATATTATTGTATTTGATGAAGCAGCACACGTTGAGAAAGAATTGTACCTTACCGTTAGACCTATGATGACTGGTGGAAAAACAGAATTGATACTTCTCTCAACTCCCCATGGAAAAGTAGGGTTTTTCTTTGAGGTGTGGCATAGAGATAGTGATTTATGGAGTAAGGTACTGGTTAAACCAGTTGATGTTCTCCCCGAGGTGTTACCACATGAATATAAAGTAGTAGATATTAATGAATGGAAAGCCAAAAACGCTGAAAAGGGAATTAAATCATACATTTCCCCCAGGCATAAAGCAGATTGGCTAAGAGAGGAACTTGGGGAAATGGGAGACCACTTCTTCATGCAGGAGTATGGATGTGAGTTTCTTGAATCACTTGATAGTGTATTTAGTTTAGATGCATTCATGCAATGTTTTGAAGGTGATAACCTTGCACCAATGGAAGATTATAGAATAGAAACAACTGATGAGGAGGCTTTCTGGAATGGCTGATTTTATATTCTCACAGGACTTTGGAAAGATTAATGACTATCAATCTGAAGTATTAACAGAAGTAATTATCAAAGGAAGAGATCGGGATCGTATTATCCGTGATGTACATACGGTAAGAGATAAATATGAAGAGGTTCTATACCCGGAAATCCATGTCCGTTGGATAGATAGAAAACAGTGTAATTATGCCCAGCTGGTAAAAGAGACCAAGATACGTCTGGCAGATCCCCAGATAGTCAATAGAGTTGATCATGTGGTTGATATCACCGGTGTAGGGATGGGAGTAGTAGACTTCATGAGAGATGAAAAGATGTCTCCCATAGGTATTTACTGTACCTCTGGAAATCAGGTAGGTAAAAAGGACTATGGGTACACGGTACCAAAAGAAGAGCTTATTACCTTTACTCAGATCGTAATATCAAGAGGATTATTAAAGTTTTCCCGGGGATTAAAGCAGGATGTGGTTAAGCAGCTGATCCATGAGGTACAAAACTTCAAAGAGAAGAAAACAAAGAGTAACAATGCAACCTATGAAGCTTTACGTGAACAGGATCATGATGATGTTCTCTTTGCATTAATGCTCAATTGCTGGTGGGTGCTTAAAACGCACGGACACTCAATAAATGTAATAAAGAATCGAAGACAGCCGGGTGATTACAATCCATATGATAGGCTATATAACTAAATTATGTAGGTGTGTGTGTAAATCCACCACTTAGGAAGAATTTGCAGAAATCCCATATAGCATGGGACTATGCAGAGTGATGAATTAGCAAAACAGATCATACAGAAACATAAACGGCTCGAAGAATTCCGCAATCCATACCTTGCTGAGTGGAAAGATATAGCGAAGTTCATGGCTCCCGGGAAAGATTTCTGGAATGCGTTAAAAGATAATAAGGCAAAAGCATCTTCAGATATCTTTGATGGTACTGCAATCAGTGCGGTAAGGGTGTTGGCTAATGGTCTCCAGGGATACATGGCTCGAAGAGGAAAGTTCTTCAAGACAGAGCTGGAAACCTACAGGCAGCAACGTCAAGAACCAAGAGAATATCTACAAAGCATCGACCAACTGTTTAACTGGATATTCGATAAATCAAATTTCTATGATTTTGTAAATGAAGCATTCAGAACCGGAGCAACCATCGCAACGATGGTAGGCTATATTGAACCGGTAAGAAATGAAAAGCTGCTGTTTCATGTCTGTCACCCCAAAGAAGTCTGGATTGCAAGTAATGACTCCTACGAGATAGACACGGTATCCCGGCAAATACAAATGACCAATCGAGAGATTGCAAATCGATGGAAAGACGCACCTGAAAGAATACGACAGGATGCAAAAACAGCTCCCTACAAAGAGAAAAAAGTAATTCACCAAACGTTTCCCCGCACTGATCGTGATGTGACGAAATTGGATAAAAAGAATAAGAAATTTGCTTCTATTTGGGTGCTGGAAGATGAAAAAATAACCCTTGAAGAGTCCGGGTTTGATATATTCCCCTATATAGTTTGGAGATGGTCAACTGAACATGGTGGAACCTACGGAAGAGGTCCTGCTCATGATGCACTGACTGATGTATTAAGATCAAACTTATTAAGTAAAGACCTTCTTGATGCTTCTCAATACTTCCTTAATCCTGCCAAAAACGTACCACAGGAAAAAATGGATCTGTTTGATCTAAACCCGGGCGGTATGAATCCCTATGCTGATCCATCAAGAATAATCACACCAATTAACTCCGGAGGATCTTACCCGGTTGGGAAAGACGTTCAAGCAGCTATTGAAGCCAAGATAAAAGATCACTTCATGGTCGATATGTTTCTCATGCTCAATAACTCGATGGATTCGAAAAAAACGGCATACGAAGTCAATGCAATGCAGTCAGAGAAGGCTGCAGTAATGGAGCCGACAACAGCACGAATAGAGAGTGAGTTCTTCGATCAGCTGTTTGATTTAACATTTTACCATGCCAAAAAACTGGGATGGGTGCCTACTCCTCCAGAAGAAGTATCCAGGATACTTCAAACTACAGCAGTAAAGATAAACTATACCAACCTCATGTCTGCCCTCAGGGACCGGTATTACGATAACCAGATGAGTTATGCAGAGGTTCAGAAGCTTTTTCAGATGTCTCAGTTCGATCAATCAGTACTTGATGTTGCAGACCTGAAAGAATATGCAAGAGACATGCTTAGTAAGTCTACCTTCCCACACAAAGCGATAAGAACTAAGCGTCAAATGGCGCAAATAGCTCAACAGAGAGCGCAACAACAGCAAGAAGAGATACAGTCAGAGAACCTTAAAAAACAGGCAAGTGCCGTTAAGGACATGAGTGGGGCAGATCCTCAGCTCTTACAGCAGATGGGGGCAAATGTTGGATAAGAGGGACATAAACGAGACCTACAGGAAAGTATTTGACTCACCTGAAGGTAGATGGGTACTTGGGGACATTTTAAACGACTGCAGCTTCTTTTCTCTCGGAGATATGGAAGGTGCTTCAGATATAGCCCGGCTAAATGTCGGGCGCAGAATATTAGGGAAAATGGGAATATGGGATGCACCTAATGCAATAGCATTAATTGGCAAGCTCCTTGAAGTCCCTATCCCAAAGGAGAAAAAGGATGAGTAGACTAAGGGTGCAATATGCACCGGATGATCTTGGTGCAGGGGGAACGTTGCTTGGAAACAGTAGTTCTGAGACCGGTAATGGTACAAACAACACTGGAGGTCAGGGGAACAGCCAACCGGCAGGGAACCAGTCAGCAGGATGGAGATCAATAGCTCCGGCAGAGTATCGAGACAACGAATTTTTAAAAGGGTTTGAAAAACCCGCAGATTTCTTCAAAACAGCGATTGAAAACAGTGAGAAGGTATCTCGGGCAGTAATCAAACCAAAAGAGGGTGCAACAGCTGAAGAGCTTGCTGCATATCGCACGGAGATTGGATTACCTGAATCTTCAGATGGGTATGAACTTGACAATAAAGTAGGTGATACGGAGATACCGGCAGATATGCTCAAAGGACTAAAACAGTCCTACTTTGATGCGGATCTATCACCTAATCAGGCAAAAGCTGTACATGAAAAACTCGTTGGACTTATGAGTGAAGGCAAAGAAATGTTTTCATATTATGATCAGCAGATTGCCTCAAGGATTAAAGCAGATGCGGAAACGCAGAAAGCCGATTCTTTAACAAAACTTGGCCAAGACTGGGGCGACTCGATGAAGCAGAACGTCTCTAAAGCCAAAAACTTGTTATCAATGGTTCTTACCCAGGAAGAGATTAATTCCATGCCTATGGAAATGCAGAATTCAGCAGTTTTAGTGAAGGCTTTCTATAACATGAGTGGATTTATTTCTGATGATTCATTACTTGGCGGGCAGCAGCAAAAAACTGCCGTTACTAGCCGGTTATTCAAGAACTCCCCCGGAATGTATGAGGAATAATTAAATGGCAACAATTAGTAATACGCAGTTAACGTTGTCTGAACAGATAAAACAAATAGGTCCTGATGGAATGATCATGGAGCTTGTTGATGTTCTGACAGAAGAAAATGAGATCTTACTCGATGCTCCAATGGTTGAGGCTAATGAACGATTTAGCAATCTTGGTGCGAAGACTCTCACATATCCGACTATCGAGACCAGGCGCATCAATGACGGTGCACCAGGTGGTGTAGTTCGTACAAAGCAAAACAGGGAACTGATTCAGATCTTTGAAGCACGGCCGGCCTTTGATAAGCTGTTGCTCAAAAGTGAGAACAACCCTGAACAGGCTCGTAAAAATCAGATCGTGGGATTTATGGAAGCAATTGCACAGGCTCAGGCCGATGCAGTCATCTATGGAGACAATGAAGATGATCCTGATGAAATTGACGGCTGGGCAACCAGATTTCCAACCTATTCGCTGGCAAATGTTCACAACTGTGGAGTTTCCACCGGAGCAGCAACAACTTCGATTTTTCTCGTGCAATGGGATCTTGCCCGGAACTTTATGGTATATCCACGCAGTGCTAAAACTGTGGGAATTGAGCACGAAGACAAAGGTGAGGTGGTACTTACCAACTCAACGAGCAATAAACGGTACGATGGATATGAGGACATGCTCAGATGTTCATTCGGTCTGAATATAATTGATGATAAATGTATTCAGAGAGTGTTGAATATCAACTCTGCAATGTCAGGTGATAATCGTCTCGATTCTGACGGCAAGCTGAAGATCTTGAATTATGCAAAGAACAAGCTTCCCGGAAAAGGAAGAAAGAACTCTATAGTCTACTGCAACGTAGAAATGCTCACTCAGTTTGAGAATGCTGCAGACGACAAGCTTCTTGGATGCTGGAGAACCAAAGATGTTTTTGGTCAGCCGGTAATTATTTGGAAAGACATGCCAATTCGTATGGTTGAAGCAATTTCTTCTGCTGAAACATACGCCGCAAGTTAGGAGGTAGGACATGGTATTTGATGCTTTAGATTTTTTAACGTGGGTACAGACCACAGGGTCTGCAACCGTAGAAGCTTTCGACATCGAAACAGATAGTATAGGAGAAGACGCTTTCACCTATACTAATGTATTTGACTTAGGTGCAGCATCTCCTAACTATCTTGGGCAGAGTATTTATGCGAAACCCAGAGAAGACGTTTCGGGTAATATGATTGCAGATGGTACCGATGCTACCTGTCTGCTTCAAACAAAGCTTATAAGTGGTGCAACTACTACTCCTACCACTGATCACGGTGGACCCATCCAGATTGCAAGCACCGAAATGATTGAAATGCCACTTCCTCAAGGATGTGGAAGATACATCAAGTTTGGTTTTCAGAGTGATGGTGGGGCTGGCACTGCTGATATTGATGCAGGGGCTATTGCAGTTTGGATCGGTGAGTCAGGTCTGAAGGAGTAGCCTATGAAATGCATCTGCGTTGAGAGACATACGGGACCAAAGGGTGACGGGAAACGGCTGCGGAGATATAAGGTGGGTATTGTGTATGATATCTCCAAATCTCACTACAAGGAGTATGAAGATTATTTTACTCCCGGAGTTCCAGAGGTACAGGAGATAGTACAGTCTATATCACTAAGGGATGCCGGTGAGTTGGGAATGGTTAAATCATCGGAAGAACTGAAAGAATTTAAGATGACTGACCTTCGTGAGATTGCAGTAGCAAACGGGATAACTATCCCAGGTGATGCGAGATCAAAAGAAGCTGTAATCGAGCTGCTTAAGCCGTTATTCGATAAATAAACTGATGGGCCCCTTCGGGGGCTTTTCCTACACGAGGACAATATGCAGACTCCTGTACAAATAGCAAATGATGCCTTAACAAGATTAGGTGAGGATCTCATTACCAGCATAGATGGGACTGACGAAACTTCATTACTCTGTAAACAGTTCTATGATCGGTGCTGGGAAGAAATACTCTCTGAGTATGCGTGGGATGAGTGTCTTAAGCGAGTGGAAGCTCTGAAAGCTCCTACGATAGATGTCACTGCCTCAGTAGCAGGGGATTCAGTAACAGTAAACGATACAGAGCTGATAAACGGCACTGATTGGACAACCGCTGCTACCCTTGCTACGGCTATATCTGCTTTGGATAATGTCACTGCTTCTGCTTCAGGATATGTAGCAACTTGTGTAAATGATTATGGCTATGACCTTGTGGTCAGTAAAACCGAAGGGGATGGGATGATAATCCTCTCATCTGACTACGATTTTACTTCCTACCGGTATACTTTTCCAACCTATGCGGAGAGAATATTCAGAATATTTGATGTAAATGGAACCGATATCACTGCTGATTGCGAATTAAGAAACAGAAGAATATTCACGGATGAGAGTGTTATCTATGTTGAGTATGTGGATAATTACGGCATCCTCACAGCAACTTATGGATCAGGGACACCTACTCCACCTTCTTACGTGCAACAGCTTGTAGTGGTGCTTCTCGCATCTAAGATAGCATTTAGAATTACCCAGAATGTACAGCTTGCCGGGATGCTGGCCAATGAATATCAGGTACGGTTAGCCGAAGCGAAAGCACGTAATAATCCAACCCGGGCAAGGAACACCACAAAACGATGGATCAATAAGGGGTAGCCATGTCAATACTTGATTTCTCCAGAGGTGAAATTTCCCCCGAAATGAGATACAGCTCTAACTTACAAGTATATCATAAGGGTCTGGAGACTATGCTAAATAACCTTCCCACACCGCAGGGAGGTTCTACTCGTAGATATGGAACACAAATAATAGGTACTCTTCCAGTTACTACGCAAAAATCTGCCATACACACTTTCAACCTTGGTGCTACCGGATTAAACGAAGATATCGATGCCCCCGGAAGCGGATTAACTGTTATGGTAAATCTTGCGACCTATGATACGGAAGATCGGGTACAGGATTTAGCAAAGAATACAGAAATACAAATACTCTTAGCCTTTTCTGAATCTAATGTAATAAGTGCATATTGGATCAATACCACTTCAGGAGCTCCTGCATATTTACAGCAATTATGGAACTATAGTGCCGGTTATGTAAGACCTGCACTTGGATTTAATGACACCAGAGATGTACGAGTAGCTCAGATAGAAAACTCTGTCTATATTGTAGCTTCCGGGAATGTCTACGAATTATATTGGGATATTACCAAAAGCTCAGATGCCAGCTTATTGTGGGCTGAGAGTACTACCTATGCTATTGGTGATGTGGTATATCATACCTATAGTGCTGCTAAACACTGGTATGAATGTATAACAGCTCATAATTCAGGCACAGCAGGATCATTAATTTCCCTTGAAGAGGCTGAATCAGACCTCTACTGGAAAATAGTCTACCCACCGTATTTATCATGGAGGAATGTAACATTACGAGTAGGGGAAAAACTTCTTACCGGTACCGTCTTTCAAGATGCTTTTGACCCATTGGCATGGAATGAAAACACCACATGGGTAGCAAATACCGGTGTATACAAAAAAGGGGATGTGGTACTCGAATCAGAAGTAGATTACGAATGTGTGGTTGATCATACTGCCAGAGCAGCTTTTGACGCAGCCGAGATAGCTGCCTACTGGTTTGCAATGAGCACACTTTCAGGTTCACTTACCGAAGTTGATACTATCTACAGAAGAAGAGCTGCTGCCGGTAGGGAGCAGACCATCCCCAGGGAAATAAAAGCACATCAGGGAAGACTGCTTGTCTGTGCATCCTCAAGGTTTCCTGCTACTATATTTGGCAGTGAGATATCTCGTTATACAAAGTTTGGTGCAGGAATCTATGATGATGATCCCTGGATATATACCGTATCCGGTGATAGAGTTGGAAAGATCTTATGGATATATGTTACTGACCAGTTATATTTAGGTACAAAGGGTGGAATATTCGCTGTATCCGGTGTAATAACTCCCAGCCAGTTTCTCCTTAGAAAAGTAGCCTCTTACCCTGCTTCAGAAGTTGAAGGTATTATGGGAGGTGGAGCATTATTATATTTTCAAAGTGATAAGAAAACACTAAGAGAAGTTGAATATGCTGATCAGGCTCAGAATTATATTGCAAATAATATTACAATAAACTCAGAACATTTATTTAGTACCTATTTAGCAGTTAAGATGGTTGTTCAGCACTCACCGCATACTATTGTTTGGATATTAAGAAGTGATGGAATATTAGTATCACTCTCTTATGAAAAGACAGTTGATTTGATGGCCTTTGCACGGCATGAAGTAGATGGTGATATTATTGATATATCCGGTGGTGTTGGTGATGATTTATACGCTATTGTAGAACGTGCCAGCGATACAAAACTTCTCAGAATGGGGAAAACTCTTCTTGTAGATGGAACCAACTCAAACAGTTCACTTTATTTAGATGGGTTAGTTAAGTTTGTTATGCGTGACCTTGCTTCTGACTTTGAAGCCTATGTACAGAATGATGATTTTAGAACATGGCTAATTGCTCAGTCAATAACTACCCTTGCTTTAATGCAGGCGGCTACCGGCACTCTGGATGCTTCAAGTCAATCAATGGAAGGGTTTGCTTCCCAATGTGCACTAAGGCATTTAGTTGCAATAACCGCATTAAACCTGTCAACCAACTCACTTACCACATGGAGTACAATCACTATACCAGCTTCTTGGACTACAATAAATTTAAGTAGTAACAGTTTTACTGCCTCGGATGTAAACCAGATCTTAATAGATGTGGCAGCAAGTGAAGTATTAACATCAAGAAAAGGCTATCGTGACACTGTACCTGACTTTGTAGAAGATGGTGCAGGGAAGGACAGTAGATTCGTTTATGTCACTACAAGTGCTGAATCAATAGCTGCCAGAGTACAAAGTTTTACCGCTACTGCACAAGAAGGGCTTGTCAGCTTCGCATTTACTTCTATTTTAGTAGGTGGGCATAAATATGCATTTCTTTGTCAAGCTAAAACTTTAACAACTGCTCCATTAATAGGAATTGACGATGATGTAGCCGCTGTTGTTACACAAGGGTTTACCAGTGACGGCAACTGGCAGACAGTTGGTGTTTTATATACATCTGATGTGTCTGCAACCACCATTGATGCTTTTGTTTTAGATCATACTGGTTCAGGCTGGGCAGCCATCGAGACAAAGAAATGGATGGTACTTGATCTTACATTGCTGGATGAAGAATCAAGCAGTGTTGCAGATTTAATAACGAATTATTATAATTTTCCCACAATCGATCTCTCGACTAATACCGCGGCGACTTATCTTGGATTAGTGGCTGCAGTTGCTCTATACGATGCTGGGTGGACAGTCACTCTTGATAATGCTGGCACGTGGTATGATGGGTATGATTTAACTTACAATGCAAACGGTGGGGCAGGTACACCTCCGGCTCTTGTTGCGTACCTTGGCGGTGAGGCTGTAGTAATAGAAGGTGATGGAACACTCACAAGAGCCGGGCATGAGTTTAATGGCTGGAATACTCTATCTACCGGTTTAGGTACTACCTATCAGGAAAATGACCCCTATACCATGCCGTCAGCCAATACTACATTATATGCTGTTTGGGTAGCGGTTTATCCAATGGCATATAATGGAAACGGAAATGATGGTGGAACGGTTCCCGGTACAGTAAACTATCAAGCAAGTGAAACAATAACGGTAAGTAATAACTCTGCAACAAGGACATGGTATACATTTAGTATTTGGAATACCGTATCAGGTGGTACAGGTACAGACAGGTCTCCTGGTTCTACTTTCCCTATG
>Ga0105051_10007440_pt1 | contig 11424 bp, 10 predicted proteins | sample FRY02_FD_78383 | JGI IMG/M metagenome (GOLD analysis project Ga0105051, IMG submission 78383) | Freshwater microbial communities from Lake Fryxell liftoff mats and glacier meltwater in Antarctica - FRY-02 (megahit assembly) | ecosystem: Environmental > Aquatic > Freshwater > Ice > Glacier...
GCCACAACTTGGGATGCACTTCTTGCTGCGCGCTCTGGAACTCATTTACTTGAGGGTCCAAGATTTGCGGAGCTGCCAGTTCGGATCGCAGGAACTGCAAAAGTTGATCCCGAAAGTATTCTTGAGCCATACGAAGTGCGGCGCATGGATCGCTCGCAACAGCTAGCGCTTATTGCTGCTCGTGAAGCTTGGGCGGATGCCGGATCACCAGAGATTGAACAAGGTCGACTTGGTGTCGTTGTTGGTTCTGGCGTTGGTGGGGCAATTTCGCTGATGGAACAATATGACATTTTGCGTGAACGTGGGGCCTCCCGGGTTTCGCCAATGACGGTTCCAATGTTGATGCCAAACGGTCCGGCCGCAGTAATTGGTCTAGAGCTTGGTGCAATGGCTGGTGTTCACACCCCAGTTTCAGCTTGTGCCTCCGGCGCCGAAGCAATTGGTTACGGCGCCGAAATGATTCGTACCGGTCGCGCTGATGTCGTTGTCTGTGGTGGCACTGAAGGCTGCATCCATCCGCTGACTATTGCGGCATTTGCTGCAATGCGCGCACTTTCAACTTTGCATGAAAATGCTGCTGGGGCTTCTCGCCCATTTGATCGGGACCGTGACGGTTTCGTAATGGCTGAAGGCGCAGCAATAATTGTTTTGGAATCTGAAGAGTTTGCAAAGGCGCGTGGCGCAAAAGTATATGCAACTTATGGTGGTCAAGGTATCGCAGCTGATGCACATCACATTGCGCAACCTGAACCTGAAGGTCGCGGAATTATCTTGGCAATGAATCGCGCACTTGCTGACGCGAATCTGACACCTAAAGATATTTTCCACGTGAGCGCACATGCCACAAGCACACCTGCTGGCGATGTTGCCGAAGCGAAAGCAATTCGCAAAGTACTTGGCGCAGATGCTGACCATGCACCTGTAACTGCAGTGAAGGGCGTAGCTGGTCACTTACTCGGCGGCGCTGGCTCACTTGCTGCAATTGGCGCGATCTTGTCTATCAAGAATCGTGTGGTACCGCCAGTAGGCAACTTAGAGAATCTGGCTGACGGCGTAGACGTTGACGTTGTGATGTCAAAGCCGCGCGAATTACCTGAGGGCGATATCGCTGCACTGAGTAATTCATTTGGCTTCGGTGGCCACGACATTGTGTTGGCATTCCGGAACTACTCATGAGCGCTGTAATCGATAAGAAGTTACTAGCGCCACTGCGCCTTACTTCACTTTTCGATGAGGGCACTTTGGAATATGTTGCAGGCCAAGTTGATGGCATCGGCGCAGTTTCCGCCACAGGAAAAATCAATGGTCGCCCAGTTGTGGCATTCGCAAATGATCCTTCGTTTCAAGGTGGCGCACTAGGCGCTGCTGAGGGCGCAGTAATTGTTGATGCTTACGCCATTGCTATGGCGCAACAATGTCCAATCGTTGGAATCTGGCACTCTGGTGGCGCTCGCCTGCAAGAAGGTATCGGCGCCCTAAAACCCTTCGGTGACATTTTTCGCGTAATGACTCACGCCTCGGGCAAGATTCCACAAGTATCTGTTGTTCTTGGACCTGCTGCTGGTGGCGGCGCTTACGGTCCCGCACTTACTGACATCGTGATCTTGGGACCAGAAGGAAGAATCTTTGTTACAGGTCCTGATGTAGTTCGATCTGTAACAGGCGAAGATGTGGACATGCTGCGCTTGGGTGGTCCAGAACCTCATGGCCGGCGAAGCGGCGTAGTGCACGTTGTTAGTTTGACCGAAGAACAAGCTATGGCTGATACCCGAAACATCACTGACTTACTTGGTAATCAAGGAATGCTCGACACTTCCAAGATTTCAGATGTAGACATGGGCGCACTCTTACCAGAACAAAATAACCGTGCGTACGACGCGCATCCAATTGTTGATTCTGTTGTTGATGCTGGCACTGGAATTGAACTTCATCCGCGTTGGGCACCAAATATCATCACTACTCTGGGTCGCTTTGGTGGACGCACTGTCGGAGTAATTGCCAACAACCCACTTCGCTTAGGTGGTTGCTTGGATGCGACATCGGCAGAGAAAAGTGCGCGCTTTGTTCGCATGTGCGACGCACTTGGCGTCCCAATGATCGTGATGGTTGACGTTCCAGGTTACTTGCCTGGAGTTGGCCAAGAATGGGACGGCGTAGTTCGTCGCGGCGCTAAATTGCTGCACGCATTTGCCGAATGTGTCGTGCCGCGCATAACTTGTGTAACTCGTAAGTCATATGGCGGCGCATACATCGCAATGAATTCCAAGGCTCTTGGTGCTACCCGCGTAATGGCTTGGGAAGGCGCGGAAGTTGCTGTCATGGGTCCCCTTGCTGCGATTCGAATTTTGCATCGCCGCCGCCTAGCTGAAGTTCCACCAGATCAAAAAGATGCTGTTGAAGCAGAGCTTGCGGAAGAACACAAAATTACAGCTGGCGGCCTGCCAAAGTGCATTGAAATTGGCGCAGTGGATGAAATTGTAGAACCAACAAAAACTCGAACTGCAATTGCTGCTGCGTTAAAAGCTGCAGCCAATCCGGATGGTTCATTTCCACGTGGCAATCACGGCAACATTCCGCTTTAGTTGTAAAAAACTTTTTTACTAGTTAGCCAACTTGATGTAGCCAGCGAACTGGAATACCTTCGCCTGCATATCTAAATGGTTCAAGTTCACGATCCCACGGACCGCCAATAACTTCATCTACTGCGTCAACTAGAGAAGCCCCTTGCGCAGTCGCGTTGACTATTGCCGTGCGAAGTTTTTCCTCCGATATAAAACTCTCACCAAAGACACCCATTGGGCTTCGCCAAATTCCATGTGAAGGTGTTGATACGAAACGCTGTCCATCAAAGCCAGGACTTGGTTCTTCAGTAATTTCAAATCTTAAGTTTGGAAAACCGCGAAGTGCTACTGCGATTTTTGCTGACAAATCTGGCGCCCCGACCCAGGAAATTTCGCTGCGAACTGTGCCTGCAGCAACTGGCTGCGATACCCATTCCAAATTCACTGGCGTGCCCAATAGGCCACCTAAAGCCCATTCAATATGTGGGCTTAATGCTCGCGGGCTGCTATGAATGAACACAACGCCACGCGTGGTTGTCGAACTCGACATTTCGCTTCCTCCTGACTTCCTACAAACTGCCTTCCCCGACACGTTGTAGGACTCCAAGGAGTACTTAGGAAGAGAATAACCCCATGCGTCACATAAATACCACCTGACCCAGTGATTAACTTAATTTATTAATGAAATCCAGATGTTTAATGGGTTTTAGTCCTTGTTTTGCTCGACATTTTGCGAGATTCGCTGCGCCTGCTTTCCCAGAACCGGGACCCAAATTCAACGGCCAAGGCGTAACCTAAGCCTAGAATCGCATCAATTATGTAGTGCTCGCCACCAAAAACCAGGGCAAATGTCATCAAACTGACATAAAAAACAAAAAACGTTCGCAGCTTTAAGCCAGCTCGCGCCCAAAAGAATAAGGAAATCGTAACTGCCATGCCAGCGTGTAACGAGGGTATGGCTGCCACTTGGTTAACAACGCCCTGCCCAAGAGAAATAATCTGACCGGCAATTGGCAACCCAATTATTTCCCAGCCCCTAGTTGCGATTCGAGCAACTGGCTCCCCTATGCCTTCCTTGGCTGCATACCAAGGCGGGGCTGCTGGAACTAAAAGGTATGTAACTAGTGAGGCAAAAGAAATGGTGATAACCCGTCTTGCAAACATTGCCCAGAGCGCACGATTTTTTATGTACAGGATTCCAACTAGCGCCCAAGGTACAAAAAAGTGGGAAACATAAACGAGCGCAACTAAGGACTCCCATCAAGCAACTTGGTTTGGTTTATAAAGATTTTGCTGCAACCAAACAGTAGGAATCTGGCCATTAAATAACCAGCCAAACCAGGAAAGCTCGATGTTGTAAATTTCTTCAACACGCACTTTAAAGCCAAACGTATCCGCTGCTCCGCGCGAATAGTCATAACCATAGAGCAATAGAAAAACGGTACCCAATCAGCAAATACTCGAGCTGCCCTCGTTGTCGTGCCGATTGCGAAAGCCAGTGACGCTGTCACAATCATCAACAGTTGAGTAGCTCGATCAAATGGAATGCCCTGCCAAATCACGTAACCCCCGGCTAACGTCACCCAAATCGCGACGGCAAACTTTCGCTCAATAGGCCAGGACCGCATATGAATTGCACATCTTTCTTTTCAGTGTTGAACCTAGCCTAATAGGTGCTTTCGGGCACAATAGGTTCATGTCCGCGCTACGCATCTCGCAAGTCTCGAGCATTGCTGAGATGGAAGACGTCAGCAACTTTTTTTGCCGAGTCTGGGCTGGTGGCCCCGAAGTTGTTCCCTTTGATTTGGGTTTAGCAGTTTTACATGTTGGTGCTTACTGCAGCGCTGCTTACCATGACGAGGAAATGGTTGCTGCTTCCTTTGGTTTTCGTGGAGTTTTTCAAGGTAAACAAATTTTGCACTCACATGTAACGGGATCATTTAAGCCAGGCGCTGGTTTTGAACTTAAGCAACATCAATTCAATTGGGCTAAAGAACAAGGAATCAGCGGAATAACTTGGTCCTTTGACCCACTGGTTCGTAAAAATTGCGTATTTAATTTCGTCAAACTAGGCGCAACGGCAGTTGAATACTTGCATAATTTTTATGGCACCATGACTGATGAAATAAACGCTGGCGATGACTCAGATCGGCTATTTGTCTATTGGGATTTAGCAGCAAAACATTCAAACCAAAATAATCCCAGCAAGTCAGTGAGTGTTGAAATACCCGAGGACATAGCGCAGCTTCGGAAAACTGATTTGGTAAGTGCGCAAAACTGGCGCAAGCAAACGCGCGCGTTAATCGAACCACTCCTTGCTAAGGGATGGACTATTTCAGGTATGAAAGATCGAACGCACTTATTAATAGCCCCACCTAACTAGCGCGATAATCAGTAAAGGATTGTTATGAAGCTTGAAGCAGTAGAACTCATTCGCTTAAATGTTCCACTAAAGTCAGCATTTCGAACTTCGGAAGGCTCAGTCACTGTGCATGAAGTCGTTTGGGTACACGCAATCACGGACGTCGGCGAAGGCTGGGCAGAGTGCGCAGCAAATGCCTTGCCTGATTATTCAAGTGAATATCACACTGGCGCTGGCGCAGTCTTGCAAGAATTTTTTATTCCCGAGCTTATGAAACTTGGAAACGATCTAACAGCTGAGAAAGTTGCACCTGCTTTGCATTGGGCAAAAGGGCATCGCATGGCTAAAGCAGCACTTGAAACAGCAGTACTTGATGCTCAGCTGCGCGCTGCTAATACTTCATTCGCAACTTATTTAGGCGCAGTTAAAACCAAAGTTCCAGCCGGAGTTTCTGTCGGCATCATGGATTCCCTTCCGGAGTTAATGGGGTTTGTTGAGGGCTACCTAGCCGATGGTTATTTGCGAATAAAACTAAAGATCGAACCAGGCTGGGATTATGAACCAGTGAAACTTGTGCGCGAAACTTTTGGATCAGAATTATTGCTGCAAGTAGATGCAAACACTGCCTATACGCGTAATGATTTTGACTTGCTTAAGCGACTTGATGAATTCAATTTATTACTGATTGAACAACCAATTGAAGAAGAAGACATCTTGGGCCACAAGAAACTTGCTGACTACATCCAGACACCAGTTTGCCTAGATGAATCAATTGTTTCTGCTGGTGTGGCTCGCGATGCCATTGAACTTGGCGCCACTGAAATCATTAACATAAAACCAGCTCGAGTTGGTGGGTACCTTGAGGCCGTGAAGATTCACGATATCGCCCAAGCGGCTGGAATTCCAGTTTGGTGTGGTGGCATGTTGGAGACCGGAATCGGTCGAGCTGCGAACTTGGCGTTAGCGGCATTACCTAACTTCACTTTGCCTGGCGACACATCGGCTTCAGCTCGCTACTTTGAAACGGACACCACGGCGCCATTTGTATTAGTAGATGGACATATTGATGTGCCAACGGGTCCTGGAATTGGCGTTGATCCGATTAGCGAAGTGGTGCAGCGCTATACCGTGTCCAATACGTGGGTTAAATAATTACTTCGTTGAACTAAGCTTTGGAAAAAGCGCTGGCACTTTTGCTTTGTATGCTGCGTAACCCTTGTACTTTGCGCTAAGAAGTATTTCTTCCCAGCGAATCTTGTAAACCAAAAGTCCAAGTAAGCCAAACCAAACTATTAACTGGGCCCAGACCCCGCTGGAAACAACCAGTCCCATGGTTAGCACTAATAGTCCGGTATAAATCGGATGACGCAGCCGAGCATAAATTCCAGTTGTAACCAATGCGCCAGAATCAACGGGAACTGGGTTTGCCGTTAATGACTTGCCAAGTCCACGAAAACCAGCAAATAGCAGGATCAAACCTAGGAAAAGAAGCACCGTTCCAGCCACATTTGCTTGCGGATTGACGTTTTGGCTATCTGGGAAAAGCGCAAGAATAAGAATCAAACCAAATTGCGCAAAAACTAAGAGCCGACCTTTTTGTGAATCATCCATGTGAAAAATTCTACCTAATAATCTTTGGCACTAACCTCTAGTTATGGGCAAAAACGTAATCGCGGGTGCACTCGCTGTGTTATTGCTTACCGGCTGTGGCGTCGCAATTCCAACTGGTTACCGTCCTCCGCAAAATACAACGCCAGCCACAAGTGTCACCATTCTGGATGTTGCGCAACGCCAGTCCCCAATAGAAATCTCAGGTACCACTCTTTCGGGCAAAGATTTTTCAACGTCAGAATTTGATGGCATTGTCATAGTTAATGCTTGGGCATCTTGGTGTGCGCCGTGTCGCGAAGAATGGCCCACTTTCATAGAGATTGAGTCCGCGTATCCACAAATTAACTTGCTCGGATTAAACCAAGCCGATGATCTAAGTGCTGCTAAAGATTTTGTCCAAGATGCTGGTGGCAGCTGGACGCACTTACAAGACGTCGATCAGTTACTTGCCTTGGAAAGTGAAACCATCTCTGGCAATTTCTTACCTGGCACAATCGTGTTAGATAAACAGCATCGAATCGCCGCCAAGTTTGTCGGAAAAGTTACTGAGCCAGAATTAACCCAAATTATTGAGCAACTTCTAGCTGAGTAACCTAACCAATTGCTTCACCAGCGGCTTCTTGCTGCGCCGCATGCTGTTGCGCGCCAGTACGAAGTGGTACCTCACGCAGAAATAGTGCCAAAACAAATCCAATTGCCGTTAGTGGCGCTGCCGCCAAGAACACAACGTGGAAAGACTGCACAAACGCATGGTAAATAACCGCCTGAAGGTCCGGGCTGAATTCAGTTATTACCGAAGTGTTGTTCTTAAGCTGCTCAAATTTTTCTGGCGTGGCTCCAATTAGCGCAAGCGGATTTGTCACAGCTAGTTGCTTTACGCCCTCTGGAATGTTTATCGTCAATCGACTTGCGTAAAGCGAACCAAACAATGCCACTCCAACGGTTCCACCAACAGAGCGAAAGAAAGTATTAGCACTTGTTGCAATTCCAAGATCCTTCATCTCAACTGAGTTCTGTAGGGCAATGACAATAGTTTGCATTGATAGTCCAAGGCCAGCACCGATAAGCAAAGCGTAAATAGCTAATTGCCAAAATGGTGTTGTTTCATTCAAAGTAGAAAGTGCCAAAATGCCAACGGTCATTATGGCCAGACCCATGACGGGATAACGCTTGTAGTGACCATGCTTACTAATTAGCTTGCCGCTGAGAATAGACATTGAAACAATTCCCATCATGAAAGGAATCAGTTTCAGCCCAGCAGCTGTAGCCGAGTCGCCCTGCACAACTTGCAAAAAGAGCGGCAACATGATGATCGCGCCAAACATTCCAGCGCCAATAATAAAGCCAAGTGCAGAAGTTAACGAGAAAGTGTGATTCTTAAATAACTCCAAAGGCAAGATTGGTTCCTTGGCTCGCTTTTCCTGAAGTAGGAACAAGATTGTCAAAAGTAATGCGAAACCAATGGTGCTCAGTGTCTTTCCGCTGGTCCAGCCAGACTCTGGTCCAAAAACCGAAACACCAAATAGCAGTGCAGTAACTGCAGACACCATAAGAATTGCGCCCGCGTAATCAATGCTGTGCTTGCGGCGAAGAGTTGAGGCGCGAAGTGAGGAAGAAGTTAAAATGAGAGCCAGAATTCCAAAAGGAAGATTGATGTAAAAAATCCAGCGCCAGCCGGCAATACCAAATACTGTCGCACTGTCTGAAAAGAAGCCACCGAGTAGTGGACCTGCGACTGCGGAAAGTCCCCACACTGCGCCAAAGTATCCCTGGTAACGACCGCGCTCACGCGGTGAAACTAGGTCACCAATAATGACGAAAGTCAGCGCCATCAAGCCACCAGCACCAAGACCTTGAATTGCGCGGAAAGCAATGAGTTCGAACATGTTTTGTGCAGCACCCGCCAAGAACGAGCCAATTAGAAAGGTTACGATCGCAAATTGGAATACTGGTCGCCGTCCATAAAGGTCAGAGATTTTTCCATACAGCGGAGTTGACGCTGTGGATGTAAGTAAATAAGCAGTCACAACCCAGGTGTAATGCGATAAGCCATTGAAGTCTTCGACAATGCTCTTTAAGGCAGTGGCAACAATAGTCTGATCCAGCGCGGCTAACAGCATGCCGACCATAAGGCCGCTTAAAACAACCATGATTTCTTTATGAGTTGCTGGAGCCACAGGTGACTGGCTGATGGAATTTTGGGCCTGGCTGGACATATTTATCCTCAGAAAAGGTGCTTAGGGATAATGGCACTCGGCAAATTTAGTTCAAATTTCAATCTCTTGCACAGCGTAGCACTCGGTTAATGGTTGAATTGAGCCATGGCTACTCCAGAAAAAGAAACCGACCCAACTAAAGCAGCGTTTTTGGCTGCCTTGGAAAAAAAGAAATCTGGTGGAGCAAAGTCAGCAGGTTCAGCAAGCACTTCAGAGGCCTCAAAAGCTAAGTCATCTGGTCCAGCAGCTCGCCGGATGTCGCGCCGACGTAGCGGTAGTTCTTAAACTTTTCTTAAATCCGAATTCGAGACCCAGTTGGATCAAAAACTGCGTCCGACATAACTTGTGCGTCAACTACTCGCCCACCACAAGATACTTGCACAACGTCGCCTTCAATACTTTCAATGGGCAGCCAACCAAGTGCAATTGGAAATCCAAGTGACCAGCCAAATTCTGCGCTGGTGATGTAACCAGCATTCTTGCCAACAATAAAGATCGGTTGTCCAACTGTCGGCACGACGTCAACCTCTCGCAATTGCAAAGTGCGTAATCTTCGACCAGTAAGGCGACTTGCTGCCTTAAGTCCGATGTGGTCACCATCGCTTCGCACTGCAAATTCCAGACCCGCTGAAGTCGGCGTATCTTCGCGACTCATGTCACTTCCCCAGGCTCGATAACCCTTTTCAAGTCGCAAACTAGTTAACGCACCTCGACCTACAGGTATTGCGCCAACGTTGTTGGCCTGCTGCATGATCGCTTTCCAAAGTCGCAGACCCCCAGAGGAATCACTGGATAGTTCCCAGCCCAACTCGCCAACGTAAGACACTCGCACCGCAGTTACTGCAACACCAGACACAGCCGTTTCTTTCGCCGTGAAATACTTGAACTGATTATTTGTTAGATCAGTGTCAATGATTGGCGCAAGGATCTCGCGCGCTGCTGGTCCCCAGACTGCAACACAACACGTGCCATTTGTGACGTCTTCAATATGTACGTTAAACCCTGCTGCAACGGACTTGAGCCAGTACGCATCGCGCGGACTATTTCCACCAACTAGGAATCGATCCACTGCTAACCGACTGATGGTCACATCGGAAACTATTCCGCCAGTGTGATCCAGTAGCAAAGTGTAAGTAACCGAACCAATTTCGCGATCAACACTGCGCGCTGCAGCAAAACTTAAAAAGGCAGCAGCATCTGGGCCCATGACATTTATTCGACGCAGTGAAGTCATGTCAAAAATTCCTGCAACTTCGCGAGTCTTTAAATGTTCGGCGCCAGACATTGGTGACCAAAATCGACTTGACCATTCATCGCGCTTAGGAACTTGCAATCCCTTGAGCAGCGCAGCGTTGGACTCATACCAACGCGGGCGTTCCCAACCCGAGGTATCAAAGAAGGCAGCACCAAGTTTTTCTTGTTCGCTATAGAACGGCGACATCCGAACGCCTCGCGGACTATTTGAAGGTTCAGCTGGATGATGAATCGCGTAAGTATCAACGTAGGCATTGTCACAACGTTGCTCGAAATCAACTCGCGTTAACTCGGCGTTATCAAATCTTGTTAAATCTCCGGGGGCAAAATCTATGTCCGGCGCAATTCCGCAAATAGCCTGGGCCAATGAGCGTGCAGCGCCAACTGAATGCGTTGCCCAAACACATTCCAAAACCCACAACCCATCAACTGTTGGTGCTTGACCCATAAGTGGCAAGCCATCAGAGGAGTAGGGAAATACCCCGTTGTAAGCAGTTTCGAGTTTGCGGTCCTTAAGCACTGGAGCAATTAAAAAAGTTTCGGCCCAGCCTGGATCCCAATCAACTTGAGTGAATGGCAATTTAGATGGATCAGCTAAGTTTTGCGAGTTACGGACCATGTCAGCATCAGATACTGGAAGTGCTCGGTGATTAAAAGAGCCAATTCCAGCGCATTGACCTTCATCGCGTATATATATGCCGCCCTCCCAATGGCGAATAATCGGCAAGCTGGCATCTACTGCTTTATACGGCGCCAAAACTTCAAGTGGTTCAGTTATTGCATACAGATGTTCCATGGCAACCAGCGGAAGCACTACGCCTGTGCTGGCTGCAATTGAATTGCCCCAACCACCGGCAGTAATCACAACTAAGTCGGCGGCAATGACACCATTCGGGGTGCGCACTCCAGAAACTTTTGATTCCTTCGTTTCGATGGAAAGTACTTTTGTGTCACCAATAAATTTCGCGCCATTTGATTGTGCGCGTTCACCCTGAGCTTGGGCGCTTCGAAGTGCCTTACCAATTCCTTCTCGAGTTGTAACGTAGCCACCAATAAACGATGTGGGATCCAGCAGTGGATTTAAATCAGCACATCGCTGGGGATCTAAAAGTTCACCAGAAAATCCCCAAGACTGTGCGAACTCACTTCGCCGCTCTAAGTAGTTCAGGCGTTCCTGGGATTGTGCAATTTCAATGGCGCCAACTGGATAAAAGCATGGCTCACCAGCAACGTCCATTGTCATAAGTTTTTCAATTGTGTAATCGGCAAACAAATGCATCATTTTAGATGCGCTCGTGCGGGTCATGAGTCCTGGTGCATGTGAGGTGGCCCCACCCGTTTTCCAAATTGGACCTTGGTCAATCACGGTCACATCAAGTTGCCCTAATTGGGTGAGTTCATCAGCAAGCGCTGTTCCAGC
>Ga0105051_10007446_pt1 | contig 11421 bp, 8 predicted proteins | sample FRY02_FD_78383 | JGI IMG/M metagenome (GOLD analysis project Ga0105051, IMG submission 78383) | Freshwater microbial communities from Lake Fryxell liftoff mats and glacier meltwater in Antarctica - FRY-02 (megahit assembly) | ecosystem: Environmental > Aquatic > Freshwater > Ice > Glacier...
AGCGCATGAGAGATATAGAGGAATGGAGGAAAGAGAATTTAACTCAAAATCTTGTGCAATTACGTATTAATCGTTTAGGTAAAGTAGCGTGATTTCAGGTACACCATTTTGGACACCCTACCTAAAAGGGTTGAACACGTTAACATAGAGCATATCTCTATGAGCTCTAAACACTAAAAGGGTTTAGCCTCGACTCAAAATGCCTAACACGCCACAAAAAAAGGGTTGCTAAATAAGCAACCCTTTTTTATGTTTCACGTGAAACATAAAAATCTATCTACCTAAATAAATAAGAATAACAGCAATATCACTTGGCGAAACCCCACTAATTCTAGAAGCCTGACCAATAGTAGCAGGCCTTATCTTATCTAATTTCTGTCTAGCCTCAATAGTAACAGACTGCATTATGGAATAATCAACATTAATTGGTATAGTTAATGACTCTAAACGATTCATTTTAGCAGCCAATTCTGTTTCTCTTTGAATGTATCCGTCATATTTTAAAATGATTTCAGCTTGATATAAAATCTCTGGATCAACTAAAATTAGCTCTTCAGCCAATAATCTAGATACAGTAGATATAGAAAGTATATCTCTCATCGTAACATGAGGACGAGTAATTAAAGAAGACAACTTAACCTGCTGGTTAATTGGTGCGCTTGCTTTAGCTACAAGCATAGGATTAGCAACCTCTGGAGTAACACCTTCTTTTTGTAAAGAACGAATCAATGAGTTATAACCCTCAATCTTAATATTAACATGTTCTAATGCTTTATCATCAGATAATCCAATAGCATGACCAATAGGTGTTAAACGAATATCGGCATTATCTTGCCTTAAAAGAATTCTAAACTCAGCTCTACTAGTAAACATTCTATATGGCTCATCGGTTCCCTTAGTTACCAAATCATCTATTAAAACGCCAATGTATGCATCGGAGCGACTTAAAATAAACGGTTCTAAGGAATTGACCTTTCTACTTGCATTTATTCCAGCCATTAGTCCTTGACAAGCAGCTTCTTCGTAACCAGTTGTACCGTTAATTTGTCCAGCAAAATACAAACCAGAAACTAATTTAGTTTCTAATGTATGTTTCAATTGAGTAGGAGGGAAGAAATCGTATTCAATAGCATAACCAGGACGAAACATTTTAACGTTTTCAAATCCAGGAATAGTTCTAAGAGCATTTAACTGAATTTCCTCAGGTAATGAAGTGCTAAAACCATTCACATAAACCTCTACTGTTGACCAGCCTTCAGGCTCAACAAAAATTTGATGCCTGTCTTTATCTGCAAAACGATCAATCTTATCTTCAATACTTGGGCAATAACGAGGACCTGAACTTTTAATTGCACCATTAAACATTGGAGAACGATCAAAACCAGTTCTCAATAAATCATGAGTAGCTTGATTCGTATAAGTTATATAACAAGGACGTTGTTCAACTAAAGGAGAAGTAGAATTTGAAAAACTAAACTTACTTGGATTCTCATCACCAGGTTGAACATCCATTTTAGAATAATCTAAAGAACGACCATCTACACGAGGCGGTGTACCTGTTTTCATTCTACCAGCTTCAAAACCTATATTTAAAAGTGACTCAGTAATACCTACAGAATTAGATTCAGCAGCCCTGCCACCACCAAAATTCTTCTCTCCTAAATGAATCAAACCATTTAAAAAAGTCCCATTCGTTAAAATGACAGATTTTGAATAAATAGACAACCCAATAGAAGTAGTCACACCCTTAACAACATTATCTTCAACAATAATACCATTACACATGTCCTGCCAAAAATCTACATTTAAATTTTGCTCAAGCAAAGTTCTCCACTCTTCAGCAAAACGCATACGATCACTTTGAACACGAGGAGACCACATTGCTGGACCCTTAGACATGTTCAACATTCTGAATTGAATAGCACTCTTATCAGTAACCAAACCAGAGCCACCGCCTAGAGCATCAATCTCTCGAACAATTTGACCCTTAGCAACACCACCCATAGCAGGATTACAACTCATTTGAGCAATGGTATTCATATTCATCGTAATCAGTAAAACTGATGAACCAAGTTTTGCAGCAGCATTTGCAGCTTCACAACCAGCATGACCAGCACCAACAACTATAACATCATATTCTTTTAACATGTAGAGAAAAATTATGTTTCACGTGAAACATACAAAGATAGGTAATGATCCTCTTTACTTCTCATCAAAGTAATATCATCTGGTGATTTGTCTAAATAACCACATAAATGAAGAAGCCCATGAAAACAGACCCTATATAACTCATTCAAAAACAAGACTTTATTAGATAAGGAATTGTCTTTGACACGATCTAAAGAAATAAACAAATCACCAAACACCTGATTATCAATACAATAATCAAAAGTAATAATGTCTGTATAGTAATCGTGGTCTAAGTGCTCAATATTCATAGACAATAAATATTCATCAGAACAAAACACAACATTTATCTCTTCAAGAACTTTATATTCATCAATACAAAGCGATGAGAACCATTGAGAAAGAGCCTCAAAATCTAATTCTAAAGGCTCAATGTCTACAAAAGAGTAGTCTACCATTATTTATTGAAATAAATGCTTACCGAGCGTCCAGAATCGTTAAAACAAACATCATCAGCTAAAGAACGCATCAAGAAAATACCTCTTCCGTTTTCTTTTTCAATGTTTTCAGGAGAGGTAGGGTCAGGAAGATTAGAAAAATCGAATCCTTGCCCTTGATCTATAATTTCAAAACAAAAAGATTCTAATGAATCAGTAATGGAAATAGAAACAGATAAGTTAGAATTATAAGCATTACCATGTTGAATTGCATTATTAACAGCCTCTGTAACAGCAATAAGAATATTTCCGTAAGCATCTTCGTTAATTTCTAAACTAGCACACACTTTGTCAATCAAAGCTTCTACAGAGCTAATAGCAGAAAAATCTGACGGTATTGTAATATGATCAACAATAGTAAAACCTTCTTTCATAGTATCAAATTTGACTGTAATAAAATATTACAACACAATTATAAATGACTAAAAACCAAGATTAAAATACTCATTCACTTTGTCTTTATAATACTTCCTATAAATAGGCTCAACAGTGTGAAGCATTTCAATTTGTTTTAGCTTTTGCTTCTTATACTCATCAAATTTAATTTGGTTACCATTTTCTTTATTTTTTCCAGAAGAAGATTCACGTTTATCGTCCCAACCTCTTTCAAGTAGGGCTTTTTCGGATTCTAATAAACGTGATAAAATTTCTTTTTGACGATTTAAAACACCCGGATTTAATTGTTTATTAATTAAAGCTTTTTCCTGAGCTTCTAACTCTTTAATTAAAGGGTCAAGCATATTACCGCTTCCTTTACCATCTTTATTTAGTTCGTTTTTCATGTTTTCTAAAGATTTTCTAATAAGAGATTGCTGAGCAGCCATTTTAGAAAAATCTTTAGAAGAAAAGCCACCCTCTCCTTCACCAGGATTTTTACCGCCAGGATTAGAGCCTTTTTCCATAGACTCTAATTGCTTACGTAGCTGTTGTTTTAAATCACCAACACCACCTGCCCCAGACTTAGGCTTTCCTTTTCCTCCAGGATTATCACAACTACCACTTCCAGGCTTAGAGTTCATTTCACTTTGCATGTTTTCTAAACTTTCATTTAGAAGAAGAGATAGGTTGTTAAAAGATGTCATGATTTCTTGCTGATGAATCAAAAGTGGACGCTTTCTATGCTCATCAATGTCTTCTTTTGCTAAATCGAAATTTTTAAAAATATCATTTAATTCTTTATCAATAAAAGAAGCCGCTTTGGGTTGACGCTTTGACAATGCTAAAAGGCTATCTTTAATAATCTGCGTATTATCAATAATCTTTTGTTGATTTTTAGCATAAACACCATAAGAAGGAGAGTCATCTTTGACTTTAGAAAAGTCAATAAAAGTGCGTTCTTGACTAAAACTAGCATTAACCAAATTCTTTAAAATCATTCTTAAAGTTGCAATATCTTCTTCTTGCTGCTGTTTATTACTTTCTTCCTGATCTTTATTAAGCTGATCAGCTAATTGCTTCATCTTGTCACTTGCGCTTTTTTGACTTTCAGAAGCTTTAGAAGATTTATTTTTGGACAGTTTATCTTGGGCAGTGTTTAAATCTTGGTCTATTTCAGTTTCTTTAGATTGTGTTTCATTCATATCTAAAGGCTTAGATAACTCTTTATTCAACTTATCCAATGCATTTAAATCATCTTTTATTTCATCAAAACGATTATTAATTTCTTCCTGTTTTTTTAAAAGTTGATCGGAAGATAATTCTTCCTTCTCTGATTGTTTTTTTAAAGCATCTTGATCAGAAGAAAGAGACTTAAGTTCTTTCTCTATGGCATCAATTTTTTCATTCACTTGCAGTTTTTTTAACATTTCAAGCGTTCTATCTAATTGTTTATTTTGATCTTCTGAATTACGTTTTATATCATCAACTTGTTGTTTAATTTCTTCTTTAGATTTACCCTCCTTCATTAGTTGTTCTAACTTATTTAATAAATCTAGTAACTCATCATCCATTACTTCTTTTAAAAGATCATCTATTAAATCCTGTTTTTCGAGAAGTTTTTTATCTTGCTCAGATAATTGATTTTGTTCATCATTACTTTGTTCTAAAGATTCTTGAATAGATTCTAATAGGTTTTTAAGTTGCTTTTGTTCCTCTTTTAATTGTTTAACTTGTTGAATTTTATTAAAATCATTCCCTTTACTATTTAAAACATCTTTTTTTAAACGATCCACCTCTTTCATAAAAGAATTAGACTGTTTAATAATAGCAGATAATTCATTTTGAGCATCAAATAAATTTTCATCTCTCTGCTCATTAAGTTCATCTAAACTTGGAACTTCATAATGAAAAAGCATACTTCTTGAAACCTTACCCCCCCTCAAACCATCATTGTCAGAAACCTCGAAATAATATTCAACATCATCACTTAAAACAATTCCAGCCCTTAAAAAATCAAAAGAAAACAGAAAAGAAGCATTGGTACCTTTCACAGCTTGAACAGGTAATTTATTCGTTTTACTAACATTCTTATTTTTAATTACATAAACAAATGAAAGTTTACTTAAACCATAATCATCTGAAGCAAAACCAGAAAAGAATTTAAGACCAGAAGATAAAGAATCTGATTGCTGCTCAACATTAATGGAAGGAAAGGCATCTGGAATAACTTCAACCGTAAATAAAATTGTATCCTTAGAACCATCAAACTTATTAGTAGTAACAATAGACACATCAGAATTGGACATAAATTGCGACTGAAATTTAATACCAGAATCACTAAAAGATTTCTTCTTTTTATAAATAGAAATAGAACTCTTAGAAGCATTATCAGTAAGTATGTCCCAATTAACAATTGTCCCTTCAGGAACTACAATATTGCCAACATGTTTAATAAGTTCATCTTTCAATCCTAAATAATCTGGAAAATGTAGAAAAGCATCTAACTTTTTTACAACAGTTTTACCTATTACTTTGATAGAATAATTAATGCTCTCAAATTCATTTGCGGTAAAATAAAAAGTAGAAGAAGTACGATTGTTCTGAATAGGATAAGAAAAAGAATTCTTAGCAGTTTTATTCATTAAAAAAGTACCCTGATTACATACTAAATAAACTTTTTCAGGTAGAAGAGCACCTTTTAATAAAAGATCTAATTTTAAATCTTCACCCTCCTTAATTGTAAATTCATTTTTTGTAAGAATAAAATTAAAAGGAGCTATTGGTTTAAACTCTTGTTCAAAATGAATAACACGTTCGGTAGATTGTTTAAAAAATTGAGGAAGAAGAAATAGAATAGTAAAAAAGAGTGCAACAAAAGGTAAGATATAAATCGCGTATTTTTTATTGTTCTTTTTGATATCGATAGCAGAAGGAAAAGAAATAACAGATAATGATGATGAACGCTGAGAAACACTTGCTCTAATTAGTTCGAGATTTGCTGTTTGATCATCTAAAGAATCATTTAATTGAAGCGTGTTTAAAAGACGATCAGAAATATCAGGAAAAAAGGAACCAATAATAGTAGCTGCTTGATAACGGTCAATTTGTTTTCCGAATGAGAAAAGTTTAAGAGTCGGACGAACAAAAAACTTGAGAAAAATAAAAAGATTAAGTCCTAAAAAGGTAAAGAAAAGAAAACCTCTGACATACGAGTTAAATCTTCCAAAATATTCAAGAGTTGTAGTTACTAGAAAAGAAATTAAGAAAATGCCGATAAAAAACAATAAACCTCTTGCCAATTCATTCTTATAATACTTTCGAATAAAACGGTCAATTTGTTTTAATAAATCTTCATAAACTCCCATAAAATTACCTATACTGTGTTTAGTGTCTGGACAGAAATTCATCTAAAATAAATAGTCAATTTCTAACCATGCACTAATTAACTTACTAAGTTAATTTATATTTTGTGAAAAAGATTACATAAAAACAGAAAGAGGGTAAATATTATTTGGATGTGCTTGGTATAACTAGAACTTAATTATGAGCTTTCGGAATAGTTTCTTTTACCATTAAGATTAAGGACGTTCTGAGTATAAAGGCATTTCATTTAATTTAGAGTATTAAGTCCTACCGATAGCTATCGGTATTAATTTTCCTTAACAATTGACAAAGTCAATCTTAATTAATTGTAATGTGCTCATCCTTAACGGCTTAATGGTTTATAAAAGCGCTTCTTATAAAAAAAGACACTCTTACAAGCGAGCTATTGGGTGATTTAGAATACAGGGTATAAAAAATAAATATTTTTCTTGGAAATTAACACAGAATCTTAATGGTAAAAGAAACACACAATCCAATTTTACCAATAAGATTAAGGACGTTCTACTTGTAAAGGCTTTTTATACCCAACATATTTATATTATAATCCGAAGTGAATACATAATCGGTATTAAAAATCAACTATTTGATTGAAAAATGATTCGAAATTTAAAACCTACATTTTATTTAAAACCTCAAAATAAAATAAACCCAATAAAAACAGAAAGACTAAAAATTGGGGTAAAAAAACTATCTTTGCCAAAAAAATAATTATGTCTGAAAAACCAGTTCGTGTAAGATTTGCACCATCTCCAACCGGACCTCTCCACATGGGAGGTGTAAGAACCGCTTTGTATAACTATTTATTTGCAAAGAAAAACAACGGAACATTTATAATTCGTGTTGAAGATACAGATCAAACAAGGTTTGTACCTGGAGCGCAAGAATATATCATGGAATCTTTAAAATGGTGTGGAATTATGCCAACTGAAGGGCCAGGTATAGGTGGTGATTTTGGTCCTTACGTTCAATCAGAAAGAAAAGAAATGTACATGCCGTATGCTGAAAAATTAATAGCAAATGGAAGTGCATATTACGCATTTGATACTCCAGAAGAATTAACAGCAGTTAGAGAACAAGCAAAAGCAATGGGTATGCCTAATTGGCAATACAATGGTGTAACGCGTACCAATTTAAAAAACTCTTTAACCCTACCTTCAGACGAAGTAGAAAAAAGATTAGCAGCAGGTGAACCATATGTAATTAGAATGAAAATGCCTCGTAACAGAGATGTACGTTTTGAAGATTTAATTAGAGGATGGGTAGTTGTAAACACAAACAACATCGACGATAAAGTATTGTTTAAAAGTGATGGTATGCCTACATATCATTTAGCAAATATTGTTGATGACCATACAATGGAAATCAGTCACGTTATTAGAGGAGAAGAATGGTTACCTTCTGCACCTTTACATGTTTTATTATATGAAGCATTTGGTTGGGAAGCGCCTCAATTTGCACATTTACCATTGTTATTAAGACCTGATGGAAATGGTAAATTATCTAAAAGAGATGGTGATCGTTTAGGATTTCCTGTATTTCCATTAGAGTGGAAAACGGCTGAAGATGAAATTTATTCAGGTTATAGAGAAAAAGGATATTTCCCTGAAGCATTCATTAATATGTTGGCTTTTTTAGGATGGAACCCTGGTACAACGCAAGAAATATTTTCGTTAGAAGAACTTTGTGAAGCATTTACATTAGGTAGAGTAGCAAAAGCAGGGGCTAAATTTGATGCAGAAAAAACGAAATGGTTTCAACAAAACTATTTAAGAAGTACTCCTGATGAAAAGTTAGCTGAATTACTACAAGATAAATTAGAAGATACATTACCTGCTGAGAAATTGGTGAAAATGGCTCAACTAATGAAAGAGCGTTCTACATTTATTGAAGATATGGCAATTGAAGGAGCTTATTTATTAGCTAAACCAACTGCTTACGATGAACAAACAGTTAATAAGAAGTGGAAAGAAAACACATCTGAATTAATGTTAGAATGGAAATCAAAATTAGCAACAATTGAAACGTTTAATGCTGAAACAATAGAAACAACATTTAAATCGTTTTTAGAAGAAAAAGAACTGGGTATTGGAGCAGTGCTGCCTAATTTTAGGTTGTTAATAACTGGAAACGGTACAGGACCAAGTATGTTCGAAATAGCTGAATTTTTAGGGAAAGAAGAAGTTAATGAAAGAATGGAAAAGGGTTTAGAGCTGATAATTAGACAAAAGACCGCTTCGCTTTAATAAATTAGATTTTAGACTGATAAACTGTTTTTATATTAATTCAGTTTATCGTCTTATTTCTAATGTTTAAAATCTATATAAGTCTTAAAATCTAAATAAAATGAAACATACAATTGAAGTCAATGATATAAAGCTATATGCTTTTCACGGATGCTTACCAGAAGAAGCTAAAATTGGCGGTAATTATAGTGTTGATATATCTTTAATTACAGATTTTTCTGAAGCATCTGAAACAGATGAGTTGATAAAAACAATTGATTATGTTGATATTAATTTAATCGTTAAAGAAGAAATGGCGATACGTTCAAAGTTAATTGAACATGTAGGTCAACGTATCTTTACACGCATAAAAAAAGAAATAAATAACATCGAAAAACTACGTGTAAAGGTGACTAAAATTTGTCCGCCAATTAACGGAGATGTTAGAGATGTTGCAATTATTATAGAAGATTAATTTCATTTATAAAAATTTTATTAACTTTACCGAAGAAATGGTCTCATGGCCGAGCGGTTAGGCAGCGGTCTGCAAAACCGTCTACAGCAGTTCGAATCTGCTTGAGACCTCAACAAAAACCCTTAACAATCATGTTAAGGGTTTTTTTTTAGAACAAAACCATGAAAAATTATATAATCTTTATTCTGATTTTTACGTGTATTGATACTTATTCTCAAGTGTTTAACAAATCTGATAGTAAAAATTATATAGACTCAACATTTCAAGAAGTGTTTGTTGGCGAGGTTATTGAAAAATATCCAAACGGAAATATAAAAAGAATTGGTCATTATTTAAATGGAAAGGCAGATGGAGAATTTACCACTTTCTATCCGAATGGACAATTAAACTCAAAAAGTTATTATAAAGAAGGAAAAGAGGAGGGTGAGTGTATATTATTCTTTGAAAACGGTAAAACACTTTATAAAATAACAATTAATAAAGGTGTGCTCAATGGTCCTTTTGCTTTGTACTATGAGAATGGGTCAAAATATCAAGAAGGATATTATTCAAACGATGTTTACAAAGGAGAGTGGAAAGAGTATTACGAAGATGGTACAGTTAAAGACCTTTGCTACTATAAAAATGGTTTGTTAGATAGTGTAAGTTACTCATATCTTAATGATGGTTCAATTGAATCAACTGTAAATTATCAAAATGGATTATTATATGGAAAAAGTATTGTCTATTATAGTAACTCCAAAATTAGAGCAGAATCTAATTATACTGAAGGTTCTTTAAATGGTTCTATTGTGTTTTATAACAGCCAAAATAAAGCAATATATAAAACATCTTATGCAGATGGTAAAAAAATAGGATTGGAATTTAACTATACACCAGATGGTAAATTAATGAGTATTAGAAATTATAAAAGTGGTAGTTTAAATGGCTTATCAGTCTATTATTTATCTAATAAAAAAATAAATTGCTATGAAAGGTATGAAATGGATAAAGAAGTAAAAAATAAATTGTTTGACTTTATTTCCGTAAAATTCCTTAAAAACAAACAGCCTTAACGTAAAATTAATTTTCTTAATACAAAGTTAATAATTGTCTTTTTTAATAACATAACCTTAATTTTCTATACATAACAGATTCATTTTACAAGCGTTAATTTGTAATAAATTAAAACGTAAAAAATGAAAAAAAAGTACTTAGTATTTTTAGGTTTATCAATGCTTGCAAAATTAACTCCAACTTATGCGCAAGATCTTAAGCATTTATCTAGTTATGAAACTGGCACAAGTGATGCAGCAGAAACAGTAGCTTATGACAAACAATCAAAAAAAGCTGTTTTCACAAGTTCAAGCGCTAACAGTTTTTCAATTGTTAACATTAATGATCCAAAGGCACCTGTTCTTATTAAAGAGGTTTCTCTTGTAACTTATGGTGGAGGACCAAACTCTATAGACATAAACAACTCTATTATAGCAGTTGCTATAGAAGCAAATATAAAAACAGATGCTGGTAAAGTTGTCTTTTTTGATATGGATGGAACTTTCTTAAAAGAAGTTACAGTTGGTAATTTACCTGATATGTTAACTTTTACACCTGATGGTAATAAAATAATTGTTGCAAATGAAGGTGAACCGAGTGATGATTATACCATCGATCCTAATGGTTCTGTTTCTGTAATTGATTTGACGAATGGTGTCTCTAATGCAACTGTTACTCCTATTGAATTTACAGCTTACAATAATAAAAAAGCTTATTTAACGAATAAAGGGATAAGAATATTTGGAAATGATGGTACTTCATCAGTTTCACAAGATTTAGAGCCTGAATACGTTACTGTTTCAGAAGATGGTACTAAGGCTTTTGTAAATTGTCAAGAAAATAATGCCTTAGTAGTAATTGACTTAACAAATAATACTGTTAAAGACATTTTACCATTAGGATATAAAAACCATAGCTTAGGTACTCCTAGTGTTGAAAGTTATATTTTAAATGAACTTGTTTCAAACTGGCCTACTATAGGAGCTCCTGAATATGACGGTGGACAACCGACAGTTAGTTTAGGTGGTTTTTCTGGTTTATTTTATGATGCAACAGAGTCTACTTCTACTGACTACGTATTTTATGCAATACCAGATAGAGGCCCTAATGCTGATCCAATTGCAAAGACAACAGTAAGTCCAGCGGTTCCAGTAAACTTAAGACCTTTTAAATTACCTAATTATCAATCAAGAGTTGTAAAGTTTACTTTAAATAAAACTACAGGGGCTATTTCATTAAACAATCAAATTTTATTAACTAGAAAAGATGGAACAACACCTATATCAGGTAAAGGAAATATACC
>Ga0105051_10007447_pt1 | contig 11418 bp, 12 predicted proteins | sample FRY02_FD_78383 | JGI IMG/M metagenome (GOLD analysis project Ga0105051, IMG submission 78383) | Freshwater microbial communities from Lake Fryxell liftoff mats and glacier meltwater in Antarctica - FRY-02 (megahit assembly) | ecosystem: Environmental > Aquatic > Freshwater > Ice > Glacier...
AGCGAGCGAAGACCGAAAATTTCCCTTGCGCAAGGGAGGCCAGCACCTACATTCGCCCCTCTTTTGGTTTTGTCCCTATCGTCTAGTCCGGTCAGGACACCACCCTTTCACGGTGAGAACCGGGGTTCGAATCCCCGTGGGGACGCCAAAATCAACCCGCCTGCAACGGCGGGTTTTTAGTGTCTGCAGCAAACGACCTCCGAGGTCCGCTATTCGGGCGATTGTTTGAGCAAGGGGCGGAGGTTACGCAGGCAGCAACGGTGTGCCGCGTTGGCAGAGTTGGAGGGCGAAGCCCCAAGGGTCGCGGAGCATGATCAAGTGGGTGCCATCAGGGAAGGTGGTGTTGCTGCTGGCGGTCGCGCCGGCGATGAGGAGGCGAGCAGCGTCGGCTGCGGCGTCGTCGGTGGCGAAGGCGATGTGCAGTAACAGCGGATCCATCGCGGCGTAGTTGGGCACTTGGTCGGGAGGATTGCAGTAGATTTCGATCACGCTGCTGGCTTGATCGGCCAGAAAATGAGTTTGGGCTGGCTGGGGCAGATGCCGCACGACGGTCAACCCGAGATGGGCGACATACCAGGCGGCCACGGCGACGGGATCGGCGACGTTGTAGGCGATGTGTTCGATTTTCATGAGAGGGAAGTTGGGTTGCGCGTGATCATTTGCGCGGAACGGAGTCGGCGTCTTTCGCTAAGGATGCCGTCTAGGTGTGCAAGGCCGTGATGCGATCGGCGGCGTCACAGAGGTTTCGGTGCACGAATTTCATACGCTCAGCTCAACGATGGCGGGAGTGATCCCGGGGCGGCGTAGCGCACCATCGTGCCGTAGGCGAGCACCTCGATTCCTCCGGCACCTTGTTTTCCGCGAGTGTTGGCGATGCTCGAGGTTTCCATTCGAAAATTGAGAATGATGTCGGCGCCCGCGCACTCGTCTTGAAGGCTCAAGACGGCTTCGCGCCGGGCCCGGTCGAGCAACGATTCATACGAACGCACGCGGCCCCCGAAGAGGTTGCGCAGTTGGGCGAGGAATCGCTTGAAGTAGTCGAGCGAGATGACGACGGACGCGGCCACGAGGCGATTTTGCTCCCACGTGCGCGTGGAGGTGACCGGCGGCCGCGTCCCGGTCTGCTCGCGGAGCCGGATCGATTTGAAATGGGCGCGTTCGGCCGCCATGCCGATGAGGCCGAAGACGACCAATCCGATCAACGGAAGGGCGTAGAACAGTAGGATCAGTGTGGTGGACACGGGATCGGGATGTCCGTAGTCGGTTTGGCTGCCGGCGAGGGCATACTCGACCCGCACGGCGGTGCCGTAAGCGTAGAGCTCAGCGGCGCCTTGCGCGACCGAGGAGGTCGAGAACCGCACGTTGACGATCGCGTTGGCACCGAGGGCCGTGGCTTGCTGCTTCATGCGCTCGACCGCTTGGTCGCGGGATTCGGAGAGCAGTTGGGTGTAGCCCTTCAGTTCCCCGCCGACGAGGTTCTTGAGGCTCGCTGCGATGTCGCGCCCGACATGCTTTGCCCGCACCGTGTTGCCGGAGACCAGCCCGTAGTGTTCGACGATCCGGCGCCCCGGCACGGATTCGAGATTAGTCAGGATAAGATCAGTCATAATCATGAAGGGGAACTGTTATGGCGAAGTTGAAAGATCATATAGGGGAATTGATGGCAACGGGTAACCGAGCTTGGGCCAGTGGGTTAGGTTGGGCGGAGCGCATGTTGGCTACCCGCTGAATTCGCGGAATCTCGGCTTCCCGGGAAACAGGGGTTGCCCTCGCCTCCGATGGTTGTTGGGCTTGCCGGGTTTTTTTGGCGTCGGTCCTTCTGGTCGGCCTGCCATCAGTCCAAACTCGAATCCAATCCGTCATGTCATCCGCCACCGAAGTCACCCTCGAAACCGCCGATCAGCGCGTCAGCTACGGCATCGCCTTGAATATGGGGGGCAACATTGTCCGCCAAGGAGGCGTTGAGGTGGACCCCGCCGCGTTTCTCGCTGGATTGCAGGACGGATTGAGCGGTGCGAAGCCCCGCGTGTCGGAGGACGACCTCAAGGCCGCCTTCGCCAGCGCTCAGGCGAAGGTTGAAGCAGCTGCCGCTGAAGGTTCGGCCGAGCAGGCGAAAGCCGGCGCCGCGTTTCTCGCCGAGAACAAGACCCGCGAAGGCGTCGTCGTGACGGATTCCGGACTGCAATACGAAGTGTTGGTCGCGGGCGACGGCGCCAAGCCCACCGCCGAACAGACCGTGGAAGTGCATTATCACGGCACCTTGGTCGATGGCACCGTCTTCGACAGCTCGGTGAAGCGCGGCGAGACGATTTCGTTTCCGGTTAACGGCGTGATCCCTGGCTGGGTCGAAGGTCTCCAGCTCATGTCGGTCGGTTCGAAGTGGAAGCTCTTCATTCCTTCCGCTCTCGGTTACGGCAACCAAGCCCAAGGCCCGATTCCGGCGGTTTCCACTCTGATTTTCGAAGTCGAATTGATCTCGATCAAGTGAACCGCGTGGCGTGACGCCGCCCAGTCTAGCAGATTTCAAGGCGCGTTAACCCACCGCGCCTTTTCTGTGGGCGTAGGTCGCGCCGACATGGGCGCCATGCGACCCGCACATGGAGTTTTCCCTACCGAGTAAATACCCCGCTCAAATTACTCGAAGAGGGTTGGGGTTGCTCTGGTGCAAGTAACAGCAGTAACGCCATTCGATCTCGAGGTATTAAGATAATACCAGTTTCTGCGCCTCGTCTAACACTCCGCCATCGCGGAAACAGTCACCCGCACTCTGAGTGCAGCAAGAGTCAGAAGTAACCCGTCCACCTGTTCCGACATCTCAGCAACGACCGAAACAAATGATATCATGAAAAACCAACCTTGATTGCGAAGCAAAGACTCCTCCTCCCCTTGGTCATCTTCTCGATCCTTTCTAGTTCACCCATCACGTCTGCGCAAACCGCTTCCCCAGAATCCGTCCGGGAAGTGAGTCCGGAAAGCGATCAGACCGTTACCCTCTCCCCTTATATTATCACCGAGAAAAAAGAAGACGGCTACTTCTCCGAGCAAACGCTGCTCGGATCGCGTAACGTTTCAATCCTGCGAGAAATCCCGGGAAACATCAGCATCATTAACCGCGAGCTACTTGAGAACCTCGGCGCGCTCAGCATGCACACTGTCATCGGCTACGGGGCGAGCGGCATCGCCGAAAACGCCTCGATCAATGATGATTTCAACATCCGAGGATTTCGGTCCTTAGGCACCTTGCGTAACGGCACGGCTAAGCCAACCTTTAAGCGTTCTCCCACCTTTGGCATCGATCGGATCGAAGTCATCAAAGGGCCCGCAGCGATGCTCACAGGAAATAATTCGTATCTCGGAGGAGCGGTCAATTTTATCAGTCGGAAGCCCACCGACACGCCGGCGGCGGACTACTCGCTCTCACTTTCGGACAACAATTTCATCCGCACTGAGCTGAACTCCTCTGGCCCGATCTTTGATAAGAGCGTCAATGGCGAGAAGCTCACGGTCTCCTACCTCGTCAACCTCGGTTACTGGAAAGACGATAAGTGGAAGGAAATTGAAAGCATCGACGACAAATACATCGGCGGTGCCTTGCGCCTAAAATTCGGAGCGAAAACGACCATCACCCTGGAGGCCTTCAACTTCATGAGTGGTGGCTATGAATATGATACCGACATCTGGGATCCCGTGGCGGCCGCGAACGGTGAAGTTAAGCCCAATCCTTTCACCGCGAACAACTGGTCTCCTGGTCGCTCCCAAGACGCCTTTTGGAATGTCGACGAATATAACTCTTCAATCGAAATCCTCCATTCGTTCAGTGAGAGCTCTAACATCCGCGCCTATTTCGTCCGGGTTGACGGTGAGGATCGGCGGCAGCATCTCACCGGCGACTCGTTTCGGGCTGATAACGTGACCATCGATCGGTCCGTGCTGCCAATCGATATCGACAATAAGGTTAGCAACTTCCAATTGGACTACCTGCAGAAGCTGAGTCTCGGGCCGATCTCAAACGAGATTTCCGTCGGACTCGACTATGCCAGCTCGGGAAATCTCCAGCGTCTCGATTACTATACAATCGATCCGATTAATGTAAAAAACCCTGATTTCAGCAAAGATGATGTATCCATTGGACAGCACGGCGTTACCTGGATCTCGAATCGAAACACTTATGTCGATACGTTCTCCTATTACATTCACAACAACGCAAAGTTGCTGAACGACAAACTGATCTTAGTTGGTGGTTTGCGCTGGATCAGCTCCGATCGAGACTCGCACAATGTGCTGAACAAAACCTACACGAGTGTCAGCAATAAGACGTTCCCAGCTCACAAATATGGGATTGTCTACCTTCCGAACGACTCCTTGTCGTTCTATGCAACGGAAGTCGCGACCAAGTTCGTGACGACTCGTGGCTCTTTGAATGGCGGAACCATTTGGGAGGAAGCAGCGAAGGACTCGGTCGGCGAGTTGAAGGAAGTCGGCGTCAAGTTTCGCTTCTTGAACAATGCGGTCTATGGCACCGTTTCCTATTATGAGATGGCGAAAACTGCCGTGCTCAGTGATCGAAATGTCATCGACCCAGCGACAAATCTCACGCGAAGAATTGAGGCGTATTCTGACGATACCTCGAAAGGTTGGGATATCGATTTTGGATTTCGGTATGTCCTGCAGGAGGAATACCGAATTGATGTCGTCGGAAACATGTCGAATGGTGAATTTTTGACCGCTGCGGGCGACCCCACGCCCAATACTCCCAAAAATTCTGCCGGAATTTTGGCTAAGCTGACCTTAGACGGTGGTCCCCTTAAGGGATTGTCGTTTGGCGCTGGAGTTCGCCATCAAGGGGAGAAGATTTACATCGGCCTCAAGAATCAATGGCCGACGACGGCTAACCTGTTTGCGTCATATGCTTGGAGTGAGCGTTTCTCGCTGAAGTTAAATGTAGATAATCTGACCGATGAAAGATACCTTATCACCTCGGTTGGCGTGTCTCAGGTGAGCGATCCGCGGAGAATTCGACTTCAGGGTAAATACTCTTGGTAAATGCGACCGAGCTGATCGCAGATGTGATCAGCTCGCTCCTTAAGCTAAACGATTCTTAAACATGAAATGTCTGCCTGCTCTTAAATCGCTAGCCTTGGTCTTGGTGGGTTTCGCCGTAGGCGACTCTCTCCTCGCTAGTGGGATGAATCCAATTGGGTCCAAGCGCCAATTCTTCTTCGATCAGTCAATGATCGAGAATTTGATTAATACTAAGCATCGGTTAAATGCTGCGGAGAAATACGAGTTTAATCCAATTATTAAGAAGGATCGACCGTGGGAGGGGGCAGACATCACAATTTCGTGGATCTACTATAATCCGGAGAAGAAAAAGTTTTGCCTCCGCTACACCACGAGCGAGATTATGGCGGTCGGCCGGAATGAAAAGGGCGAGATCGTCGTTAAGGGAGTCGAAGATGGAACGAAGCGAGTTACTTGTGAAGCCTACTCAAAAGATGGCTTTGTTTGGACGAAGCCAAACCTAGGATTGGTCGAGTTTGAAGGTTCGACTGATAACAACATCCTCCCAGATGAGGCTTCGTTTGTGGAGTATTGCTTTCAGGACCTGCATGAGTCTGATCCGCAAAAACGATTCAAGGGATTTATCCGCGAAGGCACGATGGAAGATGCTGGGATGATCGTGAAGCTCTACTACTCGCCGGACAGTTATCATTGGACTGAATTTCAGAATAACCCCGTGGTTGATACTGGTTCCTACGTGGGGCGTTGGGGCCCAACCTTCTTTGAGGGATGGGATCCGATTCGAGAGACTTATTTTGCGCATATGGAGAACAATTTCCACATGCACTCGAAGCATCATCGACGCTCGATCGGTCGAGCGGAGACTAAGGATCTCGTGACCTGGAGTGAACCCGAGACGATTGTGGTCGTTGATCGCGATGATTATCCGGACACCGAGTTTTATGCCCTGCCGACCTCCTATTACAAAGGTTGGAGGTTCGGGATTAATTGGATATTCTCTACCACCAATACATTTTATACACCCCAGTTTGTTTTCAGTCGGGACGGTATCAACTATGATCGAACGTATCGTGATCCTCTAATCTATCGAGGCGACCGGGGGGACTTCGATTCTGTCGTGATCCTTCCTCAGGCCCCAATCGTCTTCGAAGACAAGGTGCTGATTTACTATGACGGTAGCAATTGGCGGTCTCCGGAGGACCTCTTAACGCTAGGGAGTGAGGCAACTGGTGCCATCGGCTTGGCGATTTTACCATTAGATGGATTCGTGTCGCTCGAGGGTGCTCGGATTGAAGAGAGCATCGTGATCACGAGGCCTTTTTCATTTGAAGGGGCTAAGCTGCATCTAAATCTGAAGGCGGCGACCCAACAGTGGGGGGCTGGTCCTTGTGAGGTGCGGGTCGAGATTTTGAATGCTCGGCACATTCCCGTCCCTGGTTATACGTATCAAGAAGCGGACGTTCTTTCTGCCAGTGGATCCAACGAAGTCGTCACTTGGAATGGGAGTAGTGATTTGGCGGCACTGGAAGGCCAGTCGGTTCGGCTCAAGATCTCATTTCGGAATGCGAAGCTCTATGCCTTTCAATTTAAATGAAGAAGATCGAAATCGATTCTAGAAGGAGTTCCCCCAACCGCCGGAGACATTTGACTGGGTGGTTTGCGATTGGCGTGCTTGCGACGAGTCTGACCGCTCCGGCTTGGGGCGAGGATAAGTTCGTGCTGTTGATTGATGATTTTTATCAAAAATCGCGCGAAGAACTGCTCTATTCCCAGGGGGTCGCTTTAACCAATAGCGCCCGAGATAACACGAATTATTATTCTCCGATCGCGAACGCTAGTTCCAATGGCTTGTTCGCATTGAGCGAATTGCTATCGGACAAGTTTAAGATCCGGATGTCACCGGAGCGCATTACCGCGGAGCTACTGGATCGAACAGACGCGTATATGTTAGTGTGTCCGATCAAGGTTGAGAATGGGGGGCGTGGGCAGATCGGACCTGCAGACGTTGACTTGCTCGTCAAATTCGTCGTGCGAGGCGGGCGGCTGGTTGTTGTCATGAATAGTATTCCGAAGGATTTAGGGGATACGGAATTCGACCTCGAAGCGGTGAACGCTCTGCTCGGAAATTTTGGAATTCAGTTCAATCAGGAAGAGACCGGAACAATTTCGGTGCCCTTGGGTAGCGAGCAGTTGATTGGAAGTAATACCGAATTGATTTTTGGAAATGGCACCACGATTGCGTTAGCGCAGGAAGGCAGTCCCGATGTGGAGGTGCTCTTGAGAGATAATCGCGAGTCGTCCGCGCACGAGCCTTTGGGTGTCTTGGTTAAGCATGGAATGGGTCGGGTCTTGGCATTTGGGGACGCCGGCACTTTTGGTAATGCCCATGTTTTTCGTGGTGACATTAAGCATGCGGAGGCATTGCGCGCGGTCTTTCTCGCCCTGCTACCTGAGGGAAGTTTTCCTCGTTACGATCTAGACGCTATGGCTATGGCTCGGGTGGAAATTTCTTCTGAGCAGTTGCTGGGTGGTTATGAACACGAGAACAGATTACTCCAGTTGCCGAAGTCGAGTGCGACCACCGCGGTAGAGTCGAGTCCCCGTTTGCTTGATTTGAATGGGGCTCCCTCGGCTGGTAGCTCGCCTGACGATAAGCGGTATACGGTTTATCGGCTGGCCGACACGGTCTCCTTGAAAATGGACCTCGCTCCGCTAGGTTCGGAGAAATTGCGAAAGGTGGAATATTCTTCGGGCGACGGTCGTTACGCGGCTCGAATGGCCCTCGATGGGCGGATCATTGATTCGACCATGCCCACGGGAGCGCTCGCGGATTGGCAATGGTTTCTTTCGAATCAGATGATCTGTAGTCCCTTGGCGAGCTATGCGAAAATTGGCGATACTTGGGAGGTGATGGGGTTAGAGCCGCTGCCGCAGTTTCAATTGTCCGGTATTCCTGCGCTCGTCCCTGCGACCGTTCGTTTTGAGATCGAAGGGGAAGAGGTCTATGAGGGTATCGATTGTCTGGTGATCAAGCGCACGAGTTGGAATCAGGCAGAGGGCTGGAGTTTCTCCGACATCGTCAACCGGGAGTCATTGATGCAATTTGGACCCAATGACATCAAGATCATGTCGGGAGGTCAGCTTTCGGTCACTCGGTATTGGCTTGATCGTGAGAAGCGGCGCCCCGTCCGGACTGAAATGGTGATTTCCTGTTCGTTGTGGTGGAAAGATTCAGCCTATGCTGATCGGTATGAGGGCCATCACGATTGGAGGAATTTCGAGACATGGAAGACCGTCAATTTTGTCGCAGACTATGGCAGGAAAATTACGGCAATCTATAATTACCCTCAGTGAGAAGAGGAGAGAGTGAACCTTCGAAAAAATTGCTACGCCTGTGCGACCCAATGGTTCTGAGGATCAAGACGCCCCGCATACGGGCGGTTGAAGCTTTCGACTGAACGAATTTCATGGGGACGTTGAGGTGTGATCCGCCAAAAAAGTTAAGAAACCGATACAAGTATTATGGTCATTGAAGAATCAGGAACAATCTGGGATTCGCCCGCCGTCGCTGGCTTGGGGAGGATCGCGTCGTTTGTGGAATTGAGGCGTTCGAAGAACGGGGTCTTGCACAGTGTTTTTCAAGTCGGAACGACCAAGAACGCGATTGATTCAACTCTCGTTCACTGTCGCTCGGAGGACGGAGGCCGAACTTGGGAGTCGAGAAATCATCGATTCAATTCGGTTTATGATGGCCACCCCGGTTCTTTCTCGGCGGGCAGCATGGTTGATGTCGACGGAGGTCTACTTCTCATCGCTACCTGGTTTGATCGGAGCGATCCCGATCGCCCCTTTTTTGATCCCGAGACGGAGGGGATTCTCCCGAGCAAGCAACTGGCCGCCTTCTCGAGCGACGAAGGGCTGACCTGGTCGGACTGGCGTCTGGTTGATGTGACCCCTTTAAAAGGCTGTTCGAACACTGGGCCTCTCTTACAATGGAAGGATGGCACGATTGCCTATGCCTTTGAGAGTTTGAAGGAGTATAATGATCCGGCAACGGCTATTCCTGGCGCTTGGTGTATGATTTCGACCGACGAGGGCAAGACGTTCACGGCTCCTGGTCTGTTAGCTCGCGATACTAACAATAGAGTATACTACTGGGATCAACGTTTGTGCGTTGGTAGAAAGAGTGGGGCATTTATTGGAATGTATTGGACTCATGATCGAGGGAATGCCCGCGATCTGTCGGTGCATATGAGCACGGGCACTCTCCTCGATGGAGAGCGCAAGGTTAGCATTCCTGTGCCGACTGGCATTCAGGGTCAGATCGCGGCGCCGTTGAGAATGGAGAATGGAAATCTCCTGGTCTTTGTCGTTCAACGTTTGGAGCAGGGGCGAATGACCTTATACCTTTCAAAAGACGATGGTCTTACGTGGGGGCAAGAGTTGATTGTCTACACGGCAGTGGAGCCGGGGGCGGTCGTTCAAAAGGCGGCGGACATTGATTACGCCGAATACTGGAGCGATATGACGAAGTGGTCGTTTGGGCATCCGTCTATTGTGGCGATCGATGACAAGAGTGTGCTGGTGGCCTATTATGCCGGCGGAGTCGAAGTAACCAAAATCAAGTGGGCCCGAGTGGCCGTCTGATCAGCCCTTAAGGAGCTGGAGGACTCGCCGTCGACCTCGGGGGCGGAGAACCGTTCGCGCACTGGCCGCTCGAAAGGGCGGGCGGCGGAGAGCTTCGTGATTGCTGACTCCATCAATGAACTCAGCGATTCGAGACGGGGTGGACTGGGTAAGAAATATGAAATTGGAGATGAAGAGTCTAAATTCGGACATAGCTTACAGGTTTATCCGTAAGAAGACTTTAACCGGAGAATACCTTCCTGGGCGTTCGCTACCCTTGACGAGATTGTCGGAAGAAATCGGCGTAAGTCGGACGCCGGTGCGGGAGTCATTGAGGCGATTGCAAGCAGATGGTCTGGTCGGCATCGAGTCCCGTTTGGGAGCGAGTGTGATCGGGAAGCCTTGGGTCGAGTGGCGTGATACGTTTGAGCTGCTTTTAGGATTGGAAGCTCATGCGGCCGGGTTGGCGGCGCGCAATCGGGACGGGGGCGATTTACGGCATATCCAGTGTGCTCTCGAGGAAATGCACCGATTGCGGCTTGAGGGTGGTGATGAGGAGTCTTTGAGGCTAAGTTTGTGTCGAGAGGATGGCCGTTTTCATCGAGCGATTGTAGATGCGTCAAAGAATGACCTGATCAAAAAGGAGATCCGGCGGCTTCATGTCATCTTTCGAGTTTCGACGTTTGGTTCGGGACGAAACGGAGCCAACCTGCAAGGAGCGCGAACGGCTTCCTATCGGCGGGGAGACTTGCGAAGACATGAACAAATCTACCGAGCAATTGTGGATTCAGAATCCCTCGCCGCGAGGTTGGCCATGGAAGGGCACCTCCGCGAGATCCTCGATGATCAGCTGCAGGTGTTAAACGGATCAGCGGATCGCGAATCTCGTGATCAATGGATCTAAAACTCATAGGCTTCTTCTGGAGGTTTAGATGCAGTTCTGGTGTCGCTTGACACCGGTGCTGCCGGTTTGGCGTGGCACGATTCGAAACCAGGTGAGTGGACTCTTGACCAGGCGCTCCCGCTTGGTTCCCGCCGATTCTCTTCCGAGAATAGCGAACTACGAGTCCGCTCGAATCTTTGCTAATGATCCACCTTTGACAAACACAGGTGTTAGGTAGGTTGCTTCGGACTTGCTGCGCTTTGAGGCGACAATTCGATCGATGTGTTGCGCGAAGATCCGAGTGGAAATGGTGTAGTGGGCAATGGAGGGCACGACCAGATCCAAGAAGGGCTCCCATTCGATTGATAGAATTGAAACATCCTCAGGAATGCGGCGGCCTGTTTTTGCGAGATAGGTGAAGACCGTGGCGACATACGGTGACCGTGTGCAGATATAGACGGTCGGTGGATGTTTGCTCGACGCCAAAGCATCGATGGCGCGACAGATGCTTTGCACATCCCGATTGCACGTCTTCACGAGCACCCTCGCGTCATCGCTTGAATGCTTCGCTAGATAGGTTTCGATTTCCTGTTCGATTGCGAGATCGCCTGCGGTTGCGCGTGAAGGACGGAGGATGGCGATCCTGCGATGCCCGTTGCCGAGCAAGGTATGGGCGGCGTGCAGGCCAACTGCCCGAGAGTCGAGATCAACGGATGGTATTTGGATGTCGGGGAAACGGGTGCCGGCGATGATCGCGGGGGTGTTGTTCTCTTGGAACCACCTTTGCATAAAGGGCGTGCTATCGAAGAGGATCCAATTGCTGTGAGGTTGCCGCGAAGTGAGTGCCCTCAGGGCAGTGCTTGGTGACTTTCCAAATGCATGGATTG
>Ga0105051_10007449_pt1 | contig 11417 bp, 13 predicted proteins | sample FRY02_FD_78383 | JGI IMG/M metagenome (GOLD analysis project Ga0105051, IMG submission 78383) | Freshwater microbial communities from Lake Fryxell liftoff mats and glacier meltwater in Antarctica - FRY-02 (megahit assembly) | ecosystem: Environmental > Aquatic > Freshwater > Ice > Glacier...
AATAATGAAATATATCATGAAGATAAAGCTGAGTTTGATAAATCTATACCTGAAAATCATTACATTAGTCAAGAAATCTTTAAACGTTATTATAATTTGAATTTTGATAAATTTAATGCATACATAAAACAATCCAATTTTGAAAAAGAAGGAAAAGAAAAAGAGCAAAGAAAAAAGATTGAAACATCTATATATAAAAATATAGATAGTGGCCAACCACTACATGCTACTCTCAAGAGAAAAGGAGATATTAACAAATCGCGTGTTATTGAGAGTTACCGAGAAGTACCCCAATCTAGTGTTGGAAGAAAAATGCGTTTAAGTATCTTGAAAAAACAATCTAGGGTTGGAGGAAAAAAACTGCGCACTACAATAAAATTACTTAATCGAAAAAATATTACAAAAAAAAGACGAATTACACGAATTAATAATAATAAAATAAACAGCGTCATTAAAAAAAAATCTAGAAAACATAAAAAACAATTACGGAAGAAAAAGTATTCTTTTCGTAAATATTAATTATTCTCCTTTTGAAGTTTAATTTCTTCGCACGCATTTGCTATTAATTTATAAATTATACAATGATGTTTTTATTGTATAATATAAATATATTTAAAAATATAATATACATATAATATAACAAATGTTAATTAAAATAAATGAAGATTATATTGAACAATGTATCAAATCTGTAAAAAAACATTTACAGATTTCATATTATATGGATATTATTATTGATTTTACTGCAAAAAATGGTGAATTTACTGAATACGTTCATTCATTAGTTAAAACTGCATTTTTCTATGATAATGAACCATTAGACCCAGAAGTAAAACAATTAGATTTTTTAAATTTAAATTTTGATAAGTTTGATAAAACGTTTTTATCTGGGCTTTGGTATGATAACGTTCATATTATTGGTTGTCCTCCTTATGATAAGGTCGAAGAATATGTTGCTGCTGCATGTAATTTCGCAGAAAGTGTTTCATTTATTTTGCCGAATAAAACAATACCCTCTATATTCCCATTAAGATACAAGTGTGTGTCAAGTATTGATTTAGATACGGCATTAATGTTTCAGATATGGGTAAAGAAGAGAGATGATTGATTAATTTTCTAACATTTTCACATTCAATTGTCGGCGCCCCTTGTATTTCAGTAAATCCACGTTTATTGATGTTGTCGGAAACAATTCCGAACCATATACATCCTGTAATAAAAGCCATTCAAATAGCCCTCCTGTATAAATATAGACATTCCAAAATCCTAATTTCATCAATTGTTCATATTTTGCGATACATTTTTTATCTGTTGCATTCATGCCGTAAATAATAATACAGATATCGTTATTTTTTTTTAATTGTAAATTAAGTATTTCAATTTCCATATCAATATTTAAGGTTCCAGAAATTAAACAATGCTGTTGATAATTATCTAATGTATTAATAATTAATGTTTTTTGGTGATTATTATAAATATGACTCTCTTTTTCATTAATGGCGAATTGCATATCTTCAAAATTAATATTCCGAGTCAAACTAATATTATTACCCATTAGTTTATGTTGAATTATTATTTTTAAATCTTAACATATTTATAAAGTTGTTAGTTAAATTTAATCACTATTTCGACATCTTCTTTTTTAATTGTTTTGGATGCTGAAATAGAAAGTTCCTCACGTTTTTTTCGTGTTTTTTGATTACAAACTGATGGCATTTTACGTTTAGAGGTGCTATTGCGATTATTCATATCTTTTTCAATATCTGAATAATTTTGCTCAATATAATCTATGACATTATTTTCGAAAGCCCATTTAAAAAAATTCAATTGTCCGATTGTTGTTTGTAAAAAAGTATCATTTTTATAAGGAATACTAATACGTTCCCATCTACAGAAAGGGTCAAATCGTCTTTTAGAATAGGATCGTAGTTTTAATTTATAATCATTATATACCTTAAAGCGAGTTCCAGTTGTTTCGATATCATATACAGTATAGTATTTTTTGGCGTAATTTGTAGTAAACCAATCAACAATGCGTAGAGAGATAGTAATATCTCCATTAATAATTTTCAACATTCTATCCAAGTTATCATTATTTTTATAGTAATTTACTAAATTGTTTAATAATAATGTATTTTGAGATGAATAAATTTGGGACATTCTATTATTTTCTAATAAATTTATACATTTAAATTCTTATATCTATAATAAGTATATCAATATTCTTTTGTAGGAGTTAAAAAATTCATTTGTACTTCTAAATCATTTATATAATTACTTTGAGTCATAAATGGATTTTGATTTGATTGTCCGATTAGATAGCGTTCATTCATTTTTTCATTCGCTTCTTCGCGTTTATTACTAACTTTGCGAAATCCTTCATTATTTGCAATAGTGGGAGGTTGTGGTAGTTTCGGCTCTAGCTTCGATTGTAGCTTCGGCTCTCTATAAGAACGTTCGCATTTCTCTCCTTTTTTTCTCCAAACTAATTCTTCCATGAACTTTAATATATAGTATAGAATATAGCATTTCACTTATTATATCTTATTAATTCTGAGTTTTTTTGTAAAAATAAATTTATCGGAATGAATTAACCTACGTTGTAAATTACATTTCAAGCATGATATACATGTATTTTCTTTTGTATGACTTAAATCATTATTTATTCTGTCAAGCGTCCACTGGGATGGGTCACGAACATTTACATAAAGTATTACAATTTGTTTATTACAATAGAAACAAGTTAATCTTCTCTCTACTAATTTTTCTAGAACATCTTCATAATTAATAATTGTAGATTGATTGTGTATTTCTTTTTTTATATCTTGACCTTTGTATCCTTGTATTTTATTCTTCAATTCGCTTTTAAAGAGAGATTTTAAATATGTATTTGGTTTCATTTCATCAAAATCAACATTTAAATATAATCCTCTAATCATATCTTCTTGTAGTTTATGGTCTAAATCAGATTCATTTAAATGAACCATATGAATTCTTACCGCTTTATATGTATCATTCCCAATTTCACTTATTTTATCAATATTATGTTTTCCAGTAATATTGATTACTTTCATATTTACATAATATATGATTATAATTTTAATTTATTAGATACATAATAAATAATTGCAGCGATGATAATTATATTAATGGCAGCATGGTTATGCGTTTCGATATTGCCCCAATCGTATTTAGTTCCAATAATAATATCCCATATATCGATACCAAAATTGGTATTATCATTGATATGATGTTGTTGATGTTCTAATGGTGATTTTATATTATAATTAATATTATGAACTGTCGCATAAAAAAGAGCCCAAAGAAGAATAACACGATTATCAATTAAATCTAATAAAAATTTAATTACTACAATAGCTGCGCCCTGTGTTATGAAATTGTTAAAGAATTCTAGAATAATATTTTTTTTACTTTTATTAATATTAGTATCATGATGTGTTCTTGCATGAAATTCTCCAAACTCAATCATATTTAAAGCACACCAATTAAAATATTTATTACGAGTAAATATATTATCATAATTACTATAGATTTCACTCATTCTAAATTTCATAAAATGTGATATAACATGAATAAAATAACCATAAAAAGTTATAAATATCATAGAATATATCCCTAAAATGATAGAACTTTTATTGTGACTACATTTGCTAAAAGCATAAATAGCACATAATATGGAAATATAAAAAATATAATTTTGTTTTAAACTTTTATAAATACAATTTATCTGAACTTCTGTAGTTACACTTGCTGCTAGGTTAATATCAAAAATATTGCTTGTTTTATCTTTATTCTTAGATAGTTTGTTTTTCCTTTTCTTTTCCGCTTTTTTACTATTTTTTTCCTTTTTTATTTCAAATAATTCATCATTAAATTCTAGGTCATTTATAATTTTATTTGACGTTTCATGTAGTTTGAATTGTCTTATACAAAAATCAATAACTTTTCTTTCTTTATGGGTAACCCATTTATTAATTATGTTAAACATATATTTATTTATAAGTTTATTTTTTTGAATTTTAATCTAATAAAATAGTATATTTTAAATAATGGAAAAATATAATGATGATAATCTATATAAAGAAGGCATAGAAAATATAAAAATAAACAAATCACAATATAAATACAAACTTAGTAGAGAACAAAAAACTAAAATTCTGGATTTCCTAGAAAATTTATGCGAAACATCTCGGTTATCAAAAAAAACACTAGGGCAAACAATAAGGGCATACCATGTTAGTATGCCTTTTGTTATTCTTATATTATTATTTTACGGAGGGCAAATCTCGGTTACTATTGCAGCCATCAATTTAATTTTTGTATTTATTTGTTTTTTTGTAACAAATGGTTGTTTATTAACTATGTTAGAACATAGATTATGTGGAGATGAATTTACTATAGCTGATCCATTTATAGAAACACTCGGTATAGAATCATCTAGTAAAAATCGTGTTATTGTATCGTATTTTATAGCAATTGGATTTTTTATTTTTTTCTTTTTAGTTTATTATTATCGCTTTTATTTTGGCAAAGTCTCTTTATAGTTAAAATTATAACTATATAAGAATATAACTATATAAGAATATATAGTCATGTCTTCTGAAGAAATCGCATTAAACATTAAACATAAGCATGTTTTTTTAAATAGTTTTCAAGGAAAAAATGGTATTGAATCTACAAAATTAGATAATATAAATTCTTTCCTTGAAAAAGAATCTTCTAATAATAAAAATGAATCTTGGAATAAATTGGATAAAACCGCGAAAATTAAATTATTGAATAATTATGTAGATGAATTAATTTCTCCACATACTTTAACCTCTACTGAAGCAAATGACTTGAAAAAATATCTAATAGAAAGTTTGGATAAAAAAAAACTACAACACGTAAAGGACGTTCATTGTGATAAAATCACTGGTAAAATACTATCAATTCCAACATTACATTTTAACGCAGGAGTTCGGAAATTTACATTAAAACGAGCAGAAAAACGAGTGTCTACTTTAAAATCACTTGGAAAAGGAAAAAAATCACCAGTATCTATCCTAAATAAGGTATCTAATAAAATTGTAGAATGATTTTTTTTTAAATTGATATAAATATATATATATATTTATATCATATATCATATATAAAATGTCTTTTATCATTGAAAGACCTGATTTTCGAGAAACAATTTCAATACTCGTACATGAATGTATGTTTCTGAATATTAAACATTGTATTTTTCCGAATTTTAATTCTATTATAGTAAAAGATGTACGTGAATTATTGGAATTAACGTTTATTAATACTTCTATTCTCTCTAATGTTGATAATCTCGATGAGATTATAGAAGAGATAATTGCGTTATTTTACATAAGTATCTCTCCACCGAGATCAAGTGGAAATACATTTATTCGAATTACACCAAATATGAATAAAATAAAAGAAAAAATAGAATATCTACAAAATATTCCTCAACCAGAACAAAGAACAACCGAATGGTATGAATTTCGCAATAAACATCTAACCGCTAGTAACATTTGGAAAACATTTATTAGTGAAAGTAGTAAAAATCAACTTATATTCGAAAAATGTAACCCACTAAATTTATCAAAATATAGTAGTCATGTATCTTTAGATACACCTATGCACTGGGGGCAAAAATATGAACCTTTGTCATTAATGTTATATGAAAGTATTTACAATACAAAAGTAAGTGAGTTTGGTTGTATTCCTCATAAAACAATACACTTTTTGGCAGCATCTCCTGACGGAATCAATACATGTGAAACATCATTGCGTTATGGAAGGATGTTAGAAATAAAAAATATAGTTAATCGTGAAATTAATGGTATTCCAAAAATGGAATATTGGGTTCAAATGCAATTACAAATGGAAGTTTGTAACTTAAATGAATGTGATTTTTTAGAAACAAGGTTTAATGAGTATGACAATTTTACTGAATTTGAAAATGATAATTTAACCGAATACAAAGGAATTATTATGTTATTTATGAACGAAAATGGACAACCAAAATATGAATATGCTCCACTCATTCTTTCAGATACACAAGAATGGGAAGAAGAAAATATGGAAAAATATAAACATTTAACATGGATTAAAAATATTTACTGGAAATTAGACCAGCTTAGTTGTGTTTTGGTTTTGAGAAATAAATTATGGTTTTCATCAGCACTGAATGAATTAAAAGATATATGGAATATTATCGAGTATGAAAAAAACACAGGAGATTACATACTTCGTGGTCCTAAAAAAATGACACAATCGCGTCAAAAAAAAAGAGGACTCGACGATGATAATAATATTAAAATGCCATCAACCTGTTTTATAACAATCAATCATGATTAATTATATAATTATATTATACGACAAACAAAAATGATATTAAACATTATACTCACAATATTTCTTGGAAGTTTTGCTGGATTTATAGGCGGTTCAACCGGACTAGGAGGAACATTTATATTACTTCCGGGTCTATTAATGTTCAATATTATTTCAGATTTTAAATTGGCGGTTGGAACAGTACTATTATCCATGTTACCTCCAATATCCATACTGGCATTGAAGGAATTTTACAAGAGAGATAAAATTGATTATACTATTTCATTTGTTATATGCGTATCTTACATTATTGCGGCAAAATATGGTGCAATCGCAAATAATTTATATAGTATATCTCAATTAAAATATTTTACGTCAGTCATATTATTATGTTTCTCTTTATACCTTTTTTTCACTGCTAATAATTAATAAAAATTAACACGTCGATGTTCTCCATTCAAATCTAATGGAACCATATTAATTGGTCCGCGTAAATCAAATAAAGGAACATCATCCGTATATAACTCTTCATTCATTTCATCTTTACCAGGCTCGGTCATCCAACCCTTATAATTTCTCTTAATAATTTCATTCGCTGGTAATAATTCGGGTTCCTCGTCTACTAAATATTGTCTATCGATATCATTTTTCATATTCATTTCCATAGTATCATAATTTTTTATTGGTTCATTCAAATTTAATAAAGTATTTTGTCCTTTATTATATGACATTGTAATTATCAAGAAGATTAAATATGTAATTATGCATATTATCAAGACTATAATTAGACATTTTATATTTTTAGATATTCTCATTATAATATATATATATAACAATTTAAACTTTCATCATTAGTATTAATAGTAATGGATTCATTTGAAGAATTTCACGTTATAAAAAGAAACGGCATAACAGAAACATTCTCATTTGATAAAATTTTGAAAAGAGTAAAATATTTGGGGTCATTATTCGGCAGTAAATTAAATGTAAATTATAGTAATTTAGTAATAAAAGTGATACATCAACTCTATGATAATATTTCCACTTCTATTATCGATGAATTGACTGCGGAACAATGTGTTTCACTAATTACTAAACATTTGGATTATGGAATACTCGCTAGTCGTATTATTGTATCAAATAATCATAAATCAACCACGTCTGATTTTTCCCAAGCTATGGATAAATTATATTTTTTTCATGATGTTCATAATATACATAAACCATTAATTCATAAAGACATTTGGGATTTAAGTCAACGCCATAATATATTTTTAAATTCTCAAATTGATTATTCGCGCGATTATTTATTTGATTTCTTCGGGATGAAAACATTAGAAGGCTCATATTTGATGAAAATTGACAAACAAATTATTGAACGTCCACAGCATATGTGGCTTCGGGTTGCATTAGGCATTCACGGGGATGACATGAATAGAGTAAAAGAAACATATGATTTGATGTCTCTTAAATATTTCACTCATGCGACGCCTACATTATATAATTCTGGAACAAATTGTCCTCAGCTTAGTTCATGCTACTTACTTGGAATGGAAGACGACAGCCTAGAAGGTATTTATAATACACTAAAAGACTGCGCTAAAATATCTAAATGGGCTGGTGGAATTGGATTACACGCGCATAATATCCGAGCTACTGGAACTCATATAAATGGGACTAATGGAATTAGTAATGGATTAGTTCCTATGCTGCGTGTTTTTAATATGACCGCTCGTTATGTTGACCAAGGTGGTAATAAACGTAGTGGAAGTTTCGCAATTTATATGGAACCATGGCATGCCGATATTGAATCTTTTTTAGATATGAAAAAAAATCATGGAGATGAAGAAAGCCGTGCTCGTGATTTATTTTATGGATTATGGATCCCCGATTTATTTATGGAAAAAGTTCAAAAAGATGAAGAATGGTCCTTATTTTGCCCTCATAAATGTCCTGGATTGTCAGATTGTTACGGAGAACAATTCAATACATTATATAACCATTATTGTAGTATTGGTAAGGAAAATAAAAAAGTAAAAGCACGTTCATTATGGTTTAAAATATTAGATAGCCAGATGGAAACAGGGACACCTTATTTACTATATAAAGATGCTGCGAATAAGAAAAGTAATCAGCAAAACCTCGGAGTTATTAAATCAAGTAATCTTTGCACCGAAATTATTGAATATAGTGATGCAGAACAAAGTGCTGTATGTAATCTAGCCAGCATTGGTTTACCTCGGTTCGTATTACCAGATAAAACATTTGATTATGTGAAATTATACGAAGTAGTAAAGGTCATCACTTATAATTTAAATAAAATTATTGACGTTAATTTTTATCCTACTGATAAAACAAGACTTAGTAATTTACTTCATCGTCCAATCGGAATTGGGGTTCAAGGATTGGCAGATGTATTTGCTATGATGGATATTGCATTTACAAGTGAAAGCGCACGCGAAATCAATAAATTCATTTTTGAAACAATTTACTACGCTTCCGCCGAATGTTCTATGGAAATTGCACGAGAACGTTCTAAGGGTATGCGGATTTTGGCATTAAACCCGAATAATTTGTTTTCAAATATCGATGTATCCAATCTGGATAAATATAGTAAATTAGAAACAGCAAGTCGTGATTATTTGCCTACTTTCGAAAAAGATGAATTAGTTCAACGGCTATTACCTATTCCAGCTGAAATATATTATTTAAATCATACACAATGTGGTGCTTATAGCTCATTTACTGGAAGCCCTGCTTCAAAAGGCATTTTACAATTTGATATGTGGAATGTAAAACCATCATCCAGCCGTTATGATTGGGATGACTTAAAAGAAAAAATAAAAACATATGGAATGCGTAATTCACTTCTTGTTGCTCCTATGCCTACCGCGTCCACTTCTCAAATTCTTGGAAACAATGAGTGTTTTGAACCATTTACGAGTAATCTATATTCACGTCGCACAAAAGCAGGTGAATTTGTCTTGCCAAATAAATATTTAATTGCCGAACTCATTGAGCTAGGATTATGGAGCGAGGAAGTAAAAGATAATATTATTATAAATAAAGGCAGTATTCAACATATGAATAATATATCAGAACATTTAAAAGAAAAATACAAAACTGTTTGGGAAATGCCGATGAAACATTTAATAGATATGGCGGTAGATAGAGCTCCTTACATTTGTCAGTCACAAAGTTTGAATTTATGGTTAGAAGACCCGACATATAAGACCTTGACTTCAATGCATTTTTATGCTTGGGAAAAAGGATTGAAAACTGGAATTTATTATTTACGACGAAAAGCAAAACATCAGGCACAACAATTTACTATAAAACCATCCTCAATCAAGACTACAGAAGAAGAAGAAGAATGTACTATGTGTTCGGCATAATTAAAGACAATACGAATTAAATAATGCCTGAAATACTAATATAACTTTTTTGTCACTTACAATATCATACAAGTCTGTAAGTTTAATATAGCAGCGTAAACAAATCATGACATCCGCGATTGCGTTATGTGTTCCTTTTGGAGCAACTTCAAACAAATATGTATGCAACTCAGATAAACTTGGGAATTTATTATATGTTGTGCCTGTCCTTTTATTTATGGTTTTGATTTTACAAATATTTGTCGAATTTTTCATTGTGCAATATTCCTTCATCTGTCTTCCATCTTTATTAACGAATACATTTTGTATTTGGTTTCTGTATGATTCTACAATTACCATTCTCTTATCAAAGCTGATATTATGTGCAATAATAATATCAACATCAGTTAGCCAATTGATAAAATAATCCAGAACATTTTTGATAGGAATGCCTTCTTTTTCACTACGTTCTCGTGTGATTTTATGAATCGCAATACTTTCAGACGATATTTGAACCGACTGATCTAATTTAATAATTTTATCCGAATAATCCAGAATTTCTTTTGTTTCTGTATCAAATACAATAAACGCTAATTGAATAATATGCGGCCATTTAGATGAATCTTTAAATGAAGCAGTATAATCCTCTGGGAGCCCTGTTGTTTCGGTGTCAAATACAATAACCTTCATCTTTGTTTATCTCTTGTAATGCTTATATTCTTTAAATAAATTATTTTCAATTTTATGCATTTATGTATTTATGTATTTATGTATTAAAAATAGTATAAATAATATATAAATGGGCGTTTCTGCTTCTAAACGAAAATATAAAGGTAGTCCTGGATATGGTTCTAATACCGCTCAAGCATCAAACGCAAATTCACAATCAAAAGATGGACAGGCAAAAGATGGAGAGGCAAAAGATTCTGAAAAAGATTTAAGCATGAAAGAAGTTAAAAAATGGGGTCCTTTTTTCAAGGATATTATTAATATGAAAAAATCAAAAAAAAAGATTAAAAAGATTCTTCTAAAAGAAAAGGTTAAAAAAAACACAGATGAATATATTAAAAAAGGAATTATTATTGATACTAAAATTATAAATAAATTTGTAGGTGCGGATAAAGAATATTTGCCGGATTTAAAATTATATATTGGGTTAGCCGAAGGTGGCGAACCTAAATCATCTACCGATAATAATGAATCAATGAGTAAATTTGACCGAACTTTAGCTACACCTTGGACGAAGGATAAGAAAGATTTTATGAACAATGATACTAAAAAATTAAAAAAAGAAACAAAATTTGAAGATATAGAGACAATTTTTAACTCTATTATTGAAGCAACAAAAGTTGCAAAAAGACACGCTGTTTTTAGAAGAATTATTGTAAGTTATCTAGCAAAAACAGACTCTTTGAAAAAAGATGTTAAGATTACAAATATTAAACCCGAAGGCGACGAAATAAGAAGTGAAAAAAGTAGTAATGATAATAAAAGAAAAACAACAATAAAAGGCGGCGATAACGATGGCGGAAGCGATGGCGGCGGAAGCGATGGCGGAAGCGATAGTGGTGGTGGAAGGGGTGGCGGAAGCGATGGCGGAAGCGATGGCGGAAGCGATGGCGGAAGCGATGGCGGAAGCGATGGCGATAGTGGTGGAAGCGATAGTGGTGGAAGCGATAGTGGAAGCGATGG
>Ga0105051_10007461_pt1 | contig 11399 bp, 13 predicted proteins | sample FRY02_FD_78383 | JGI IMG/M metagenome (GOLD analysis project Ga0105051, IMG submission 78383) | Freshwater microbial communities from Lake Fryxell liftoff mats and glacier meltwater in Antarctica - FRY-02 (megahit assembly) | ecosystem: Environmental > Aquatic > Freshwater > Ice > Glacier...
AAAGAAATGAATAAAATATCAGAATCAATAACCGCTGGTTTCAATGAAATCAAAAATCTTCTTACTAAGAAATTTAACATCAAAAACGAAGGCGATGCACCTCAAGCCGTGATGGTAAAAACCGATTCAGGCGAAGAGCTTGACGTTACTATGGCAGGAGAGAAAATTGCTGTCGGTGACACCCTTAAAAAGGGGGGTGAAGATTTCACCGGTACAGCAACTCTTGAGGATGGAACTGTAATTACTTGTGATGCAGGAATAGTGACGGAGGTTGTTGCTCCAAGCGCGGATGATGTGACTGCTTTGCAAACTGAAAACGATGAATTGAAAGCAAAACTAAATGAACAGGAAACGCAATTGAAGGCATTCGCTGATCAGCTTTCAGGAATCACAAATCATTTAAAGAATTTAAAAACTACTTACAAAGTTCCGGGTGCATCAGCAGCATTTAATTCCAATAGCAACGCTCCGGTAGAAAAAACTTTGGACGAGGTGCGCGCTTCACGCGAGGCTGCAAAAGCAAAATTAGCAAGCAAATAAATCAATTATAAAAAGAATTTAAAACAAAAAAAATAATGGCATCATTAGTTACCTCCGCTCCGTCACTGTCAAAACAGGACATATACTTATTAAGTGAAGCCCTAATTAAAAGCGGCTTTATGAATCCAACGATTTCAGAATTCCATAGTGTTGTGCTTGGAATTAAGGGATCGAAAAGATTATTGACACTAGGGCAATTATCCGGATTAGCGGGTTTCGTGAAAGCTGATTGCGACGTTACCACAGCATCATTGACAGCAGAGATCATTGATAAAACATGGTCACCCGCTTACATCTCTGATAGAATTGAGCAGTGCTATGAGGACTTAATGGGTTCTTTTCTACAATGGGGATTAAAGAACGGAATCGCTAAAGCCGATTTAACGAATACGGAAATGTTTTCCTTATGGTTAGAGCCAATCATTGCCAAGTTCCTTGAGGAAGTAGTTCTTCGCGGTGCATGGTTTGGTGATACTGCTATTGCAGCAGGAACGAACAACTCTCTTTCGGGTGGTCAATTAAAATATTTCAATGCTTTCGACGGATTTTGGAAACAAATATCTGCATTGAATGGAGGTGCTTCTTTTGTTGCTGATTTGACAACAAAGAATGCGCAGATCACCTTTGCACTTCAGAGATTTAATTCTACTGATACGACTAACCAAGTTGTGACAAAGGCATTGCAAAACTTGTACTACGCTTCTGATTTGCGCTTACGTGAGCAGGATCGCGGAAACTTAGTTTTCATCGTTACTCAGTCCGTAATGGATCAGTATGAGAAAGAGAGAATGGCGAACGCTGCTATTGACATGCCTTATCAGAGAGCAGAGGGAGGATTTACAGGACTTGCAGCAATGGGAATCCAAGTAAAAGCATTCTCTTTCTTAGATCGAATGATTTCGGCATACTACCTTACTAATACTGCCGCATCATGGTTCTTGCCTCATCGCATTATCTTGACAGAAAAAAGCAATTTGATGATTGGAGTTGAAGAAGAAGGTAATTTATCAGAGTTGGATATTTGGTATTCTAAGGACGACAAAAAGAACTATACTGAATTTGCTTTCTCAATGGATGCAAAGGTAGGCTTAGACATCTTGACAGCAGCAGCGTACTAAATAAAAATAAAAAAAGCAAAAAAATTAAAACAATAGAAATGAAAAAACTTAATAATATCCTCATATTACTCTGCTCAATTGTCATGGCAATGTTCATCGGTTTCATTGGAACGGGTGGTGATGTAATGGCTACATTCATCGCAGCAGGCGTTATCTTCTTTGGCGGCATAGCACTGAGCCTATCCTTAACTCCTGCTAGTCGCAGAGGGATGGCTTTTGCCTGTGGATCAATATCAGCAGCCCTATCATTGAGTTGTACCGTTCGATTGTCGGGTGGTGTAAACCCTAATGTGTGGATAGCTAATAAAGATGACATCGCTTCATGGACTACCAATGTATCTAATCCTTATATCGTAGAGAGTATTACGATGGGAACTTTAAAAGAGTTCTATAAGTGGGAGGGAAAATTAAAATCTACTGAGCCTGCTGTTCGTGTAATCAAAGGAAACTATGATAATACTTGGGAGCATGAAATTAAGATTAGGGTGTTCGATATAAGCCCCGCTATTTTGCAGCAAATCGCGAACATGAAAGATGGACGGTTTGTGGTAATCGTAGAAAATAATTCAAAAGGCACGGCAGGAAATACCAAGTATGATATCTATGGTTTAGACAATGGATTGTACTGCGAGGCTATTGAGCGTATCCCTCAGAGCGCAGATGATGCAGGAGCTTGGAACGTGACATTAAAGACGCAAGAATACGGTCGTGAAACAAAGCCAACATCGAGATTGTTTATTACCGATGAGGCTGCAACGGATGCAGTGATTGCAGGGCTTGTATAAAGAAAATCATTGTTGTGGTTAGATTTTAGTATAGGGGAGGGAGTTAAACCCCTCCTTTTTTATTAAGCAAAAAAATGAAAATAGTAGAACAAGTAAAAGAATTCTTTTTTGACAACCCTAGTTTGATTACTATTGTAGGACATCGAAAGCAATCAGAGAGATTAGAGGATTTATATTATCGAATCACGGGAGAGAGTATTGGTTGCGGAGGGTGTGCAGATAAAACGCTAATGGGTTACAATTCATTGTTAGTATTCTTAGAGCAGATAAAAATTCCCGGACATTCAATATTTAAAAATAAAGTCATGATGAAATACAAATTAAAAAGAGGTGTTGTTGTTTACTCTTCAACTCATCTTCGTCACTTCAATGATCAGTCTATGACGGATGAAATTGCGGTAGACATATTAAAAGAAAATAAACTAAATGCGCAGCTTTTCGAATCCATGCCAAGCGAAAGTCCAACGGACGACGAGCTTGCTATGGACGGTGAAAATCTAACGACCGGTGAACTTGTTATGGAAATGCCAAAAAAACAAAATTTCAACAAAGGAAAAAAATAGTCAATGGCTAAGTCCACAGTCATAGGAACGAACGAGCAACGGATCGGCATAAAAGAATTACGTCATGACAAAGTGTTGTCCTATGATATTGATAATATTTATCCGCAACGTGTAAAAAATACTATTGCCTCAAGCGGAACGGCAACGGCATGTACAAGGCTTTTGAAAACGCATCTCTTCGGGCGTGGATTCGCAGATGAGATAGTAGGTGATACGGTAGTGAATAGTAAAGGTCAAACGATGACTAAGCTACACGAATTAATTTGCTTAGATTACGCACGATATAGAGGGGCTGCATTGCATATTGGATACAACGGACTATTAGAAATAATTTCAATAGCACATATTCCATTTGAGTATGTTCGAATAAATCTTCCGGATGATTTAGGCAATACCGATCAGGGGATAGTTTATGAAGATTGGGACTTGCAGCGACACGGCAGAAAAAAAACCAACCTAATAAAATCAATTGATTTCTTTACTACTAACCAAGAAAAGATTCAGTCGCAAATTGAAGGCGCGGGCGGTTTCGATAAATGGAATGGTCACATAGTTTATTTTTCATCCGATGGTTTTCTTGCTTATCCAACAGCAACGTGTGATCCGGTTTTAGAAGACGTGGAAACAGACGCAGGAATTAAAACTTTTAAGCAAAGAAATATTCGTACGGGTTTTATGGTTGGGTCTATTTTCGTGCATAAAGGAAAGTTTGAGGATGATGATGATCGGCAGGAGTTCATAGGCAACCTTGAGAACTTTCAGGGCGCATCTAACTCTAATCGCATATTGATGGTCGAGGCAGAAACAGAAGAACAGATTCCTGAAATAAAACCTTTCACGGTCGTGAACAACGACAAACTTTTTGAGTTGACAGAAACATCCGTAAGAGAAAACATTATTCGTAATTACGGTCAGCCTCTTGTTTTACATGCGATAAAAACACCCGGATCATTGGGTGATTCAACAGAGTGGGAGGACGCTAAAAAGAATTACGATGAGAGAACGGAGGCGGAGCGCGATGCACTTGTAGAAATTTATAGAGAACTATTAATTAATTTCGAAGGTCTTTCGTTTAATGAAGAAATAAATTTATTGATTATTCCAATCTCAGGAGTAAAAGGAAAGGCGAAGAAAGCTGTTTTAGCCACAACGATTGGCGTGGGTGGAATGGTATCATTGCAATCAATTATATCTGATCCCTTATTAAATTCTGATCAAAAAATAAACTATTGCGTTCTTGTTTTCGGAATGACAAAATTAGATGCTGATTCACTCGTAAACGGTACACCAATAAAAGATGAATAATCACTTAGATTTCTTAGTAGAGAAGGCAGATTTTGGGGATCATCTTCAAATTTCAAAGCATGGTGATTTTGATAAATTTATGCACCCGCATATTCTCAATGCGCAGATGTATGACGTTAGACCATCATTAGGGGATAACTTCTTTATTGATGTCATCGATAACGAGATAGAAGCAAACTATGTCTTGTTGTTAGAGGGTGGTAGCTACACGTATCAAAATAAAAAGTATTTTTTTGAAGGGCTAAAGAAAGTCATCGTACATTATTCATTCGCGCGTTATGTGATGCAGTCAGGATCGATTGACACGCCCACAGGATTAGTTATAAAGAAATCTGAACACTCAGAGCCTATTGATGCAAAAGCGACAGCGAGAGAAAATGAATATCACAGGAGCTTGGCATCGGCTGCGCTCAATGATATTATAGACTTCCTTAAACGTAAGCGACAGGACTATCCACTATTCGAATGCGAGATAGTAAGCGTATCGAAAAAAACAAGAATTACACCCGTACATAGATATTAATTATGTCAACACTACAAGATTTACAAACCAATACGGTACTGCGAACGCTCACCGATCCCGACTTAGTTACCGTCAACAGAGAATTAACATTTCCTGAAGGTGATAATTTTAGAATATTTGTTTACAATCTTTTTAAAACGATTAATTCGGGCGCGGGTGTAGCTCCCTATAATAGTGGCACTGCTTACACGGGTACAACTTATGTTTCTTATGGTGGCAATATTTGGGTGCATGTATCAGCTTCTCCATCCACAGCAATAACGCCCGGCACGAATGGTTTAATTTGGGAATTAACTTCAATCGGAGTATTAGCGCATCAGCAGAATACCGATCAATACTTGGATGCGGGCGGCTTGTACGAAACTGCTGTGCAAGATTTATGGTCGTTAGTCAATGAGCAAATATTTATAGTCACAGAAGCGGCTTTTGACGCTCAGCTTGTAGCATCGACATTAGTTCCTAATCGTAGGTACAGAATCACAGACGGTTTATTTCCGCACTCCCTACTTCATATTCGAAGCGAAAACATTGCGCTCATTGATAGTCATGCTATGCTAGCCACTAAAATGCCTTTGTACTCCGCAACGAGCGGGCTGTGGGTTAGCGGTGGAGCGGTTGTTATTAATTCATATTATATCAATATAGGTTACGTTTTTCGAAATGTGACAGGAACGAATACCACTACGCCTCCCTCTGCTGATGCAGTGAATTGGAGCGCGGAAGATCCGGGTACTAGCAGTAAATATAGCTATCAGCATTTGAATTGTGAGATTGGAGTAGTGGGTGGCGGATTGGTATTTTTCATTGGTACAGATTTTTTCAATAACACCTACGCTTTTGTAAATATGCTCGTCAGGGATTTTGCCACAAGTAGTTTACACATGAACAATAAATGTGATGTCAACTCTACCATGATTGGGATTTTTGACATATTGGGAGAAGGAGCGAATAGCAATACTTTATGGTATTCTTCTGTAATATGTGACAAGGGAGGTAATAGTCAAGGGGACGGTCTAGGCTTCAATAATTTTATTCTAAGCGAGCTTAGTTTTATTGAAGTAATGTTAGGTGAATTTAGCTACAATGTTTTGACAAAAACAAGATTGGTTTTTAGCGGCGGCTTATCCTCTACAAAATATGTAAGGTATTGTAATTTTACTTTTGCAAACAGTACAATATTAGTGGTTCGAAGTTCGGCTACATTAATTAACGGAGTGGTCAACGATAGCGGAAGCAACCTTGAGGACACGATAGTAATGTCAGGACTAACAACAATTAATTTAACGACCAATGGAAGCGCGGATGTCTATGGTGTTATTATTGCTTCTTCAGTAAATGCAACCGAAACAATAAACTTAATTACTAATGGCGCGCGATTGTTTCCTATTAAAATAAATCCTGAAAGTGGATTGACATTAACGGTGACTGCAACGGCCCACGGTTCTGTTTCGGCTCATGGTCAAATTATCGGAGCGGCGGCATCCTATATTCTTAACGGAACAAAAGGAGATTACCTAATTCTTGAGCCTGCCATTGCAGGTGCTTTTAGTGTGTATAAAGTAAAACAATCTAGTATCACATTATAATCATGATAAAAAAAATAAATATATTCCCCGCCGTTCAAGATGTTGATTCCACCGTAACGGTTCGGGTGCAAAGATTCTTAGCGGGTGCAATATCGGAGGACGTGAACTACACCTTTGACGCGAACGACTTCGACATGGAGCGGTCGGTTTCAAATAAATATTTATGCCGTTTAATTTTCGGCTCAGTAATTACTATTGAGGTTGACGGCTCGACTACACAATTCGAATATAATAGTGTCGCCGTTAGTCCCAATGATGCTTACACGCTCGCGGGATTAGTGGAGGATAATATTACTCCGTTTGCTACTGATGGCGGTGGTGCTTATACATTCCCTGTTAATCATGGGAATGTTGCCTATGTGTCTAGCGGTGGCAATAATGGAACGGCTGTAGTAGCAAATATTTCAAAACCTTTTTCAACTGCGAACGCTGCTATTGCTGCGCTTAATCCTGCATTAGATGGTACTATTATAATTCTTTCCTCGACCGTTACTATTGCAATTACCGATTATGATTACTCTGCAATGCCGTATAATTTGACGGTAAGTGTTCTTTGTAATCAATCAATAACATTCGGCGGGACTTGCTCTTTTGGTGTCTTAAATGTTAATAGTAAAAGTGATATAATCGTGAACACTCAATTATTTTTTATTGCCGACACTTCAATGTTTATTGATTGCAGAGGCTTTACTGTTCCGAATACTGCGCAGGGAGTAATAAACTACATAGGAATAATTAATTGCTCAGCGTTATCCATTGCCGCAAATAATAATATTGATATTACTGCCGACGTATTAAATTGGACGAAGTCAGCATTAGTAGGAGTAACATTAAACTTCACCTACAATAAATGCCCTCCTAAGATATGGAAGGCAAAGATTAGTCAGAGTGGCGTAGACGCGCCGACCATTGATATTGTTAATGAGAATACATTCGGACCAGCAATGACAACTAGTTATATAGGGGTTGGCGAGTATACAATTAATAATGGGTCTAGCTTATTTACAGTAGGCAAAACGAATGTATTCTTTGGAGGGGTTGATTTTGCATATAACGGAAGCCCATTAATAGCATCGAAAGAAAATACATTGGGCGCGGCAACTATATATACATTTGATAGTGGCTTAGCGGCATCCGATAACATGATGAACAAACAAACAATAATAATTGAAACATATTTATAACTAACATGAAAAAACTCATTCTATTATTTATACTGATAAGCACATTCGCTTTCAGTCAAGCACCGAACAGAAAACTTACACAGTTTTGGGAATACACTTCAGATCCAACAGGCACGACATTGCCAAACGGTTGGAATCTCAAGACTCACGTATGGGTAAACACAATTAGCAATACGACATTCATGTATGTTGATGGTATGTGGAGGCAAACTATTTCCGGATTGTACATTGCTGGCAAAGATGGTGAACGTGGATCAAGCGGTTTGAATGGTCTTAATGGTGCTAACGGTTTGGCGGGTGATAAAGGCGATAAAGGCGATCAGGGTATTCAAGGTATTCAGGGTATTCAGGGTATTCAAGGATTGCCGGGCAGTGGTTCGGGTGGTGGTGATGGAAAGGTTCGAACATGGGCGGAATTAATTTCACAGCTAAACAATGATAATATTCGAACGGTCACTCTTGCTGCTGACATTATTGTACAGGGCAAGTGGAGAATATCGCAGACGTATAATAGGTTTAAAATAATTCATGGTGATGGATATAAATTAACAATCCCATCAAACATTGATACGTTTATCGTTAGAAGCTACGTAAGTTTATCAGAGGCAAATAAAGGAATTGATACAAGATTAATTATTGAGAATGTAGATTTTTATGGAAGTAATAATATCGCTATTTATATGGAGGCGAATTACGGAGGTGAAATAAAATCATGCAACTTTAGAAATTTTAAGTATGCGATGGACTTGAGGTGGTGCATGGGTCAAATCATTGAACATAATTTCTTTTGGGAGAATTATGTATCTATCAATTTAGATTATGCGAGATTCATAGGAGGAAGCAATTCAGAATCGCAGTCGAATCATCCATACATAGCACATAATAAGTATCGAAGTTCTGCGGGTCAGCTTGCAAACATTAGAATAGTCGCTTGTAGTGGAGTAGAGATATTCCACGAAATTTATGAGGGCGTTTTAGATGGTTCGGACTATCATATTTTTTGGGACGATCAAAATAGTAGTGTCGTACACGGATTAAATGCTAGCTCTATACACGCGGAGAATAAGGCGAAGATTGCTAGTATATTCATAAAGCAAAAACAAGGCGTTTCAACTATATCGGATTACTTTGGACAGTATGATAATACGGTCGTGAAATTCGAAAGTGCTGCATACGCTAAGTTAATTTTAAATAGATTTCCATACCTAACCAATGGCAGTAAGTTTCAGAGTGTGAGCGGAGGCAGGATTCAGTTTCAAGATTTCCCTGCTGAATTTACCATTACAGACGCTAATAAGTGGGTAGGTTCAATTCCCTATGGAGTATCAATTAAGGGATGGCAGACCAATGGACAGACACCTTACATGCAAGGAATAACAATTAGATAGACATGAAAATAATCTACTACAAAGGAAAGAAAGGATTCTATATTCGAATTGTCGCAAAAAATGGAAAGATCATTGCTGATGGTGGTGAGGCATACACGACAATATCGAATGTTCATAGGGCAGCCAAAAGATTGAAGGCTGCAATAAGTGCAGCTATTATTGTTAAAGGATAAAAATATGCTTGAAGAGCCATCGCAAGAGTTAATTGAAATGATATGAGTCCAGAGATCAAAGACAAAATAAACGACATCGCTAATCAAGCTCATCGGTGGATGACGCTTATCGGATTTCCTGTTCTTATAATTTTAATTGGTGATATGTATGTAGACTTCAAGCGTGTTCGCGATAATGATATTCGACAAGATGAACAAATTTCGTACAATAAAAGGGAGGTGGAAAAGCAAGATCGAATACTTGAGTCTTTGACAAATTATATTTACCGGGGAATAAAAAACTGATAAATGAAAATTGGAAAATACACGACCTTAGAAAACATTTGCAAGAGCGAAACGGCGATACGTCACGATATCGAAAACATTCCTGACGCACATCAATTGTTTGCTTTAAAATTATTGGTTGAAAAAGTTTACGATCCTTTGTGCGACCATTTTCAAAGAGCTATTCCAATCTCATCAGGCTTTCGATCATTCATCATTAATAAGATGACAGGAGGCGCAAAAGGATCTAAGCACATAAAGGGAGAGGCTGTTGATTTAGATATGGATAACACAGGGTCTCCCATCACTAACTCCGCTGTGTTCTATTACATTTTTTTTAATATAAAATTTGATCAATTAATTTGGGAATACGGAACTGATCAAAATCCTGCATGGGTTCACGTTTCATTTTCGGCAAATCAACAAAGAATGCAAGTGTTGAAAATTAAAAAGGGCGGACACTACGAACCGTTTATTCCATGAAAAAACATCTACTTTGGACATTAATTGTCTTGACAATATTCGTTCATTCTTGCACCGCTCAATCATTCACCATTGAGAAAGGAAGCCACAATCCAAAGCCCAACCCGATCAATTATCATTCGGGCGTTACGGAAATGGCAAGAGAAGTCACCTTCGATTCATCTTGTGTTTATAGATTGTTTACTCCGGATGATTCAGATATTAATAAGCTCTTTGGATGGGGCGTGGGCTTGTTTGGTTCGAGGCATTCAGTACGCATCGGATGGAATTGTAAATCCAATACCGGTATCGACCTGTACGCCTACATTCACTTTAACGGCAGGAGGTGGGTGATTCCCAAAGATTCATTGATTGTAGGCAAGGGTCAATTGATAGGCTCAGGATTTCAGACCAATGTTTCAATCGAATGCTACATGGCGCGCTCTGATTCATCAATTATATTCGAATGCAGTCAGGGATTGAGAGTAGCTAAGTATCAATTCAAGTTTGCCAATTTTCCGAAAGGGTCAGGATGGTATCAATATCCGTACTTCGGAGGGACATCAGTAGCTCCGAAACAAATGAAAATATTAATAAAATAAAATATCATGGCAAAGAAACCATTCAAAGAAACCAAGGTCGGCAAGTTCATCACAGGCGAAGGCGCAGGTAATCTTCTCAATTCAATCGGATCAATTGCGACAGGAAACTTTATCGGTGCTTTCGACAGCATCAAAGACTTAATCACAGGCTCAAGCGAATTGACAGCAGAGAAGAAAGAGGTCGCATTGCAATTATTGCAACAGGATTTAGATGCTTACAAGATCGAAGTCGATGATCGCAAGGACGCAAGAAATCGTGAGATTATGATTAACCAATCACCGGAGGCTTCATGGCTTTCAAAGAATACAGGGTCAATGATTGCAATCGTTTTTACATTATTCACCTGTATATTATTCATTCTTGTTTTGACAGGAAATATTAAGCCAAGCGAAAACATCACCTTCACGATCATCACATCAGTTACTAATATTCTCATGCTTATTATTGGGTACTTCTTTGGATCGTCAAGGAGTAGTCAGGCTAAGGATAGCACCATAGCGAGGCTTACAAAATAGTGTCCATCATCGTTCTTTAGCGTTTCAGATGAGCCTCACTTCGGTGGGGCTTTTTTTGTCCTAATATTCAAACTAATCAATATTATCATAAACTTACAAATGTTAAATAAACCACCAAGCCCTCAATTTTCTCAAGCCGACGTTAATAGTAGTACTTTTTATCACGGTGATTGCCTTGAATTAATGAAGCAAATACCTAATGGGAGTATAGATGCTATTATAACAGACCCACCATACGGAACAACAGCTTGCAAGTGGGATTCGGTTATTCCATTTGATTTAATGTGGGAGCAGTTAAATAGAATAATAAAGCCCAACGGTGCAATTGTTTTATTTGGAAGTGAGCCGTTTAGTTCTGCTTTACGAATGAGCAATATTAAGAATTACAAG
>Ga0105051_10007463_pt1 | contig 11395 bp, 16 predicted proteins | sample FRY02_FD_78383 | JGI IMG/M metagenome (GOLD analysis project Ga0105051, IMG submission 78383) | Freshwater microbial communities from Lake Fryxell liftoff mats and glacier meltwater in Antarctica - FRY-02 (megahit assembly) | ecosystem: Environmental > Aquatic > Freshwater > Ice > Glacier...
ATACGTATACATATATATATATGTATATATATATAGATATATATATAGACATGTGTGTAGTGCTCTGGGAACAAAAATACAGAAATGCCGACTCCTTCAATGCACGCACGTATTACCAGCAAATGTACGCGGACGGCATGCCATTGGAACAGAGCCACGACTACGTTCAGGACGTCCCCGACGGCAAGCTAAGAGTGGCATCCATGTTGGCGGCGAGCAGCAGCACGCCAGAAATGTGTCGGCAGAAAGACGAAGCGGCAGAACATTGCATGTTGCGAAGAAAACTATTCTGGACGCGTGTTGGTCACCACTTTCATCCTCGACATGCTGCAGAGCACGACCAAAGCGTTTTTTGTGAGCGACCGTATATATTTCATTTTTTTACAATTTTGTGTTCATGCGATTCAACCCCCATGCAAACATGGAAGAACAACATGCCAAAACCGACTTCTAGCACAAGCTTGGCGTTCTCATGGGAAGCATTAGGTATCAAATGCACCGCATTCGAGGTGGGTGAAATGTAAATAAGCTCGAGATTTGGACACTCTTTTGTGGTTGATGTTGAGATTTGGGCATTTTTTTCACGGGTGACAGTGCACACAAGCAACTTACGCAGCCAACGCATTTTATACATTACATCTCCATATTCACAGGGTGGCATATTAGTCATAATCGGCTATCCGAATTCGTCCCGAAATAGATCAGGTGTTCAGAATTTTTTAAAGCCGCCAACATATAGTTTTGCCGATTGCAAACAATAGATTTATTTTAAAACTGCTTGTACTATAAAAATGCAAGCGTCTACTTGAATCACAAGCATTTTTGCACTTCCGACTCGCTCTCTCGAGAAAACCTGCTGACAGGGTGTAATATCCAAGACTTTCGAAAGCAGCCGTTTGAAGTATGAGTTTGACCGCCGCAGAAGTGCAACAGATTGCCAACATGTAAACACAGATGTCGATGTTGCTCGCAGACGATGTGATTGGTGTTATTCAAGCGCATGTTCGTTATGTCAATCTCTGCGACACAATGTTTGAGAGACTGTGGGATGCATCGATTTATTACAATCATATGATGTCGCAGTTGCAAGTTCATCAAAACGGAGTCAATGTTGCCATTGTAGTCTTTTGCAACAATTGGGGTCGCGACCTTGAAGTCTGACTAGAAAATCTTCAGATGTTCCAGGACTTTTTACCTGCCCTACGCACTGACATCAACCGCATGGAAATTTTACTGAATTTGCAGAAGGCTGATCCAGGTATTGGACGAAATGATCAGCCACAGCCAATACCCCCGGCTGATGCCCATCGCATAATGCATTTGACGACACAGTGGTATAACGAAAGCTTGGCCGCCACACGACACAAATACATTGTCGCTTGCCAAATCCAACTTGTCACATCACGTTTTTTTGCGCGCACGTTCGAAGGAGTTGCCGTTGAAATGGAGGTATTACGTCGGGTGATAGTACGCACTTGACAAGACATTCTACGTTGGAAGGGGTTGCCGCTGAAATGGTGGTATTGGATCAGGTGATAGTACGCACTTGACAAGACATTCTCGCCTTCGCAACAGAAGATGAATAGAACTATTTGAAACAGCTCGTGCCATACAACCCCAACACGTTCCCTTAACCATAAACATTTGTGTACTTCCAACACTCTCACTCGAAAAGCCCATTTCATACATTCACTGCTCACCCACATATACACAGAGATCTACACTGACACTGACACTGACAACCAAAAAAGATGGTTTGTGGCGTTATATGTATAACTCGCAAGGCCAGAATGGTTTCAATGGCAGCAGCGACCAGTGGGTTATACAAACCACGGTCCTTTGTGCGGTATACAATGTGGCGAGATGACCTAGTAACATCATTCAATCGATATGTAGAACAAAGCGAGTCTGTTGTGGCTTATAGTAGCAGTTTATCTCCTAGGTTCCGCCCTCCCATGACCCGAGATTATTGGATCGAACAAATGTGGTTGACAAAATCTTGGCAGTCAATGTTGAGCACGACGCACGCGGTGGTTTCTGTCGTAGAAGAAATGTTGTTTATTGGAATCCAAATGGAAGATCAAGTATGATCGTAAACAGTTCCAAATTTAACCATTCGTGTGACGCAAACTTGTACGTTCATGTAGACCATACACAGCTCTGATGTCGTACCATACACAACATGCGGGCAGGTGATATGTTGACCGTCTCGTATTTGGGTAACAAAATGCGTCAAATTACACTAGAAGATCGTAGGGACACTCTTATGAACTGGAACTTAAGTGCACGCCGGCGTGTAACCGCTGCGAAATAGAGGAAACAGTCTTGCATATGATCAGTGTGTTGGAACACGAGGACAAAGCTTATTAGCAAAACCGGGGTATGCTGTACCGCAAGTGTATTCATAAAAATAAATCAGTAAAATGCCCCGTGCAGTCTCTGCACGTTTGAAATAAGTGATGCTGTTGCAAAAATTGCAAAAAAACCAAAAGTACAAGCCGCTGTGTGCGTTTTGCTGGAACTGGAGGCTATTGTGGGCGCTTTCTGCGCACAAGGTCCATTTATTCGCAACAAGTTTGCATAAATCAGTATCCAAAAACAATAAGATGGGCGACGTGCCGGATTTGTCGGGTCAACAGGCCAAATGGATCGGCTTTGGTGAACTGTGGCCCCTCTCTTGCATCACCAATGCAAAACACTGGACGCCGAAGCAGAATCACGAGTATCAGCAAGCCTTTGACAAACCAAAGTATGCTATGGAGAAGGCGCTCGAGGTTGAAACGCCTGCTGCCAAAAAGAGCCGCAAGTTTTTTTTGGATGCGCGTGCTACATGCTCATCTGATGAAATTTTTGACGAATGCTGGTCGACGAAGGAGATTCAGAAGATCATCGAGTTCAAGAAGGGACTGATCTGTGGTTTGGAGAACAGACGTGACCATAACAAATCCATGCTCACAGGGACAAAGAGCGAGGTTGTACTACTTGAGACCCAACTGATAGAACTTGTTGAAAAGTTTTACAATCGTTACCCTGAACACCTCTAGCGTTACAAACTGCATGTCTTTACCTATCAGACAGAGACCAAGTGTTATGGTGAAGGTGCTGTCCTTGGCAAGCATCGTGCGATCAAAGAGCCAGTGGGCGAAGAATCGCTGCCGTAACCAAGTATCCCGGGTGAAAGCAGTGAGTATTGGTTGTGCGAAAATCGCATGAAAACAGCCATGACCATTTTTTCGTGGGACAGGGGAGGGGTAGGGGATGATGAGGATTTCTGAAAGTACAAGTTGCACACAAATACAAGATGATGCATTTCTTTGGGCATGTGTACTTTCTGTGAGCATGTGTACTTGTTTCACCCGAAAGACGATGCGGTAGTTTGCATTGCTGCTTCTTGTTATGATTATAAGCTGGGTAAAAATCGATCGTAGCGCTTTCCACATTTCTCATGTCATCATTACGTGGTGTATGTATGTTTCATGGATGCTGTTGTTTTTATGTGTGCTGTGCATTTTGAAATGGCTGAGTGTGCAGCCGCTGTTAGTCGCAATGCGCCGTCGCACATTGTCCACAGAGCAAGCAGTCGAGCTGGTCGTCATTGAAAAAAATGAAAGATATGCTTGTTTTGCATCGAAGACTTTGTTGACGAGTAGTTTCCTTTTCCTGATTACACATTTTGTGCTAATTGCGACTAAATGACAATGAGAACACCATCTGAGAATTTTTAGGATGCATTTACGTGGCACTCCACCTGGCCCTTAATTTTGTTATACAGTAGACCGTAAAAATATATATGTGCAATGTAGAAACAGAAACAGCCTCGGTACTTGCGGATCTTTTGTGTAATCTGACAACCGATTTTGATCCCATGCCCAAGAAAGGTTTGAAATGTATGGCATCTGGCTGCACGCCTGATTTCTGTTCAGAACACAAGGTTGGCGAGTTTAAGCGTGCAACACCAGGTTGCAATAATCTGGTGCATGGGCAGACGATCATAGCAGCACTGGTGACAACTTTGCAAATGTATCCTGTGTATTCTCGCTGCTACTGTAGGGTTTCAGCGTTGCCAGAAACAGCAGTCGCAAGATGTCCCAGCGCAGCTGCGAGGATATGCAGACCAGCACTGAGTGGACATGATGTACAGTGTAGCATATTGTCCCCATGCTGCCGAATTTCCACCTGTGCTAGGCGAAACACGCAAGAAGAAGGCATCTGGCTGCTGATTGACAGTCTTGCGAAAAAGAACGCAGCTGTTGTTGGTATTGTAGAGAGACATGGTCGACATCTTGGGCTCGTGCGAGCCGCTGCGCTCGCGCCACACTACACAGCAGCAGTTGCCTGCCGCCTTGATCGTCGTTTTGAGCGCAAATTGTGTCTGGTCGCACGCGAAAACACCCACCCACCTGCTGTGGTTGTGTTTGGCACGCAGCCTGATCTCAAGGAGACACACGGAGTTGCATAACACGGTGTGGATCTTGTTGTCTGTATCACCTACAAAGCTAGTCACTGCCATTTTCCCAAGAATGCTCTGCACAGTGCCTTCCAGGGTGTTGATTTTCCTGACGGCATTCTTGCCATAGTCAGTCACGAAAATATCATCCCCGTTGTCGGCCACAGCCACTGAATGTGGGCAATTAAACTGCGCGAGCTTGATGTTGCTGTCGACGTAGCCTGCACACTTGCCACACCCGCTCACTGTGCTCACCGTGTATGGTTACGCCAGCTGAACGATGCGCACGCAGTGGTTGCCGGAATCGCACACAATGAGTGCGTTGCTTGACGATGAAAATGCCATGTCAGTGACGCCGCTGAAACGCGGGTTCCAGCCCAGGCTGTTGTGATACCCTGCCTGTGTCGGGCAACCTGCCAGTTGCAGACAAGCTCCCTCCGCTGCTCGGGGGGTGGTGCAACTAGCCCCAAGCACGTTTTTCTGTATGTACAGCGCGTCCCCAATGAACATAGCAATGATTTCAATGCTGTCAAAAACGCATTGGCAGAGTGCAGCAGTCCTAGCGACACTGAGGTGTACCACCCTCTCGTTGTACATGGCGTGTGCCGAGTAGTGTTTGCAGGTGCAAAACAGCCACATCGCACGGCATTTTACGGGGTGTGTGCATGTGGCTATTTTTGGAATACCCCAAACCTCTAAATGGTGTTGCTGGACTTTGGTGTTCCCGCCAGTGTCAATGTTTGCAGCAGCTCGTCTGCTTGCTTTTTTTCTTTGTATGTTTTCTCCAGTTCTTTTGAGGTCATAATCTGCGCCTGGCTATCTCCACGTTCTTGAGCCCAAGCTTTCGGTTTCGCCTGGTATTCGTCTTCGCAGCGTTGTGTACAGATTTTTTTCCAGACACCCTTGTAGTGTGCAACAGTGCGCAGTTCCGACGTGTGATTGTTTTGTCAGGAAAAATTACCACTCTTTTGCCGTCAGCGCCAGCTGAGCATGATCTTCTGCGGTGACAGTGTTGTCGGTATTGTCGCAGCTCCTGCGATGTTTTTTTTTGGCCTTTTCTGACGATACGGCTGGGGTGGCATGCTGTTGCACTGAAATGGGGCTGGGGCATCTGTACGTGTTTGAAATCCCCACAATGGGTTTATGCATTTTGTCCACAATGCTGCCGATGGCTGTTTGTGTAAAATTGACCCCTGGACCATGAGGCTTTGGGTTCGCTCTGTGCAAAGAGTTCCTTGGGCGTGAAGCTGCTCCTTGTTCTGCAGGTCGTGGCAATACAGTGAATACACGGGGATGTTGCTGGACATATGGGTCGAAAGAACTATATTGGCTTTGTGCAAAACAGTCGCGCGTTGGATCGTATTGTGCACCCGGGTGTGGTGTGGTTGTAGATGTCGGTGGAAACGGCAGATAGTGGTGCGGGGTTGGGGTTTTGGGTGGTATTGGTAGATGCCCAGTGTATTGAAACTGCCTATATGTATCATTCACATACAGTGTGGCTCCGCCATGCATGTGTGGGGCCGCGCCCATGGCATTAGCTTGTGTGCTCGTGTATTGTATTGTCCAAGGAGGAACGTTGTAATCCAATGCCTCGTGTTGGTCAAATGGTATAGGATTCCCAAACTCATCTTGCATAGCATAGTGTTGTTCCATTGTGCGCTATAGCGCAACACAGACCATTGTGTGTGAGGTCTCGTATATTTGTGTTTATATAGGAGGAGTGTGGCGTGTGTGACGTGAATAGTGGGGGTTTCAGAGAGACGCTTAATCTGGACCACTTCGCCCCACTTTCGTCATATTTCCGCTGCAAAGCGTCGTGAGACACCTGCCGCGAATACATTGCAGTAAATAGCATTAGCACTCGCAGAAGCAACGCCTACCACTGACGCGCCCCGCTGTCTGTTGTTGCCTCGTGTTTGTGCTATGTATGTGGCCAAATGTGCGGTAAGGTGGCACACATATGATGCAAGGTAGGCATCCTGCGCTCACATACAAAGCTGCGTTTGAGGCCTTTGAACACTTGGAGTGCCACCAACTGTAGGAGGAAATGGACAAGTACACCCTCGGCTTGCTACGAATGCAGCGTAACATTGACAGGCTCGAGCAGGAAGACTTATTTCTGAATGCAACGTGCGCCGTGCCCAGCACGCGATTCGAGTAAACCACGCATACACACAAACGCTTATATTGACGTGGTTCTAATCTGAACACAAGGTTTCTAGCGCCTGTGCCGCCTCAGAAATACTCGGGAAAAGTGTGTGTCACTACGACAAAATATAACAAGTTTAGCGTCAGGATCGCCTCGGAGAAAGCGATGTACAGCGGAACCAGAGATAGCAAATTAAAAAAAAACACACGCCGTGACATAGGCATATATGCTGCTGTGCCATAGCTGTGTTGCGCTTTCCCACACCATCCAATGCACCGTGCAGACACACATGCCCTCATTTATGGTCGACATACCCGAAATAGCAAAAAAAAATACAGGAAAACCGGCCATGATAAGCCCGTAATGTATATAAGCACAAACTATTCCATGACAACATTCGACACATTATGTCACAGGCCCGTATCTTTACATTTAGATATCATAGACTCACAGTCGCAGACGCCAAGGTGGATGACATGATTATGCCAGGGGAACGTGCCGTGTTCCAGCCGACCAGGCTCGAAGTTGCGAATGATCACAGAATGTATAATGTAGAGTATGCCATCGTTGACGGTGTTACTTATTTCAAGAGCCTCATGCCATACCCGAATTATGAGTTTATGCATGATATTTTGTCTTTGCTGAGTCCAGGCACTTTGTCAAAGGCAAAGTGGTTATAGTCCGCCCCACCTCGAAACCTAAAATTTAATACACCATTTTCGTGTTTTTGTTGCACCGTGTCAACGTGGAGGGAATGGGCCAATTTTGAAATCAGTGGACGGAAGTGTTTTGGCTGATACAACGTGTGTGTAAAATCATGGCACTTTGCCACCCGAGGTGTGTGTAAAATAATGGCACTTTGCCACCCAAGGTGTGTGTAAAATCATGGCACTTTGCCACCCGAGCACGCACTTATACTGTTTGTGGTAATTCAAAGTAGTACCACAACAGCACTTTCAAAATAGGTTGATACCAAGCACGTGTCTATGAGCCTACTTCGAACGCGGCCTTGACATACTATTTCGAAACGTTGCAAGCACCTGCCCTCTGTGTTTATGCAAGAATAAAGTCATTTTCGAAATCAGCGTATTGCGTTTATATAAAATCAGGGTCCATAAAAAAATCGCTACGCGCCAGAAATGCGTGCAGGCGTGCGTGTAGCGTATGTGCACCCGCCCAGAAACATATACAGCAAGCTCAGTGTTGACTGGCACGCAACAGCGGTGGCCAGAATGGGGCCTCCAATGGCAAACTGCTGCAAGACCTCTGTGATGATTTTTGAGCAGTATGTGCCATGGTGCTCGCGTGTGCGGAGCTTGAGGACGTTGGTGGGCAGCAGGATGACAGAATACATGGCAAAGCTGTCGAATTTGATGTTCTGCAGCAAGAGCAGCACGCACATGCCAAGCTGTTTGATAGAGCGCACATGCCAAGCTGTTTGATACAGCGCACATGCCAAGCTGTTTGATACAGCTTGGCATAGACCATGCTGTCCACATACATGCGGATTGCGGTGTATTCTTCTCGCCAGGATTTCAGGCGGAAATACATTGTGCTGTTCTGCACAATCGAAAACCCGATGGTTTTATCATTGTCAAAGTACTGGTTGGTGTCGTGGCACTGAAACGAGATCTCGACGTGTGAGAAATTGACAGTTTTCTCCTCCCCAGTGTCGACAATCTCGGTTTTTGCAGTCGCCGACGCCACCAAACGAATGATCAGGTAGTTGTCTGCTCGTGGGGCATAGTACATCATTTAAATCAACTTCTGCGACTGACCCTTGTGCTTACTCGAAAAATGCCCCCGGCCTACCTGCCCTTGTTTCTGGTTGTGATCGAGCAGGCACAGCGATTCAGTGACAGACTCGCGCGACGACTCGAGCTGGCGCGTTTTAAGGCGTGTGCTGCGCTCCAGCACCCGATCCATCCAGACGCCAAGCTTGCGTGCAGCCGTCAAGTAGCGTATATATATGAGACCCTGCATATTGGCAGCACATGTTGCACTTTAGCGCAAGCGGCTATACACGCTATAGCCATTGTAGAACACGCCAGGCGCATCCACTTGATGTCAACAAACATAGTCTGAAAAGCGTCTGTATTTGTAATAAAAAATTTCTTGGTCCTCGTGTCTACATCGATGGTCTGGACGGACAAATCTGCATCCGGGTGCAAAATACGTGATCTCTGTGTGTGGCATGCCTAGCACAAACCTCGATGAATAGCTGCGATCACTGGAAATTCACCATCACGCGCATCGCCCTGGCAGCCCCGTGTTTGTTTTTGAAATTGCTCTTGATATCGACTTCGACGCATTGCTAATCCAATGGAACCTTTGTGTGTGATCTGACAGTGCTCCTCGATGGCTTGCATCACACACTCCTTCTGTGTGAACAGTGTGATTTTCTGCATCGAGCAAATGCGCACCTGCAAATCGAGCTCGCACATTTTGCCAACGTGACCACCCCTGCACACTTTTACAATGCGCGCCGGTGTTTTTTTCCACACACTATACAAACATGTGTAATGTTGTGTGCTCTGAGGTATATAGGCACCTCACTACGTTGGCAATTGTAAGGCATGCCACAGGAAATCACAGCTCCCGAGCAAGAATGTGCACAACACTGCGTATGTGACCACCACGTCTTCAAGACCCCGGTTTCGGTGCACAATCTGGCGAAAATACTGACTGACATTGACATGACTCAAATGCCAAAGGGGGCGAGTCTACACTTCACCGAAAAAACAGCGGGTGGCGTGTGTATGTCCCTCTTGGTCGGCACCAACCCCGTAACAACGGCAACACAACAACGCCTGCTTGAGACAAGCAACAGTAGCGAGTGGCCATTCATTCCTGAGATCCAGCTGTTTGCTCTTCTGCAGAGCTTGTCAGAGGCAACAAAGCATCGCAAGACCGACTGATGGGGACTACTAGAGAAACGCATCTCGTGTCTGGTTGTAGGCTCGCCACAGCATTGCGACCCCCCCTGTGTACATCGAGCAGCTAGTTACGTCCTCCACTGCATCAAGGTTGCGGACGGATACTAACGTATTCCTTCACGACATTGCAGGCAGTAGTAGCACATGTTTTGTCTGTCAGAAACTATATAAACATAGAGCATAGGCTGTTTCTGCACCTCCTCGCATAGAAGAATGCTGAAAAGTGGAAGTGTCTGCTGTAAAAACTGTCTGCCCACATTTGTAATGTGTCAACAGATGCACGAAAACAAAGTCCAGTACCTGAATCAACAAAGGGCCACATTGACAAGAATCGAAAACTCTTCACTGCAAGAGGTTCTGGAGTTGGAACAGGTGGTCCAAAGTATTGTAGTACAGAAGCGCTCAACGTGAGATTTTTAGTTCCACAGAAGGCAAAGGCAGTCTCCTTAGACGACATACAGTATTTGTTTGAATCAAATCCGAAATGTCATGGTATACAGCTGCGTTTTGCCCTTTTTTCAAAAACACACACCTTCTGCTGCAGGCACGCCACGAGGAGCGATTTCTCGTGCGAAATCCTGTCGTACTCTTCGCAGAGCCACGAGGAACACGACGGCGGGATGCTTGCAGAAATGTCTGAAAAAAAGCGCTCCACCGTGCGCTTGTATGCCATGTGTTGTGTGTGGATGAGACGCCGTGTGCTGGCATGGTGTGCCCTTGTTGCGTTTTTGAAAACGCAAGATTGTTCACGGTCAGCAGGCGGACGAGGTTGCGTTGCGCAGGCTCCGTCTTGGCGAGCTCAGGCAAATAACCCAGACGGTGCCGGATTTTGCTCACAATGTCACTGATCTGACTGGTTTCTGAACAGATCAACTCGCCGCTTTTCTGCACGTTGTATGTGAACCAGAACCCTCCGAAAAACAGGTTGTACACCGCGTCGCACACAATCTCCAACACCAGCACGTCCCGGGCATCATGGTGCATTCCTTGCAAGCCACGCATAGCCCCGAGTATCTGTGTGGCAAACACAGACACGCATGAAAAAAAAAACACAGCCGTGCGAAAAGTTACACGTATCCCGTGGCCATGGTGCTGGTGTCGTCGTATTTGACACATATAAAGTCATCGAAGCCCCTCTTGGTGTTCTTGGCATAATTCAATGTGTTTCTGACCAACTTGATACATGTTGTGCTGCAGTCCAAGCAGATGTATGTTTGTTGCAGACGATGGCCAAACATCAGTCCAACGCGGACAGGCAGCACTGCGTGGCACTGGATCTGGTATGCGCACAGCAATTTCTGCTTGTTACTGTCGAATATCTCGGTGTACATGTTGCGCAGACGCGATTTCTCGTGATGATTGTAAAATGTGCACGCACGGCGTCTGACGGGTCTCGCTTTTGCCGCAAGCCCGACAAACAGCAGTGTGTTGTTGATTTCATTGAAAAAACACTGCTGTCACACGAGATGATGGACCAGCAACTACACAAAGCTCAGGAGCGCCTGCAGAAGCCCAGTGCGGAAAGTGTTTTGGATACCACGTTGTGCACTCCAGGCGCAACGACCACCGAGAGCGGGCAGCATGTGCGAGGTGTCAGTTTCTACGACTTTTGTTACTATTCAAAGATGTGCAGTTTCTGTTGCCACGTGGCTGCAGAGGCCCACAAGCTGCATGTGTGTGTTGCGCGCAAGACGGAGCACTACTGCAACCGCGCGTGTCAGAAGAAACACTGGGCGGCCGAGCACAAGGTGGAGTGCGGCACTCTGCACAAGCAACGCCAGGCTTTTGCGAACATGTGCCGCCAGATCGCTGCCTGTTTGTGTGTGTGGACGAACCCGAGTGTGTTGTCTCACTTGATACTGG
>Ga0105051_10007467_pt1 | contig 11390 bp, 8 predicted proteins | sample FRY02_FD_78383 | JGI IMG/M metagenome (GOLD analysis project Ga0105051, IMG submission 78383) | Freshwater microbial communities from Lake Fryxell liftoff mats and glacier meltwater in Antarctica - FRY-02 (megahit assembly) | ecosystem: Environmental > Aquatic > Freshwater > Ice > Glacier...
CTTGATCATCTATGAATAAAATATTTGTATACGTGCGACTTATATTTATATCTAAATGTCCGAATGAAGGAATTGGTACCTCCTCAACATGTATGTCGGATGACATATATATATATATATAAGCGAAATAATTTTAACATCATATTAGTCTTGTTTTCTTATTACACCTTATTGTATTTTATAATATCACATGTTATTGTTATAGGTTTAGTGTATAGTAATCGTAGTAATCGTAGTAATCACCTACCTCTTTGTTTACACCAACGATGATTTAGTTATTAAACCGTTTAACGAATCATTTATAAAGTATTCGTTATACTTTATAAATTCTTATCATATTCACATCACAAATAAATTTGGAATATTAGTTGTCTCTCTAAATATCAAGACTGATAGTATTGCGTTCTGATTTTCGTCTTTTTGATTTCAATGGAATATTGTCGTTTTGTAGTTCTTTCAATTCGCTTATACTGATCGTACTTCCTTTTTCATCACGATCTTGTTGAATGTTCACTTCAGTCTTTTTAACTTTTAATCCGGATAATAAACTAGATATATCTGTAGGACCCTTCATTTCAGGACGTCTCGATTTTTCCGAGGATGGAATTTCACGACTGGCGTTAATATCTGGTCGATTGGATAATGGAACATATCCTGGTCTAACCGGGGGCGGCACGGATTGGGGGCCTTGTGTCGCAATTGGGACAGGAGGAGGTCCATTAGTTCGTCCTGTGAATTGTGGATTCATTTGTGGTGGACGATTTGAAGAAGCCGGTGCCGATGATTGTGAATGTTGGCTAGATCGTTGATTATCGTTCATCATTGAATTCATAAAACCACCTAGACCCGGATTTGTTGCTCCCATTGAATTAACCGCAGCACTAGTAAATTGTTGCATTAATTCTGGGTTTTGACGCATAATGTCATCCATTCCAGGCATGGCTGACTTGAACATACTGTTTGTCATATGAACCATTAGGGCACTTCCACCCAATTGGAATAATAATTTTAATTCAGGAGCCATAGTTGCCTTTGATTTATACTTTTCATGTAGTTCAGCAAAAATTTCATCATAGTCATCAATATTCTCATTGATTTGCTCAGACCATCCATCCAATCTCACATCAAATGGATCAAATTTATTGTTTAAAAACTCCAGCCCGGTAATACACGCCATCATCATTTTACCTTGAAACTTGACTGAATTCTTCCTTTCTTTTTCAGCAACAACTGTTTCATATTCACCGCGCATTTCCAACAAATTAGACTCCATGTCATATTTTTTAGTGAGTTTTACACCCTTATTTTCAAGACCCTCTAGTTTTTGAAGATAGGTAAATTTTTCCTTGAGAAGATCCTCCTTTGTCATTTGAGGTTCGGTTGATGTTTTTACAATGTCTGGATTAATAGGGATATTGTTGAATTTACCATACCCATCCCATGTTTTTTTATCATCATCTAACTGATTTTTAGTGGATTTTCCTAGATTCATTGGCTCTAAACGGATATTGGTATCTTTATCATCTGCCTCATCTGCGGTATCACCCCCGTCTACATCTTTGTTCAATTTAAATGAACCAGAAAAAATGTCGGATCGCGTTGATTTCATGCTTCTCTTTGGTGTAGAAACTTCATTCAGCTCATCCTCTAGATTATCTAAATCGTGTAAATCAATCTCCGATGATAAACCGTTTCCATTGCTTGATTTTTTTCGATCGTTCATTAATAGCTCAATACCTGCCCCTAAACTAGATGATCTTCCGCCTCCCCTACCTATATTAAAATCTTCAATGTCATCTAATGAATTGTCTATATTGATTGTGCTTCTGGTCCCCAATGAATTGATATCGATTATTTCTGGTCCTGTCATTATGTTTTATTAAGAACATTTAATTTTAAATCAAACCCACTAAATATTTAAATAAGAATGGTGTAATATATTGTGGTATATCATCTTGTTACATTATATTACCTTATATTACCTTATATTACCTTATATTACCTTATATTACCTTACCTTACATTACATTATCTTACAGTAAAATATCAGTATATTGTCGTCTACAAATTGATATGGAGTTTTTCTTTTAAAAACCACAGACCTTGTAAGAAACAATCGGCCAAATCGTCCTTCTTCTTACTTGTTATAAATGTATTTAAATTGTCAGCTAATAAATGATTATTTATTAGTATTTCTTCACAAACATCGATACCTTTCTTCTTTCTTTCGGAATAAGTAGTTTGTTTACATACTAAAAAGTCTTTTAGTTTGTTCGCAGCTGAAATAAAATGAATATCTGTTACATTATTCATAATAAAATACTGTGCGATCATACCCTGTAATGTTTTCATGCGATTCGCTATTGGACTGATTTGGTTTTCAATAATGATAGTATCTATAATTATATTTTTAAATAATTTATCCATTTCGTTTTTTAGGTTGATACCAATATCTATTAGACTTAAATCGGTTGTTTTTATAGTATTATTAAATGGTATGGCAAATTCAGTCTCAGTTGAATGTTGTATCTCCTCTATGATTAGTATTTTACTTTTTGTATTATCAAATTGAATTTTGTGGTTGTTTAATATTGTTTTCAAATCTGCTATCTTATTCTTCTTGAGTTTATTAATTTCTAATTCGACTGGAATAATATCAAGACCCGAATTCTTTACATGTTTTTTACAATAATAAACATTATTGTATGTGTATTTTGCGGATTTTTCGCATATACTACAACTGATTTTGTTTTCACAACATAAATTACTCACACACCATGTATCTATTGAATAGCATGTATCAGATGTTATATTGAACAAACATAGCGCCAAATTCTTTATACCGACATCTATACTTAAAACTTTCATATACACCTTTGGAGATTATATGTATATTCTTTTATTTACTAAAATAAGTAATAAATAAAAAATGAAAAATTGTGATTTCTAAAGTGTAAAGAATGAAAAAGTTAAATGGTTGAATAGTTGTCATCTTTCTAATTCGGGTTTGGATACTTTTGTATCATATATTGTTCTTGTGTAAGAATAGGAGCAATCATCCTACTTTCAAGTTGTTGTCTAGATAAATACATATTTTTTAAATCACTGTCCTCATATCCGTATGGTTGCGACTTTTCCATACACGACTTGTATAAAAAAGGAGTATTTGGTACTGCCTCTCCACTTCTTATGGAAGGACAATAACAACAATTATCACATGCTTCTAGCTGATTAGATTTAATGATATCGTCGGCATTCTTCGTCAGATACTGTCTATACTGCCAGTTACTCTTAATATCATTTTGCTTTCTTATCTCTTGGTTAATAACAGAACCTGGTTGCCACTTGGCATAATTTCTACCGTCCATCATTATAGGTGGAAAATCGAAATGAATATTATTAGATCCAGCATAACATGTACCCCAACTCATTGTATATATACTTATAGAGAAAATGTATTTATTGCTTATGACTTTCCAGTAATTTTATTAGTTCTTTCTTTGATTTTTTTTCTCCTGATTGGACTAATTGTTTGTTTTCGGCAAGTTGCCTTAATGATTGTACATTTAACGACTTTATATCTAAACTGGGTGAGTCAGTATTCGTATTAGTATGGAACATATGTTTATTTGTATCTTTTTCTAAAGAATGGATTACATTCTTTTTAATTATTGTGCTAGTTTCCATCTTATTATCCAATCCCGGAGTAACTCTATTCATGGGTAACTCTATCACTCCATCCGAGTCTGAATCGTATTGTGAGTCTGAATCTGAATCTGAATCTGAACCAGATACAGAACCGGTGTCTAAAATAGAATGAAAATTATGGTCGAATTCTTCTAAACTTTTGTTATTTGATTGTATATAATCCTTTATATCTAATAATTCCTCGTCCACTAACTGAATTACCTTAATATTTTCAACAGGTGTGTTTAGATTTGCGATGTCCTCTATTTTGTTGTCATTTTTCTTATATTCGTCTACAATATTGACCTCATTAATATCCACATTAACACTATCCACATTAACACTATCCTCGTCATCACTATCCTCGTCATCACTATCCTCGTCATCGCTATCCTCGTGGTTACTATCCTCGTGGTTACTATCCTCGTCATCACTATCCTCGTCGCGATTAATTTTATTATCTACCATACCCATTCCAATAACCAGATTGTCATAATTGACAGATTTTGATCTTATATCTTTATATCCGTCATCAGATACAGTTATTAAATCATCGTTATTTACAATATCTATATTATTTTTGTTATCATCAGTAGTGCTGACCTTCTTATTCTGTTTATTAAATGGTAGTAGTCCATTATGATTTATATTGTTATACGGTATAGCACGCGACATTTCCATATTAGATATAAATGATTGTAATATATGTGCTTGTTCCATTTGTGCCTTTTCTAACACACTAATTGTTCTCTTGAAATAAAAAAACAATAATGAAATTAATAAAAATACAATTCCTAAACATAATAAGGTAATCGGGTTTGTTAAAATATCAAGCATTATTAATTAATTGAAATATAAATAAACACGAAAATAAACGTATTCATTCTTCATTCTTCATTCTTCATTCTTCCTTCTTCATTCTTCATTCTTCATTCTTCATTCTTCATTCTTCCTTCTTCCTTCTTCATTTTTCATTGTCATATTACACCGCCCACCTGTAAAGAAAATGACCGACACAGTTGTTGGTGAGTTACATACTATATTTTACATGGTTTGAATGATTTCATTTGATAAATGTAATATTGAATCAGGATATTTCAAGTCGAATAGTACCTTTAATCCACCCTTGACTGTCGATATTCCAGATTTTATTTTGTATGTATAACTGAAATTAAAATTATCTGTTCGATTCACAACCATATGACCATTATTGACGACATTATTTAATAAATTACATAAATCCAACAAATGAGTCGTCAAGATAAAATCCATATTTTTTCGATTTATCAAGTACTTTATAAATCCATATGAACTGGCACAAGCTTCATTCGGATTCGTCCCTGAAAATAGTTCGTCAAATATACAAAAGTGTTTTGAATTGTCTTCTAAACTATCAATTATATCTTTACACCGTCTAGCTTCGGCTTGAAACAGACTGTCTCTACCAGATGTATCTGGGATATTTAAATAACAATGAATCTTATCATATAATACCACGGATGCTTTGGAATAAAACCCGTAACCATACGATTGAGAGAAAATCAAGTTTAATATTACAGTTTTTAATATGGTTGTCTTACCAGATGCATTGGGCCCAGTTACGATCATATTTTTATCTAATGATATATGGTTTTTAACTGGAAGACTATTATTCGACAAATAGGGATAGAATGCGTCTTTTAATTTAGTTTTGGTTCCAAATGAACATTTGTTTATTAATTTCTCTCTACCAAGTCTACATACACTGTTCATATGTTCCATATAAGAATTGAAACCTAAAGTATATTCTATTATATCATTTACATCTACACTACATCTAAATTCATAAAAGCATTTCATTATATATCCGATTTCACTTATTTTTCGATTGAGTGTGTTCATTTTGAATGGTAGTATCTTATCTAGACTGTTAAATAGCATGATACATTTGTCACGATTTATCTTAATGTCTTGTATAAATTTGACATATGTGCTGTGTGATCCCACATATTCTTCTATCCGATCCATATTTTTTATGGTGGTTTTCAAATATTCTCTTGTTAGGAACAGATTGTCGTGGATAGACTTAAAATTTTTGTAAAATCGATAACACACAAGAGTGTTTTGGTATATAGAAAAAAAGTAGAATAACACTGATACAATAGCGTATACTCGTTGCTCTATTGAAATGTCCGACATAATATTAAACATATTTCCTAGGGCATGTTTTGAAAATATTTTTGTCAGAACCTCATAATAGCTAGTTATCGTAATAGGTATACCATTGAATTTTAACATAAAAAAAGGCACCAATAGTAAAATTATAGGCAAGATTAGACTTAGAATAGGACTAATTAAATTATAAATACTTAATATCTGTAAAAACGAAGATGAATTGTTTAAAAATTTAAAATATTCTACATCCACGTAATAATATCTATCTATAAAGGTTGTATCTTGTTTTAAAGAAACCCATAGATCGTAAAAATCATCGTATACTGGTTTGGTTTCGTTATTGGTCATATCGTCTTTCCATGTTTTTATTATACTTTGGGTCTGTTTTAAATATTTTTTGTCTGTTGTAAAATACTCCATTTGTTTATTTATATTTAGTTTACCAATTTTACTATTGGGAGCAAATATGGTATGTAATAAGGGTTCCCTTTCTTCTGTTGTATCATTTATTTTTAACAATTCTAAATCATCTATAATGTTTTTATCTATTTTTTCTTTGGATTTTAAATAAAAAATTGGTAATTTAAATGCTGGTTCGGGTAAGGACTCGGGTTGTGGTTCTTGTTCTGGGGCTGGTTCTGGGTCTGGTTCTGGTTTTGGTTGTGGTTGTGGTTCTTGTTCTGGCTCTGGTTCTGGGGCTGGTTTTGGTTCAGGTAAGGAGTCTGATTCTGGTAAAGATTTGAATTCTATATTGGATGCTGGTTCAAATACAAGCTCAGATATAGTCATTTAAATAATAATTTTAATTAATAAAGTTATTATTTACGAATTAGACGAAAACCATATTCTAACGGAAAGTAACAATGTAGTAATAATGTGATTCGCTTATTATACAACTGAAAATTGAGCAGGCATCTCTTCGATTTGCGTATTATAATACTGTTCTATTTCCTTTATTTTTTGAAGATCACGCCTCGTAATAAAATTAATTCCCATGCCTTTTCGCCCCCATCTTCCAGATCTACCAATTCTATGTATGTAATTATGAATATCTTTGGGCAGATCGAAATTTATAACCGTACTCACTTGTTGAACATCTAAACCTCTGGCGGTTAAATTAGATGAAACCAATACTCTCGCAGATCCAGATGTAAAATCTTTATAAGCTTTTGTTCTACCATCTTTATCCATACCACTATGTATACAACATACTGGAAACCCATCCTTAAGTAGTGCTTCCGATAAATCGTTTACACGCTTAATGCTATTACAGTATATAATACATTGACTCAATGATATTGTATGAAATATGTCCTTTAGTGTATCAAACTTTTGGTTATCATCTTCAAGTGCTACATAATATTGCTTAATACCCTCTAATGTAATACTCTCTGTTTTCACCAGCACTTTTACTGGATCTCTCATAAACTTTTCAGTTAAACTCTGAATTTCAAGAGGCAAAGTAGCACTAAACAAGGCTACTTGAACATCGGTTCCTAAAAACTGGAATATATTATAGATTTGTTCTTTAAAACCGGATGACAACATCTCGTCCGCTTCATCCAATATTAACAACTTTAATGTCTTGGCGTTTATTTTTTTCCTACGAATCATATCATATACACGCCCAGGTGTACCTACTATTATATGCGGTCTCTCTTCAATATCCTTAATATCTTTATCCATAGATGTCCCTCCAATCAATAGTTTGCTATTAAAACCGTCTATAAAAGTGGCCAGATTATCTAATACTCCAATGATTTGTGTAGCCAGCTCGCGAGTAGGAGCCATTATCAGCACTTGAATTTCCTTTAGAGTCACATCTACCAACTCAATCGCAGATACTGTAAATGCCCCGGTTTTACCTGTACCTGACTGAGCTTGGGCAATAATATCCCTACCACTAATCATTGGCTTAATGGCACGCTTTTGAATTGGACTAGGCGTCTCAAACCCATAACTGAAAATACCTCGTAAAAGATTTTCTTTCATATTTAAATCATGCCAATTACTAATTTCATCCACATGATTTATATCTGTCGTTTTATCTATAAGTGTACTTGTATTATCCATATGATAAATACATACTTATTATTTAAGTATATTCGTATAATTAATATTAAAAAAATTGATATAGAATTATAAATATAGTACCAATATACTATAATAGAATAGAATGAACACCTGTATCTATACTATTAAGGATATTGAGGGCATTGGGTGGGGATGTAAAAATCCGTTCCAACTACCAGAGGTTACGATAGCATTGATAAATAGTCTTACAGATCAGGTATGTTCACCCACTTATGTTAAGACACCGTCGTTTACAAATAACAACGATAAACAATTTGCTAGAAAGAAACGACGCGTAAATGATAATAACAACAATGATGGTGAAGATTGGGATTCTATTAGAACATTTAAGAAAACCGAGATTGTAAAAAAGGAGGGCATTCAAAAGGATATTGATACCCTTCGTCTATTAATCAACAAAATGACAGATAAAACATATGATAAATTAATAGTCAATATAAATGAAACATTACAGAGTATATTAGAAACTGATGAATATGATGAGGATTCATTGAATTTAATAGGGTATGCTATATTTAATATGGCTACTAACAACAAATTCAACAGTAGTATTTATGCTAGATTGTGTAATGAATTGAAAAACAATTATGACTTCATGTCGTCTATTATCGAATATAACATTAAAGAATTTATGAAGCTATTTGAAAATATGGAATTTGTATTGCCTGATGAAAACTATGATAAATTTTGCGAAATAAATATATTGAACGAAAAACGCAGATCAATGAGTCTGTTCTTGTGTAATTTATACAAAAATAAAGTTGTCGATCTAGACTGTATAATACAAAATATTAATAATGTTCAAGGACGCATCATGTCTGGTATGGGTAATGAAAAATGTAAGATGGAAAATGAAGAATTGTCTGAAAATTTATTTATACTACTAACCAATATTGATTTCAAAATCATCTCTTCTCATGAAAACTGGGCGAATATCTATGTAAACATAAAACGCGTTAAAGATGTTAATTTACAAGAACAACAAGGCATTACGCATAAAATAAAGTTCAAGCATATGGATATGCTTGATAAATGTAAATAAGTATCCTCCTGTATTGGATAATCTTCCTGAATGATGTCATGTAATGATAAATCCGCGTAAAAATATAATAAAAATTATATACATATTTTTTATTATAATATTACTATTTCACCATGGTTACCCCAAATGTAGAGAAAAATGAAATATATTACCAGATAGTTGAAGAAGATAAATCATTTACACCAATACCTGATATATTAGACGATGATATAATTACGGCGCAAATTATCGACTATTCTGAAAATTACAATATGAAAATGTTACTACACATATCCAGCTACTATAATATTAAAAAAAACAAACTCAAAAAAGACGATTTGATTGTTCAAATTATTGAATATGAGAATAATCCAGAAAATTCGTTCCAAGTGTATAACCGACGACGATACTGGCACTATATTGTCGAATTACAAAATGATCCTTTTTTTACGAAATTCGTAGTGTTTCCATAATAGACATTTGATTATTACATTACAACAAGTAATAATACTATCAGTTATCGTGTATATCTGTAAAAATGTGTAAACATGTAAATATTTATATCTAAATACTTTATAATGGTGAATTCGATTTTAAATACTAAAATTAACTATCCGGAACTAAAGAAGTTAGATGGTGAAGATAAAGATTACGATGCTTCTATGTATGAAGTCTATGTTTTAGGAGTTACTGTTGTTATTGCTTTAGGACAAGCAAAGTACACATTCATAGACGATGATATTATATATTATCCAATCTATTTGGTTAAAGACGACAAGGTTAGTAAACAGATCGGCGTATATGAAATTATGGCAAATCAACTGCCAAATATAATAGATGAAGATGGGGATGTTGAACTAGATAAGGTTGATCAACCATTGTTATACAAGTTTGTCACACCCATGTTATTACAAAGTACGACCAAAAATATTACAACTAGTCCTGAATACAATAAGCCGAATCAGAAGAAAGATAAAAACGATGCTGAGGGTGATGAGGTTGATGGTGATGCGGATGATGGTGATGACGTTGATGGTGATGCGGTTGATGATGATGCGGTTGATGGTGATGAGGATGATGATGATGAGGATGATGATAGAGAGAAAATACAAGACGAATTAGATATATCTCTACCAGAACAGAATGAAAAACAAGTCGAATTAGAACTAGGAGAATATACGGAAGAGAAAACCAATCCTTGGATACAAAAATATTTAAAAAGTAACGAATACAAGCTTATAGATAATGAAGGTGGTGGAGACTGTTTATTCTCGGTAATTAGAGATGCTTTAAAAGGGGATGGTAAGGATATGAGTGTAATGGAAATACGAAGCAAATTGTCAATGGAGATTGACGACGAAGTATTTAAAAACTACAAAGAACAATACGACATGTTTATGTCTGTTATTCGTGAATCCGACATTAATATGAAAGAAATGAGTAAAAATATAAATGAGTTAAGAGATCGCCTAAGAAATTCTAAAGACAGAAACGAACAGGAGAAAATAGTAGAAAATGCCAAGATAGTAGCAGATAAATACAAAATTCTAAAACTCGAATCCAAAGTAACCAAGGATTTATTACATGAATTTAGATTTATGAAAAACATACAAACGATTGATGATTTCAAACGCGTTGTTAAAACATGTGATTTCTGGGGAGATACCTGGGCAATTTCTACTTTAGAACGCGTATTAAATATCAAACTAGTTATATTTTCTAGTGAATCATGGGAACAAGGAGACAAATTAAATGTATTACAATGTGGACAATTAAATGATAATATATTACAAGACAATGGTGTATTTGAACCTCAGTATTATATTCTACTTGACTATACAGGTAGTCATTATAAGCTAATTACTTATAAAAATTCTCGCATATTTAATTTTACAGAAATACCGTACACTATCAAACTGTTAATCACAAATAAGTGTCTAGAAAGACAGTCCGGTCCATATAGTTTGATTCCGCAGTTCAAACTGTTTAATACGGAATTGGGTATAGACGAGCCGATCGATTTAGACATAGAGGTCATTAAAGAAAGTGACAATGAGTTATACACTGATGATATTGTGTTTCAGTATTATATAAAATCAAATAATAAACCTTTACCTGGTAAAGGTACTGGAGAGAAAATACCATCCGATAAGATTAAAGATTTTTCCGTACTGGCTCAAATACCAGAGTGGCGACGAAAATTAGACAATGAGTATGAGTCGCCATTTCAACTTGACGGCCACAAGTGGAAGACCGTAGAACATTACTACCAGGCCGGTAAATTTAAAAATACAAACAAGGAATTTTATCTTCTTTTCTCTCTAGATAGTGGTTCTACTATTTCAAAGGATGTTGATATGGCCAAGTCATCTGGATCTAAATCAGGCAAACATAAAAAGGATTTATTACGGCCTAGTGATATTAAGATCGACGA
>Ga0105051_10007468_pt1 | contig 11389 bp, 20 predicted proteins | sample FRY02_FD_78383 | JGI IMG/M metagenome (GOLD analysis project Ga0105051, IMG submission 78383) | Freshwater microbial communities from Lake Fryxell liftoff mats and glacier meltwater in Antarctica - FRY-02 (megahit assembly) | ecosystem: Environmental > Aquatic > Freshwater > Ice > Glacier...
GCATCCCACGCAGCATCCCCCGCAGCAGCCCTCGCAGCAGCCCCAGCAGCATCCCACGCAGCATCCCCCGCAGCATCTAATTCTTTGACTGTCGCCAAGCCGTTTGCAAAACGCTCCGCGACATCAAGCGCATCAAGGCTTTGCTTATCTGTCATCAGATGTTGCACCTGCCTTGCGCACCAGACGGCATACAACCTGATTTCACGGTCATGACCTTCGACTGCCTGCAAGCACCAGATGGTATCTTCTAGACCGTTGCTGTCGATGATGGTGGTGATTGACAGGGGCTCGTCATCGGCCACCGTTTTACCAAGATACGCAAGCAGCTTTTTCCAACCACTAACGCAGGGTGATTTTTCGCGTATTTGGTTTAGTGTGGTTTTCATTGTGTTTCCTTTGTTTGCTGCTCTATGGCAGCCTGTAATGCTTGTATTACGTCGTCTGAACTACAGTGGCCTTGGTGTCCAAGAATCAGTTCAATGGCTTTCCGCGCCGCTGATTTCAACGTCTCAGTCTCAACAATCATCTCCACAATCTTCCCAGATCGGTCATCGGCCACTTTGTGCCAGTCGTCTCTGCTTAATGCCAGCGCCTCAACCTCTCTGGCTTGGCGATCTAGTTCATCAGCTGCTTCGTAAAGAACCCACCCGCTTAGTTGCTCCGGGTTTCCGCGCAGACGGTCAATCAGTGTGGTCATAGTGGCTCCAATTTTTCAGCATATCGCCATTTTTAAGTAACTCTATCAAGTCTTCCATTGAGCACGCCCACTTGACGAATCGTTGGATTAAGGTCATTTCAAGCTCCTAAGGTATTTCCACTTGCGCCACCAGTACAGCAGGCTCATTCCCTCAAGTACATCACGCCAGAATTGTTTAGCTCTAGGTAAACGAATGCAGCGAGTCTTACCGTCATAGCAGTCATAATCGCAGTCGCAGTCGCTACAACCTAGCCAAGCTCCAGCCTTCGCCGCATCAATTTCCTTGGATCGGACAAGCGGTTCAACCCGAGGTTCGCCCAATCATAGGCGCTCATACATCACCTCTAAATTTTAGTTCATTCTGAAGTGCGAGTTTGCGCAGATCACCTAGATGTTGGGTTTCAAGCACAGCAACGATATGATCACTTTCCATATCACAGATCTTCAAGAATTTTAGTGGTTGATCGCCCTTTTTCCCGTACGTACCCCAGGTGAGTTCTTCTCGAATTACTGAGTGGGGTTGCGGCAATACAAGAGATAATTCTTCAGCTGGAATTTTTGTGACATTCCGGCGAAGGTAATCAAGCCCGCCATCGACCATATATTCTTCACCACTGATTTTATCAGTGTAAGTCTTATAATCGTGTCGACTGAACGACTGTAGAATATGCCCATCGGGCGTACGAATTTTATTAGTCAGATACTGAGTCATTTTTGCTCCATTTGTTTCAGAATATTTTGCGACGCCCATCAATAGGGATGTTACTGCCGCGTAGATAGCATCCATTTCATCCATGTCGTTGATACGAATTTTCCCACCACTTACAAATTCATTTGATTGTGATAACTCAATAAATGGGCCACCCGCTTCATCTAATAAATTAACCTCGGTAACACTATCACCAAATAGTGGATTGTCATCGTTAAAAAATATATTGATTGCTGTTACTAATGAATGATATTTCATAGTCCCTTAGAATGAATTAAATAGACCAATTATATTGGCACAGAAAAACGTGGCATTTAGTAAAATGAGAGCTTTATTTTTCGGACGATTCCGACATAAAGACAAGATGTCGAACCGATCAAAAATAATACATATCCAACCGTAAAAATCTGGAAGGCAACAATAAATGCACCTGGATTGAGGTTATCGCGCCCACCCATGCGATGGTACTGGTAATAGAGTTTTTTGTTATCATGTATCTATTATAACACATGTCCGAATAAAAGTAAAACTATCATCCCAAGCACTCGTGATTTAAAATTTAACTGTCTTTTAAATCAGTCGCCGCTTCTACCCAACATGGGAGAAGATCAGAACTGACATTACAGACTGAAAAGATTTCGTTTAGCTTATCGAAATAATATTGATAATCATGCTTAGGATTAAGCTCCGCAAAAATAGTGGCTGTATTTTTTATGTGTTGGGGCGTATTCGGAGAAAGTCCCGAAGATTCTGGGATCTCAGTAGTTACTTTATCCGATACATTTTTGCCACAGGCTGATAAACCGAAAACGGCAACTAGGGTCAGCGCGATGAGGGTTTTTTCATGATAAAATTCTTTTTAAATTATAGCACTTGATGGTGTGCACCAAAATAACAAGTATATTATATCACAACTCATAATAAAAGTAAAACTATCGGTCGTCCCACAATCCAAGAAATATGAATCGGCGCTCGATATCTTCTACACTTTCAGGTTGAATTTCTATATCGGGCGTGCTTTGGTGTTGGCCAGCTTGATGATTCTTGAAGTCCTTCTTGAGTATCCATTCTAAACAAAATGGGCATCTGTATTCTGGTTTAGAATCATCCATCAGTAACCCTTAAGTTCTCGGAATCGTTTTCTAACGTCTATAAATGGGCCAAGCCAATCACGAACCTTTTCTTTAAAAACAATCAGTCCGTAATCTTCTACCGTCATTGCTATAGTTATATTTGGAACTACTACTCCGGTGCGTTCGAAAAAGGCGTGGGCATAGAACGCACACTGAGTAAAATATCCGTGGATATCATCTCGAGTTTTGAAGCGGGCTGATGTTTTCCAATCTACTATACACATCTCCCCATCTATCTTGGCTATCAAATCTACAGTTCCCGCAGTTTCTAGCATATCGGAATACAGACGAGTTTCCATAGCGTGTACTTCTTGAATTGAGACTATTACTGGAACTAGATACGAAAACATTTCCTTGGTTGACGCGTCGAACATACCCCAAGTATATTCTCTCCCTTCAAGATGATGTTCGCATGCCTCATGAACTCGAGTACCACGGGTTGCCGCCTTACGTGATATTTCATCAGCCACGGCGTGTCCAACTTTATTACGCCACTCAGTGATATAACCGATAGATTCGATTCCGAGAACTGTGGTTACTGATGGATAAGCATGCTTATCCGGGGTTATATACAACCGACCAGTTGGAGAATTTCTTTGTTCAATATGGGGAAGGTCGTGTGTAATAAATACAGGCATGTTATACCCCAAACGACTCACAGGCTACAATAAATTGCTTTACTAAACTACTGCGAACTATGTCATCTGACGTAAAATTAACTTCAGTAAATTCCGGCATCGATCTAACGATCTTCAAAAACTCATCAAGTCCAGAATGATCATATTTTGATTTGATGAGATCGTTCTGTTTACCGTCACCACTAAAGATGATTTTTGATCTATAACCGACGCGGGTCATGACGGTATGTAATTCTTGAAATGTCATATTTTGGCATTCATCAACAATCACAACCGCATCATCGATAGATATGCCTCGTATAGCCGTCGTTGTGATAAACCTACAGTGGCCCTGCTCCTTTAATCGCGCCCAGGCCTGGGGTATATTAAACAGAGTCGCAGATATTTCGCTGTAAGGCTGTTCATAAATTTCTTGTTTCTCGTCTAGAGAACCTGGCATAAAACCCTGATCACGAGTTTGAACTGCAGAACGAACTATCACGACTTGTTTAAAAGAATTTGTGCGATCAAGAACTTCTTCAATAGCTCGGAGCATGGCAATAAATGTCTTCCCCGTGCCGGGACTACCCAATAAACCGATGAAGTAATCGCCGCGGCGATATGCATCAAAAAACTTTGTCTGATTTTCTGTTAGAGCCGAAAATGTCTTTAGATGGTCTAACTTCAATTTTAATGCGTTCGATGTAATAGGCATATGTGTTCCCCTATGTTCTGCTAACTCGACTTCTTCTAGGCGCCGTGCTGCTGCACTCTTTTTCTTGTGGGTTGGCGGTGCATCGACAAATAGTGCGGCTTTAGGTTTTGGTGTGCGGGCCATAAATTTCCTTATTTGTTGAACATATTCTATATGGTGAATTAATCCATAACCCTTTCACCGGAATTTCGCCCAGTAGCTAACGGGGTTCTTGGATTACGCTCTTTGATCTTCGAGAGTACTTCATTAAATCCCGAGTCCTTCTTGTGTGTCATTAGTCGTTCAGAATGGGTGGAAAGCATTGGGGCTGTTGGTCGATAGACGGTGTCGTATGAACCGCAGTTTGGGCAGTCTTTGGGTTCATCTTTTTCGGCGATTCTGCACTGTAGTTCAAAAAGCGTATCACAGAGTTGGCACTGTTTATCATAAAGCGGCATAATAAATCCTATTAAAATTGGTGCCGGTTGGTTGGGATATAAGGTCAACCGGCAAATCCTCAGACTAATTTCACGCTGCTAGAGCGAAGATTTCATCATTTTGAGCTGCGTTAGCATTTCTCTTTTTGTATCATTAACGTCGGTTACATGACGAGATGCTTTCTAGTTTACTGTTATCTCCGTCGAAGCCTGGCAGCCCCGTCAGAAAGATACAGAATATCTTTTTGGTGGAGCTGGGGGAGAATTGAACTTCCCGTCCGGCGATCTTCCATCCTGTTAAGTTTACATCTATTACTTGGCTTGAAGCTTTGATAATCTACCAGGCTTCAAGCCAAATTCTACTACTCTTGGGTCTGTACTAGCCATCATATAGCTAGTACATCCGTCATTAAACCATCTTCTTTTTGAGTTTTGCATACCGTTTTCATATAGGTCTCGTGTTGAGGTATACCCCGCTGGCTCCTCACCCAGTTTACACTTTATTCTATGTCCGCTGGAGCTGATAAAGTGCCTAACATAGAATTGAGAATTTTTTTCACCAGTCGAACTCACAGACCGTTTCCTGTTGCTAATATTCTTTTCCTCTTCTGTCCTATTAGCAAGTACTGCATTACCCTCTCTACTTCCTATTCTTATTTTCTCATAAGATTCTTCTGTAAAAAACATCGATTTGTCGCCACCTACAATAAACTCACCCAATGCAAGTTTTGACCGAAATGACTTTATGTTCACTCTATCTTCAATTGGGCCTCTATTGATATGATCAAAACCTCCTAATCCGCCTAGCTTGATATTGTAAGTATCAGATCTTTTTAAGAACTCATCTGTTACAACCTCCATCTCCTTTGCGTACATTGAATCTGGATTATCAAACATTTCCAAAATGGTTTTGGTAAAATTCTCTTTGCCGTGCTTTTTTACTGCGGAAACTATAATTGAACCAGAACCCATATACCCATCATCGAGATTTTTAGTTCTATGTACACCAATATAGATTTTTCCGTCAAGTTTATTTTTTACTTCATATAGATAATAGTACATAGTACCTCCTATCTATATTTATACATCTTTAAAATGCGACCTGGGGGGATTCGACCCCCCGTCCAACATACCTTTCTTGCCAAAGGTTTACTACCATTCATTTTTATTTAGTGTAGATATTGTGGCTTCTCTATTTGAATACCAGAAATTTTTTCCATTATCTCAGTTAACTCGTATAAAAAATCACAGATTTTTCTAGTATATATTGTTGCAGATTTTCCCGCTTCAACAAGCATAATATCATTTTTATAGCTTGGGGCGAGTTGCATACTTATTGATATAACTCGCCGTATTGTATCATCAAGATCAAAGCCAAAGATTTCTGTGGCAATCGTCACAGCATAGCTTTTATCTCTATCCTTCTGTGTAACTGATGATCCGACAAGTGTAATCGAGGGATTATAATATACTTTCTTTTCACGCTCAAGTTTATAAATCGTGATAAAAAAGAAATTCGGTACTAAAGGGACCGTTGGGTCCGAAGGGAAGAATTCACTCACGAGATAGGCGTATATCGAGACTCTTTTTCATAGTGGGTCTTTATTTTATATAACCAGGCTGCTGTGGTCTCTGTTTTAAATGAATATTTTGGCAAAACTTTCATTAGTTCGATAAAATTAAATTTTGTGTCTTCGTTCATAGTAATTTCCTTATTCATTTTGTCCACTCCTTGTTTTGTCGAACGCATCTCGCTCTCGATCGTAAATGCAATAGCTCTGCTGTTGTAGGATCTTCAATATCTTCAAATGCAGGATGTTGGCGATAGTACTCACCGTCAGAATAGACTGCGCCAGCAGCATAACCAAGTATAGAGAAGAATTTTACACCACGGTCAACTGGTTCTTCGAGATGAGCCTTACGGTTAACTTTGTGAATATCAACGTTGCCGTTTTCAATCTTGCGCATAATTGAAGTCTTACGCATCGCGGATTTGATATGGCCAATGATAGTATTGCGAAGCAAGTTTCCAACAAACTCTGTCTCTCGGGTGTCAAGCTCATCAGCTAAATGACTAATATATGTCGCTTCTTCACGTAACAATCGAAGTAAGTTAGCTGCGACTTTAGCTGACATACTGCCATCGGATACAGAATTGATTATAGCAGATACATTTGCGTTAGATGCAGTGACCCTAACTGTACAGGCTCTTGATAACTTCTTGTTATCGAGTTCGTTCAATCGGCGTGCAAGATAATTTGCCGCGGGAGATTTACCGAAAGTGTTGATGTCCATTTCAGATGATTTCCTAAGTAAGTTTAAGTTCATGTTCATGTTGCTTCCAATTAAATTCTGTAAAATGTGTCGCGCGATAGTTTCTTAACCAGGTCAGGGCAAGCGTGCCTTCTTCGGTCCATCGTGGGATATGCGAGTCAAAATCCTCTTGTGAAAAATTATCCCATTCAATATCTTTCGTTGAAACAATATTTGCGTTCAAATATTCAATGGCTTCATCGAGAGTTTTCTCTTTATAAAAAGCTTGAGAGATTCTATATCCAGCATGTTTGTTGAGCCCCTTGATAGTGTCGATGCCAATCATTTCCTCTACCATACATTTATCGCAGGTACAAGGGATGCAAGTACAGTCACCGCCATGACCTTCGACAAGCGCGGCAATGTAGTATTCAAACAACTCAGCAACGCGTTTATCGACAACCCGTACTTTATCGGGAGTTACGACCCCTTGAACACGGGCCACGTCAAAATACTTCTCACCTAGATAGAAATGTGCTTCAAAAATAATATCTTCATATTCTGACAGCTTGATTTTGTACCATAGTTCCTTCTTCTCATGCTCGTCAAGTTCAATAGTAGTTTTTAGAGGATTCTTATTGTATGTAATTTTCATACTTTAGTCTCGGTTGGTTGTACCTTAGTTGTTTCGTGTGTAATAACAGGTCTTAGAATATTTTGCGTATCTGGTTCATATAAGCCAGTATAATTCACGGGCTTTATAAATTCACCGCCAGGTTCATTTATAAACACCTGTTTTATATGAGAATCAGATATCCGATGTTGCTGACAAAATATCTCGGCCATATTTCGGCTTTTAGAAAAATTGACAACAATACCATTATCCCTCATTACTACATATCCTATCATTCGTTGCATTCAAAACTCCAAGTAAGATTTGCCGATGAGCCACCGGATAGATTCAGTCGCGGTTTGGCTACCGCATTTAGTTGCCGCAAAATCTAACAGGCTATAAGCTTTTCCGTCATACAGTTTGAACAACCCCGAGCTATTCACCGAATCCTTCACACGTAATGCAAAAGTTTTCTTGTCGGGTGCGCCGACCATAAACCGTTCAAACGCGTTATGCAGTGCTGTGGTCGCGTGGATTAGATTTATCATCACAGACTCACGATAAGCAACTAGCCGAGCCGCAACATCATCGCCGACAAGTGGCAGCACGTCGTCCAAACCGCCAGATAAGATAAGCGCAAGCACGTCCTTCTCGAATCGTAGTCCGTCGAGGGCGCGGTGCTTCAGCACATAATCAGAGCCCTTAATCTTCACGCGGTGGCCTGAAGCGAACGTCATCACGACACCCTCGGTTCCAATTAGGGCCGCAGTTTTCGACACCAACTCTGCAAGAGAAGATTCTTCATCCATAAACTTTTGGATAACAGACAGACCACGCTCACCCGCGATAAATTTTAGATGATGAAACGGCACATATTTACCTGTATGCATATTGCGCACGGCCACAAGAACCAGTCGTGGCACTTCGTAGTCGATAACGATGCGTTGGTCGCGCGCGCAATATTCAAATATTGGGGTGCAGTTAATTTTCTGCATATCTATAATATAGTGTGCATAAGCCTTTTGTATTTGTTCTGGCTGTATATCTAAGAACGCCTCAGCCTTAAGCGATACGTCAGTGATACCTGCGCGAGTTCCCAGCCGGTAAGTCCCGTCAAAGTAGATTGGAGTAATCATCGAACCGTCGAGCTTTTCCAGAACTACGTGCTCGGCAGTGAAGTCGATGTCGGCTTCGCGCCAGCCGTCGCACTCATTCAGGTTGTGGAACTTGTCGAACGCAAGCCGGATAATCTCGCCGTTGTGGCCGAAGCAAGTGCCGCGTAGGTTCTTCAGGATGAGAGTCTGCGCGTGGGTTTCGCCGACGAACGAATCCTTCATCATGACATTATAGTCGATGTTCGTTCCAAATTCGCGCTCGCGCACAGTGAACTCAGGCTTGTTTTTGATAGCTTCTAGAGCTTCTTGTAGTGTAAACATTTATTCGTCGTAATTTTCTTCGTCATCATATTCTTCGTCGGCGTCTGTATGGACTGTGATATCACCAAAGTGAATTACGCCATCCCAGGCGTCAGAGTTGCGACCGCCATAGGTTACAAAGTCGTTTGTATACTCAACAACGGTGCCAAGGCTAACGTCATTTTCACAGTTAGTTTGGTCGATATCCGACATTAAGATACAGCCGATAAGGCCCGAGTCAACACCAAGGCTTGCACCGTTTGATGCATAATAAGTCCCATCGCCGTACGCGGTAGTATATGAGGCGAATTTTCTGCCGTCTTTAAGGGTAAACTCACCATCCGCTACTCGATTGCCGACTGGGCCGACAATCGTGAGCGCGCAATATTCATCCCACTCGTCGTGCATTACGTAGCAGAGATCGCCGATATAGTATGTTCCAGATTTCATAATAGATTCCTTTGTGTTTATTATAACACAATCAACAATAAAAGTAAAATCACCCGAAGGTAGTATCAAATTCTTGTTTAAATTCAGTCTGAGCGGTCGCATATCGAGACCATACATCAGTCTGAGACGGATGTGTATCAATATTCTGTAAAGATAGCCCTTGCATAATTCTTGGCGAAATTAAATGCAGATATCGCAATCGGACGCCTATAATTTTTTTCTGTTTAATTTTTTCTGACATTTCAGACAGCCGAAGCATATCGGCTCTCATATTTCTGACGTGAATTTCCGTAAGATCTATTGCTATATTGGCTATTCGTATATCACATGCTAAACTAATCATACTACTTCCAAGTCCGGATGTAATCGAGAACTTCAGTAGCTTCATCTGTAGAATCGATAGCATCGGAGAACGATAACCTCATCATCTCAATGAGTGTTTCACACATTTCTCGATCACGATTGGTTAGCAGTGCCAGAAAGGTTACTATATCTTCTCCATTAGACATGCCCCAGAGAAGTTCACAGAAGAACCCTTGGCGAGCATTTAAACCTGAGATTGTTAACATGGTTAATATGTTTCTTTAAGAAAATAGAATTTATCTTCGGGATAGGTCACGCGGAGCTCGGGATTGTTCATGAACTCATTGCACGCCTTTGCGTCAAAAAAGACTTTTCTCAAAATCGTTTTGTGAGAGCCGAGTTCGACGACAGAGAAGTATACTGATTTTGCCTTACCACCCATAATATCCCTTTGATTTATAATACATACGAATCCATTTTGTTCATTCTAATAGAAACCAGCGCGCTGTTTATCTATAGTTCTATTAGCGTCGGAATGATTGTAAATATCCGCAAGAGTGAAGTTTTTAACATCGGGGTCGGGCGTCCAAATCTCGGCAATATCTGGATGTACTTTAAGAAATGCAACAGTTTCATCACAAGACAGCGCGCGGAATTTGATAACACCCGCACAACGACCTCGACGAGTCAATGCAGGATCAACGTTTTCCAGATTTTCCAGATTGGTAGAGAAGATAATTTTCTTTCCTGCATTAGATACTAAACCGTCAGATGAATTCAAAAACTTCACCATCATGTCGTTTCCGTCGGCACGAGAACCAAGCAAATTATCTGCGTCCTCAAATACCAATGTGCCGCAGTCTGATTCCGCGAAATTTGCGAAGATACCGTCCTTAGCCATAATTGCGGGATCGTATGTAAGCATAGCATCTCGTTTAGAAGTTGCGATGATATACTTGATCAGATTTGTTTTGCCTGTGCCAGGCGGGCCGATCAACAATAAGACATTCTCAGGACCATTCAGATAATTAGATACGAACTTATCTATACCCTCTATGATGAATGGATACGACTCATTAGTAATACCCTTTGGTTGAACCAATGGGATGGTTACAGAATTCATATCTTGCGTAGTAACCCATTCAATTGAGCAATTTACAATATCAAATTTATCGGTAAAAGCCTTTTCAAGGCTTTTTATAATTACAAGATTACCACTCATAGAAATTTTAATAGCCGTAGCAGATGTTGATATAGTTACCATCAACAAATTTAGGTTATCTCTGATGATTGAATACCTAGAACTCAGACGGGTTATAGTTATTTCCGTTTTAGATACATTAAGATGTTTTAAAATAAAGTCAAAGATGATATCGGTATCAAGAGTACCCTTAGGGATGCTAAGTGAACGACCGAATACAGATTGTTTTGCTTTGATATTTGACATCAAAAACTCAGACTTTATGTATTCTGTAATATCGGTTTCAACGTAGGAAAGTTCTTCAGTTTTTTTCATATTTTTTATTGCTGTTGACGCTGCCGCGGCAGTATCTCTGTTACTCATCCAGCTTTTTCTACTCATGGTTATTCTACTCGTTTTGATTTCAATGGGTCGATGTATGCTCGTTTAGGTGTAATTAAAAGCACCCGGGCCTCGGCTAATGTTTTGCACTTAAACTGACGAGCCGTATTAATTGTAACCGAAAACCACCAATATTCAGTGCAAATGTCATTATCCAAATGCCCCCAACCGGTCCAGGTAAATTTTCTGACTGCGAATGTGCCATCATCGAACTCAACGATATGTGGCTTGAATGGATTATAGAGTTTCATGATTTCCTATTTGTATGACGGCAATGCCAAGCTCTGATAAGAACTCGGCCCCATCGTTATCTCGATATTGGTCTCGAAAAACAACCTTTTTAATACCACACGTAGCCAACAATTTGGCACAGTGTATACATGGGGATAGCGTGATATAAACAGTTGCGCCCTCAGATGATACGGTTGATTTTGCGATTTTTCCAAGAAGATTTTCTTCTGCATGGGAGACCTCGGAATTTGTAAC
>Ga0105051_10007474_pt1 | contig 11381 bp, 19 predicted proteins | sample FRY02_FD_78383 | JGI IMG/M metagenome (GOLD analysis project Ga0105051, IMG submission 78383) | Freshwater microbial communities from Lake Fryxell liftoff mats and glacier meltwater in Antarctica - FRY-02 (megahit assembly) | ecosystem: Environmental > Aquatic > Freshwater > Ice > Glacier...
GCCCATTCTTGATCACCCTCAAGGTCCTCCGTAACCATATCCCTTCTCATAAGGGTGTGCATTGTACTCTCACTCTGTGTAGTAACACCAACCTTGTACGTGTCAAACTCAGACCAGAAGTAGCGTGGTGCATTAACCATGAGGTATACTGTAATCTGCCTTAGAAACTTATCATGCCCCATACCTCTACCAGCATTCACCTCCATGATACCCCTTATCTTGCCAGCCCTCTCGTGTGTCCACCAATCAGTAACTTCGATAGCACGATCTTTAAATGATAGGGACATCCCCAACGCAGCCTCTTCCAACCCATGCTCATTAAGTATATTAACCTGCATATTGACTTATCTCCCTCTAAATAAGTATAACTTCCATACCTAAATAGGAACTATTTAAATAAGATATAATGTGTGATAAGAACTATACATCGTTACGCCTAGCCAACCTCCCTTAGTAACTCACTAAGTAATCTATCAGATATATACACAGTATATTCCTCTTCCTGTATCCTCCTTATTGGCTTAACAGTACCATACCTATCATGACTATCCCAATGTAACTCAGTATCTGTATTGGTTAGGTGCATCTTCTCACGGTGTATGTGGAAACAGGCACGAACTTCGTCCCACAAACCGATGCTTGCGTTACGCCCGTCAATTTCATACAAACCCTTGTGTACCAACCTATCTAGTTTAAGATATCCATCCATCACCTACACCATACCCTTCGGTTTCTCATCATCCTTAATAGTCTTTTTAAAGTAAGAGCGAGATGCTGAATGATAAATTATAATACCCTCTGGGTCCATGAACCCTGGGCTAGCTACTGAGCCATCTACCTTTAGGTAGTGCAGTATGCAGCCAATAGAACTCAAATCAAACACACCAGAGTATAGTACAGGAGCTATGCTACAACACTCAGGCTTATTATCTTCATTCCATCTAGAGGTATTGAATAGAGAGAAGGTACGACTATCCACTCCATAACCACGATTAATACCCTTACCCCACCACTCACCAAAGTGATGACCAGGGCCCAACTTCAATAGCTCATCCTTATTCCAATTAGCCCACAAAGCAAACTCAAAGTTATCAACAGCAGGTGTGATCCACCTATTCTTACTACCAACTAAGAAAGCACCGTCCTCACCAATGTAGATGCTTGCGTTGGTGCCATCAAGTTTCTCTGTGATTATGATGGGCCTGGATAACCTAGGCACCTTTTGGAATCCTTTGAAATCAATCATACTCACCCTCCCCATCAATCACCATACTTAAGTTTTAAATAAGTGGCAAGGTTTAAAAACTCTGGCTCGGCTTGCCCATCCTGAACATCCCGCAAGTAAACTAAACCACGCCAATATCTCTTATTCTCTGTAGTCCATTCCATTTCATAATCAAAGTAACAACCAGCAACCAAACCAAGTATCTTCTTTCCAGCAATAGTGACCTCCTCACTCATGTCTCGTAGGTGGCTGTGCCCTACTACACAGGAGGACATACCCTTAACCAGCAGACTTCTAGCATGGTTCAAACCACCAATCGGTCGGCCCATGACACCCGATGTAAAGTAGTGGGAGAATGCTATGCCCTCTACCATAGCGGGGGTAGCTAATGGGGATACCTCCCACCCTGCATCCTCAAACCCTAGGTCATCTACTGAGATAGTGCCATACAAACTAGGTGTTGCTGCTGCTGCACGACTAACCCTATCCTCATGATTCCCAATATTCATAATCTTCTTAGGTGTATACTTCTTCTTCTTCCAACGGGTGTGTGTATTATTGTACTCTTCTATGGGTTGATTAAACAGGGCCAAACTATCCTTTGTAGACCGTACATCATCACAGTACCTCTTACCCTCTGCACTAACCTTGCCTACGTCATACTTACTAAGGCTCCCCATCTCTGCCCAATCGCCTAGGCATACGATGTTCTCTGGTTGCCGATGTACCGCAAGACGACCAGCGATAAGGAAGCGGGTCTTGTCTGTGTTGGGTTGGTCGTGGGGATCAGGTATTACTAATATCTCTTTCAATAGTGCCCTCCATATGGTACCCCTAGGTGGAGTCGAACCAGCCATGGCCCCCTTATAAGGGAGGTCCTCTAACCGTTGAGGTATAGGGGTGTTAATGAATAAAAGGAGATGTACGTCTTTACCTTAGAGAACGTACAAACTCTGTATACTTGGGTGCGCCTCAAGTATATCCTCGTGGTGGTTTCATAACAACTTGATAACTATTCATACCTACTCTGTAGTTCCTCCTGTAGTTTACAGTTATCATCAAGCATATAGGCTAGCGCCTCTACAAGTTCATCTGTGGTAGGAGAGAGAAGATCAAGGATATCATCTGGACTCTCCCTCTCCTTCATTCTCTCCTTCAATTCATCAACGGTGAATGTCATGTAGGGTGCCCCCCTAAGCCTGCCTAAAACCAACTACTAAGGCAAACTTACCTTTCAATAAGTAAGTGTCCATAATGTAGGTATTGGTGTCCTCCTCGTTACTGAACTCAAGAACCTCTCCGGTGTCGAAGATAAAGATAAAGTATTTAATCATATGTTTTTTATATCCTATAGTAGACTATCTTGTTGATCTGGATCTAGCTCATGAAATAATAGTACGGAGTAGTCCTCTCCAAATTGCGCTACATATTGATCTGCATCTGATAGGTAGCAGTAGAAGTCTTCATCCTCCCACACCGCTACCATTTCCTTTACATCAAAGTCCATGCCAATTAGTCACCTCCTCTAGTTTTTTATTTACCTCACCGACATAGGAGTGTATTCTGTAGTAAAGATACTCCTCACCCTTAGCTACTATGTGTTTCTCTGCTGTCAACTTGTATACCCTATTATCATTGAACTGATGTATCTTTTGCAATAAGTCCAGAATCGGTTTGATAGGATTATCTAAGTCAGCAGACCTTGTTGAGACACCAAATACAAAATCAATTTGCAGTAAGCCCTTACTAGGTAGCGGCTGTGCGTCTATCTGTGTCATGATATACTTTTCATATGCATGATATGCAAAGCTCTTCCTCTTTCTACCAAGATAGGATTGATTCACTGACATTGGCTTAACCTTCAACCCATTGCTTACTCCCTTAAACATGCTTCATGTTTCCTCCAATATATCCAGATGATTACCACCAAGTATAGACAGCAACCTCATATTCTCTATGAGCCTATCAAAAATTAGTCTCAACTCATACTCCCTCTTACATACCTGATGCCTTTCCATTGCCGTGCTACAATTAGCTAACATCTTTGATGCTGTCTTAGGGCCAACACCCTTGAGGCCGATGATGTTATCAGTAACATCACCAGTAAGTACTTGCTCATAGTAATAGATGGATGCTTCATCCGCTGTAATAGTGCAGACACCATCATCATACTTATCCCAGTTGTAATGTTTCCCTGGGATAGTGTTCAAGTCCTTATCCTTACTACAGATGACAGTGCCCTCTGTCTGTGCTAAACCCAAGGCATCGTCAGCTTCCATACCATCCACAACAATCGCAGTGTGTACATTGATTAGGTATGCCCTGATCTCATTGTAATGAAATGGCTTTTCTGTACCCTCTCTATTACCCTTATACTTGTGTGTCACAGCAATGGCATCACGATGGTTCCCACTACCAGTGAGGTAAACTTTTCGTGTATCGCAACCAGCACCCTTCTGTATTTTATCTAGTAGGTGATCTATAGTTTTGACTGCCATGTGCAGACTACCAGGGAACTGACGTAAGGTTATCTCCTCTTTATCAAGCTCATGGAACTCACAGTAGGTAGCAGCTTCTTTCTTATACTTGAAGATACGGCTATCAACCTCATAATATCTAACGTCTACGGCGAACCCTACACTGTATACTATGAGGTCCCCATCAATCAGCGCTTGCATAAGTCCCCCTCATTATTTCTTTTTACTTTTTACCTACGTTCCTCTCAGCCATACATACAGTACAACGGTACACATTCGCATGTACATTTAGCGATCATACCAGTGGTTCTCCATTCCCTTTCTCTTGATTAAAATATGGTAGGCGGTGAAGGTTGTATGGTATAACCCATACATACCCTCCTCCACCCAATACCTACCAATACGAATGAAACCATACTCTTCTAAAAGATTATATGCGTATAAGAATATAGCTTATACACCTCCTTATGCGAATGGGTTATCCTCGTTAAACTCTTCTTCAACTATACCAAACTCAGCACCGTCAGGACTACCATAAGGTACAAGATTCATTACCTTAATACCCTGCAAATCAAAGTTCTGATATACCTTACCCTTGTATGTGGTCTCGTACACTCTGTACTGTACAATAACATCACTACCATTACCAATGAGAGAAGTCAATCTATTATTATCCTTATCCACTAGGATAGGTTGCTCATTCTTTGAGCCATCCATCTTCTCGCACTTACGTTTAAATTGTACACGAGTATCAGAGGGTACCCCCTCTACTGACCGAGGGATCATACCAAGGCCCTTGAGTATAGCACCATCTTCCTCAGATACTTCAAGATCTGCCTTCCACTTTGGCTCATACTCAGTGTCGGGACTTTGAACCTTTACCCAGAATGCCTTACCTTTTACCAATGACATAGCTTACTCCTCTTCTTTTTTGTTTAACTTCTTCTTTGCTCGCTTCTTATTTCTGCATAGCACACTGTTGTATGGACTACCCACACTCGGCAATAGCCCGACCTATTAAATACGGTATCTCCGGTATTACAGCGTTTCCGATGGCTCTATTTCTGTCCACCCGAGAGGAAAACCCATGACCCACTCTAGCCACTCCGGGTTCATGTGCCCATCTCCTGGCTTCCAATTTACTGACAACCCTACCCTTGTTTGCAGGTGTGTCGATCTTTCTATCGGCCTCCCTGATGTTCTGGCCGTCATCCCCATAATTGCGTCGCTTGCTTTCGGAGTAGGCCAGAATCCAGACTCTATCCCGTCTGTGCGGCGCATCGACGGCGCAAGCTGGAATAATAACCGGCCTTGTGGTGTAGCCTTCGCCTTCCAGGTCATGCAGCACTTTGTCGAGTCCCAAGGTAACGTGACCAACAACATTTTCAGCAATGACCCAAGTTGGTCTTGTTTCCCTAATAACTCGCAACATTTCCGGCCAGAGGTGGCGATCATCTTCCTGCCCCCTTCTTTCTCCCGCTTCGCTAAATGGCTGGCAGGGGTATCCACCGACGACAATATCCGCCGCAACATTCTTAACCTCCCTGATATCTTTAAATATTGGCACGTCCGGCCAGTGTTTCTTCAGCACCTTACGGCAAAATGGGTCAATCTCGCAAAAAGCAACCGTTCTCATACCTGCACGTTCCAGCCCCAAAGAAAATCCGCCAATTCCCGAGAAGAGATCCAACACTTTCAAGCCGTCCGTACAACAAGTCGCTGCACTGGAAAACAAGGGGTCACGTTTCCCGGTTGTTGCGGCGTTAGGTGTTTCCTGTGTTTCTTGCATAGTTTCGGTTCCCTTGTTTCAAGTGAGCTAAAGCGTTATGTACACTATAAATCAAAGCTTGCCCTCAGCAATATCCAAAGCACTCCTGGCTTGCTCTAACCATTTTTCAGACGGAGGACAGCCTCCAACAAAACACTCAACAGCGTATTTTAATACTTCGTACAGGCTAGGTGCTGCTGTGATTAAATTAGCAGCAACATGGTCCTCTTTTCTGCATCCAGACTCATCCCAAGGGCAAGTTCTTGCTATTACATGACCCTGCACGTCCCTTATTTTCCATCCATCTCTGTTCCACATAACAAGAAGCTGCGCGTTGACCCCAAGGGGCGCAGCTTCTTGTGTTGGTATTTCCTTCTGTGTTTCCATCATTTCAAATTATCTCCTTTTGCCCTTGGGGCAAGTGATCTATTACGTTATGCGTCAACATTCTGCGCCATAATCACTACCAACACACTCCCATAGTTCTCCAAATGCAAAACCTTCGTCGCTCATTAAATCAAAGTCAGAGTGGGCTGATATCCGAACTCCGCTACAGAACATACACGTTTTATATGTTTCAAAATCATCCCAAAGACCATCTATCCTTTCGTACTTTTCGCCCTTGGTAACAGTTGAGCCACATTCACAACATGTGTGTTCTTTTCGTGCCACTGGGAAAGACTCTCTTGTAAGTCTTGGGGCTTCTCCTCCGGAAATAGTGCACATAACAAGGCCAATTAACGCAGACCGCAAGAGGTTGGTTCTATGGGGTCATACGTTCCTTAAAGTTAAATTAATATTAAGCCACCACTTTCCTGGCCGCTGGTTATCGTGGCGTTATGCGTAACTACCGGAGATCATTCCAAGGCCAGCTTAATGTCTGACATCAAAGCACGCAGCGCGCCTCCCTTGGCAGTTGCTCCACACGAGATACATAGCCCCTCCAGGTCAGTTGGCGTCACCCCGCATTCAGGGCAAAACCCAGATCCATGGCTCATGACAAATTCTGCCGCAAATACAAGTCGTTTTGCTCTTTCTTTTTTACCCATAATCACCTCCGAAAATTTTAGTCTAACAATAAAATTAACGCAGACGGCAAGAAGTCCCAGTAGTCTGCGGCGCGGCTGGTGGCCGCTGGTTATTGTAGCGCTATGCCCCGTAATAATATAATTATACCACACACAACCTAGCTCGTCAAGTTTTATTTCGATGTACCAGTACATCAACCCCATTCCCACAGTTACAATCAAATAGACAGGCAATCTCCACAGCTTCTGTTGCTGTCTTACCACAGTGCATAGCTGCTATTGCAAATTCACGACCGCTACCTACTGCCACGGATTCATCCTTCAGTGTCAGTGGGTATGGTGTCATTTCAAACCTATGGACAACACCATCTGGGTGTATAACAAGGAGTCCTGTATTGGTCTCCTCGTTACGTTGGCTCTCTGGGAAGGTCTCAGGCTTTGCACCATCCCTAAACCACGCTAGTATTTCCTCACCATAACAAGCACCGCCAGCATAACCAACTAGACAATCACGCACCCTAAAGATCTTTGTCAGGGTGCGTATCAGTGTCCCCCCTATGATAGCCCTCCTATCAGCAGCTAATCTCTTACCATCCCATGCAATTACTGACATATATATTAAGTCTCCTTTTCTTTTTTTTAATTAGTGAACCTGGAACCAGTCCTCCCCGACCTTCCCCGCTCCAATAATGGGGACCCTATAGTTATAATACCTACCAGCCGCTTCAAAGGATTTAAGCGCTAACATCAGGTACTCTTCTACATCACACTCAGCTACATCAGCATCCATTTCATCATGGAAGTTCATAACTAGCTTGGCATCTAGTCCCCTCTTAGGTACCCAAGATGAGAAGAGGAAGGTCATGGCCGTCTTGAATAAAATAGCTGCGTCTGATTGAAGCTTTAGGTTGACAAGTGAGTGGGCTGATCTACCATATAACTTCCGACCATCCAACCCCCTGATATACCCCCCTCTTTTACCACCGTGGCTATTAAACTCTACCTCAAGACCAGCCTTCAACTCTCTAAGGCATTGGTTGCCATCCCAAAATTGATCGAATAACTCTTGCCCTCTCCTAGCATCCACACCTAATGTCTCAGATACCTTACCAGCGGATGCACCAAACAATAACGCATAGTACGGCGATTTTGCTTCATCCCTAGTACACTCAAAGAGTGAGGCATTTCTTGCGTGTATATCTCCTTCTAGTAGTAGTTTTGCATACTCAACACCACCTGTGTATGGCATGATATTATGAGCTTGGCACCTTGCCTCAATAGCCGTAGCATCCACACCAACCATAACCCTACCTGGGTCAACTGTAAATAATGACCTAACTTCGGGGCCATAGATACTCTTTGCACTAGGGCAGTTGACAATAACTGAATGTCGCCACCTCCCTGTAGGTGTGGCTTGAGGTATACCACACGCCGGTATCCTACCATTCTCCCTAATATGCGATAGCCAACCCTTATTCTCAGGGTCTCTTAAGTTGCTAATCAGGGAACGCCTATGGTTCAATACAGAACGCCTAACTATTAACCTTGGTATCTCCCCCTTAACAGAGGGGAAGCTATCCTCTGTTAACTTAGGGCTGGTCTTTATCTTATCACCTCTATCATCGTATACCCAACGCTTCCCCTCCTTTTTATAATTCCATTGGGTAGGTTGCCAACCTACGCTAAGTAGGTAATCCTTTACTTGGTCATGGCTATTCAGATTCATTTCTTCAAAAGAAATACGGGTGAATGGCCCTTGTATATTCATATAATCTCCTATCTAAATAGTTTTATTTAGCTGCCATCCCTTAATATCAAAGTTTCGTAAGGTACCATCCTTCTTGAATGGCTTACTCACAGTACAACCTACCTGCACCACACTCTTCGGCAACTTAGATAGTACTTCTCTGTCAATCTCAGATACCTCCTTATCAATTAATGAGAGAAGAGCCAGTGCCCCCTCCTTATCAAAGAGTACACCATTCATTTCCTGTTGTGCTTGTATCCTAGCAACAGAGTGCTCCAGCATCAGAGCCTTTGACCAATCCCAATTACGCATCTCCTCCTTCAAGTACTCCCAGGTCTTATACCCCACCATCACATCGTTGATACAACGGTCTAACATATTCCATGAGAAGCAAGACCAATCATCGTGCCCAATCTTACTCATGTTAAACCTCTTAGCATACGCCTCAATACTATGCGGCTTAGGTTTACCTACCCAATTAGGGGGGCCTACCCTATCGGGCCTAGATAGTGAGGACATAATAAATGTATCCTCTATATTAACCAGATCTACCCCATACAACCTCTTAATCAGTGGTACATCGTGGCCTAACCCATTGTGCATCACTACTTTATCTGCGTGAGATAGGATGTCTATATGTTTGGTAAGTGAGGGAATCAACTTATATGGTACCCTTGGGTATCCCTCCTCCATACCCCTCTCTATGAGGTCCTCTTGCCCCTCTCCTGCGCTTATATTGTACACCACCTTATGCACATCATAGGATACTATACAATGTAACCTAGTAGCCTCATACTTAAACCCATCACTCTCTGTATCTACGATGAGTGTACTCATGCTTTACCTCCCTAGATTTATAGGGGCTGTAGTACTACTAAGGAGAGAGGCGGCTACCTTACCCCCAATAATTAAGTTGCAGTTTTCTCGTACAGCCCCTCCGACTATATACTGACCTGCTATCAGAACTATATCATTCTCCCCCCTATGTAAGCATATTACTGTACTGTATGGTGTGTAGCAATCCCTTACCTTAGAAAGGTAGGGGTATCTTGCTGTACTACCATTAAGTGTACCGCTAAACTGTATTTTCATAATAAGGTTGCCCCGCTATTGTACGATTAAGTGGTAAGGTGTACCTCATATCACCTACCCCCCGAATGGTTCCAAAAAGTTTGTATTACTCTTATCATAAAAGATAGGAAAGTTTCCTACGTTACCAAACTCTCTATCCTTTAGTAGGACAAAGTTGCTAGTGTTCCTTACATCCTCAGATAAGGATGCATCCTTACTCCTCTCAATACCAAACAGGTAATGACCATACCGCATCATCCCCCTACTACCAGTGAACTGACCTTCATGCACCTTCCCACCCCTCTCATGTGGTGGCCCTGACGCAGGGGCGTTAAGGTGAGAGAATCCAAAGGAGGTAAAATCTAGCTCATGTGCCATACTAGCTAGCTCCCCCGCTATCTTATTCAACTCGTCATTCGCCTCTGAGGATGATAGATGCGACACCAAAGCAGTAAGTGGGTCGATAAAGATATGTTTAATACCATCATCCATTACCATGATACGGATAGCTTGCTTAACAACCTCCCAATCCTTTGTACCAAAATGGTTATACAATAGTACCTTACCCTTCAACCTATCAATACCCTCTTTCAACTGCTCCTGTGTAAAATCAGCATCTGGTTTATGAAAGGGGATACCTGCAAACTTACCAGCTAATGTCTTAAGTGTACGACCAACTGGTTGCTCTAGCATGAAGAGTCCAGGGACTACATGGTGATGATTGATTAGGTGTTCCTGTAATTGCAGTGCCCAATCAGTCTTACCTATGCCAACCCCTGCACCTAGATACACACACTCCTTTGGACGTATACCATAGGTCAGCTTTGTTAATGTAGGCCAAGGGTAAGATAGCCCCCACTCAGGCATCTTAATAGCTTCCTCGTATACATCCTCTACGGTAACTACACATTCAGGGCGGTATGGTCTAGCGGAGAAGTAAGAAGAGATAAACTCTGCATTCTTACCCTTTTTTAGTAAGTCTGAAATATCCTTCTCACTAAAGCCCATCATAACTACCTTACGGCCAAGCATGGATGCAATATCTCTAGCAATCTTACGACCAGCTTCATCCATATCAGTCCCAATTATAACCTGATCATAAGATTGTACAAAATCTATATTATCTTTAATCGCAGATAAGGATGCTTCCCCCTTGGGTAGGGAGACCACTTGTGGTACTTGGTTCGGGTACTTGTCCTTTAGCATCTGCCAACCAGCCATAGCATCTTCCTCACCACCTGTAATTAGAAGCCTCTTACCACCCCCACTATATTTATCCTGCCCAAAGAAGGAGATAGCCCCCTTAAGATTACCCACTGAATAGAATATCTTAGGTAACTCCCTCACCTTAAATCCTACCAAGGTATTACCCTTAAAGTAGGGATAGTAATGGTGTGTAATTGTGGTGCCATTCTCTTCAGATACGGCGACCCTAACCTCAAAGAAGCGTGCTGTATCCTCAGTGATCTTACGATCTGGTAGGGCTAGGGATCGTAACCTAACTATACTATCCATACTATCCTCACCTCTATACACCTTCTCCCTTACCTTACCTTGCGTAGGTAAGTAACCACCCCTAGTCTCCCCATTTGGCATAACCGTTAGCTTACAACGATTACAGTACTTACCCCCGTTATCAAAGAGGATTAGGTGATTACCAGATTCATCCTTACCAATACTACGGCAGGATGGGCAGGGTTCATCCCCTGTAATTGTATGTTTCATTTATACCCCTCCTATTCACATAGTATTTCTGCGCCTATTACTTGCTGCTCCAACGCCATTATCTTGTACTCTAACCTTTCTATGGTATTTTCTGCGTCTATTACTTCCTGATCCAACTCAGTAATCCTCCCTCCCCAGTGTGTTACTCTATCACACCAACAGTCAGTATCCTCAAGGAAGTAACCATTGCACTCCTGGCACCAGAATAATTTATCAGGGTTATTAAAAACCCATAACCTATCCTTTGTGTTAATCATACCACACCACCGAATCGCTATGAAATACAACAAGATCAGCGTCCTCTAGGGTTAGTTCCATACCCCCCTCCACCGAACCATCC